>Ga0137390_10002193_pt1 | contig 15362 bp, 21 predicted proteins | sample 15con2h24AmetaG_FD_104937 | JGI IMG/M metagenome (GOLD analysis project Ga0137390, IMG submission 104937) | Vadose zone soil microbial communities from Angelo Coast Range Reserve, California, USA - 15con2h2.4A metaG | ecosystem: Environmental > Terrestrial > Soil > Vadose zone > Saprolite... | reverse complement strand
TGTGACGTGGCGCGCAGCGCTCTTGTCGCCCCCGGAGCCACGCCTGCACCGTCGAAGGGCGGATCTGGCCGAGCTCGACATTGCCCAAGGTCGGCAGGAGATGAGCGTGGAGGCGGCTGGCCACCGCCTCATGAGTCGAGGCGTCGAAGGTCTGGCACGCCAACCACGCGTCGGCAAAGGCGGCGAAGGTGACGCGCCCGGCGGCGGGATCGACGTATCCCCCTGCGAGCTTGCTCGACTCGACGTTGGTGAGGAATCGCTCGGCGTCGAGCTTTCGTTTGAAGTTCTTGCTTCTGCTGGCCCCCTCAGGCGTTCGCCAGCGCGCCCGCCATCCGGTGCGAGTCCGGGCGATTGAGGCCATCAGCGCTCCTCGAGTCGACGGCGGCGCCCGAGGCGCTGCCGAGGAGGGGGACGACCGTCAGGTGCTCCCGGTCGTCGAGGAGTGCGTCACCAGGCTACCCGGGGTTCGGGTCGCTTCTCGGCGTCACGAACAAGCGAATCTGTCCAGACGGCGACATCCGAGCGGCGGTACCGGACGTGTCGCCCGACGCGGAGGTACACCCCGCCTTTCCCGAGGTAGCGCCAGTTGGCGAGCGTCCCGAGCGGTACGCCGAGGTACTCACTCACGTCAGGCGGTGCCAGGAGCTGATCAAGATCGGGCGCGGGTCTCACGACGAGCTAGGCCGCGCCCGCACGCCAGATCTCGCGAGGAGGGGACCATGATCGTCATGGGCGCGTGTCCTACGCTTGGTGTTGTGAGCGTGCCCGGGCTGACCGTCGACAGCGAATGGCTTGCCGAGGTCTGCCGCCGCTACGGGGTCGCGAGGCTGGACGTGTTCGGGTCTGCGAGCCGAGGCGAGATCACCCCGGACAGCGACATCGACGTGCTCTACGAGCTGGCGCCGGGATCGCGTCTCGGCTGGCACATCGAGGACCTCGCCGACGAGCTCTCGCAGGTCCTCGGCCGTCGCGTCGATCTCGTCTCCCGCAACGCGCTCCACGAGCGCCTGCGCGACGATGTGCTCGCTGAGGCTCGCGTCCTATATGCGGCGTGAGCTTCTGCTGCTGGCGGAGATGATCGAGGCGGCCACGCAAGCCGCTTCGCTGGTCGCCGACACGGACCTCGAGGCGCTCAGTGGCGACCGCCAGCGGCGGGACGCGTTGCTGTGGAACTTCACGGTCCTTGGCGAGGCCGTGGCGCAGCTCGACACGGGCATCAGGACCCGGTTTCCGGACGTTCCGTGGGCGCAGCCGGCTCGGCTCCGAAATCGGATCATCCACGGCTACTGGTCGATTGACCTGGAGATCTTGCACACCACCGCGACCGACGTCCTGCCCGGCTTCGTCCAGCAGCTGAAGGCTGTGCTCGATGCGGTCGAGGCCGAGGAGCACGGCAACGCATGAATGATTGCGAGCGGACTCCCGCAGGTGTCCCGTAGGGAAACCTGCAAATGTCTGTCCGAGGGATGCGGTTGTCCGGGAGGGCCGGCGCGGGACGGCGACGGGACGGTTGCGTGCTTGGTCGTGGAAACGGGAGCGTTCCTGAGGGGGCGTTTGCTGGCTTGGTTGACGACGCAGCCGTTCCGGCGGGCGACTGAGCCGCCAGGCCGCGGGTCCCGGCGGAGGGCGGCGATCGGATCGCCGGCTCCCAACGATACCGAGGACATTGAGTGCGCGGGACGCCACCGCGCGTGGCAAGACCATCGTGCACGTCGTCCCGCGGGACGCCAACGGGAACGCGATCGGGAACGTCGTGGCCCGGCGACAGGGGTGAGCTGTCGGATCCGGACCTCAGCGCTTGCGTGAGTTGTGCGTCGTCCGGCGTCGACGTGCCATAACAGCCAGCCCCAAGACCACCAACGCCCTCCCACGGCGTTGCCTCTACCCTGCTAGTCCGCAGTAGCGCACCTCAGACGGACCGCTTCGCCATACCGCGTTACGGCACCGCCCACGCTACGCGCGACTCCGTCTGCCCCATCCCTCGGACAGACCCTTGCAGGTTCCCCTCCGGGAACCTGCTGCCGTCCCGCCCGTGTCCCGCGGCCACGGTGCGTGCGCCTTGCCTCGGTGGGTCTCATCAAAAGCACCCTGGCCACACATCCGAGCCCGGAGAGCGCGGGACCGTGGGCGCCGAGTCGAAGAAACCCGAGCGGGCGCTCTCCTGTCCGTTATGGACTGCCTCCGTACGGCACTTTGGGGGCAGGTCATCGGGTTATGAGGCGTTCCCTGACTTGGGCAGGTCCTAGATGAGTTCGAGGCGACCGATGAGCGGCTCCTGCGGTGGGAGAACAGGTTCGGCCGTGAGTTGCCGACAGGCCCCGCATCCCGACCGCTACCGGCCCGGGACCATCCTCTGTGGGGTAACCCGACCGGCGTCGATGAGGCGTGCGAGTCGGGCGCGGGCGGTCCGGGTGCCGTTGATCTGGGCGCGGTCCTGGCGGGTGGCGGCGTCGAGGTGGAGTTGGCCGCGGAGGATCGCCGACGCGGTGGGGCCGTCGCAGGCGATGCGTACGTCGGGGTGGGGTACGGTACCGAGTTCGGCGTGGAGTTGGCCGTGCTCGACGGAGAGCGTGATCGGTTCGTCGTCAATGTCGAGCGCGACTTCGAGGGGGTCGGCGTCGCTGACGTCGATGCCCGCGAACATCGCCTGTGCGGCGGCTACGAGCCAGCGTGATCGGACCTCGTCGGTCTCGTCGGCGTCCGCGAGGAGCGGGGCGCCCCAGAGGACGAGCTCGTGGAGTGCCGGCAGGAGTGCTTCGCCGCGCTCAGCGAGCCGGTAGAGGTTGGTCGCGATGGGAGGTGGGGCTGCCTCGACGCTGATGACACCGGCGGCTTCGAGGCTCTTGAGGCGGTCGGCGAGAAGGTTGGTGGCGATGCCGGGCAGCCCGTCGCGCAGGTCGGTGTAGCGACAGGGTCGTTCCGACAGCTCCCGCACGATGAGCAGCGTCCAGCGGTCGCCCACGACGTCGAGGGCTTTCGCCAGCGGGCAGAACTGTCCGTATTGCCTCATACCCAGAAGACTAGCACGAGCCGCTTGACTTTTCTATCTCTAGACTTTACTTTCTTGTTCATGCTGAATGCGACCTCAGAAATGGTGAGTGGATCCCCGATGGCCGGACGTCCGCTGAGTGCCGGCGGCTCGATGATCGAGGTCGAGGGCGTCCGAAAATCCTTCGGGTCGACAGTCGCGCTGGCAGGGGTGGACCTGAGCGCGGAAGCCGGGCGGGTCTTGGCGCTGCTCGGACCGAACGGTGCGGGCAAGACCACCTTGGTACGCATTCTGACGACGCTGCTTGCGCCCGACTCCGGGCACGCGTCCGTTGGCGGTTACGACACCGTCCGCGACGCTGCCACCGTCCGCTCGGTTACCGGTTTGACCGGGCAGTACGCCGCGGTGGACGAGCTTCTCAGCGGGCGAGAGAACCTCGAGATGATCGGCGAGTTCTACCATCTTGGCCGGGGCGAAGCCCGTCGGCGTGCCGCCGGGTCCCTGGAGGAGTTCGGGCTGGCGGAGGCTGCCGATCGGCCCGCGAGCACCTACTCGGGGGGCATGCGCCGGCGCCTGGATCTGGCCGCGAGCCTGATTGGCCGGCCTCCGGTGCTGATCCTCGACGAGCCGACCACGGGCCTCGACCCCGGCACACGCATCGACTTGTGGGTCACCATCGAGAAGCTGGTCGCCGCCGGAACAACCGTGCTGCTGACAACGCAGTACCTTGAGGAAGCTGACCGCCTCGCGCATCGGATCGTGATCATCGACCGAGGCAACATCATTGCCGGTGGCACGGCCGATCAGCTCAAGGCCGAGCTCGGCGGGGATGTCATCGAGCTGCGCGTCGGCCAGCCCGGCGACGTCGACAAGGCCGCCGACGCGCTCGATGCCCTCGCAGACGGAGGCCTGCTCGTCGACCGAGCCCGTCAGCGGATCACCCTTCCCGCCCCGAACGGCGCTGCCATGCTCGCCGCCGCCCTCGCCCGCCTCGATGACGCCAGCCTCGCGATCGACGACATCGGCATCCGCCGCCCCTCGCTCGACGAGGTCTTCCTCGCCCTCACCGGCCACGCAGCCGACGACGAGCAACCCTCGGCTGATGGGGACGCGGCAACCGTCGATCCTTCGCCCGGACACGCTTCCACCAATTCCAGGAGGACCCGTTGACCACCCTCACTGCCGCCCCGTCGGTCGAGGCCTCCGGGGCACGACCCGCCCCCGCCGCCGCCGTTGTGCGGGACACCCTCATCATGAGCAAACGCAACCTGCGGCGAATCAGGCGGACACCGCAGCTCGTCGCGGCTGCTTCGTTTCTGCCGATCTCCTTCACGTTGATGAACCGCTACGTCTTCGGCGGGTCTGTCCACATCCCCCACCAGACCTATGTCGACTACCTCATCCCGGCGATGCTGGTCCTGTCCCCGCTGTTCGGAGGGACGACCGCGGTCGCCATGGCTTTGGACATGACCGGCGGGATGGTCGAGCGGTTCAAGTCGCTGCCGATCGCCCGCTCCGCCGTGCTAGCCGGGCGCACTGTCGCTGATACCGCCCGCGGTGCTTTCGTGGTTCTTCTCGTGCTCGGCGTCGGAATGTTCCTCGGCTTCCGGTTCCACAACGGGTTCCTGCCCGGCCTGGCGGCGTTCGGACTCGTTGTTGCCTTCAGCTTCGCTGTCTCCTGGCAGATGGCCTGGATCGGCATGACCATCAAAGACGCGCAAGCAGCGTCGAGCGCCGCCTTCGTCCCTATCTTGATCATGACCTTCACCGGCGGCGGGCTCTCGCCAGTCAGCAGCCTGCCCGGCTGGCTCCAGGCTTTCGCTCACGTCCAGCCCGTCGCGGTCACCATCACGACCGTGAGGGCGCTCACCCAGGGCGGCCCGATCTACCACACCCTCTGGCAGTCCCTCGCGTGGACCGTCGGCATCCTGGCGCTCTTCATGTCGCTCACCGTCCGCCAATACCGCAAGGTCTGACGGCAGTCGCCGTGCCTGACCGAAATCTACACACACGCCCAGGAGGCAAGAGTCGTGCTAATCGCAGACAAAACAGTTTTGATTACCGGAGCCAATCGCGGCATCGGACGGGCGCTGGTGGAGGAAGCTCTGAGCAGGGGCGCGAAGCGGGTGTATGCAGGTACCCGGCAACCGTTGACCCACCCGGGTGGGCGGGTCACGCAGCTGACACTGGACATCACCCACGAGGAGCAGATTCAAAGAGCGGTCGGGCAAGTGGAGTCTCTCGATGTCCTGGTCAATAACGCGGGAGTGGGCCTTCTCAATGAGCTGAGTGATCGTGTCGCGCTCGAACAGCATCTGGCCATCAACCTGTTCGGCCCGTACGCGGTGACTCGGGCATTCCTGCCCTTATTGACCCACTCTCGGGGAGCCATCGTCAACAATCTGTCGATGAACGCCTTGGCACCGATGCCGCTTGTTTCGGCCTATTCGGCGGCGAAGGCGGCTTCCTTCTCGCTGACGCAATCCTCGCGGAGTCTCTTGGCTGGACAGGGCGTGAGCGTTCACGCCGTCCTGACAGGGCCCGTGGATACAGATGCGGCCCGAGGCTTCGACATACCGAAGGCCTCTCCTGATTCCGTTGCGCGGGCCATCTTCGATGGCCTGGAGAACGACGACGAGGAGATCTTCCCCGATCCCCTGTCAGAGTCGTTGGCTGAGAGTTGGCGCAACGGTTCAGCGGAGGGCCTGGAGCGCATGCTGGCGGCATTTGTTACAGCGGAACCGCCCAAGCCATAGCCAAACCAGCCCACAGATCTGGCCAACGCCTAGCGACCCCGACGCGGCAAGAGCATCCCTCGTGAACACCAACAGTAAGACGAAAAGGAGCCACATATGCAGGTTCGCCTGGTTGCCACCGGCCACAACGCCCAAGGCCGCTCCGTTTTTGTGCACGACCAGCAGGTCGATGCAATGGCAATCCCTGGCCTCGGGGAGCTCACCATGCTCTGGAGTGCCGACGAGCCCGCGACCTACCCAAACGCGGGAGACAACCCACGGGCGCCCGGTATCTTCCCAGCCCTAGGTGGCGTCCGGTTTGTCATGGCCACCTACTCGCCCGAGTACGTCGTGAGTGCACCAGAAAACGTGGCCAGGCGTCACGTGGAAGAGGGCGACGAGCCTGGCTTTCATCGGACCGACACGACGGATTTTGGGGTCCTTATCTCCGGGAATCTAGCGGTCGAGCTCGACGATGGCGCCGAAGTGGTTTTGAACCCTGGTGATGTCTTTATTGAGAACGGAACTCGCCACCGGTGGCGCGTAGTTGGAGACAAGCCAGCAACGATGGCTTCTCTACTTGTCGGCGCCAACCCCCGTTCGTAGCGTCCGTGACCAACACAAAGCTGTGTTCGTGTAGTTGAAGTTTCGGTCTACTGAGGCCTGCGTTGGGAGGGAAATCAGGGGCGGTCGGCGCTGACGGTGTCGATCCATCTTTCGATGTGACGGATCTGGCTGGTGAGGATCTTCGGGTCGTGAAGCGTGTTGGCGAGCAGGGCGGCCCCCTGGTGCGTAGCGAGCATCGTCATCGCAAGATCCCGGGCGTCGGAGCGACCCAACTGGTGGAACTGCTCCTCGAGCCAGTCGGCCGTCATGGACAGGAGAACGGCGGCTCGCCGGTCCAGGCCTCGGTCGCGCTTGTTGAGCTCTGAGGACAATGTGCCGAGCGGGCAGCCGCTGGCCGTGACGTCGTCGCGCTGCGACGCCCAGGCGCGGGCCAGGCCTTTGAGCCGGGCTTGAGGGCTTTGGCGTCTGTCGAGTGAGCCGAGCAGCGCTCGGAGGTCATCGGCTCTGGCCTTGATGACCGCCTCGATCAGCTCGTCGCGGGTCTTGAAGTAGTAGTAGACGTTGCCGACCGGCACGTCGGCGTCTTCGGCGATCTCGGCGAGCGTTGGGCTGTCAACGCCCCGCCGGTAAAGCAGATCGGCGGCGCTGCGGACCAGCCGCTCGCGCTTGCCTTCGTGCCGCCCACTCCCCGAGTTAGTCATCTCACTGGGAATCATACCTTGGGCCTCGGAGTTGTTAGTGAGTGAGTGCTCTGACTAACAAGGGACAAAACCGCGTGACCGCTGCCAGACCAGAGCCAACGTTGATCACGACCCGACGATCCGCCACCACAGGCCGAAGGCGCTGGCTCGTGTTGGCCGTAATGTCGATCGGCACCCTGTTGGCGTTCCTGGATGACACGGTCGTCAACACCGCCCTTCCCCGCATCTCGCTCGCCCTCCACGCCTCCACCTCCGCCTTGCAGTGGGTTGTAGACGCCTACGTGCTCGTCCTCGCTGGGCTGTTACTGCTCGGCGGTTCAATCGGCGACCGCTACGGCCGCAAGAAAACGATGACCGTCGGGCTCGTCCTGTTCGGCGCAGCTGTGATCGGGGCGTCGCGGTCGACGACAATCGGGGAACTGATCGCCATGCGGGCGTTCCAAGGGGTGGGGGGCGCCCTGGTCCTTCCGGCGACCCTATCGATCATCACCAACGTCTTTCCCCGAGAAGAGCGAGCCAAGGCGATCGTGGTGTGGACCGCGGTCGGCGGCCTGGGCGTCGGCCTCGGCCCGCTGATGGGCGGCTACCTCGTCGACGCTGGCAGCTGGCACACCGTGTTCCTGCTCTTCGTGCCGCTCATCGTCCTGGCGCTCGCCGGCATGCTCATCGTGCCCGAATCACGCGACGAACGGGGCATCGGCCTCGACCTGCCGGGCGCCGTCCTCGGCACAGGGGGCCTGAGCGCCCTCCTGTACGGCATCATCCGAGGAGGTGAGGCCGGGTGGGGCAACCAGTGGAGCCTCGTCTCGTTCGCTGCCGCAGCCGTGCTGCTCGTCGCGTTCGCGGTGGTCGAGGCCCGATCCGCAGCGCCCATGTTGCCGCTGCAGTTCTTCCGTCAGCGGGACTTCACCGGGGCAGTGCTGGTCATCGGCATCACCCTGTTCGCAATGTTCGTGACCTTTTTCTCCCTCGTCCAGCTGTTCCAGCTGGTGCAGCACCGCAGCGCCCTCGCCTCCGGCGTGTTGATCATCCCAGTGGCGGTAGGGGCCACGTTTGCTACAGGCATCGCCGGCAAACTCATCCACACCCTCGGCCCGCGGGGACTCGAGTTGGCGAGCGCGACTTCAATGATCGTCGCCCTCGTCATCCTCTCGCGAACCCACGTGTCGACGAGCACCCTGCAGTTCGAAGTCGCCCTGACCTTCATTGGCATCGGCGCCGGGCTTGGGCTGCCCGCCCTGACGGATACCGTCATGGCCGCGGTGCCCGAGCGGGACGCCGGCGTCGGCTCGGCGGTCAACGACGTGAGTCGCCAACTCGGCGGAGCGCTCGGCGTGGCGGTGATCGGAAGCATCGTGAGCAGCGACTACCGCACCAAGCTGCACCACCTATTGCACGCCAAAGTGCCGCCCGGGGTGGTCCACGCCGCCGGTACCAGCATTGGTGTCGCCCACCAGACCGCCCGCGGGCTCCCCGCTCCGCTCGCAGCCACACTCACCCGGGCCGCGGACGACGCCTTCGCATCAGCAATCACCCGAGGCTTCGCGGTCAGTGCCGGAGTAGTCGGCCTGGCGTTCGTCGTCGCCGCCACAATGCTCCCCCGGCACATGCGGACCGCCCAGTTCCAAGTCGACGCCGACCCTGGCGCTGAGGTGCCAGCTGAGCTGGAAGCAGCCTCCTCGGGCTCGAACTCGACCAGCCCGCAGCGCCCGTAGCACGCTCGTGTCCAGCCCTCCTCCTGCCCCGATCCCCGGCCCGAGAGACGCGGACCGGGAGGCCAACGTCGTCGACGAACACGACTCACCGGCTGTCCTCGATTACGGCTGGTGGGCCTCGAACGGCCCCACCGGCGGCTACCTCACGAGCCTCGCCATTGACGTCGCCTGCGGGGCGACCGGGATCAGCTCGTCTTGGGCGCGAAGCGTCGACCTGCACGTGATCCGTCTCGCCGCCGCCGGCCCTTACCGGACAACGGTCTCAGTGGTAGCCGGCCCGACCAGGATCAACTTGGCGACGGTGACGTTCGCCCAAGGCGAACCGTTCGCCATCTCCACGGTCTACTTCGGCCCTTCCCGCGGGGCCAGCGGCGCGGGTGACGCCAAGCCCCCCGCCGTGCTGCCCCCCGAGGTCTACGCCGAGATGACGGTCGGCGTTCGCTCCCCGCCCGTGATGCAGCAGTTCTCCTACCGACCGACCACCCCCGCTGACGGTCAGAGCGCGAAGGACGGCTGGGACCTGGTCTGGGTCCGGGCGCTCGGCCCTACGCCCCCCGGACGGGTCGGGATCCTACGCCTGGTCGACTGCTGGTATCCGCCCAACCACATGCGGGTGGTCCGTAAACACCTCGCCGGTGGCGCGCAGCTGACCGAACCACCGGCCGTCAACCTGCTCGCTGCGTCCGTCCACCTCCCCGGTGCCGAGGACGCCTACACGACCGACGAGCCGATCCTCGTCGCCAACCGACTCGACACGATCACCGAGGGCCACTACTACGAACGCGCCGAAGCCTGGTCACTCTCTGGCCAACCGCTCCTCACCGCTACCCTCCTTCGTCGCAACGAGCAGACGCCTCCGATCGTCAGGCCCTGAATCACAGCTGTCGTATCACACGACCCGCCGGCGCCAATCGCGAGTGACCGAACACCCGATGGGAAGCGGGGGCGCTCGGCGGCATCGGGGTACGGACCGACGGTGATGCGCTCCCGGGGGCGACCGCCGGGAGACGGCTGTGTGTCCCAGAACGACGCCCAGAATCCCGTCGACCCAGGCATCCCTGAACGCCGGCAGGGCGGCATGAGGGGTTGTCAGCGGTATACGTCCCGGCGATGACCGAGGGTGACCACAACGACGAGGAGTACGTTGTCCTGGACGGTGTAGAGGATCCGATAGTCCCCGACACGCACCCTGTATCCGGGCCGACCCCGCAACGGGCGGGACGCGGGCGGTCGTGGGTCCTGGGCCAGGAGGACAATGGCGCCTTCGATGCGGGGTCGGGTGCCTGGGTCGATCTTCCGCAGCGCTCGAAGGGCAGCCGGCCGAACCTCGACGCGGTAGGAGCTCAAGTCCAGCCGAGATCGCCACGGACCTGCTCCCAGGGGATGTTGGCGCCCTCCTCGGCCAGGGCGGCATCGAAGGCGGCCAGGTCCTCGGCTTCCTCCAGGGCGTCGAGGAGCTGCTCGTAGCGCTCAGGGCTGACCACCACGGCGGCGGGCTGCCCGTAACGCTCCAGGATGACCGCTCCTGACCGGGCAGCCTCAATGATCTGGGCGAGGTTCTCACGGGCTTCGCTTACGCTGACGCTGGTCACGTCGGGAATTGTACAACTCGCACCATGTCTAGTACAAGACCCTGATGGGAACCAAGCGTCGCGAGTGTTTGAGACCGAGGGAGGCTGAGCAAGCGAAGCCCGCCGCCATTCAAGCGATGGCCAAGCGAGGTGTCCCGAAGAACAGTCGACCGCTGGGACCGACTTCCCACCTACCGCCGGGTCCACAGCGAGGTGTTCCCTGGGCCTCCCACCATGAGGAGGTTCCACCATGACCACGATCTACTCGCCACCGACGTCTCTTCAGAGGCCAGTCGCGGACGGTGTGTTCGATGAGGTGCAGGTGGCGGCGGCTGCCTTCCTTTCTCGCTACAGCGGCCGCACCCTTGACGCCTATCGCCACGATCTTCGTGGCTTCTTCCAATGGTCGGCCGATGCCGGCCTGACCGTGCTGGCCGCGACGCGACCCCACATCGAGCTCTACCGCGCCTGGATGGAGGACCGCGGCTTGGCGGCCTCGACGATCGACCGGCGACTGTCGACAGTGTGCGGCTACTACCGGTTCGCGCACATCGACGGGCGCATCCCGTCGAACCCCGCCCAGCACGTCCGCCGACCGAAGGTGCAGCCAAGCGAGGGCCACGGCATGGATCGCGGCGAACTTGGCACCTTCTTGTTCACCGCCGAGCGCCTAGATCACTCGCACGCCGCGCTTGCCGTGCTCCTCGGACTCAACGGCCTGCGCGTCTCGGAGGCGTGCGGGACCAACGTCGAAGATCTTGGCTTCCAACGAGGGCACCGCACGTTGCACATCCTCGGCAAGGGCAACAAGCCAGCTCTCATCCCCCTGGCGCCGCGGGCGGCCCGCACGATCGACCTCGCCGTGGGTGAACGCCACGAAGGCCCCATCATCTGTCGCCACGACGGCCAGCGCCTCGACCGCCGCACGGCTCATCGATGGGTGCGATCCATCGGCAAGCGCGCAGGGTTGGGCTCGGTGCACCCACACATGTTGCGCGCCGGGTTCATCATGGCGGCCCTGGACGCGGGAGTCCCTCTGCGCGATGTGCAGATCGCCGCTCGTCACGCCGATCCCCGCACGACGACCATCTATGACCGTCGTCGAGAGAACTTCGACCGCCACGCGGCGTACGTCGTAGTCGCCTTCGTCGCCGGCGGCTGACCGGCAGAGGGCGCGTCACTTTCCGCCACATCGGGGACAGAGGCGTGGCGAGCATCCGGGCTCTGGTTGCGAAGGACTTCAGCGGTGCATTTCTCTGGTGCGCATGTTCGCCGTCCTCTACGCGTGGATCGTCAAGCCCGGTTGTGAGGATGCGTTCGTCGACGCGTGGCATCGGGCGACGGTGGCGATCACCGAACGATGCGCCAGCTATGGGTCTCGGCTCCACCAAGCTGATGACGGCACCTTCGTCGGATATGCAAGATGGCCGAGCGAACAAGCACGAGCCGAGTGCTTTCAGAAGGGCCCGCCCGACGTTCAGGCTGCTGCCGACATGGCCGAGGCGATCGAGCGGATCCTGCCGGAACGCCGGCTGAACATCGTTGACGACCTTCTCAGGGAACGGTGACTGGCCCATACCGCCGGCTGCGACATGCAGGTCGCCAGGCCAGCCTCCCGCACCGGAGCAATCCTCTGGGGCATCATCGGACGTGTGTGGCTCCGTCGCAGCGCCATTGGTCTCCTAGTGTTGGCTTCCGCGGCCGGCGGATTCATCGTCGGGCACGTCAGCTCGCCTTCCTCTACCACCAGCGCCAGCGCGGCGCGTCCTACGACCAGCACGTCGTCACCTACGACCACAGCCTCGGAGACACCCGACCCTGTCCGTGCCGTGTTGAAGGAGTTCGACAACGACCCGCTGGTTCTGGCTGCCGAGTTTGTCCGTTTGCGCACCGAGTTGGCCCGAGGCGTCACGCTGTCGCCGCCCGTCGTGATGCGGGAGCCTCCGCCTTGGCCGCCCGGCGGCCCGCCTCCCATTTCAGGCAGATGGGGGTCTGAAGCTCGGGGATCCGGTTAGGACAGGGTCAGCTGCCGCTGGAGATCAGTTTGGTTGCGCAGGATCCATGAGGCGCTCCGAGCTCGCCATTGTGATGGCCTACATCACCGGGTATCTGTAATTGCTGATCGCTTCGGTCGAGCCTTCGGTCACGTCGACGTCGACGGCTTCTTGGCGGGCTGAGTGGATGGCGAACTCGGCGATCCCGCAGACGAAGGACTCTCGTCGTTCCCGGTCCAGTTGGTAGCCGTCGGCCATGATCCGCAGCTGCCGACCCCGTTCGGTAACGCCGGCCAGACGGTGGCCTTCGGCTACGTCGTCGTCGTGGAGTTGCACGTTGAGCCATGCCGCCTGCGCCAGTCCCAGACGGCGTCAACCGGTCCGGCGTAGTCCCAGTCGATGAAGGCAACCGGAGCGCCCTGTCGGGCAATGATGTTCCACGGGGCGAGGTCGCCGTGTCCGATGACCGGCCGGTCGCCCGGCAGATCCCGGGCGAACCAGGGGTGCCAGACCGCATCCAGTAGGGGAGTGAGGCTGGCCGAGGCGTTGTGCAGCTCGCGGAGTTGGTGGCCCAGGACGAACAGGGCGTCGTCGCTCGATACGTCGGGATGTTGGATCTTGCCCTCGACGTAGCCGAGGGTTTCGCGGCTGTCCGGAGCGAAGCCCCCTCCGGCCACCCGAGGGGCCATCTCGAAACCGACGGCCTCCAGATGGCGGAGCAAGGCCAGCACGGTCGCGCTTTGCGGCTTCGGTGACCGATAGAGACGATGCTCCCGTGCCGGTGAACATCGGTCTGCCCGCCGCCCTCGAGTCGGTGCCCACCTCCGACAACGTCCACGGTGTTGGAGCATCGTCGGACTAGCAACCGTCGGCAACCGAATTGGATGGTCCCCGACGCAACTCAGCTGGGCATCCCCCCATCAGGAACTATCCCAGAACAATCACACGGGGCGCGTCTGAACATCCGCACCGGCGCGCTGAACCACGAATCGGGTTCAGTCGCGCCGACAACCGGTGCGGCTTCGAGTCGCTGATCAGCGCTCGATCTCTGTCTGGGCGCGTTGGACGAGTCTGCGGGCTGCGGTCACCGCGGCCGAAGCCTTGCGAGCCGAGACGAAGTAGATCCCGTAGTGAGCCTCGTCCTTGATGTCCAGTAGCCGGCCGAGCTGAGCTGATAGCGCCTTGCCGTCCGGGGTGGCGCTCTGCAAGAGGACCACGGCGTCACGATGGCTCTCGCCGCGGTGGATCTTGCCCAGCCTCCGTCCACAGATGGCATCGGAGGCTGCGATGCCCGCGAGGACCGCGGCACCGGCCGCGACTGAGAGATGCTCTTCCTTCAGGGTGGCACGCTCGGCCATGACCGATTCAGCCGCTTCCAGATAGGCAAGGGCGATTGAGGCGCGCTTCGACGCGGCCTGGGGTGAGCAAGGCGCTGTCCGCTGTGAACGAGCCACTCGGTGTCAGCTCTCGGTCAACAGGCGAGACGTCATGGAGGGCGTCTTTGGAGTGACTTCAATCCGATCGCGTTGAATCTCTTCGAATATGCCCTCGTCGTCTTTGTGGATCATCCATTCGGACCACGACAGGTCGATGAGCTGCGCTGAGTTGCCAGTCCAGGCGTGGATACCGTCCTTCAAGCGGTCAACTTGAGCTGGCCAGCGTCGGGCTTCGGCAGCCGGAACCGACACGGGCTCCGACCACTCATGACCGAGTGAGTCTCGCACTCGTTGTTGCTTCGGCGGCTTGGGGTCGCCCGGAAAGGGTGGGTGGACGATCAGAACGTCAATGTCGCTGGACGCGTCGCCGTCGCCTCTCGCGGCTGAGCCGAAGACGCAGGCGTAATAGGGCTTGGGCTTCCATTTGCTCAGTTCGGCGCGGATCCGCTCGAACATGGCCGGGCGCAAAGCGGCCAGGATGTCGGCTACTTGAGCGGCGAGGTGTTCCCGGTTGAGCTCGTGGACTCTGTTGCGGCCCATCTCGGTAGCCCTCACGATCCCTTGGTCGACCAAGCGGGCTAGACATCGTCGGACCCCGATCTCGGACCCGCGCACGACCTGTTTCGCGATGTCGCCTACCGTGAGAGGGCTGCCCGAGGAGGCTAGGACGGACAGCACGGGCCCGTCGAGCGTCGGCGTCACAGCTCTGGTGGGGTCTGCCAAGTCCACGATCACAAAGTATAGATGACTATCATTTGGGATAGCGAGGCGGATCAGCGGACTTGAGCCTGCCGAGACACTTTTGGCATGGTCTCGCGCGGCCAACTTGTAGGACGCTCGACTCTCCGGTCGGCTAGTTGGGGGCTGAGGTTCGGCGCGGCTGATTCTGATTCGGTCAAGGAATCGAGACGCCAATCGCTCGACATTCGGAATGAATAGTTGCGAGGTACTGCGTCGAGGCCGACTCCTGCGCCGGTGTCACGCCGGTGAGCGGCAACTCGACGTCTCGCGACATTGCTTCACCGAGCGGTCTCCATCGCGAACTCTCCGTGGCGGCGCGCGACGCCTGACGTGCCGTATCTTGTTGGACGGCGCTACCTGAGATCGCGCTGGCGTTGGGCTCCGACCCTGCCGACGCCCACTTACGACAGGCAGAGACGGCGTCTGCTCTCCCGTCCGCCAGAGTGGTCGTAGCGGTAGAGCTCGGCCCAACGGTGAACGATGTGCTGGTCAACGCGTCTGCTGGGGTTGTCCCCCGAGCTGAGTGGCTCGTCGAAGACGAGCACGCGGCCACGGCGAACAAGTAAAGGCCGAGCAGGACACGCACTAACCGTCTCCTCACAGAGTCCAGTATGGCCAGAGGAATTGAGTGACCGTGGCTCGGGATTGGCGAGGATGTCCCGAACTCTGTTGAAGTTCGGTGACGGTCCGATCTGTTGTTATGCGACGTCCTCATCATCGCGCCGGGGTGTGACAGTCTCGACGTGACGGCGAAGAGCGGCAACGAGCGTGGGCATGTCCTTGCAGCCCCGCAGCCGCCGGAAGCCGCGTTCAGCGTTGAGCATGCCGGCGGCCACCCACCGCTTCACCATGGTTCCGTCTCGCCACCGCTTCACGTTGCGGGTGGTCGTGCGCCCGACCGAGATCATCGACT
>Ga0137390_10002192_pt1 | contig 15363 bp, 12 predicted proteins | sample 15con2h24AmetaG_FD_104937 | JGI IMG/M metagenome (GOLD analysis project Ga0137390, IMG submission 104937) | Vadose zone soil microbial communities from Angelo Coast Range Reserve, California, USA - 15con2h2.4A metaG | ecosystem: Environmental > Terrestrial > Soil > Vadose zone > Saprolite... | reverse complement strand
CTGGTTGCGCTGGTCGAGAAGAAGGCCACCAAGGAAGAAGTGAATGCGGCACTGAAGGCTGCGTCAGAAAGTGGCCCGCTGAAGGGGTATCTGGGATTTGAAGAAGGCGAACTGGTGTCGTCCGACTTCAAGGGCAATCCGCTCTCTTCAATCGTGGATGCGCAGTCGACTCTGGTAGTCGGCAACCTGGTGAAAGTCGTTTCCTGGTACGACAACGAGTGGGGATATTCGTGCCGGGTCCGCGATCTGATCAACTTCATCGGCGGCAAAGGGCTTTAAGCAACTGTCATCCTGAGCGGAGAAATTGCTTCGCGACGCGAAGCAGTTGCGGAGTCGAAGGACCCCGTGGTCGCCTGAAGTGAGAGGAACGTTGCGGGGAATCCTCAAGACGGTCTGAGGTTGAAACTCCCGGACGCGGCGGTGCGAGTAAAAGGTCGCACGGGTTCCTTCGACTGCATGACCGTTCGCTTCGCGAACCATCCCTTTGCTCAGGATGACATGGTTTATAGATTTCCAGCCACCAAGGAAGAATCAAATGCCAAAACTCTCCATCCGCGACTTGCCACTGAACGAGCATCGCATTTTCATGCGCGTGGATTTCAATGTTCCGCTCGAAGATGGGCGGGTCATGGACGATACGCGCATCCGCGAGACGTTGCCGACCATCGAGTATGCACTGCGGCATGGAGCGCGGCTGATTCTGGCATCGCATCTGGGACGTCCCAAGGGCAAGCCGAATCCCATGATGAGCCTGAAGACCGTGGCCGAGCGGCTGCGCATGATGCTGGATAAGGAACTGGCGCGGGGTGAGAATGTCGGTTTCTGTCCCGAGTGCGTGGGCGTTGAAGCTGAGGAAATGGCCGGAAGACTGGAAAAGGGGCAGACGCTCCTGCTGGAGAATCTGCGGTTCCATAAAGAAGAAGAAGCCAACGACGAAAAATTCGCCAAACAACTGGCGGCTTTGGCTGATTATTACGTGAACGATGCTTTCGGTACGGCCCACAGGGCACATGCTTCAACCGTAGGAATCACGAAATTCGTGCAGAAGTCAGCGGCCGGGCTGTTGATGGAGAAAGAGCTGGAATACCTGGGCCGAGCCATGGAACATCCGGAGAAGCCGTTTATCGCGATCTTGGGGGGAGCGAAAGTCAGTGACAAGATCGCGGTAATTGAGAACCTGCTGACCAAGGTGGACACCCTAATCGTCGGCGGGGCGATGGCCTACACGTTCCTGAAAGCGCAAGGGCAGCCGGTTGGGAAGTCGCGGGTGGAGGAGGACAAACTCGACTTGGCGAGACAGATTCTCAGAGATGCGAAGGCACGGAAGGTAGAGTTTCTCTTGCCGGTGGACCATGTGGTCGCTGACCGGATTGACGCCAGCGCGCGCGCGCAGACGGTAAAGACGATACCGGAGAATTTGATGGGGCTCGATATCGGGCCGGAATCGGTGGAGCTCTTTTCCGAAGAAATTTCCCGCGCGGCCACGATTGTTTGGAACGGGCCAATGGGAGTGTTCGAGATGTCTCCGTTCGCGAAGGGAACATTCAAGATAGCGCATGCGGTGGCGGAAAATGCTGGCGCCACTTCGATCGTAGGTGGCGGCGATTCAGTTTCCGCGGTAAAGGCTGCCGGAGTGGCGGATAAGATTTCGCACATTTCAACCGGAGGCGGAGCGTCGCTGGAGTTTCTCGAAGGGAAGCAACTGCCGGGGGTGGTTGCGCTCACGGATAAACGCTAGAGTCGATTCAGCACAGAGAAACCGAGACGCAGAGGAAGCAAACCCAGTCTTCCCATTTCAACTGAAGCAATGATTTTCTTCGCCATTGATGAAACTCTCATTGATCATGCCAGCGCTTCCGCGACGGCGAGTTTGAGTTTCTACGATTATTTTTCCGGTGGGATGCCTTGTGATCGCCAAGGATTCCCCGTGATCTGGGAAAGCATTTTGATGAACCACTTCCAGCGCTTCGCCCGCGGAGAGATTTCGCTGTGGGAGCAGCGCCGCGCCAGGATGAGAGAAATATTTCGTGATCCGGGCTTGACGGACGCCGACTGCGATTCGCGGTATCGGGTGTTCATGGAACATTACGAAGCACGGTGCGAGGCGTATCCCGATGCTGTGCCTTGCCAGCGTCGACTGGACGGCAACGCGCTGGGAATTATTTCCAACGGCGGACGCGAGCAGCAAACGAAGAAGCTGAAGCGGGCTGGCGTGGTTCACTATTTTTCGGTGTTCGTATTCTCCGAAGATGTCGGTGTGGGCAAGCCGGCGCCGGGCATTTTTCTGGAAGCCTGCCGCCAGGCCGGAGTGCAGCCCGCGGCCTGCGCGCACATAGGGGACGACGCGGTGGCCGATGTTGCGCCGAGTCAGGCACTGGGAATGCGTGCGATCTGGCTGGACCGGCCTGGAGTGGAGGCGAGCAGCATTTCTGCGACGCGAATTTCGAACCTGCATGATTTGGAATCTGCGTTGAGCGGTGACGCCCATGCTGAAACGGTTTTCGAAAGGAACTGATCGAATGGCCCGTAAGAAACTGATCGCCGCTAACTGGAAGATGTACAAGAATCCCACTCAGACGGAAGAGTTCTTCAGTCAGTTTCTTCCGATTATCCATGGTCATGATCGCGATGAGATCGTGGTCTGTCCTCCGTACATCGATCTGCACGCGGCGCTCGATTCGGCCAAAGGATCGGCGATTGCGGTGGGCGCACAGGACGTTTACTGGAAAGACGAAGGCGCGTTTACCGGAGAGATTTCTTCCGCAATGCTGGTTACGATCGGCTGCAGCCACGTCATCATTGGCCACTCTGAGCGACGGCAGCATTTCGGGGAAACCGACGACACAGTGAACCTGAAGCTGAGGGCTGTGCTCGAACACGATTTAACTCCGATCGTTTGTGTTGGCGAAGTGTTGGAAGAGCGCGAAGCTGGACTTACCGAAGATGTTCTGCGGCGGCAATGCCTGCGCGCATTCCACGCCGTTTCGGCGAAGAAGGCAGCGAAACTTGTGATCGCGTACGAACCGGTGTGGGCCATTGGAACCGGAAAGACGGCTACTCCGCAGATGGCTTCCGATGCACATGTGCTGATTCGCGGAGAAGCTGCGAAGGCCTTCGGGCAGGAGTTCGCGGATGGGCTGCGCATTCTTTACGGTGGTTCGGTAAAGCCGGAAAACGCCAAGGCGCTCATGTCACAAGAAGAAATTGACGGTGCGTTGGTTGGCGGCGCGAGTCTGGATGCGAAGTCGTTTGCGGCGATTGTGAAGTACTGAGATGCAGTGGTCAGTGGGCAGTGGTTAGTGTTCAGTTTTCTGCTGACCACTGACCACTGGTTCTTTCACCTCAGCCAGTCTTCCAGTTCCACTCCCTTCGCGGTCTTCTCATCGCGATACTTCACGATCACCGGCGTATAGAGCGAGATACCCCACTCCTCAGCTTGTCCTTTATTAACTGCGCGCGACCCGGGGACGACCACCGCACCCTCGGGAACCTCCAACGGCCTTTCTTCCGTCGCGCGATAAACCTCGCCGCGGACGAGATCATAGAGCGGAGTCGAGCGGGTGAGAATAGTCCCGGCGCCAAGTACGGCGCGCGCGCGGACCAGCGTGCCTTCATAGACGCCTGAGTTTCCGCCGACCAGCACATCGTCTTCGATGATCACCGGAGCGGCATTGACCGGCTCCAGCACGCCACCGATCTGGGCGGCGGCGCTCAGGTGCACACGTTTGCCGATCTGTGCGCAGGAGCCGACGAGCGCGTGGGAATCAATCATGGTGCCTTCGTCAACATAAGCTCCGGCATTGATAAACATTGGCGGCATGCAGATGACCGAGGCCGCAACGTAAGCCCCGAGCCTGGCGGAAGAGCCTCCCGGGACCACGCGTACGCGGTCAGCGACGTTGAATTTGCGGGCAGGGAAGGTGTCTTTATCGACAAAGGAGAGGCACTCGGCGCTTCCCATCTGCGTAAGCTCTCCGAGACGGAATCCGAGGAGGATGCCTTGCTTCACCCAGACATTTACTTTCCAATCGCCGTTGATTCTGTCCGCCGCGCGGATTTCACCGTGGGTAAGGGCGTCTCGGAAGTCGAGGAACGTGGCGCGGGCTTCTGCGGGCAGGTCGGTGGATGAATAGAGGAGTTCGATTTCGGATTGAAGTGAGGCCATGGGAAACAGAGAGTATAAAGCATGGGGAGAATGCCTCTCGATGATCAGGGACTCGAGGGGTTATAAGGGGTCCTTCGACTGCACATCCGATTCGCAAAGCGAATCGGATGTTTCGCTCAGGATGACACAGCTGGGGAGGATTCAAGAGCTAAGAGCTAAATGCACTTACATTCGCTGCGGATCAGCACGCTGGGCAAAGTCTGGGTTACCTGGCGGGCTTCGGCGAGCGTGGCGTAGGGGCCGTGCCATTGCGCGTGGTTAGCTGAGTGGCCTGCGGGACGCGCTTTGCCGTGGTTGCACTGGCCGCAGGCGGAGCGATGCAGAACCGCTTTGTGGGGTCCGGCCGACCAGTTCTCATATACGTAGAAGCTGGGCGCATCAGCGGCGACTGCAGCCGCTTTCACGATCAACCCGGCGTCGGTAGCAATTTTCTGCAGCTTCGAGCGGGTGTCACGGCGCACGGGGACCATCGGCAAGCGATAGGTTTCCTCGATGCGTCCCATCATGGACAGAACCGCTTTGACCGGCATGGGGCTGGACTCGATGAAGTTGGCCTGCATCAGCGGGAGATATTTGCGGAGGAGCTGGCGGGCTGTCGTCCAATCGTTGGCAAGTGCGGCGCGAGTCATCTCAGCCATCTCGCGCGGGATTTCGTTTGAGGCGACGGAAATCAGGCCCACGCCTCCGACGGCAATCACCGGCAGCGTCAGGGAATCGTCGCCGGAAAGAACGGAAAAGCCAGAGCGTGCGACGCCGCAGATTTCTGCAATCTGGGTGAGATTGCCGCTGGCTTCTTTCACGCCGGCAATGTTCGGCACTTCGGCGAGGCGCGCCACGGTCGCGGGCTCGAGATTCGCGGAGGTGCGTCCGGGGACGTTGTAAAGAATAACCGGCTTGTTCACGGCTTCGGCGATGGCCTTGAAATGTTGGTACTGCCCCTCCTGCGTGGGCTTGTTGTAGTAGGGCGAGGCGGTGAGGATCGCGTCCACACCGGGGCGGTCGGAGACTTCTTTGGCTTTGGCGACGGCGTCGTGCGTGGAGTTCGAAGTTGCTCCGGCGACTATGGGCACACGTCCGGCAGCGGTCTCAATGGTGAGGTCAATCACCCGCAGCCACTCGTCATGCGAGAGCGTCGGCGTCTCGCCAGTGGTGCCACAGGGGACCAGAAAATCAATGCCAGACTCAATCTGCCAGTTGACGAGATTGGTGAGGGCCGGTTCGTCCAGCGATCCATCCGGATGGAATGGGGTGACGAGGGCAGTACCGCATCCGCGAAGTTGCATGAGAATAAGATAGCGCGAATGGGGAAGGATGGAAAACTACATCTCCCCCCAAACATCCTTAAACTCAAAGAACCCCTTCTTCCCCGCAAGCCACTCCGCGCCCCGCACCGCGCCTTCAGCAAAGCCGCGGCGGGTCTTGGCGTCGTGGCAGAGATAGATAGTGTCGTGCTGAGAATCGAGCACCAGTTCGTGCATCCCTACAACGTCGCCTTCGCGAAAAGAGGTGATCTCGACCTCGGCTTTCGAATTCTCCTGCAGGATGCTCTGCATGGTGGCGGCAGTGCCCGAGGGAGCGTCTTTTTTCTGCGCGTGGTGGCGCTCGTAGATGTGAGCCAAGTATTGCTGCTGGAGTGCGGGAGCCGCTTGCCGGACGAGATCGAAGAACAGATTTACGCCGATGGAAAAATTCGAGCCGTGGAGAAAACCAGTCCCACGCTGCTCGACCAGCTTGCGAATGTTTTCCAGTTCGGCGTGCCAGCCGGTGGTGCCGACAACCATGCTTTTTCCCGCAGCGACGCAGGCCCGTATGTTTTCTAGCACGCAATCGGGCGCAGTGAAATCTATGACGACGTCTGTCGTGGAAAGACGATCTTTGGTTAGCGCGGAGGTGTGCTGGTTGTCCGTCGAGCGCAGGATCTCCAGTTCATGCGCGCGCTCCCGCGCGACTTCGGCAACCTGGGACCCGGTCTTGCCGGCGCCGAGGAGAAGGATTTTCATTGCCGATTATTGTAGCTTGTATCCGCGCCTTCAGTCTCATCTGGACGCGCTACCAACGTCCTTTCAATTCTTCCAATCTCATTCCGAAGCCCTTCCAGGCTGAGGAGCCTGTGTTTGGCCAGGCAATGTCGACGCAGGCAAATATCGGGTTCCTCGATATCATGAAGTTCTTGAGGCTTACGGCAAGCCGCGTCCCGCCGGCCAACGAGCGGCGCGCCTATCAGGAGATAGATGGGGATGCAAGAAGAGCTTCAGGCTTTAGCGGTGGCCGCGGCGGTGTAGGCAAAACGGTAGATTTGGGCGTCAATCTCTTTACGTAGGTCGTCCCAGATATTTTCCGGCATAGCGAGGAAGGTTTTGACCACTTCGGGATCAAACTGCTTCCCTGAAAAGCGAAGAATTTCCTCGCGGGCTGCGGCCAGAGTTTGCGCTGCCCGGTAGGGCCGGTTTGAGGTCATGGCGTCCAGAGTATCGGCGACGGAGAAGATACGCGCCCCAAGCGGAATCTCGGTGCCTTTCAAGCCCCGGGGGTAGCCGCTCCCATCAAATTTTTCCTGGTGGGAATAGACGATTTCCGCGGCCTCTGAAAGGAAGGGAATCTTCCGGAGCATCTGGTATCCGCGGTAGCAGTGCTCGCGCATTATCTCCCGCTCTGCGGGATCCAGCGCGCCGGGTTTGCGCAGAATTGCGTCGGGAATGGCCATCTTGCCAATGTCGTGGAGGAAGGCGCCGCGAGCGATGACGCGAATCTGGTCCGAGTTAAGGCCCATGGCCCGCGCCGTGGCGATGGTAAATGCGGTGACCCGCTTCGAGTGTCCTTCGGTTTCGGCGTCTTTCAAGTCGAGTGCGTCGCCGAGCGCTTCGAGCGTGATGTCGTAGGATCGTTCGAGGGTAGTCACTGCTTGGCGCAATTGCTCAGTGCGCGCGGTAACCAGAGCCTCCAGATTGGTTTGATAGGCGCGATTTTCCAGCTTCAAACGGCGATTCTCAAGCGCGCGCCGCACCGTAGCCAGCAGTTGCTCCCGCTCGAAGGGTTTCAGCAAATAATCGTAAGCGCCGTTGCGGATCGCGCTCAGCGCAACCGAGACATCATGGACCGCAGTGACCATGACCACCGGCATGTCAGGGAAACGTTCTTTGGTCGCACCCAGAAGTTCTTGGCCATCCATGCCCGCCATCATCAGATCGGACAGCATCAGTTCGAATTCTTCTCCGGACTGGAGTAGGGCAAGGGCTTCTTTGCCGGAAGCGGCCTGGCTGCAAACAAAGTTTGCAGAGGTCAGCATCGAAGACACCACCTCCCGGATGGGATCTTCGTCGTCAACTACGAGAATGCGTTCGGCGGGCATAACGACGGGAATAGTGTATGCCGATTGTACCTTAAGCTCCCGGTATCGAAAGTAACCAAGGGGTAAGGGAAACCGCACTAGTTACGCCACTATCCATGCTAAAACCTAAGCTGAACCGCTAGGTTTGCAGCGCATGAATACAGTAGCCTGGCACGCCTGGGACTTCCTGGGTGGACTTGCCACCCCCAAACTCGTGACTAGGGAAACGGCTGTGCTGCTCATGCTGGCGGCCAGCCTGTTGGTTTTTCGCACTCTTCGCGAGCGCTGCCTGATGGTATGGATCGTAGGTTGGGTAGCGTATTTTGTTTCCCATCATGCACTTGTCGTGTCCGGGCAGACAAGTCCTTACGCCGTTCCCGTCGCACATGGCGAATTCATTCTGGCAGTGTCCCTGTTTGTGGCCGGGGCCTTCATTTATGCGAACGCTCGCGATTTCCTGGCTCCGCTCCTTGTCATCAGTTTGGCTTTGATCATATTTGCAACGCTGCAGGCTATTTTCTGGCCGGGATCGGAAACCCTGCGCTTTGCTCTCGAACTGTCCTACCGAATTCTAACCGTCACCGCAGCCGTGCGGATCCTGCGTTTCCGCCGGGCACGACGAGAGATTGGGCCATGGATTCTAGCCGCAGGCCTGTTGTTGTTGCATCTGGACTGGACGCCCCTTAGTTCCCGGCTGCCCGCAGAATCGGGAACGCTTCTGGACATGCTACTGGGGTTGGGCATGTTGCTGGTGGTGTTCGATGAATCGCGTCTGCACACCCGCCGTCTGGCCACCTTGAATGCCCTGACCACAAGTATCGCGCGTTCCGGCCAGAACGGCCCCATGACCGCGACCGCGTTGAAAGAGCTGAAAGACTTGATGGGAGCCGATGCCGCTTGGTTCCGGCTGCTGGAGCGTCATCGCCTGACCGTGTTTCAGCAGATCGGATTGTCGGCGGAGTTCCTTCGTGAACGCGCTTCCATTCCAATGGGAGACGCTGTGGAACACATTCCAGAAGAAGTCCGTCCAGTGATCCTCGTGTCATCGCAACTCGGTGACGCGGTGCCGGTATTTCAACGCGAGCAACTGCATCAAGTCGTCGTGATTGCGGTTCCGGGGAGAAAGTCGACGGTGGGAAACCTTGTCCTGGCCAGCCGCCGGGCAAAATCTTACGCACCCGACGAGCTGGATTTTCTGGTGACCTGCGCTCAGCAACTCGGCCTGGCGCTTGAGAACCTCCACCTGGTGGAAGAAATCTTGCGCTCGCATCGGCAGTGGAGCAATACCTTCGAGTCTATTCAGGACCTGGTCCTGCTGCACGACTCCGAGTTCCGGATCTTGAAGGCGAATCCGTCGTTGCTCCGCCGGCTGGGCAAGTCTCAGTCCGACGTAGTGAATCAGCTCTGCGACACGGTGCTGCCCAATGACGCGGTGGAGTGGAGTCAATGCCCGTACTGCCACGGCGAAGAAGATGGCTTCTATGAAGGCCCGGATCCGTTTGGAGGCTTTTCGGTGGCGTCTACCTCAACTTACGTTGACCAGGGGACCAAACAGAAGGGAACCATCCATGTGGTGCGCGATATCACCGAGCGCCGCGCCGCCGAACAGAAATATCGTTCTCTGTTTGAACAAGTGCAGGAAGGTGTTTTTGTCGCCACCGTTCAGGGTACGCTGCTCGACTGTAATGACGCTTTCGTGCGCATGCTCGGGTATTCCAGCCGCGAGGAGTTGCTCGGCCGCAACGTGGACAAAGAGTTTTACGCCTCAACAGAACAGCGCGAGATCTTCCGTCGCGAGGTGGAAGCACACAATTTCGTCCGCGATTTTGAGGTCAGTTTACGGCGCAAAGACGGTTCAGCACTGACCGCCGTTGAAAGCAGTTTCGGTACCCGTGACGAAGATGGAAAAATCGAACGCTACCAGGGATTTCTGCTGGACATCACCGAGAAGAAGCATGCGGAAGATGAAATTCGCCGCCGCAACCGCGAGTTGAACGCGCTCAACACCATGGCGGTAATTGCCACCCAGAGCTTCGATCTGGATGAGATTCTGAATCTGACGCTGCGTCAGGTGATCTCGCTGCTGGGAGCCGAGGCAGGATCGATTTATCTGGCCGAGCCGCAGAACCGCTTCCGCCGTCGCGCCAATTGGGGACAGAGAATTACCGACCGCAAGCGTCTTGCGGAAGTGGACTTTCCGCTCGGCTTGGGAGATTTGGTGATGCGGTCGCGGGCGGAAGTGCTCACCGCCGAATACTTGCCCCATCTGCCGCAGGCAGTTACGGAATTCATGCGCGCGGTTGACGGCGGATCTTCCATCTGGGTACTACTGTGGGGAAAAGACGATCCCATTGGACTGATGGGAATTACCCGCGGACAGGTGCGCGACTACAGCAACAACGATGAAAATCTGCTGGTCGCGATTGGACGCCAGTTGGCGACTACGGTCGAGAAAGTCAGGCTTTATGAAGAAACCTGCAAAGCATATGAGGATCTGCGCCGCGCCCAGGAGCAATTGCTGCAAAGCGAAAAAATGTCAGCCATCGGCCAGTTGATTGCCGGTGTTGCCCACGAACTGAATAATCCGCTGACCGCAATTCTCGGCTATGCGCAACTCCTGGAAGCGGAAAAGCTGGACAGCAAAGCGCTGGAGTATGCAGGCAAGATCTTTAAGCAGGCACAGCGCACGCATCGGGTAGTGCAAAACCTGCTGTCGTTTGCGCGGCAGCGCAAACCGGAGCGGCAGCAGTTCGATGTGGTGAGCGTGCTGGAAGAGGCGCTTCTGCTCAGCGACTACGACATGAAGGTCGGCAATATCAGGCTGGAACGGGAGATTGAACCCGGTGTCCCCGGGGTGTTTGGAGATCCTCACCAACTTGAACAAGTCTTTCTAAACATCATCACCAACGCTCTGGACGCCATGGCGGAAGAAGCTGCCGAAGATCCAAAGCCTGCAGCCAAAGAGCTTCGCTTCAAGGTCCGAGTTTGCGCGCGGGACAATCAGGGCATCATCGAATTCCATGACTCCGGGCCGGGAATCAAAGAAGCGAACCGGATTTTCGAGCCGTTCTACACTACCAAAATCGTAGGCAAGGGAACCGGTCTTGGACTCAGCATTTGTTATGGCATTGTCAAAGAACACGGCGGAGAAATTTCCGCTCGCAACGCAAACGAGCGCGATGGCGATGGAGGTGCCGTGATCGAAGTCAAGCTGCCGTCCGCGGGAGTCGCCGCTACTCCGCAGCCACAGCCTGAGGCCCGGAAACGTGGCAGCGCCCTCAACGGTCGGATACTGCTAGTCGAAGACGAAGAAGCAGTGCTGGAGTTTGAACGCGATGTGCTGGCCGGGGCCGGTGCCAAGGTGACGACCGTGACCAGCACTGAAGAGATGAAATCCGTGCTGGCAAGTCAATCATTTGACGCGGTCGTGATCAACGGCAAAATGCCGGGCGCGGGGAGCGTTCCTGAAACCCACAGCTGGATGCTCGAAAAGTCATCCGGGCTTTCCGGACACATTTTGTTTACCTTCGCCAGTCTGGCCGAGCCCGAAGTTCGCAGCTTCCTGGAACAGAACAGTATTCCATTTCTTGTGAAGCCTTTCGAAATCGGCGACCTCATCGCCAATGCGCGGCGATTGCTGGTGAAAGTTAAGGCCGCAGGCGCCAGATAGTTCCCCCGCTTGCAGGTGCGGGTCCTCCCAGATATGCTTTCGCTGATGTCCACTATCGTGGAGTGCGTTCCGAATTTTTCCGAAGGGCGCGACAAATCCAAAGTTGATGCGATTGTCGCCGCCATGAAGTTAGATGGCGTGTATCTGCTCGACCGCGAGATGGATGCTGACCACAACCGCTGCGTTATTACGCTGGCCGGAGAGCGCGAGGCCGTCCAGGAAGCAGCCATCCGCGGCGTGGGCAAAGCGGCAGAGTTGATCGATCTGAACCAACATCAAGGCGCGCATCCCCGGCTGGGCGCGGCGGATGTTGTGCCGTTCATTCCCATTGAAGGCGTGAGCGTCGAAGATTGCGTCGCCATGGCACGGCATACGGGCGAGCAAATCTGGAAGCGCTTTCAGATTCCGGTTTACCTGTACGAAGCGGCGGCGGCTTCTCCCGAGCGGCAGAATCTCGAGAACATCCGGCGTGGACAGTTTGAAGGCATTCGCGATGAGATCGCCATCAATCCAGCGCGCAAGCCGGATTTTGGAGAGGCTCGGTTGCATCCTACTGCTGGCGCGTGCGTAGTAGGTGCGCGAAAGTTTCTTATCGCTTACAACATTTTTCTGAATACGCCCGACGTGGACATCGCCAAGAAAGTTGCCAAGGCGGTGCGTTTTTCGACTGGTGGGCTGCGCTTCGTCAAGGCCGCCGGTTTTCTGGTGCGGGGGCAGGCCCAAGTCTCGATGAATTTGACCGATTTCGAGCAGACGCCGATGCATCGCGTGTTTGAGATGGTGCGCAGCGAAGCGGAGCGTCACGGTGTGAAACCGACCAGCAGTGAGATTGTCGGGCTGGTGCCGAAGAAAGCTCTGGAGCAGGCGGCAGAGTGGTTCCTGCAAATAGAGAACTTTAATTCCTCGCTGATTCTGGAGAACCGGCTGAGGTCAGTGATGAGCGGGAAGACGGCCGTGGGCGGATTGCGGGCGGGAGTGGAGCCGTTCATCGAGCAGCTGGCGGCGCCGATGGCGACTCCGGGAGGCGGGAGCGCCGCTGCGGCCAGCGGCGCGATGGCTGCTGGGCTGGCTGCGATGGTGGCTTCCATGTCGCGGGGAAAGAAAGCCTACGTGCAATATGAACGCCCGTTGAGTGAGGCGATTTCGCAGCTCTCGCAGCTTCGCGAGGATCTGAAGGCTTCAATAGACGCCGATGCGGAGTCCTATCAGGCTGTCATGGCTGCATACAAGAAGGCGAAAGACTCGGCAGCGGCAGATGGCATTTTGGACGCCGCTTTGAAGCAAGCGACCAGCGTTCCGCTTAGTGTGGCGGAACGGGCGAGGGAAGTGCTGCAAATCGCTGAAGGCTTGCGGCCGATTACCAATCCCAACATGAAGTCCGATCTGGTGACAGCGGGGGCTCTGGCGCGGGCGGCAATCGAAGGGGCGTTGGCTAATGTCGAGATTAATCTGGAGTCTCTGAAGGATCAGTTATTTGTGGCGCAAGTCAGGCAGAAGGCATCAGCTCTTGTCGGATGACGGTCCGAAATTGCAGCGTTCGAGCCATTCGTAATACCTCCGCCTATCGCCTATTGATCTACAATTGACCAAAGTGGGGTGACTGCTGGAATCGCCCCTGCATCCAAGTAATTGATCCCTGAGGTTGTTATGAACATTCTCCTGCGCAAGAGTTTGATTTTCGTTTGTGTTGCGGCCTTTGCCGGCGCCGCCGTGGCTGCACCGCTTGGTTCCTCGGTACGGCCCGTGATTCCAGCCGAAGTGCAGCAGCTGATCTGCGTGGACTACCGCGCGCTAAAGAATTCCGACACTGCCCAGGCGCTCAAGGAGCAAGTGCTGCCCGATAACCTCAAGCAGTTTGAGGCCGCGCTCAAGGGCGCGGGCATCAGTACCGACCGCGACGTGGACACACTGACGTTTATTTCCTATCGCCATCCTAAGCGCGGCCTGCAGGTCGTCGGCGCGGCGCAGGGAGTTTTCCCTACCAAAACGGTCTTGGGCAAGCTTCGCCTGCATAAAATACGCCCAGTGAAATACCGGGATTCGGATATCTATCCCATGGCATCGGGCATGGAGATGACATTTCTCGATGAGAGCACGCTGCTCTTCGGCGAGGACAGCGCGCTGCGCGGTTCGCTCGATGCGCGCGACGGTTACGTCACGACGTTAGACTCGAATCCTGACATTGCCAATTTGATTGGCGACGTTGAGGGCGGGTCTGTTTGGAGCATTCTCGACCAAAAAGGCACGCAGAACATGATGCTGTCGGCGCTCGGGGATGCGTCGCGGCTCGCCGACTTCGAAACGGTCAAGAAACATATTCTCGGCTCTCGCTACACCATGAACTTTCAGAATGGCGTGAATTTCGATCTCGACGTGATCACTTCCGATACCGTGACTGCGGCTACGCTTTCTTCGCTGGTGAAGGCAGGCGTTCTTTATCGCAAGATGACGGCCAGCGGGGTGGAGAAGTCGGCGCTGGAAGATGTGACGGTGAACTCGGACAGCTCAAAACTGCAGATGCACTTCAAGGCTGACGACAAACAGTTCCAGGCGCTGATTCACACCAGCTTGTTCGCTGCGGTTTCGCGATAGACGAAAAACTGCCGAGGCGCGATCTTTGCGGTTAAGGTCTTTGGCTCTCACGCTTGTTCCGGACCCAGCCTTCTTTGACGATTTGCTTTGCCCGCCCGATTGCGAGCGAATCTGCGGGAACATCATCTGTGATACAAGAAGCTGCGCCGACGTATGATCCCTTACCCAGCTTGACGGGAGCGACCAGAGTGGAATCGCTGCCGACAAAAACTCCGTCTTCGATGATGGTCTTGTGCTTGTTTACACCGTCGTAGTTGCACGTGATAGTGCCCGCGCCGACGTTTACCCCTTCGCCAATTTCCGCATCGCCGAGATAGGTGAGGTGGTTGGCCTTCGATCCTTTGCCGAGGCGGATTTTCTTGGTCTCCACAAAATTGCCGACGTGCGCGTCCTCGCCGATTTCACTTCCGGGACGCAGATGAGAATACGGGCCGAGAATCGCGCCGTTCGCAACACGCGCACCGTCGAGGACGCAGCCGGGACGGATGAGAACACCATCGCCAATCTGCGAGCTTTGGATTACTGAATAGGACCGCACCCGGCAATCCGCACCAATGCGGGTGCGTCCCAACAACTGCACGAAAGGCTCAATGACGGTGTCCGCTCCAACTTCAACGTCGGCGTCAATCACGCAGCTCTCGGGATAAAAAATCGTCACGCCCGCAGCCATTAAATTTAGACACTTGTCGCGGCGCATTTTCTGATCGAGTTCAACCAGTTCGGCGCGGGTATTGCTGCCTAGAATCTCAGAAGCGTCTTGAGTCCTGGTCGCCACGACGCGCTCTCCGGCTTTGAATAGCACTTGCGCCATGTCGGTGAGGTAGTACTCTGCGTGCGGATTATCGGTTTTCAGACGCTCGATGTTGGCAAATAGCGGCTTGACGGAAAATGCGTAGAAGCCGGAGTTAATTTCGCGAATCTTGCGCTGCGCGGGCGTGCAGGACTTTTCTTCAACGATGGCCTGAACGTCATCACTCGTCGCTCCGTTGTGAATGATGCGGCCGTAGCCGGTGGGGTCTTCAAGGTGCGCGCTCAGAATAGTCATCGCTGCTGGCTTATGCTTGTGAGAAACGGACTGGTGAAAGTCGCGCAGCTTGCGAATGGTTTCCGGAGTGATGAGGGGGGCATCTCCGGAGAGCACGATGACCTGGTCGTACGCTGCCAGGGCTTTGCCGGCGGACATGAGGGCGTGCCCGGTGCCGCGTTGCGGCTCCTGCACCACGAATTGCACGCCGGTATTCTGGACCGCCTGGCGGACGCTCTCGGCCTCGTGTCCGACGATGGCGTAGATGTCCGCAGCGGTCACCACTTCCTTCGCGGCGGCAATTACGTGCGCTAGCAGAGGTTTTCCACCGACTTCGTGCAAGACTTTGGGGTGCTTCGATTTAAGCCGGGTACCTTTACCAGCCGCCATGATGGCGATGGCGGTGCGCGTCGAATCCTTAGTCGAATCCTTAGTGGGACCGGATGAGCTCTTTTTTGTGGATTTTGCAGTCTCTTTCGTCATTGGGTTCAAATATACCCCGTGGCATGCCATGCGTCAGGCCACCTGTGCCAGAAATGGGACGCGTTATTCACAGCCGTCGGACTCTCGCAAGTTATTGAATT
>Ga0137390_10002191_pt1 | contig 15363 bp, 12 predicted proteins | sample 15con2h24AmetaG_FD_104937 | JGI IMG/M metagenome (GOLD analysis project Ga0137390, IMG submission 104937) | Vadose zone soil microbial communities from Angelo Coast Range Reserve, California, USA - 15con2h2.4A metaG | ecosystem: Environmental > Terrestrial > Soil > Vadose zone > Saprolite... | reverse complement strand
GCCTTGAACGCCGCCCCGTGCTTCTTGCGTGTCTGCTTCATGTCCCGCTCCCGCGCCATCTGGCGCTTCCTAGGGGCAGGGCTCCACCTTAACCAACTGTCTCGTTTCCGGGGTCCACCTCAGCTCCCAGAGCGTTTCACTCTAAGTATTTTTCTTTAGCCTAGGATCGTTATGGCTTAAGCTGGGGTCGATCAGATCACGGACTGCAGCTAATCCCCTCTCGGCTTGTGCGCCCCCCTATCGGAATAGGATTAGGGCGAAAACCGGTGTCCAGGTAGCCCAGCGCAGCCTTGGCTGCGAGCTAAACCCGGGTTTCTCGGCTAGGGCGGCGGAAAACGGTCCCTGTGGACTTCTGGGTAAGGGACTTTGGCTGGCGAGCGATTTGGGAGCAGATGCAGCGGGAGACGCAAGGCCGGTGAGGGCAGCCACTGTCGAAAATCGATTTGCCGTTGTGTTGTGCGCCGACATTGTCGGCTATTCACGGCTGATGGGAGCGGATGAAGAGGGCACCTACACCGCCCTCACGATGATTTGGCGCGACGTCGTCGATCCGCAAATCGAGCAATGCAAGGGGCGGCTGGTGCGCCGAATGGGCGACGGTCTCGTCGTCGAGTTCGGCAGCGCCATCGACGCCGTCGCATGCGCGCTCGCCATTCAGGAGGCGATGCGGGTGCCGCCGGTCGAGACCCCGCCGGAGCATCAGATCCAGTTTCGTATGGGAATCACAATTGGCGATGTAGTCAGCGACGGCAAGGGGATCTATGGCGATGCGGTGAATGTCGCGGCTCGGCTGGAAAGCTTGGCCGATCCGGGGGGGAACAGCGTCACCCGCTCGGTACGCGACGAGACCCGTGATCGTCTGTGGGTCGCCCTTCGGGATCTCGGCGAGCATGAAGTTGAGAATATCGGGCGGTCCGTACGCGTGTTCCGGATCGCGACTGATCGAGAGCATGCGCCGTCCTCGACCGGTATCCGCAGGCGCTCGGCCCCTCCGCCGCAACGGCCGGCAATGGCGGTGCTGCCGTTCCAGAACCTTGCCGGTGAGGCGGAGGAAGAATTTTTCCTAGACAGCGTCGCTGAGGACTTGATCACCGAGTTGTCACGCGCCCGGTGGTTTTCGGTGATCGCTCGCAACACCGCATTCACTTACAAAGGAAAAGAGGCGGACGCGAAGCTGGTCGGCCGCGAGCTCGGCGTCCATTATGTGCTCAAGGGCAGCCTGCGCAAAGAGGGCGACCACGTGCACATCGGTTGTCAACTCGTCGAGACGGCGAGCGGACAGCCTCGTTGGGCCGAAGGCTTCGACGGCACCATGGAAGATTCATTTGATCTGCAGGACAGGATCGTCGAGAGCGTCATCGGCTCGATCGGGCCGGTCTTGCGGACTTCGGAAATTGACCGCGCTACCAATACACCTGAGGCGGACCAGAACGCCTATTACCTGACACTGCGCGCGATGCTCCCAGGATTTGCCGAGACGGCCGAGGAGAATTGCCGTGCCCTAGTGTTGCTGGACGAGGCGCTGGAAATGCATCCCGAGTATCCAACGGCAAACGCTCTTGCTGCGTGGTGTTACCAGCAGCGCCACCTGATGGAGTGGCCGGGCGCTCAGAGCGATGATCGGGAAACCGCCACGCGGTTAGCGCGCGTAGCCATCGAGGAGGGCGGCGAGATCCCCCTGGCACTCGCGCTGGGCGGCGCGGTTAGGGCAGCGTTAACCCGCGATCACGACTCCGCTCTGGCGGCGGCCGATCGGGCTATAATGATTACCAACAATTCGGCGCTTGTCCTCGGCTTCGTTGCGCTGACCCAGTTCTTGTGCGGCGCCTATGACAAGGCGATTGAACATGCCGAAAAGGCGATGCGGATGAGCCCCCTGGAGCCACTCATCTACTATGCCGCATTCGCGCTCGGTTTGGCTTGCCTGTTTACCGGCCGGAACGAGGACGCCGTGACGAACGCGCGCAAGGCGATCGATGGCAACCAGAATTTTGCGTTTGCCCATTGCCTGTTATCACTAGGTTGCGCCCGACTCGGACGCAGGGATGAGGCGATCCAGGCGGTGCGCGGCCTGCTGAAGGTCGCGCCACACTTTCGCATCGGTATGTTGCGGAAGATCCGGCTCGCCGATGCGAATTTACTGCAGCGCGATCTCGATCTGCTGCGTACCGTGCGCATTCCGGAATAAAGCCGGGCCTCGGATCCGAGATACGCAGCGCGCATAACCGAGCGGAATTCGCCAGCGCCGTGCCTCGTCCGGTTGATTGCGGGTCTAACCCTTTCTCCGTACGCTTGGGTAAGCGGCGTTTAGGCCCAGCGGACAAATCAGCGTTTCGCGCGGCGCGGTCGATCTGCTACGCTTTAGCGGGTAAGCTGTATCCCGATTGCGCTGATCAGTCGTTTCGGCAGGTTCAAGCATGGTGTCTCTCGATGCGACAGCACGGGTCAGGCGCCGGCTCGCCACAATCCTGGTGATCGGCTACCGGCGGCTGTTTCCCGGCGATGAGCTCGACCGGGTTATCAACCTAAAAGCCGTATTGACCGAGATCATCGAGCCGCTGACCCGTGAATACGGGGGGACTGTCTTTAAAGAAGCCGGCGACCTGGCGCTCAGCAGATTTGACAATGTCGTAGCAGCGGTCCGGTGCGCCGCCGCCCTACGCGACGCGATTGTGGAGAAGAACCAGGCGATCACACCGGAGCGGCGCATCGCAATCCGGATCGGCATTAATCTCGGCAACATCATCGCCGAGGAAGGTGACGTGTTCGGCGACGCCGTGAACATCGCGGCGCGGCTCGAGGCTATTGCAGACCCCGGCAGCATATATGTATCGGATGCGGTCTACGACCAGGTCGCCGACGTCGTCGATTTCCAGTTTGAAAACCTGGGTCCAAAGGAACTCAAGAACATCCGACGCCAGGTCACGGTGTGGCAAATGGCCGGTGCGACCGCTGATTGGCCAGACGACGTGGATCCGTGGTTGACCGCGAGCTCAGACGAGTTCGCCAACCGGCGCGCGATAGCGGTCTTGCCTTTCGTTAATTTCAGCGGCGATCCCGAGCAGGAATATTTTGCCGACGGCATTACCGAAGACATTATCTCGATGCTGGCCGGCTGGCGCGCCTTCCCGGTGATCGCCCGCCACTCGACCTTCACCTACAAGGGTCAGACAGTCGATATCAAAAAGGTTGCGCGCGAGCTCGGCGCATTTTACGTGGTCGAGGGCAGCGTTCGCAAATCGGGCAGGCGCGTTCGGGTGACGGCGCAGCTGATCCGCGCCGATACCAACCATCACATTATCGCCGAGCGTTACGATCGCGATTTAACCGACCTGTTCCAGCTGCAGGACGAGATCGTTACCGCGATCGCCGGTGCGATTGAGCCGGAGCTGCTCAAATTTGAGCGCGAGCGCATCGCCGAGCGCCCGCAGCTCAAGGAGGATGCGTACGAGCTCTACCAGCATGGCATGTTCCACCACTACCTGCAGAACAAGGAGAACAACCTCGAGGCTCAGGCATATTTTCGGCGCGCACTGGTGATCGATGCGCAATATACGCAGGCCACAGCAGCGCTGGCGATCGCGGTCCTCAATGCGGGTTATCTCGGCTGGTCGGATAGTGCCGAGCGAAATTTCGCGGAAGCACTCGAGCTGGCGCAGCGCGCGACTGCACTTGATCCCCGCTACCCGAACGCCCATTTCGCGCTTGCTCTTATCTCTATGTGGTTAGGCCGTACGGAACGCGCCGCGGCCGAGTTCAAGGAAGCGATCAAGCTCAATCCGAGCTTCGCCGCGGCGCACGCCGTGCTTGGGGCAGTGCTCAATTTCCAGGGCCAATCCGAGGAGGGGGTGGCGAGCGTCGACACGGGTATCCGCCTCAGCCCAAGCGACCCGCGCCTGTTCATCTGGCTGTCAGGCCTGACAGCTGCTCACTACCAGCTCCGGCACTACTCGCAGGCGGTCGAGATCGGGCGACGGTCTTGGACGCTCAACAATAGCTACATAACCGGTTTGACCTATGTCGTTGCCGCGCTCGCCCAGCTCGGGCGGGTAGAGGACGCGATGGCGGCCCTCGCCGATCTGAAAAAACGCGACCCGAACCTCACGGCACTCAGAACCACCGTGCAACTGTATCGGGATCCAGCGGCGGCCGACCACCTGTTCGACGGCTTGCGCAAAGCCGGGTTCGAGTAAACGCGAACGCGGGCGGACCCGGGACCCGGGGCCCATCGGGGCCCTCGCGCGGCGCCGGGGGTTCCCGGCGCCGCTTCCGCCTATGTGGTTAAAAGTTGGCGCACTGACCCGAGCCGCCGCCGCTGGGCAGGATGGTGTTTTGACCCCCTATCAGTGTAGCGGTGTTGCCCTTGCAACTGAGGCCGCTGGAAATCCTATTGCCGGGGCAGTTAGTTAGCGTCGTTGGCTCCCCGATCTGGATCGAGCTCGCGTTGTTGTTCACGCTCATACCGCCCACAAACGTGCTACCGCAAACATAGCCCAACCCGCCCGAGGGAAGGTTTTGGATTGTCAAATTGTTGGAATTCGTCCCCGGGCCGATACTAAAGCTATTCGGGAGACTGTCCTTGCTCCCTATCTGAATATTGCCAAGGACGGTCACCGATCTGGCGGTGCTGTTGTCCAGGGGGGAGAGGAAGAGCTTTCCGGAGTTCATCGTGAGGTTGCCATCGACCTTGCAGTTTTTAAGGTACGCTGTCGCATTGTTGATCGTCAGACTTCCCAGGAACTCGCAGTCTTGATAGCGGCAGATCTGGCCCCCCTGTATGATTATATTGGGTCCGCTGATGATCCCGGTGACGGGGTTGTTCATGGTGGCGCCACCGTCGCAGCTTTGCTTCGGTGCTCCGGCTTCCTGGAGGGCATCGGAGTCCGCAATCGAGGTCTGGTCCACGTCTGGGCATTGGCCGGTAACGGGGTCGGACGTGCATCCCAGGGAGCCGCCATCAACTGCGAGGAGCAAATTTGACTGGACGACATGCGGCGCAACATGCGGGTCTGGATGCCAGGAGTTCGCGATCAGCGGCAGCGAGACCGGCGGGCAGCGACCGAAATTGCTTGTCGTTACGTAACCGTCGCTGAAGATGTAAGTGATCTTTACTTTGCACAAATTCTCGTTGGTGATTGGAGCATCGCCACTAAGGATACTATTTGAGAAGCTGATCGAGTCATCCGCCCCGAGCCCCGGCGGCTGGAACTTGACGACTAGGCACTCCGCTGCCGCGAATGCGCATGGGCTCGGGTCTGCCGCAGCAATACTCGGTTTGTCCGCATCATTGTCGCCATGGGGTTGATAGGCGATATCGCGCTTAAGCGGATTATGTCCAGGACCCGGGTAGTATTTCACCTCCTGGACGAGGTCCTTCCGAGATTGGGAGACAATATGGAACCCGTCGTGTTTGGCGAATGATTGCTCTTCAGGAAGGGTCAGGACCCAGCCGAGAAGGGTCTCCCCTGGTTTGCCGCTGGCGGGACCGGACAAGTCGAAGATCGCCCGGTCAGTCGAGCTTCCGCCGGTTTCCAACTGCGCCTTTGTCGTCTCTTGCGGTATCGGGCTAAGTAACCCGCTAAACTTAAGCGTCGGGGTATTGTCGAAGAGCAACCCGCTCTGGCCGCGATCCAGTCCCTTGATTACCTGTCCCTGCTGCGACACCGGCAATTGCGCCGAGCTGGCCCCCGATGAGGGGGAGCTCACCTTATCGGTTTGCAGGTTGACATTGGGATTGAACAAACCCGGCGCAGTCTGGACCCCGGTAACGGGATCTTTGCACGCTGCAGGTATTGTTGTTGTTCCGGGGTAGCCCGCGAGGATACACGCGAGTATCGGTTCGGCGCGTAGGATGCCGGTCGTCATCAGGTTTGCACCGCATGCCGGGTAATTAGGATCACACTGTCCCGGCAAAGGTGTACCGGGAATCTGCGGCACGACGCCGAACGGCTGCAGGTAGGAGCCGTTGGATCCGGTAGGCTTAGTCCAGGGCCCCGCTCCATAGGTCCCGTGGTCAAGGCAGAGATTGTGCAGCAGCTCGTGCGCGATCGTGTCGGGGCGGCTTTGCGCGAACGTTTGTGACGAGATCGCAACCCCATTGTTGCAGATCCAGGCAAGCCCGTAGAGTGTGCCCCCGATTGCCGGTGGCGGGTTGAGCGCGTTGACAAAGAACAGGTTGACGATGGCCGGGTCCGGGGGGCTGAAGGGGGGCATCAAAGCGGCCCCCCCCAGCGGAGCAACAGGCGTGCCGCCCTTAGAGATGGCCAGGGGATTGATAACAATCGTGTTCTGCTGCGAGAGGGTTTTGAAGAGGTCGCTCGTCAATGTACTGGAGGTGGCTGTAATCGTAAATGGTTTGCTCGACGATCCCACATTCTGCGAAATATTGACCGTGTAGGTGCCTTTACCGCCCGATCCGGTGCCCAATCCACTAATAAAGGTGGCTAGGGTCCCATCGGGATTTTTTGCAATCGGAGTTCCTCTCGAATCAGATCCGCTGAGAAAATTGTACACTGCCAGGTTCGCCGTCGTCGTAGTCCCGGGAACCGTACAAGAGGAGGTGATCGTGAGCGTCGTGCCCGAGACGAACCCGCTGCAGGTCGCAACATTTGTCCCCGTCGACGCAAGCTTAACATTCAGCGTCGTAAAGTCCTGTGGCGCCGCCACGCACGAGGTGGCGCCGTCCGGGCAGGCCGATATACTCGGATTGTTGTTGTTATAAACGTACTCCGTCATCGGAAGCCAAACCAAGTCGATGCCGAGTTGGTTCAGCAGCTCCCGCGTGACGTCCACTGCCGGGATTGACGAAGTGCCGGGACTCGCTCCGTTGCCTGGTTGGACCACGAAACCGATCGGGTTCGAACTGGTCGAGTTGTTCGGTATCGACGAAGGAATGTTCGCCAGTGGAGGCTGAGAAGGGTTAGGGGTAGGAGGAGAAACGGTAGTAGGGGTTTGGAAGGTCATGCCCGCGGTGGTCGGATCGATGTTCAAGGATGTCGAGTTGAACGGGGAGTAAACCACGGTCGGCACAGGGGGAATACCAAGGTTCTGTGTGTTAGCCACATCGATTGGCTGGACCCTCATATAACAGGGAATGGCTCCGGCCCCTTCACCAGGGTTGCACGTGGCGAGCGCGGTGCCTGACGTAAGGCAAGCGGCCACTGCCGATAACAGGAATGCCGATATGGTCCGGCCGACGCGCAGCTTCATCCCACTCACGCTCGCCTCCCTTTTTGATTTCCCGACCTCTATGGATCGACGTGTTACAAACAGACGGCCCTGAAGCTCGACCGCCGCCGCAACGCTGCACCCAGAGTATCGGGGATGCAAGGGACATTTTACTGATGCTTGTGTTCGCGCCTAAATTCGGCGAGACTGAGGCAAAGCGCAGGGGGTACATCATGCGGCCGTCGGTCAAATCGTCGATTATCCTACGTGCGGCTGGTGCGGTCGCCGGCCTGTGGCTGTGCGGCGCCGGAGCCGCCTGGGCCGGCGGCGGCGCGGATTTCGGGAGCCTAACGGCGCTTCTAACAAATAGCCAAGGCACGGGGGTCTGCGATGTGTTCCATATCAGCCCCTGTCCCAAACCCCCCTCGATTACCCAAGCCGCCCTGGAAGTAGCCGCTCTGGGTAATAACCTGTTTGAGATGCTTTTGCTGCAGAACGGTTTCGCGCCGGCGAGCAGAGTTAAGGCAGACAATCCGGTCGCGACAGCCGCCGATATACCCTCCGACAGCAACGGGAACGCGATATTCCCCACGGCCTCCACGGCGCCCACCCTGTTGAGCGTGTTGTCGAACCTGAGGCCGCTCGCCTTTAACTCGCAGAGCTCGGGAACGGCCCAAGTGCCAGGAACGGCCCTCGCGACTCAGCTCTACGATACCACTGCCGACACTTTTCTCTATGCCGTCGGGTTGTCGAGCACCGAACGCAACGGGCAGAAGGCGCCGCTCCCTGTCCCCGACTATGTCTATTTCTTTTACGACGACCTCCTCCGGAATAACCTGAATTTCGCCATCGGCACAACCGTTGCCAAATTCTCCTTCCCGTTGAAGGTGTTGAACGGCGACGGCACCGAGCGTGCGGTTCCGACCACGTTGAACTTCGTAGCCACCAATGCCGGGGACTGCTCGATGAGCACCGTCGTAGGCGACTTCGCAGGGGCGTCTACTGCGACTCAGACCAAAACCCAAACGCTCGCGCCGGACAAGATCGGCATAAGCTGCGCGGTTGTCTTTAGCGCGTCGCCAGTTTCGACGCAAAGGCACGCGATCTTTGAAGTGGCGGTCCCGCTGCTCGTCACCAGGGCATCCGACGGGAAGCTGTATTTTTACAGCTTCGACGCGCCAAAGGACCCAACAACGAATAAAGTCCTATCCAACCCGGTCAACTCTCCTCTAGTAACTCAAGGGGTCTATACCGCTTTTGAGTCCGACACCGGCCATTCCCCCCCCGCCGGCTCGACTTATTTGGGGACGGGAATAGCGATCGGGCTCACGCCCTCAGCGGCGCCGCTGTGTAGCGATCTACCCGGGGGGTGCCCCTCAACGCCTATCCCAACCACCTTCCCACTATGCGCCAACCTCCCGGTCAACACAAACGGAACGGGGGCCCAGCTTCGGCCGGCCGTCGGAGCGTATTATGCGATGGCGACCAGCGGTGAGATGCTCCTCTCGGCGCCGCTTCCCGCCGCTTCTACCAGCACGTGTTCTTTGTTTTAAACTGGGTGCCGAGCCTCCGAACGCGGCACGATGAGATGACAGTACACGCGAGGAGGTGCGCCTGATCCTTGCCGTATTCGTTGGCAGCTTGCTCGCCGTCGCGCTCTGGGAGTTCTGCCGGCCGCGACGGCGGCGAGAGTTTCCGGCGCTGCGGCGGCGGCTCGGCAATCTCGGAATCTGGATCCTCAATCTGGTCTTTGCCGCCTTCGTCTTTGCGCCGACGGACACCTTTCGACCGCAGCTCGAGGCTGCGCTGGGCATCGCTCTGCCCTCCTGGCCCATCACCGAGGGATGGGCTAGCTTAGTTGCAGCCTTCCTACTGCTCGACCTTCTGCGTTATCTCGTGCATCGCTGTAAGCACGCGGTGCCGTTTTTGTGGCGCATTCACGCGCTGCATCACTCGGATCCCGATGTCGACGTGACGACGACAGTGCGCCTGCATCCGATCGAGTATCTTCTTAACTCCGGTGTCTTCTGGCTGACGGTGATCTTGTTCGGCATGCCAGCCACCGTCGTGCTGACTTACGGGCTCGCAGCATTCGCCATCGAGGCCCTCCAGCACGGCAACATTCGCTTGCCGGAACGGGTGGAGCGGTGCTTGCAGCCGGTCTTGGTCACGGTGGACATGCACCGCATCCACCATTCCGTCGCGTTCGCACAGGGGAGCTGCAATTACGCAACCGTTTTCTCGGTCTGGGACCGGCTTTTCAAGACCTACACCCGGCTGACGCGGGCGCAACACGACAGCATCGTTTTTGGCGTCCGCGAATTGCCGCGGCGCGACTGCCTGAAACCTTCCGCAATGCTTCTGACCCCCTGGCGAATTCACCGTGCCACGGCCGCGGACTGAGAGGGACAACCGGCGCCGGGGTGCTTCTTGGCCCGCCTCATTCCCATAGGCCTCCACTTGGACCACGAATTTCTTCGGAAAACGTGACCAACGTCACACTCATGCACCTAGGGAGGCGTTAACCGATCCTAAAGCTCGACATGGGATTGGGGCCACGCAACAATCGAAACTGACGACGTGGATCGAGCATGTGGGGACGGATCTTGGCTGCCAGCCGGGCAAAGGGATGAGCGGGCCTGCTCAGGCTTCACTCGTCGCGGCTGTAAGAGTATCGAATAGCCGGATGGTGCAACTCGCGGCTTATAGGCCGCTGGGCCTGACCTTTGGGGGCTAGCGTGTTCCGAGCGCTCACTCTCCAGGGAACGCGACAACGTTTTGGGGAGTAGACATGCGCGATTTCACTATGGTCGGCCGATCGGCAGCGATCGCTGAGAACGGCATGATAGCGACCTCGGCCCCGATGGCGACCCTGGCCGGGCTCGACGTGCTTCGGGCCGGCGGCAACGCGATGGACGCCGCAATCGCAGCGGTAGCCATGCAATCCGTCGTCGAGCCGCAAAGCACCGGGATCGGCGGCGATTGCTTCGTGCTTTATTCAAGGAAAGGTGCGCCGCCAGTCGCCCTGAATGGTTCCGGCCGCGCTCCGGCTGCCGCGACGCTCGATTGGTATTCCGAGCGGCAGATCGATCAGATTCACACGCGAACAGCACACGCTGTTACCATCCCCGGGGCAGTCGACGCCTGGTGCACGCTCAACCGCCAGCATGGCACGAAGCCGCTCGCCGAACTCTTGGAGCCCGCCGCTCGTGCCGCCGAGGAGGGCTACAGGGTCACCCCGCGGGTCGCCTGGGACTGGGAGCTAAGCAGGCGGAAATTGCAGGACCCTGTCACTGCCAAGGTGATGCTGCCCGGCGGTAAGCCGCCGCAGATCGGCGACCGGATGCGTCACCCGGCGCTCGCCGCGACGTTGCGCAAGATCGGCCGCGAGGGGCGGGAGGCATTCTATTCCGGTCCCGTGATGCATGACATCCTCGGCCGGCTGAAGGAATTAGGCGGGCTGCACGAGGAGGAAGATTTCGCGGCTCATCACTCGGACTGGGTCGAGCCGATCCACGCCCCCTATCGCGGCTACGAAGTCTACGAGTGTCCCCCAAACGGCCAGGGATTGGCCGCGCTGATGATTCTCCGGCAGCTCGAAGGCTTCGATATGAGCGGTGAGTCGCTTAGCGAGTCCGACCGGCTGCACCTCCTGACCGAGGCGACCAAATCGGCCTACCGGGTGCGCGATGACCACATCGCCGATCCGAGCCAAGCCGAGGTCGATGTCGAAGGCTTTCTATCCGACGAATGGGCCGAAGAGGCGCGCAGCCAGATCCGGCTTGACCGGGCGCTGCCCGGCCCGGACTGGCACGGCGGCACCGAGCATACCGACACAGTCTATCTCTGCGCCGTCGACCGTGACGGCAACGCAGTGTCGTTCATCAATTCGCTGTTCTCCTCCTTCGGCACCGGCATCATGGCACCGGAGAGCGGCGTGCTGCTGCACAACCGCGGCACCAGCTTCCGCCTCATCGAGGGCCACCCCAACGCGATCGCGCCGGGGAAGCGACCGTTTCACACGATCATCCCGGCGATGCTGGTCAAAAACGGGCGGGCGGTGATGCCGTTCGGCGTCATGGGCGGCCAGTACCAAGCGGTCGGACACGCGCATTTTGTGCACAGGGTTCTGGATCGCGGCCTCGATCCTCAACAAGCCGTCGAAGCCCCCCGGGTCTTCGGGTTTCGCAACAAGGTTCGGGTCGAGCGCGCGTTATCCGAGCTGATCATCCAGGATCTGACGCGTCGGGGCCACGATATCGATGTGACTATGGTGCCACTGGGCGGCTGTCAGGCGATCTGGATCGACCATGACCGCGGCGCGCTGATTGGTGGCTCTGAGCCGCGCAACGACGGCGTCGCGCTCGGCTACTAGCGAAATGTCGTCCCGATACGGTCGTCTGAAAACTTATTACCTCCGAAGCTGCGCTGCTAGCCACGAACATCACCTTCATGGTGACGACCACCCGCTACGACTTGCTGGGGATGCAGGTGATGCAATCAATGGCAGCCGAGGCCGGTTCCACATCAGAATCCAGCCGACCGAATTCGCCTCGTCCTTGGATCCGGGCTCACCGGCGATTTCGAAAAACTATCTCATCGGCTGGACGATCGGACCGACCCGGACGGCAACATCTCGACAAGGGCGGCCTATGCCGTCCGAACGAGCGCGGCGTGTTGATCGGCGGAGACGATCCGCGCAAGGACGGGCTCTCGCGCTCGGGTATTGGGAGGCGAACTGGAGTTCTCGAGCTCTCGGAAGATCCACAGGCGCCAGTGGCACTGGCGGGCTCTGCGCCATTTCAATATGAGCTCCTGTCTGCAGGTCCCACGATCAGCAAGGGGTCCGGCAGGTAGCCGGTCTGGGCAACACCCTGCCTCAAAATGATCCGCGCCGGGTTTGGCGGAACTTTGGGACAAACGATTTGTTGAGCAAACAGGAACAAACGATTTGTTGAGCAAACAGGAGTCGAAACCGGCAGAGGTAAGCGAATGCTCACCCCCGAGGATGCAGTGTTGCTCGGCGTCATGGAGCACCGGCGGGTTGAACTTGAGATGCTCAGGAACGAAGCTGAGAGCCGAGACCGCGCTGACGAGCTACAAGCCCAACTCGACGAACTGGTCTCCGATTACGACCACTTCCTCCAAGCTGCCGTGCTGAGCTGACCGCTGCGGCGGCATGGCGGAAGAGCTGGCTTATCTCGCGGACGCGGTGCATGCGAGGGCGGCCGGACGATGCGCGAAGTCCGCAGTGCTTCGCAAAATGCGGAAACGCAGCCGGGCGGCAGGTTGCGCGCGAGCCATAGCGTCGGCCGTGAAGAACGATTGAGGGGCGGTTTTGAGGCGAAGTGGCGCTCGGGAACGATTGAGGGGCGGTTTTGAGGCGAAGTGGCGCTCGGGAAGGTTGGCGAGAGCGCCTGTAGCAGAGCGCGTAAAAACCTCGCCAGCCAGCGCAGGAGGAGAGCGAAGTTGTAGCCCGCGGCGGCGAGCACGGCATTGATGCGGTCGCCCTCGCGCCCTTTCAGATATTGCGGCCCATGCGGTGCTCGGCCTTGGTATGGCCAATGACCGGCTCAACCGCTGCGCAGCCTTTTCATTTCGCGGCGGATCGGCTTGGTGACTCGGCGCACCTGGCCTCTGATCCAGACGCGGAACTTCTCTTTGTGATTGTGGCCGCGGTAGCCCTTGTCGACGTGGATCCGCCGCGTGATGGCTCCGGTGTGCCGCTCCAGTTCGGTGATCACCGGACCCAGCGTGTGGCCGTCGAACGGGTTGCCGTGCAGCGCCTTGGCGTGCAGCACGAAATGCCCGCCTTGGGCTTTGTGGCCGGGGTGGCGAGCGACACTTTGCAGCTGAACTCGTACGGCGCTCCGGCTTTGCCCTTGCCGATGCATTCGACCTCGGGGGCGTGCAGCGCATAAACCTTGGGGCCACGCTGCCGATGGTCTTAGAAGCGTACCCGCACCGCCAGGGCGAGGAGGTCGGCGAAGCGCTCCCGCAGCCTCTCTTTCCCGGCGATCGCGCGCCAGGTGGACCGCCTCGTGTTTGGGTCAGGGATTTGCTACAAGCCGATTGCCTGAGCTAACTGGCATGTTGCTCACGCCCTGGCGCTTGGGGCACGCAGCAATCAGCACTGGCCCAGGCCGCTTCAGCGCTTCAGCGGCCCTTTGCTGGCGTCAATGTGGGCGCAAAGCGACCAGGGAAATCGACGCGCGAGCGTGCGGCATGAACCGCCCAGCGAGCCGGCAAGCAGTAACGGGGTCAGCGTCCCAAGGTGGCGACTGCGAGCGGTTGCAGCGGCAACAGGTCGAGCACGAACACCCGATCGAGAAGCCAGACTCCCGCGAGCAGCAGCGCCATGAACGACGCGGCCGGGGCCGCAAAACGCCTGTACACCGGCTCATGCCGCAATGCGAAGGCGATCGGGACCAGCAGCAGCGCCAGCGCGATCTGCCCGGCCTCGATGCCGAGGTTGAAGCTGCCCAGCGCCAGCGCCATCCCGAAAGCCGGCAGCCGCATCGGCCCAGCGCGGTGGCAAAAGACAATCCGTGGATCAGCCCAAACAGAAAAGGCGACCCGCCAGCGCAATCGCGGCAGGATCGGGCGGATGTTGTCGAATGCGGCCAGCATGATCGTCGCCGCCACCGCTGGCTCGACCAACCGTGCCGACACGCTGATCGGGCCGATCAGCGCGGCGCTCAGCACGATGGCATGCGCGAGGGTGAAGGCGGTCAGGGTCTTGATCGTTTCGAGCACCACGCGCCCGAGGCCGTCGATCGCCACCCATCCGTTTCCGGCAGGGCGGCGCATCGCCGCGGTCACCAGCAACACGGCGATGAACAACAGGTGGTCGTAACCGAGCAGGATGTGGTCGAAGCCGAAGCGCAGGAACTGGGCGGCCTGGTCGGCGAACCGGGTCGGCCGGGCATGGAGCACGACATCGGCATGGTCGGGTGTCAGCCCCTCGCTGTCTAGGCCACCCTCGGCGGCAACGGGCAGCAACCCGCGATGGCTCGGATCGAGGTCGAACCGCAGCCGACGCGGAGACTCAATCGGCAGCCGGACGGGCATTCGGCCGTAAAGGGCAGCACCGCATAGGCGGAGCCGGGATGATAATCCACCATCAGAGCCGCCGGGATCAGCCGGCAGACGAAACTGTCGCCGGCGAGCGCGAGGCGCCCGAAGGCATAGGCTTCGATCTCCCGCTGCCGCGCCCGAAGCTCGCCCCATCTTGGTCGGCATCGAGGCCGACCGCAACATCATCAAGGTCGCGTAGCGCAATGTCCCACTGGCCACCGATCGCGCCGGCGGCGCCGATCTCGATCCGCAAATAGCTGTCGGCCAGGTGCGCCTTCGCATTACCCGCGGCAGCGAGCAGCGCCAGCAATAAAAGCAGACGGAGCACCAGCACTAGACGGGGCCGTTGCGGTGGGCGAAGGACAGGGCCAGGACCATCAAACCGATGGCGGCGATCCAGCTGGCGCCGGCGCGCCGCGCGACGCCGCCCCACTCTGCCTCGAGCGGGCGGGCGGCCAGTAGGCCATAGCTCAGCACCGAGGCAGTCGCGCGATCGCAGCGCCGAGGGAGAACAGCGCCGATAACCCCGCGCTTGCGGCGCCGCCGACAACGCCGCCCAGTACGGCCAGGCCGAGTAACGCCGCCACGCGGGCGCGCGAGCGCATGGCGCCCGCGAGGCCGACCGTGATCATCAGCGCCGCGGGCGCGAGGTCCATCTGTGCTAGGCCGGTAAACCCGATGCCTGCCCACACGCCGGCGAACACCGCGCCGGAAGCCGCAGCGATCACCGCCGCGTCCAAGCGGGGGTCCTGGAAACTCGTCCAGATCGCGAGGCCCAGCAGAAATCCGAGCTGATCGAGAGAGGTCAGCAGATGCGAAACGCCCGACCAGAAGCTGCCCACGCCTTGCAATGGTATGGGCCTCGGCCGAAGCGGGAAGCACACACGCCACCAACGAGGGTAAGCGAGCGCGGAAGCGCTGCCCTCCCGGGCTGCAATCTATGCCCCGGCATACCCGTAGACGAAATAGCAGCCGGCGATAGCAACGGCGCAGCCGCAGATTCTTATCGCGACGATGCCGCTCAGCCATCTAGTCAGCACCCCGATCCCGATGCCGGCGAGGTGCAGAAGCCCCGTCGCGACCACGAACCCAATCGTGAAAGCGAGAGCATCAGCGGCG
>Ga0137390_10002190_pt1 | contig 15363 bp, 16 predicted proteins | sample 15con2h24AmetaG_FD_104937 | JGI IMG/M metagenome (GOLD analysis project Ga0137390, IMG submission 104937) | Vadose zone soil microbial communities from Angelo Coast Range Reserve, California, USA - 15con2h2.4A metaG | ecosystem: Environmental > Terrestrial > Soil > Vadose zone > Saprolite... | reverse complement strand
CGCGGGTGGAGGCGGCGACGTGACGGAGGGCCGCTTGAAGCGTCTAGAAAGAAACTGGTCACGCGGCGGCAGTAACTTGAACCTTGAAACCAAGGGTCTCGAGGCGATGGACGAGTCTGCGAACCATTTTGTCCTTATCACGGCGGTCGAAGTGATCGGCGCCGAGATCTTGGTAGGCAACACCTTCTCGGAGCATGAAGTAAATGGCTGTGAGCATCGAGGCGGCGACGGCGACGATGGCCTTCTTAGGGCCGCGCCGGCTCTTGAGCCTTTGGAATTGGGCTCGCAAGTAAGGGAGGAACAGAGAAAAGGACAGGTTGGATTTCGAAGCACTCATCGGCCGCTCCTTCCCATGAAAAGGGGCTGCGGAGGATACCACCAGGCGAGCTGGCCTCCTGCCTCCGAACCGCATCAAGCAGTGGACCTCCTACAAGCGAGCTCTTCTTCAATGTCGCGCGCCTCAACCGTTCGCTCGCGCTCGCCACGAAGGACTCGCTGGCCCGCTGGGCAGTCGCACACGCGGCTGCCGCGCCTCGTTACTGCTTGGCGGAATAGAGTTGGGGGGAGGGCGATGAGAAAACGAGGCCGCCATGTCGAGCCGCTGGTTTGCGCTTCTCCGTTCCGTCTTCTTCGCGACGCTCTTCGTCGCGCTCTGGATCTGGTTCATTCCGAGGTGGATTGCGGTGGCCCGCGGAGTGACGCTTGAACTGCGGCCGAACGCGGCCGCTCTCGCGCTGATGACGGTAGGCGCGGCGATCATGGTCCGCTGCGTCTTCGACTTCGCATGGACCGGCCGCGGCACGCCGGCGCCGTTCGATCCGCCGCGGCATCTCGTCGTGCGCGGGCTGTATCGATGGGTGCGGAATCCGATGTACGTAGGGATGGGGACGTTCCTCATCGGAGAGGCGCTCGCGCTTCCGGCGATTCGCAGGGAGATGTTCGTGACGATCGGCGCGGCGTGGGTGCTCGTCACCACGTTCATCCTGCTTTATGAGGAGCCGACATTGCGCCGGCAGTTCGGCGCGGACTACGCCGAGTATTGCCGCAACGTGCGAAGATGGATTCCGCGCCTGACCCCGTTTGACAAACCTTCCCGCGCTACCGACGCGAAACATTCATAGGCAAGCCAAGGCCTATCCAAGGCCTTCGAGCGTGGCAGCCCCCACGCGGGTGTGCTACGCATCAGCCGCGTTGGAACGGAGGAGGCGGCGATGCGCACATCCGGTTGCACGGTTGTCCTGGCGGCCGCCCTCGCCCTCGTGCCCGCGGGGGCGATGGCGCAGCACGAACACGAGCACTCTCACGCCGCGCCGGAAAAGTTCGGCCGGGTCCATTTTCCGATCTCGTGCAAGCCCGAGGTTCAACCGACGTTCACGCGCGGCCTTGCGCTCCTGCACTCGTTCGCCTACGGCGAGGCGGCGCGGGTCTTCGCGGAGGCGGCGGCGAAGGATCCCGGCTGCGCCATGGCGCAGTGGGGGATCGCGATGAGCTATTTTCACACCATCTGGGGGCCGTCCACGGAAGCCGAATTCGCCGCCGGGCGAGCGGCGGCGCAGAAGGCCGTGGCGCTCGGAACCTCGAGCACGCGAGAGCGCGACTACATTGCCGCGATCGGCGCCTTCTACCAGGGGGACGGCGTGCAGCATCCGGCGCGCGTCGTGGCTTTCGAACAGGCGATGACCGGCGTGGCGGAGCGCAATCCCGAGGACCACGAGGCGGCGATCTTCCACGCCCTGGCGATCCTGGGCGTGGCCTACAACTCGCCGCCCGACAAGACCTACGCGCGGCAGAAGCGAGCGGCGGAGATCTTGAATCGCCTGCTGCCGCTCGAGCCCGAGCACCCAGGAATCGCGCACTACATGATCCACTCCTTCGACTACCCGGCGCTCGCCGAGCTGGCGCTGCCGGCCGCGCGCGCCTACGCCAGAATCGCGCCTTCCGCACCTCACGCGTTGCACATGCCCTCGCACATTTTCACCCGACTCGGAATGTGGCAGGAGTCGATCGAGTCGAATCTCGCCTCGGCCGAAACCGCCCGACGGTGGGTCGCGAGGACCCAGCCCGGTGCCGCCTCGTTCGACGGCCTGCACGCCTGGGACTATCTCGAATACGCCTATCTGCAGACCGGACATGACGCCAAGGCGCGTGAGGTGGTGGAAGGGGTCGCCAAGGTCACGAGCTTCGACGTCCCCCAATTCGCCGCCGCCTACGCCCTGGCCGCGATTCCGGCCCGCTACGCGCTCGAGCGTCGCGCCTGGAAGGAGGCGGCGTCACTCACAGTGCGGCCGGCGGCGTTCCCGTGGGAGAAGTATCCCTACGCCGAGGCGCTCGTTCACTTCGCCCGCGCCGTGGGCGGCGCGCGGGCGGGCGACCTGGAAACGGCGCGCGGGGCGCTGGCGAAACTGACCGCGATCCAGGCCGCGCTCCAGGGCCAGAAAGGATTCGACTGGGCGGCCCAGGTCGAGATCCAGCGCCGCGCCGCCGCCGCCTGGCTGGCGCGGGCGGAGAAGAAAGACGACGAGGCGGTCACGCTCCTGCGCTCGGCCGCCGACCTCGAAGACAGCACCGACAAGCATCCGGTCACGCCCGGCTCGGTCCTGCCGGCGCGCGAGCAGCTCGCCGACCTGCTCGCCGAGATGGGGCAGCCCGCCGCGGCACTGGCCGAGTACGAGACGTCGCTGCGCTCGGCGCCGGCGCGCTTCAACAGCTACCAGGGCGCCGCGCGGGCGGCGGAGGCCGCGGGGCAGAAGCAGAAGGCGAAGACCTTCCACGATCAGCTCGCAGCAATGTGCGGCGGCTCACTGCCCGCCCGCGCCACGTCAGCAAAGGCGGCAGCGGATTAGGGCACGTGCTGCCTCGCTTCGGGGTAGAGTCGCGGCGTGAACACGTTCGCCGAGTTCTGGCCGTTCTACCTGCGCGAGCACAGCAAGGCCGCCACGCGGGCGCTGCACCTGACGGGCACGTCGCTGTCGCTGCTCATCCTGCTCGCGGCGGTGGTGTTGGGGCGGCCGGCGCTGCTCTTGGCGGTGTTGGTCTGCGGCTACGCCTTCGCCTGGGTGGGACACTTCTTCGTCGAGCACAACCGCCCGGCGACGTTCAAGTACCCGCTGTGGAGCTTTCGCGCCGACTTCAAGATGTGGGCGCTCGCTCTGACGGGAAGGCTGGGGCCGGAGCTGCATCGCGCTGGCGTTAGCTGAGCCAGAGCGCGGCCACCGCCGCGGCGGCCGGCAGGGTCTGCACGAAGAGGATGCGGGGGTTTACCCCGATCGTCGCTTGGCGACGTTCAGCTCCTCGCCGATCTTGCGCACGCCGACGTCCCTGCGCTTGAAGGTGAAAGCAGAGTACGCGAGCTGGCGCAGATCCCCTCGACGTTGGCGAGAGCGTGGATCGCGTTACGCGAGCTGCGTGAGGAGGAGGCGCGTGGGACCCGTGCCACGACCGCGAGGATCAGTGCATCCGCTGCGCCGGAGTGGCGCTGCCGGTCGGCCGGGAGTAGGCTCTTGGGCGTCAGGCAAAGGAGGGTGCCCCATGCGAGGCTCCATCCCCGCCCTGCTCGTGATTGCGCTGTCCGGCTGCGCTGCTGCTCAGGATCAGGGCCTGCGCAAGCCCGCCGATCGCACTCTGGCCCATAACGTCTGTCCTCAGCCCGGCGCGGCGGAGCAGGCCCAGGCCGCGCTGGCGCGCCGGGCGAGATTCGTCGACCTCATCTCGTCGAACGAGACACTGGCGTTCGGGCCCACGCGCATCATCTGGCTGCATCCGCCCGACGAGTTGCTCAACCGCTGCCGCTAGGCTAGTCGGGTCGGGAACTCGCCAATGAGGCGCGAACCGTATTCGATGAGATCGATCTTGGTCCGCCAATGGCGGCGTCACCTCGACCAGGGGGTACACTATGTAGCGGCTTGTCTTTGTGATCGATGCGTTCGTCGCGAGTGCGTACGGGATCGCGATGCTCGTCGCACCTTCTTTCATGCTGCAGCTCTACGGCATCGAGGGAGGCACGTTCCTCACGGGTGTGCTCGGTGCCTTCGTGCTCGGGCAGGGTCCGATGCAGTGGTGGGCGCGCGACCAGACTGCCTCGCCCGCCGGCCTGGCGATTGCGCGCGGGCACGGGATCATCGACGTCGTGTGCACGGTCGCTTGCGTCGCCGCGATCTTCACCGGCGCGATGAACGCCGTGGGCTGGACTGTCGTGGTGTTGTTCGTCGCCTTCGGGTCGGTGCGCGTCTACTCCAGCTTCCTCAAGCAGCCCGCGCTCGCGCCTGCCGTGAGCTAGCCGCCTGCGCCAGTAGGTTGAGAGCTTCGCGTCGCGCATCAGCTTCTCGACGGGATACGCCTCCCGCGCAGATCGAACCACCGGCGCCGCTGACCGACGCCGAGCGCATGTTGCTCGCTCGGCGTCGGGTAAGAACATCGGTCCTCCAGCGCGAGTCGATCCAGCGCGGCTACTTCACGTTCCCTTTTGCGTCCATCACGAACACGCTCTTGCAGTCGATCGTGCCTTCGAGCTTCACGCCGCTCGCCGTCTTCACGTTGAAAGTCACTTTCGCCGTCTTGCCGGCGTCCTTGACGGTGACCTTGCCGCTCCCCGACTTGTTTTTGCCCCGGGTGTCGACCTCGTAAGACGCGGTTTGCTGGAGGAGCGGCCCGAAGCTGACGGTGAGCAGGAACTCGTCCGCGGCAGAGTTCATGTCGGGGATCATGAGTTGCAGGCTATTGAACTTCTTCGGCTCGCCCTTGGGCGAGCTGAGCTGGTTGCCCCACATGTTGCCCATGTGGCTGCAGCCGCCCTGCGAGGTCTTGGCGTCGTAGGTGCCGGCGTTGGGGCCTCCGGTGATGACGAGGTGGACGGTTTCCTTGATTTCCTCCGCGCGGGCAGAAGCGCAGAGGAGGACGACGGCGAGCAGCAACGGAAAACGCATCGTGTTCTCCCCCCAGCAAAGATGCCTGGCGAGATTCGCCAGACCAGGGCGGGAGGCTACACCAATTCCATGAGGTCATTGGCGCGCGTCGTCTTCGCTGGGCAGAGTAAAGTGGAAGGTTGCGCCCCGCTCGGGGTTGGCGCCGGCCCACAACCGGCCGCCGTGCGATTCGATGATCGTTCGGCTGATCGGGAGCCCCATGCCGGTGCCCTCAGGCTTGGTGGTGAAGAATGCATCGAAGATCCGGGCAGCCTGCTGCGGGGGCAATCCCACGCCGGTATCGCTGACCGAGATCGTCAGGCCACTCTCGGCTCGCTCCGATTTGACGGTCAGTTCACCTGCCGCGCTCAGCTCCTTGATGGCGTCGATGCCATTGAGCATCAGGTTCATGAACACCTGTTGCAGTTGCACACGATCTGCCTTGACCTTGGGAAGCCCCGCGGAAAGGTCGGCGCGGATGGAGATGGAGTATCGGGCCGCCTCGCCGCGCAGCAGGATGATCATCTCTTGAACGACTTCGTTCACGTCCACCGACTCGCGTTGAGGGACGCCCTTCTTGAAGAGCAAGCGGATCCGGCTGATGATCTCGGCCGCGCGCGTTCCGTCTTTGATGATTCTCGACGCGGCTTCGCGCGCCTCCTCGACGTCCGGCTGAGCGCCGGCTAGCCAGCGCAAACACGCATTGGCATTCGTGACGGCGGCAGTGATGGGCTGGTTGATCTCATGCGCCAGCGAAGCGGTCAGCTCTCCCATCGTGGTCACGCGGCTGATGTGCACGAGATCCGCGTGGGCTTCCTGCAATGCTTCCGACGCGAGCATGTAGTCCGTGAGGTCTCGGACTATCACGAGCGCGGCGTCCACGCGGTCTGAGTCCAGCCGCAGGGGGGAATAGCTCGGCGCCAGGTATTGCCGGCCGAGAGCGCCGAGGAACCACTCTGCGTAGCTGACGTCTTCTCCCGCGAAGCATCGGTCCAGACGCGGCTTGATCTGCTCGAAGGCCTCCACGCCGAGGAGGTCGGCAATGTGCATCCCGACTATCTTCTCGGCTGACATCTTCGAATCCCGCTCGAAGACCGGATTGACCCGCCGATATCGGTAATCTCTTCCCACGATGGCTACGCGATCGGGCGAGCTTTCGAATACTTGCCCGGTCAGATATTCCGCCCGCTTGCGCTCGGTGATGTCCGTGAGGGTCACGAGCACGTTGTCGAATCGACCGGGCGGCGGTGGCAAGGTCATCGTGAACAGTACGGTCAGCCTCTCGCCCTTCAAAGTCTGGAGAACGATCTCGGCCTCGCAGGACCTCCGGCCTTCCGCGATGGCGACCAGCACTGCAACGAAGACCTCTACCGTCTCGGGCAGGAATATCCTCTGCAGGGATACCAGGAGTTCGTCCCTGCTCTCCGCCGCGAACAACTTGACGGTCGCGTCGTTGACGTCGGCGATCTTCACCATTCCGATGGCCCGCTCGACGAATTCCGGATGCGCGGCGCAATACTCGCGTAAATCGCGCACTCCTTTGGCTTTCAGATCGTCGATCGCATCCTTGACTCGAGAGAAATCCTCCTCCCAGATCGACACCCCGGTCGATTGGAAAATATGGCGGTATCGCCGCTCACTCTCGCGCACTTCGGCCTCTGCCCGTTTCCGCTCGGTGATGTCCTGGAGGATGCCGAAGATGCGTTGCGGCCGGCCCGACTCGTCTCGCGTCACGTCGCCCTGGCTGTGGACGATGCGCACCTCGCCGTCGGGCCGCGCCACACGGTACTCCACGTCGTAGCGCGGGCCGCCGCGCTCCGCCGCCGCCGACGCCTGGACCATGTACTGCCGATCCTCCGGATGGATGAGCTCCTGTACTTTGGTAAAGTCGAACCTGCCATCACGCTGCGGCGCCAGCCCAAAGATGCGGTAGGTTTCGTCTGACCAGGTGACGCGGTTCGTCTCGAGGTCGCGTTCCCAGTGGCCGACATGCGCGATGCGCTGGGCTTCTGCCAGTCTGGCCTCGCTTTCTCGCAGGTTGCGAAACATCAACAGAGAGGTCAGGGCGTCGGACAGCCTTCGCCCGATCTCCTGGAAAAGCCGCTCTTCCTCGGGCGTCCAGCCCCGCGGGTACGAGCACTGGTGCAGCCCAAACATGTAGGGTCGATCTCCCTTCGGGTAGACGGCCATTGAAATCTGGGACCGTATGCCGAAACGCCTCGCCGCCTCTGCCGGCAGCGGATGCTCCGAGCCGGGACCGAATCGCAGAGGCCCGCCGCAATCCCTTACGGCTTGGAACAGTCCGGCGACTTCAGGGTCCATGGGCACGTGGCGCCCTAGCGCGAAAGCGCCGGGGAACTCCGGCCGGGTATGCTCCATCGGCACTCCCCACGATGGAGCCTCTGGATCGCAGGGATAGACCAGCCATGCCCGGTCGCAATTGAAGATCGAAAGCACCTCGTCGAGCACGTCGCTCATCATCTGCTCGAGGTCATTGGTGCCTTGAATCGCCCGGTTGATCCTATCCAGGCTTTCGAAGAACCAAAGATGGGCGTGGCGTTCCTCCTCTGCCCGCTTGCGCTCGGTGATGTCGACCATGACCCCGCGCAGCCGTGTTGCGCGATCTCCCTGCACCACCACGGTCAATAGATCACGCACCCATACGACGCGTCCGTCGGCAGCGATGATCCGATATTCGAAGTCGTGGTCACGTTTGTCGGCGACGGCTTCTTCGCAAAATTGCACGGCCCTCCCGCGGTCGTCGGGGTGAAGGTGATCCGCCCAGAATGTCGGCTCGGACAACCAGCGTTCCACGGGGTAACCGAGGATGCGCTCTGCTTGCTTGCTGACGAACAAAAACTGGAAGCCTTGCGCATCCGCTTCCCAGACAATCCCCTCGACCGAGTTGACCAGGTCGCGGAACCGCTGCTGCGCAGCTACGGCTTCGGTGAGGGCCGCGCGTTCGCTTGCCAGCAGTCGCTCGCGCTCTTCGTCCGAGTCCGTGCGTTCGGTCAGGTCCATGCGGATTTCCTCCCCTGCCCGCGCTACCGGCATGTCTCGGCACTGGTTCTAAGGGCATCTACTTCGGCATGCTCGCACTCTTGCCGGGCGCTCGTCCCCCGTGGCGCGGTTCTCGTTGCCCGGCGCCTGCCGTTCGTAGAAACACGTGGTGACGGACCTCCGCGTCGTTAGATCTGTCGCCCACAACCCCTTGACGACGAGGACAGACGATGAGCGAGGCGAACGCGGTGCGGAGTGGGTCCTTCAAGATCGGCGGTGACCTGGAGGTCCACCGGCTCGGCTTCGGGGCGATGCGCCTCACCGGGAAAGGGATCTGGGGGGACCCTGATGACTTGGCGGAGTGCAGGCGCACCATCGAACGCCTGGGTAGTTTGGGGATCGACTTCATCGACACCGCGGATAGCTACGGCCCGCACGTGAGCGAGGAGCTGCTCGCGGAGGTCCTGCCGCCGAACCAGAAGAAGAAGATGGTCATCGCCACCAAGGGAGGCCTCACCCGACATGGCCCGGACATCTGGCTGCCGGTGGGCAGGCCCGAGTATCTGAAGCAGTGCGTGCTGCTCAGCATGCGCCGCCTCGAGGTGGACCGGATCGACCTCTGGCAACTTCACCGGATCGATCCCGAGGTGCCGCGGGACGAACAGTTCGGGATCATCGCGGAGATGCAGAAACAGGGCCTCATCCGCCATGCCGGTTTGAGCGAGGTCTCGGTCGAGCAGATCGCGGCCGCGAGTAAGTTCTTCAAGGTTGCCACCGTGCAGAACCTGTACAACCTGGCGCACCGACAGAGCGAGGCCGTGCTCGACTACTGCACCAAGAACAACATCGGCTTCATCCCCTGGTTCCCGCTCGCCGCGGGTGATCTCGCGGCTCCGGGCGGGTTGCTCGACTCGGTCGCGAAGAAGCTGAAGGCCACGCCGTCGCAGGTGGCGCTCGCCTGGGTGTTACAGCGCAGCCCGGTGATGTTGCCCATCCCTGGCACCAGCAAGGTGCGGCACCTCGAGGAGAACACCGCGGCCGCCGGGCTGCGCCTCTCCGACGCGGACTTCAGGGCGTTGGACGAGACCGGTCGCGCCGCCTGGGCAAAGCGGCAGGCGAAATAAGAGTGAAGACGACTCCTTCGCCTGCCGTGCGCCGCATCTTGCGCCGGTCCGAAGCATCTAAATTGCGGTGGAGACCAACCAAACCGCCCGCGCAATCACGCTGCCCAATGATCCGATCCAGGCCGTCAGCCTGCTGTCGTTCCCCTGGCAGACGTCGGACCCATTCTTATTCTGCGCCTACCACGACGACGCCTATCCGGCCGGGAACGAGCGCCTGGGGCCCGCCGCCTCGCTCGAGGGACGCGACATCGGGCAGGATTTCGAAGGGAAGGACGGCTGGCGCATGTACCACGGCGACGTGGTCCCCGGCTTTCCCCAGCATCCGCACCGCGGCTTCGAGACCGTCACGGTCCTGCGCAAGGGGACCATCGATCACTTCGACTCGCTGGGCGCGACCGCCCGCTACGGCGCAGGCGACACGCAGTGGCTGACTGCCGGCGCCGGCATCAACCACTCGGAGATGTTCCCGCTGCTCGACCGCGGCGCGCCGAACCCGCTCGAGCTCTTCCAGATCTGGCTCAACCTGCCGCGCGCCAACAAGCTCGTCGAGCCGCACTTCGCCATGTTCTGGAAGGATGCCACTCCGGTGCATCGGGCCGTCGATGCGGCGGGACGATCGACCGAGGTGACGGTGATCGCCGGCCAGATCGGAGAGGCGCGCGCGCCGTCGCCGCCGCCGAAGTCCTGGGCTGCGAAGCCGGAGTCGGAGGTGGCCATCTGGGCGATCAAGATGGCGCCGGGCGCGCAATGGACGCTCCCGAGCGCGCCGGCCGGGGCGGGCCGCTCGCTCTATTTCTACCGTGGCAGCCGGATCAGCATCGGCGATCGTGCCGTCGCGCCCTCTTCGCGCATCGAGTTGCGGGAGGAGGAGGTGGCCATCGTCAACGGTCCGGACCAGGGCGAGCTCCTCCTCTTGCAGGGCCGGCCCATCGGCGAGCCGGTCTTGAAGTACGGACCCTTCGTGATGTCGAACCCGGCGGAGCTCCAGCAGGCCTTCGCCGACTACCAGCGCACCGGATTCGGCGGCTGGCCCTGGCCAGTCGACGGCCCGGTGCACGCGTGGACCGAGGGCCGGTTCGCGCGCTATCCGGACGGCCGCGTCGAGCGGGCGCCTTGAGCGGCGCGCGGAGCTGAGCGGTGCGCCTCCCCGCCGATTCCACCGGCCCGGGTGCGTCGCCGGAGCTGATCCTTCTGGCGCGGCGACGCGTGGTGCTCGAGGCCAACGCGCGCTCGCGCCTGCTCGGCGGAGAGCCGGCGGACGGCCCGCGGCACATCTGGTGGAACTTCGTCTCCAGCTCGGCGGCTCGCATCAACGCCGCCAGGGCGGACTGGAAGGCGGGGCGTTTCGGAATGGTGCCGGGCGAGACGGAGTTCATCCCGCTGCCGGACCAGCCGGCCCCGCCGGCCAACTATCCGTAGAAATGCCTGAAGAGTTGTTTTCCCCGAGGCCTGAGGTCCGAGGTCTGAGGCCCAGCGCAAGCGAAGCGGTCACACTCGCGCCACCGCGCCCGTCTCACAGGTAGAAGGAGCCGAAATGGACCAGATCAGCCTGCCCGTGGTGCAACGCGCGGTCGCCGGAGAGCGAGCGGCGATGGAGCAGACATCGGCTCGAGCGAGTACCTTGCCGAGGTCGACGCGAATCTGGCGCGCATCGCCGATCGGCCGGCGCTGATCGTCTGGGGCGCGAAGGACGGAGGGTTTCGCGCCGCTGTGCGCGAGCGCTTCGAGCAGCGGTTCGCCAACCACCGCACCGTGGTGCTCGAGACCGCGAAGCACTTCATCCAGGAAGACGAGCCACAGCGCATCGCGGCCGAGATCCGCGCGTTCCTGAGGTAGAAGGAGGCGCGTAGAGGGAATCGCCGCGCGCGGGTGGGCATCGGAAGCTCGGCCCGCCGCGAGGCGGCAAGGGAGTTCCGAATGGCAACCGCACCCAAGGTCTGGTTCATCACTGGCACGTCGAAAGGCTTCGGCCGCATCTGGGCCGAGGCGGCGCTGCAGCGCGGAGACAAAGTCGTCGCCACCGCGCGCAATCCCAAGTCGCTGGAGGGTCTCGCCTCCCGGTACGGATCGAACGTGCTGCCGCTTGCCCTCGACGTGACCGACCGGGCAGCGGTCGAGAAGGCCGTCAAGCTCGCGCGCGACCACTTCGGCCGCCTCGACGTGGTGGTGAACAACGCCGGCTTCGGGCTCTTCGGCACCGTCGAGGAAGTCACCCCCGAGCAGGCGCGGGCGCAGATGGAGACCAACTTCTTCGGCGCGCTCTGGGTCACCAAGGCGGCGCTGCCCATCCTGCGCGAGCAGAAGTCGGGGCACATCATCCAGGTCTCGTCGATCGGCGGGGTGCAGGCCTTCCCGACGCTGGGCCTCTACCACGCTTCCAAGTGGGCGCTGGAAGCCTTCAGCCAGTCGCTCGCCACCGAGGTGCAGGAGTTCGGCATCAAGGTCACGCTCGTCGAGCCGACGGGCTACCAGACGGATTGGAACGGGCCCTCTTCCGTGCAGGCGTCGAAGTTGCCCTTCTACGACGGCCTGCGTGCACGGCTGGCGGATTACTTCGGCGCCATCCGCCGCGGGCCCCGCGGCAACCCGGAAGCAACCGGGCCGGCCATCTTGAAGGTGGTCGACGCGAAGAACCCGCCGCTGCGCATCTTCTTCGGCACCGGGCCGCTCGAGATCATCAAGGACGAGTACGCGAAGCGCATCGCCACCTGGGAGCAGTGGAACGAGGTCTCGCAGGCGGCGCACGGGAAGCCCGCGCAGAGCTGAACGCTCGGCGTGTGATAGGACGGGCCCATGGCGGACCTCCGGCACATCCGCAAGGTGGTCAAGAGCCGTCCGGCCCTCGAAGGCGCGGGCGTTCATCTCCACCGCGCAATCGGTTTTGGACTCCCCGAGGAATACGATCCGTTCCTCCTGCTGGATGATTTCCGTTCGGACGACCCGGACCAGTACCGCAACGGTTTCCCCTGGCATCCCCATCGCGGCATGGAAACCATCACCTATGTGCTGCGCGGGGAGGTCGCGCACGGTGACAGCATGGGCAACCGCGATGCGATCCGTGCCGGCGACGTGCAGTGGATGACGGCGGGCAGCGGCATCATCCACCAGGAGATGCCCGAGGGTGACGCCGATGGCGCCATGTACGGCTTCCAGCTCTGGGCCAACCTGCCCGCGAAGAACAAGATGATGGCGCCGCGCTATCGCGGGGTGCGGAGCGCGGAGATCCCGGAAGTGACCGACGCCGGCGGCGCGACCGTCAAGATCATCGCCGGCGCGGTGGGCGGCGTGACCGGCCCGGTGCGCGACGTCGTCACCAGTCCCGAGTACCTCGACGTCAGCGTGCCCGCCGGCAAGTCCTTCACCCACCGCACGCCGCGCGGCCACACCGTCTTCGCTTACGTCATCGGCGGCAAAGGCGTGTTCTGCCAGCAGAAGGACCCGTACAGCTATGAGGTCGAGGGCGAGAACTATTTCGACATGGAGCGGCCGCGCCTGATCGGCAACCGGAACTTGATCGCCTTCGACGACGGCGAACAGGTGACAGTCTCGGCGGAAGCAGATGCCGTGCGCTTCCTGCTCGTCTCGGGGAAGCCCATCGGCGAGCCCATCGCCTGGCAGGGCCCGATCGTGATGAACACCCAGGAGGAGTTGCGCATCGCCTTCGACGAACTCGACCGGGGCACGTTCATCAAGAAGAACAAGTGATGTAGACGACCGCAGCTGCCCGGGGCGCACGGCCTTGGCGCCGAACATTGCTGCGCTCGCGGCTCTCCGGCTCGACCAGGTTGCTTGACTTGGCGGCACTGCTGTCGAGGAGCTGGGCAACTCCGTGCAGAAATCCGACAGTCCCACAGCCATCGACAGGGCGTCCAGCGGAAGAAGGTCGGCATGGTTTGTGAACAGAGAGCGCGCGAAGGAGGTCGGCATGCGCCAGTTCTTGTTGTTGGCATCCGTCGTTGCATTTCTTGGAGGGTGCGCCACGCCCGGTGAGCGCACCGCGATCGGCGCGGGCGGTGGAGCGGCGGTCGGCGCGGGCGTCGGCGCGCTCGCCGGCGGGTGGGAAGGCGCGGCCATCGGTGCGCTCGTAGGCGGCGTCGCTGGCGGGGCCGTCGGCAACTACCTCGACAAGCAGGCGCAGGAGCTTCAGGAGGTCGCGACCGCGCGACGCACCGAGAACGGCATCTTGGTGAACCTCAAGTCGTCGCTGCTGTTCAGCACCGACAGCGCGGTCCTGAAGCCGGATGCGGTGGACCAGATCGCGAAACTCGGCGACATCCTCGCCAAGTACCCGAACGACCGGATCCGCATCCAGGGTCACACCGACTCGACGGGAACTCTCGCCCACAACGAGGAGCTCTCGTTGCGCCGGGCTCAAGCGGTCCGCGACGTGCTGGAGAGCCGAGGCGTCAACCCGCGGCAGATGCTCGTCGAGGGGGTGGGAGGGGCCCGGCCCATCGCGGACAATTCGACTCCCGAGGGACGCGCAGAGAACCGTCGCGTCGAGCTCCTCATCGACGTCCCAAAGCGATCGTAGACACAGCGTCAGCGTAGGACCCAAGCCGGAGACGATCTGACAATGATGGTAGAAACCAAAGCCAAGCCTCCCCGCCCTCGGGTTGCGCTGCTGGGTGCCGGCACCATGGGTGCCGGCATGGCCCAGCGCATGCTCGACCTGGGCTTCCCGGTCAACGTGTGGAATCGCACGCCTGGCCCGACTGCTGCGCTGGCCGAGCACGGTGCGACCGTCCGCGCAAAACCGATCGAGGCGGTGGCCGCCGCGGAGGTTGTCGTGACCATGCTGCCCAACGCGGACGCAGTCGCGGATGTCATGCTGCACGGCGGCACGCTGGACGCGCTACGGCCCGGCGCGACATGGGCGCAGATGGGCACCATCGGCGTCGAAGCGACGGAGCATCTGGCGGCCGAAGTCGCACGACGCAGACCGGACGTCGTTTTTGTCGACGCGCCGGTGTCAGGCAGCCGTGAACCTGCTCGCAATGGCCGGCTTCTCATCCTCGCTTCCGGTCCGGATCGATCGCACGACGCCGTCGATGCTGTCTTCGCCGCCCTCGGCCAGCGCACGCTCTGGCTCGGGCCCGCAGGCACCGCTAGCCGGTTGAAGCTGGTGCTCAACGCCTGGCTCGCTTTCGAGATCGAGGCCGCTGCTGAAGCCAGCGCACTAGCCCAGCGGCTCGGAGTTTCGTACGCCGCCCTCGCGGATGCAGTCACGGGCGGTCCACTGGCCTCTACTGCCGCGTTGGCCAAGCTGGCCAAGATGGAAAAAGGCGACTACTCCGCCGACTTCTCGCTGGAGTGGGCGTTGAAGGACCTCGATCTCGCCCTGGCCGCCTCTGGCGCCGAGACGACTCCGGTGGTCATGGCGATCGCCGAGCGCTGGCGCCGTCTTGTCGCGCAAGGCCTGGGGCATTTCGACATCAGCGCCGCGCGGATCGGACTCGATGCCGCATCGCAAACGAACGACGCCGACGACCATGGCAAAGCGCAGTCGATCGCTGCGCACTGACGAAATTCGCAAAAGGAGTCCATTCAAATGCAGGCGATCGCAGTCAAGGAATACGGAGCACAACCCACGGTCATGGAGCTGCCCAAGCCGAAGCCCGGACCAGGTCAAATCCTCATCAAGATTCGCGCCGCGGGCATGAACCCGATGGATCGCGTGATCAGCGAAGGCGAATGGAAGGCGACGATGCCAGGTACCTTCCCGCTGGTCCTCGGCTCCGACGTGGCGGGTGTCGTGGAGGCAGTCGGCCAGAACGCAACCAGGTTTTCGCCCGGCGATGTCGTCTTCGGCCAACTGCTCATCACGCCGCTTGGATCCGCCGGCACCTACGCCGAGTACGTCGCGGTCAGCGAGGGCGCCGACCTCGTCCGGATGCCGAAGAAGCTCGACCCGGTGGTGGCGGCATCGCTGCCGACTGCGGGCGTGACTGCCCTCGAGATCGTTCAGTCTCTTGGGACGCTCGCCGGAAAGACCGTGCTGATCATCGGCGCGGGTGGCGGCGTCGGGTCGTTTGCGACCCAATTCGCGGCGCAGGCCGGCGCTCATGTCGACGCCGAGACGCACGCTGACGCCGAGGCACGGATGCGCACTTACGGAGCGGCTGAGACTTTCGACCACGGCGCAGTCTCGCTCCTGGACTCCGTGCGCCGGGCGCACCCGGACGGCATCGACGTCGTCATCGACCTGGCGAGCGACCGCGCTGGATTTGCTGCCGTCGCTTCTCTGCTGCGCCGGGGTGGAACCGCTCTCTCGACGAAATGGTCCGCGGACGTCGAGTCCCTGGCCAAGGCAGGGATCACCGGGGTGAACTTTCAGG
>Ga0137390_10002182_pt1 | contig 15373 bp, 15 predicted proteins | sample 15con2h24AmetaG_FD_104937 | JGI IMG/M metagenome (GOLD analysis project Ga0137390, IMG submission 104937) | Vadose zone soil microbial communities from Angelo Coast Range Reserve, California, USA - 15con2h2.4A metaG | ecosystem: Environmental > Terrestrial > Soil > Vadose zone > Saprolite... | reverse complement strand
TGGAGCGTGAGTCCGGCTTTCACCGCGTCATAGTCTTTCTGCAAGCCTTGAGCAAAGCTTTGCAGTTCAGCCACTCCCTGCTGTTCGACTCGCGTCAGCCAAGAGTCTAACCTTTCGCCCTTTCGCTCACGCAACATCGTCGTGAACTCCTGGATGAGTTCATACGTCTCTCGAATCTGCGGATCAGTTGCACACAGACGGCTGAGATAGTCTTTTTGCCACTCGAGACGCTGCTCTTCCTTAAATGTCATCCAATGCGCCACTTGCAGAGCGGTGGGAGGACGCTTTTTCTTCCCCTCATCGGGATTGATCATGGTTTCAGGTTTGGGCTCGACCGACTTGAAACTGCGAGCCTCGCCTTTGAGCGCCCGCCAGGGGGCGATAAAGCGACCAACGGCAGTGTCAGAGCCAGCATATCCTTGCTCTTTGATCTCGCGATACAGGAGTTGAGCATTGCGGCACCCTTCGTTCCATCTCCTGATGAGATAGTCTTTCTAGGGATCAAGGCGTGACCCATCTTCTCGGTGAATCCGTGTTCGGTCTGGTGGCTGCTTCATCTGCAGATAGTTGTAGACCCCCTGCCGGGAGAGGCCCACCTGGCGCGCAATGTTGGCCACGTCCACCTGTTTGGCGGGGAGACTCATGGATTTTGTGATAGCGTTCCACACGCTCCTGATGGTACTGTTGGCTCTTCTCGCGCCTTTCGTTTGCTTTGGCCTGTATGCCAGGGAAGGACGGATACGGCTTCCTCTGCACTGCAGGAGGGTGCTTCCTGTATCTGCTTTGCTGCTTTAAGCTGCGGTTGTTTCCGAAAGCGCGAAGCTCTGCATCGTCTCGGAAAGGTTCTTTAACAAATGCCAACGATCGGCTATCTGTTTCGCATTAGGCGCGCCCTGTTTGCCACCTCTCGCATAATCACCTCCGCGATCCCTGCTAATGATCTCAACCCCTGGATGGGCCAAGAGCCACTTGGCAAACGTTTCGGCTTCCCGATCTGGCAGAAGGTCCACTGGCACCCGCTTTTCAAGGTCGATCAGGATCGTGCCAAAGGAAATCCTTCGCCGAAACGAGAAATCATCCACTCCCAGCACGCGAGGCGTCGGGTGAGAGGCGTCCTCGGCAGCATGGGATGAGCCGAAGGAGCGTGTCGGGACTGGTGGAGAGGCCCATACCTGCCACCAGGCGCTTTCCTGCTTCCCCACCGAGCGCAAAGCCGATGAGAGTAAAGACATCCGTGAGCCGCATCGTGCGCCGGGCGTATGGAGCAACGACGGTGGGAAGCCGTTCCGCGAAAATTCGGCGGGTGCATGCCGGGTTGGAGCAGAAGAAGCGACGGACATGCAGTTCGAGCCGCACGGCGCAGCCCATCCAGGGCAGATCAGCCACCTGACGAACATACCGCGAGTGAGGGCGCGCCGACCGCTGATGGCAGAAGGGACATGCTGCTTCTGGGGAAGTCGTCGTCACCACGGCGGTGATCGTCGTGGCGGAGGCGTCGAGAAGCTTCAAATGTAAGCAGGAGGGATCGGGGAGCAGGGTCGGCTTTGCCATCGCGTCTGGTGTCCTTCTATCAAGTCTTCTTCAGGCATGAGGGAAGCATACCAACACAGGATTCCCATGGCAAGAGATGCCGCCAAATGGCTCATTTTTGAGCAAACGAACAAGCAAGCTTCATCAACTTCGCGCAAGACCCCGGATACTTTACAGATCCCGGCAGTGACCCTGACAGATAGCTTTGGTCGAGGATATTGGACGTTGTTCCTTATGAGAAATCGATGCGGTCATTTTTTCCAAGAACGGCAAGCCTCCACGCAACTCACCACGCCTGCACCACCCTTGACATCGGTTCTTCCTCTCTGGTATCATCTCCTGTATATGTAATAGTATCATAGAGGTAAGTAACATATGTATAGCGAAATCTTAATCCTCGCTATGCTGAGGCAAGGCCCACGGCATGGCTACGAGATCAAAAAGGAGATCGATCGGGCGTTGGGAGGCATGGTGTCCCTCAACAACAAAACCCTCTACCTTGCTCTCAAGCGCTTTGAAGAGAGGGGCGCGGTCACCAGACAGGTTATCCAGCAAGAAGGCAAACCCAATCGCCATCTGTATGAGCTGACTGAGCGCGGGATCGAGTTGCTGCAAGCCTCTCTGCGTGATTTTGGACCGGAGCAAGCGGGAGTAGACGCCGAGTTTTTTACCCGTGTCTCCTTCTTCGACTTTCTAGAGGTTCCAGAGCGGAGGGCTATCCTGAGCAACCGCCTGGCCTATCTTCAAAGGGGTCTGGAGTATCTGCACAGCTTGCAACAGATGGCAGATGAGGGCGAGGATGGTGCAACCATCGTCCCCTCGTACTCCCATGCACAGCGCGTCCTCGCGTTTCATACCCAGCGTGTCCGCGACGAATATGCGTGGATTGCCTCCTGGCGTGAAGAGATGCAGGCAGACACCTCATCGTCATGAGAGACGTGGGCTCGGCTGATCGCCTGGGACAACTGCAATACATAGGTTTGAACCCATTGAAGAACGGAGGAGAGCAGACATGTCTTTCACTTTTCTTGGCCTCTTAGCGGCGTTTGGAGCGGGCGTCCTCTCTTTTCTCGCGCCTTGTGTCCTGCCACTGGTACCCAGCTATCTTTCCTATCTGGCAGGAACGAGCCTGGAGGATGCACAAACCCAGTCGAGCACTCGCTGGCGGGTAAGTCTGCATGCGCTCTGGTTCGTGCTGGGCTTCGCGCTCCTCTTTACCCTGCTGGGAGCCGCAACCGCGTTGGTAGGACTCACCCTGAGTGCGTACCAACTGGTGCTGGAGCGCATCGGCGGAGTACTGCTCATCCTCTTTGGCATCGCGCTCACAGGGTGGGTACCCCTGCCGTGGTTGTCCAGAAGCTACCATATTCAGGTGAAGCCAGGCCGCTCCGTCTGGTGGCGTTCAGGTCTCATCGGCATCGCCTTTGGCGCGAGCTGGTCAGCCTGTACCGGCCCGATCCTGGGAGCGATCCTGGTGCTGACTGCAGGAAGCTCAAGGGGCGTTTGGCAAGGGGCGATCTTGATGCTGACCTTTGCTCTTGGCCTGGGGGTGCCGTTCCTGCTGGTCGGGTTTCTGGTGGATCGTGCCAGTCCGTTTCTGCGCCGCATCCGTCGCTCTACCGCTCTGTTCTCTACCATCGGGGGTGTGATCCTGATCCTCTTGGGGATAGTGCTCCTCACAGGGCTGTTTAGCAACTATGGGTAGTCGACGTGCAACTAGGCGGGGGAAGAGCATTGTACCATCTGATGTTTTCCGGTAGCATATCTGAAGCTATTCGTGTGACAAAGGAGGCTCTGTAGCTCCTTTCCTTTGCTCTCATCCAGGAGTACGTGTATGCCAAAGGCGAAGCGAGAACGGAGAGAACGCACCGACAACTATCATCTGCTCCTTCAATGGTGTCGGACACCTGAACAGCGTTTGTATGAAGAGATTCGTCCGATCACCTTGTTTGGCGTGCCGCCAGCAGAACTGGCCCAGGAAACTGGCCTCGCTGAAAGTAGCCTGCGCCGAGCGGCTGCGGCCTTTGATACGCACGGAATGATCAGCCTCTTTCGTCCCACCAAAGCTCAACGAGAGGATCATCATCGATCGCTGCCGGTCCCGATGCGCCAACTCATCGTGGATCTCAATACCGAGTATCCAGACTTTACGTTGGGAGAGATCGCCAACATTTGTGCCATCCAGTTTGAGGGGCGACGTCCCAGTCATCATATGGTCAAGGAAGTCTTAGCTGATGGCCCACCGCCTTCGCGCACCACCCGGCAATTTCCGCGCTATGAGGAGATTTCCGAGCCAGAAGAGCGCCGTCTAGCTATCATCCGCCTGCATGCGCAAGGCTGGAGTATTTCAATCATCGCTCGCTACCTGGAGGTGTCCCGCCCGACGATTTATGCGATCCTCAAACGGTGGGTTGAGGAGGGGGTGAGAGGTCTCTCCGACAAATCGCATGCCAACACCAGCAAACCAGGGGTTGCTTCGTCTACGCGCCATCTGATTCGCAAGAAGCAAGAGGAGAATCCTTTGCTAGGCGAGTGGCGAATGTATGCTGTTATGTAGACACATTCTTCACCCGAGGTGTAACCAGAGAGAATCTGATCAGCATTGCGCCATATTTTCGATACTCTCAGGTCGGCAGCATTCGTCCAAACAACTTGCCTTCAAAGGCAAAGGGCTCTGACCGTAGGCCATGAACATAGGTTGGCCACACCTCATGTGGTAGGCTCCCACCATGCATCGGATGAATCAACTGGGGATTCAGTTTCTCCAATCGCTCAACCACACGCAGCACTGGGTCTGCTGCGGCAAAGATGCCGATTTCACGATACCACTGGCACATTTGTTTGCTCAGGTTTTCCTGCACCAGGGCAGGCTGCTCCCCCGGATGAGCAAAGAGGTCTGCCGGAAACAGACTGTTGGTCGTTTCTTCGAGAACCATCAGAGAATCCCAATGATGCACATGTGGGGTTTCCAGGAAACGTAAACGATGCCCTCCCAGATCGAGCATATCGCCGTCTTGCACCCCTCGTACAGGGCCAGCGTAGTCCCACTGCGTGAGATTGACCGCTGCTCCTACCAGACTGCATACCAGCACAGCGTGTTGTGCCTCTGCGATAAACCGTCCCATCCCACCGCACTCATCGGCCTCGAAGTGCGGGACAATGATGTATGCGAGACGACTTGGATCAAGGATTTCGGACACGGCCTGGCGCACGTCTTCATACAGAGGATAGGTCCCGGTGTGAATGAGTGTCGGGTGCTCGTCATCAATGAGAAACTGATTGAAGCTCATGTCTGGCTCTGGAGCATAGGTAGAGATCCGATAGATCCCCTCAGCGACTTGATTGATCTGAGCCATTGGAATGTCTCCTTTTGTAAACAAATCCTTTACTGGCGTCATCGTTTCTCTTGCTCATGGTCTCCTCCGGTCGTTGGTGCCAGATCAGCATCTCCCTTGCATTGCGAGATGTGCTTTATCCAGTTCCATACTAGCACGTCCGTTCGATACTGTCAACGTCATCTGATGGCCTCATCGCACCTTAGTCGCTTGCTTCTAGCCCGTCAACTGGCTCACCAAGATCGGTGAGCAATTGCTCGATCCGCTTGATCGTGTAGTGATGCCGTTCCACCTCCCGCTGCCAGCCATGCTGTCGCGCATCTTCCACGAGTTCTTGTTCAATCCGGCGACGGCGGCGCAGCCTCGGTGCATAAGCAGGCGTGGTCACAAACTTGGCGCAGGTCAGATACAGTTCACATTCGCACGGACCCTCCTGGGGAAGCCTGAGACAGCGTCCCAATTCAAGTTCTGTCTTGATAAAATTGTCCTGAAGCCATTGGATATCGGCGGGTGACAACTTGCCCGCTCGCAGGGCCTCCGCACTTGGTCCAGCAATCGTGGCCCCTGGACCAAGCACGGCTTGATAGTCCTGGCGCACCACCGGATCGCTGATCTGTGCATACACCATCGTCATGTGGGGACTGGCATGGCCCAGGACGGTCATGATGGTGTGAAGTTTTGCCCCTTTCTCCGCCAGTTGTTTTCCCACGGTGTGACGGAAGCGGTGGGCGGTGATGGTCGCTTTTCCTTTCGCATCCACCAGACCAACTTGAGCGCACGCCGCCTGCAAGGCCCACTGAAACAGATATTCGACGGAGAGGAGTTTTCCGTGCCGGACAAAGAGGTAACGCGTTTCGATCCCGGTAAGCCGGTCAGGGAAGCCACGCTCCACGGCCAGTTGTTTCCGCAGTGTTTGGACTTCCTGAATGGCCCGAGCTGCCTCCCCCGCACCCCGCAAGACTCCGGTAAAACGTCTCTTGGGAGAGCGATCTCCGGTTAACCTGGCAGAAGTGCCAGTCTATGGAGAATATCACTGATGCCAAGAAAGCCGATACCAGCATCCGAGCCCTTACCTTCGGAACTCCAGGAACGCCTGGATGTCTTTAAGAAGTATACCGCCGAGCACGCCATGCTTTCGCGGAAAGATGATGCAGTCACCCAGGCGGTGTGGGAACCAGGAGGCTTTGCCTTTCTCTTGTTGTCTGGGCCAACAGGCGTGGGCAAATCGGAGCTCCTGCGCGGTGTCACCCATCGGATGCAAGCCCGTGCGCAGGTCCTCATCCCAGGAGACCGGCTTCCTCTGCCAGTCGTGCTCGTTGAAACACCCGCGCCGTTCACCTATCGCGAATGGTATGAACGGGTCTTGCTGGCGCTGGACGAACCGATCATTGAAGAGTTGATCTATCGGGAGGTGGGAACATCCCCCAATGGGAAAAAGAGCACGTCGGGGCGCGGACGCGCGTCCGCCAAACCGCTGGATGAGGCACCAGAATTGCGTCGGGCGGTTGAGGTCGCTCTTGCCAAACGGAAAGTGCAGGCGCTTTTCTTCGACGAAGCACACCATCTCATGGCCGATGGAGAGACGGAAGATCTCAAGCGGCGCTGGGATTGGCTCAAATCGCTGAGCAATACGACCGGCGTGTTGTTTGTGCTCGCAGGAGCCTACCCACTGCTCAAGTTTCGTCTGGTCAGCAGTCAGGCGGCCCGTCGTGGCACCGATGTGCATTTTCCTCGGTATCATTTGAGCAATTCTGAAGACTGTTCTGCCTTTCAAGGGGCACTGCTTGCACTTCTCAAGCAGGCATGTCGGGCCATTTCCGGTCGTGAGGCAAAGGCAGCAGAGTTGCAACCGCTGATGGATCACTGGCCACTGTTTTACCGGGGATGTCTCGGATGCGTTGGAACCCTCAAGGACTGGCTCGTACGCACGGTCGCAGCAGCTCTGCGGAAAGGAGATGCCAGGCTTACCCTTGATCGTGTGCGGGAGCACGAACTCATCGAAGCACGCCTAGCCGAGATGGCGACCGACATTGTCGCCGGTGAACAACAGGTGGAACTCACCGGCGGCTCCCGAGAGCAGTTACACAGTTTGCTTCAGATGGAGAGCGAGGTGGCTCCCGCTCCGACAAATGCTGTAGAAGCCAGTCCGGAACGCCGACGACGGACAAGCACACGTCCAGGAACGCGCAAACCGAAGCGCGACCTCGTTGGAGATCAGGCTCCGGCAAACTCACAACACACGTAATTTGGTCGTCTCCAGACCGAGTAGTTGTCTCGCGGAGATGCAGACGACCATCTCTCTTGTTCACTTTTCTCCATCCGACGGATCGGCGCTTAGCCGTGACTGATGATCACCTTTCCGAAATGCTGGCCGTCTTCGTAATAACGGTAGGCGGCCTGGGCGTCCTCGAAAGGGAAGACGCGATCGATGACTGGCTTCAACCCATTCACGGCGATGGCGCGGTTCATGGCGAGAAACTGAGCGCGACTGCCAGCGGCAATGCTCCGCAGCGTGACGACGCCCGCGATGGCGGTGCGGAGGACACCTAGGGCAGGAATCTCGCTCGTGGAAGCATCTCTGGCGAGCGCCCCAATCAAAGCAATCTCTCCCGAAAACCTGGTCGACTTGATCGACTGCTCGATCGTGCCAGGGCCGCCGACCTCGACCACCTGATCGACGCCTCGACCACCTGTCAGTTCGCGCACCGCCACATGCCAAGCGGGCGTCGTGCGATAGTCGACCACGAAGTCGGCCCCCAGAGCCTTGAGCCGCTCTGCCTTCTCCTTGCTCGATGTGGTCGCAATGACACGCGCACCAAAGAGTTTGGCGAACTGAAGAGCGCAGAGCGAAACGCCTCCTGATCCCAGGGTGAGCACCGTGTCACCGGCCTGCAAGGGTCGCCCACCTGTGAGCGCATTCCAGGCGGTGACGCCGACGAGGGGCAGCGCTGCGGCTTCTTCGAGGGAAAGATGCTCAGGGATGTGGACGACGCCCTCTTCAGGCAACACGGCATATTCTGTTAACATGCCATCCAGTGAGCCGCCGAGCTGGGCGGCAGAGTCCCATTCAAAGGGGCCATCAATCCAGTACGGGAAGACGGCACCTGCGACCCTCTCACCCACTTTGACGCGGGTCACGTTCGAGCCTAGGGCCACGACCTCACCTGCCCCTTCCGACACCGGAACCACATCCGGTCGGATAGGCAAGGGATAATAGCCCAGGACCAGGATCATCAGTTCCCGAAAGTTGAGCGAGCTGGCCCGCACCCGAACCAATACTTCACGCGGACCGGGCACTGGTATGTCGTGTTCCCGTATGGTCAGGCCAGAAAGACCCGCACCTTTGTTGATATGGTAGCTTTTCATGAACATCCTCCTTTGACACCCTGCTGTGCTAGAGTCAGAACTGGTAGTCGAAACGGATGCGGCCATCGTCGCCCAGAAGAAAGAAGATGGTGCCGACTGCTGCCGCTTCACCTCCACCGGCTGGCACCATCTCCCACTGGAACGTCAGAGCGTTGTGATGTCCGTTCACGTTGCTTGACCGCCTAAAGACAAAACCTCCTGTTTTCACAAACTCTTTATGTGCGGCTTCGGCCCTCTCTTCGAGCGCTGTGTACCCACGAATCTCGCGTGATCTGGTGAATTGGACACCGTCCTCCACCCAGAGTTCGGCGATCCTCTTGCGGCGAAGTTCGGCGTCCGGTTCGTGCCAGAGCGCAATGTAGCGGTCCACCAATTCGTTCAGCTCATTTCTCTCTTGTTGACTCATCGATAATTGGCTCCTTTCTGCCAGCTCGGATATATCGTCTATATTCTTGATTGTACCCTGAAAAGGTGATAGAATCGTTCCTAATTGAGGATACTTTCAAGCAGGAGAAAGAAAGTGGTCTATCGTCCGACTGCCCGTGTGCTGACTGTCTTAGAACTGCTGCAATCCCATGGACGCTTGACCGGCGCAGAGCTTGCCCGGCGGCTGGAGGTGGATATCCGAACGGTTCGCAATTACGTCGAGACCCTTACCGATCTCGGCATCCCGGTGGAGGCTGAGCGTGGCCGCTATGGAGCCTATCGCCTGCGACCAGGCTACAAACTCCCCCCGCTGATCTTTACCGAGGACGAGTCCCTTGCGCTGACGCTGAGCCTGTTGCTAGCGCGAGGAAACGGCCTTGCCCAGACCTCCCCCGCCGTTGAGAGTGTGCTAGCAAAGATCGAGCGCGTCCTGCCCCGAGCGACACGCGCCCGCATCCAGGCGGTGGAACAGACGGTGATCTTCGAGAGGAGTTCTTTCCACGCCGCACCTTCCACTTCGGCAGTGACGGTGCTGAGTACAGCGGTCCAGACCGGACAGTGTGTGCGCCTGCAGTATCGCTCTGCACACTCAGACGTGACGGAGCGCGTGTTTGATCCCCACGGCGTTGTGTATCACGCGGGGATCTGGTACACCATTGGCTACTGTCACTTGCGACAGGGGCAACGCCTCTTTCGCCTGGACCGTATCAAGCAGGTCGAAGTGACGAGCGAAACGTTTTCCCCTCCGGTCAACTTTGATGCGCTTGCAGCGCTGCAACGTGCGCTCGCCTCTGTCCCGAGAGTCTGGCAGATCGAAGTGTGGCTAGAGACCACATTGGAGGAGGTGCAGCGCCAGACGCGTTTTCCAAAAGCGATGTTTGAAGAGATGGACAATGGAGTCATCTTGCGCGTTGATGTCGAAGACCTGCCATGGATGGCTCGCTTGCTAGCCGGTCTGGGCATTCCATTCATCGTCCATCGCCCCCTGGAATTACGTGACGTCTTGGGCCAGTACGCACGCACGCTGGCACGCTATGCTAAACGCAGCGGAGCGTAAGGTCTCAAGCGGCTTGCAAGAGGAACGTCTGGCTCCTCGCAGTGCTGACGCTCAGTCTGATGGAAAGAAGAGCCGCTTGCTGTATACAGTTTCAACGTATTCCCATCGCTCGCGGCATCATCAACGCAGGAGCAACTGCGGCATTTATGCTTGGATAAAGGCTACTTTAGTTGAAGTAGTCATGGATATATATCATGGCCAAATGACACATATCCTGGCCTATGAGTCCACTTGGAATGGAGAGCATTTCCCGGAGAGAGGATCGCAAAGGAGAATGGAACTCGCGGTCAGGATATGTGTCTCGCTCAAATGAAGGCAAGAGAAGACAATCAAGGCTAGAAGCCGCTTCAAGCGTATGTGCGGTCAATTTATTGGTCAGTGATATGGCCAAGTATTACTTCGAAGTACAAGCACTTTGCTGAACGCTCCTCATTCTCCCAGGTGAACTCGCGGCAATCACCTGCCTAGGTAACACTGCAACGTGCGGCATGTTCTCCTCTCAAGAGCGATGAGACAAATACGTTGCTCTGCCGATGTCAGGTTATCTCTTCTGCTGTAGACTGCGAGCAGATTTCCTATCTTATGCTAAGCAGGAGGTACCTGATGAAGCAAGCAAGTACTGGGCGGTATGCTCTGGCACAGCAAATTGCGTCACACTATCGTGCCAACCCAAAAGTGGCAGCCGTGATCGTAGAAGGTTCTGTCACTCGGGGCTATGCCGACCGCTCCTCGGACATCGACCTGGCTGTCTTCTGGACGGAACCACCCACGGAAAAGGAGCGCAGGGACATCATCAAACATGCCAGGGGAAGACGCTGGCAGCTTTTTCCTTATAACAGAGAAGAAGCCTGTTGGTCGGAAGAGTTCGAGGTGACGGGGGTTGCCATTGACGTGCGGCATGTAGGTGTCGAGGCCACCGAGCGCATCCCGGGTGATGTACTTGAGCTCTGTGATCCCTCTCTTGCCAAACAGCAGCACATTGCTGCACTCCTCTCGGCCCTGCCGCTCTCCGACCCATCAGTGCTCACACGCTGGCAGCAGCGAGCGAAGGTCTATCCACACGAACTGGCAGTGGCCATGGTACGAGCACACCTGCTCTTTCGCCCAGCTTGGGAGCAAGAGATGCTGGCAGAGCGCAACGATCTGCTCGCCCTCTACGAGTCCTTCTGTACTAGTGAGCAGCACCTCCTCCTGGTGCTCATGGGACTGAACCGCATCTACTACCCTGGATTTCGGTGGGTGGATCGACTGATAGAACAGATGCCTATTGCCCCGCTCAATCTTGCCTCTCGTTTCAAACAAGCCTTCGGCGTCGTCAGTATCGACCCGCTGGCCGGGGTCTACCAGCTCCATGAACTCATTGAGGAGACCTTCAGCCTGGTGGAGACCCACCTGAGTGAGTTTGATACTGCCCAGCCACGAACGCTGTTTCGAGCGCGGCGCCGGATCTGGGAACGTGTGCTGGATGGACTCCTGTAGGAAGCCTGAAACAACAGGGGAGCTCTACATATCTGTATCTATCTATCGGCACATCTTCTCCAGACCAATACTATGATATCCACCTGCAGCCTTTCGGATGCACGGATCAGTTCCCAAACATGTGCTATACTGTTTGGGAACCTCTGTGTTGGAAACCACTGGTGATGAGCATGAGGAACAAGGACGATACCCTTCCTGTTGTGCAAGGTGATACGCTGATCTATCAGAGGGGCGGACAAGACTACCGACTACCGGTGGGAACACCAGCCTGGTACGGCTGGTTAAGCACAGCCCGCACCTTCGCCTTTCGCAGTGCGTTCGGGACCTTCACCGCTCGCAAAGAGCAAGCGAGCAATAAGCGTGGTGGCTGGTATTGGCGAGCCTACCGCAAGCGTGAAGGAACGCTCCACCGGGTCTATCTCGGCAAATCGGAGGAGGTGACACTCCAACGGCTGAACGCCGTGGCAGTGACCCTGGCCGGACAGGACGGTGTCGATGGAGACGAGCGTGAGCCTGGCCAGCGTGTGCTGCAGGGACAGCTGGAAGCCACAAGTGACCACGGGGAAGCCTCCAATAGCGCGGCCAGGCGTTCCTCCCCCCTCCCGTTGCTTCTCACGTCGCTGATTGGACGGGAGCGGGAGGTCGCTGCGGCCTGTACCCTGCTCCTGCGTCCTGAGGTGCGTTTACTGACCCTCACCGGCACTGGAGGCGTAGGCAAGACGCGCCTGGCACTCCAGATCGCGACTGAGGTGCAGGGCGGCTTCACCGATGGAGTCTGCTTCGTCTCGCTCGCTCCCATTCACGATGCCGAACTGGTCCTTCCCACCGTGGTGCAGGCACTCGGCCTGCAAAGGAGCAGCAACCGACCGCCACTGGAGTTGCTGAAAGCGATACTGCGTGAGCAACACCTGCTGTTACTGCTGGACAACTTCGAGCAGGTGGTAGCGGCAGCACCGCTGCTGCTAGAACTGCTGACCGCCTGTCCGCATCTGAAGCTTTTGGTGACGAGTCGTGAGGTGCTCCATGTGCGCGGCGAACGCGAGTTTGTGGTGCCGCCGTTAGCGCTGCCTGATCCGAAGCATCTGCCCGACGGTGAGACCATGTCACGCTATGGCGCGGTCGCCCTCCTCCTCGAGCGGGCGCGGGAGGTCGACCCGAGCTTCCAGCTTACCACCGACAATGCCCCGCTCATCGCCGAGATCTGTCTCCGTCTCGATGGGTTGCCCCTGGCGATTGAACTCGCCGCAGCGCGTCTCAAGCTGCTCCCCCTCGCAGCACTGCTGGAGCGGTTAGAGCATCGGCTGGCCGTCTTGACGGGTGGGTCGCGCGATCTGCCTGCTCGCCAGCACACGCTGCGCGACACCATCGCGTGGAGCTACGAACTGCTCTCGGAGGAGGAACAGCAGCTCTTTCGCCTGCTCTCGGTCTTCGTCGGCGGCTGCACCCTGGAGGTGGTGGAAGCCCTATATGGTGCGCTTGGAGGTGAGAGAGCACACGTGCTGGATGGGGTGAGTTCGCTGCTGGATAAGCACTTGCTGCGCCAGGCCCAACAGGAAAGTCGCGAGCAGGGCGACCGGCGCCTGCTGATGCTGGAGACGATCCGCGAGTATGGCTGGGAGCGCCTGGCTACGTGTGGCGAGATGGAAGAGACCAGGCGGGCTCACGCAGTGTACTATCTGCATCTTGCGCAGGAGGCTGAAGCGCACCTGTTCGGGGCAGAGCAGGAGCGATGGTTTGCTCGGCTGGAGCAGGAGTATGACAACCTGCGCATGGCACTGAACTGGGGAGTGGAGCAAGCGGGAGGTGAGGAGACAGGGCAGAAGAGAGAGGTAGCTTTGCAGTTAGCAGGAACCCTGGTCCGCTACTGGGCGGTGCGTGGGCCTCTGAGTGAAGGGCTCGCCTGGCTGGAGAGAGCCCTGGCGAACACCAAGAGCGTTCCGGCGCCTGCGCGGATCAGGGCGCTCAGCGGGGCATCCTGGCTGGCATTTTTCCTGGGCGATGGCGAGCGGGCAGAGGTGCTGTGTGAGGAGTGCCTGCAGCTGTATCGAGCGGCCAGGGAGACGAGGGGGACACAAGATCTGGCGGCATCACTGCTGTGGCTCGGGTGGTTTCCCTTGACGCACGACAACGATGACGAGGTCCGCTTCCTGCTGGAGGAGAGCCGTGCGCTCGCCAGGGAGGTGGGAGACACAAGAAACCTTGCCTACTTGCTCCATTTTCTCGGCATGGCTGCCATCGACCAGGGCAACTATGCGGAAGCTCGTTCACTGCTGGAAGAGAGCCAGAGGTACTACAGGGAGATGAATGATAAGGAGGACCTCGTCTGGTCGTTCCTCTACCTGGGGCAGCTCTTCTTTGCTCAGGGCGATACGATGCGCGCCTATGCACTCGTTGAGGAAGGACTGGAGCAGGCCCGTGGGACGAATTACACGATAGGCTCAGCTTGCTCGCTGTATTTGTTAGGACGATTTGCGCTCGCCCAGGGTGAACTGACCAAAGCACAGTCCTGGCTCGAAGAGAGTTTGGCCGTATTTGAATCATCAGGGCTGCAACCGAACATCGCTCAGGTCCTTTCCTGGTTGGCAGGCATTGCCCTTGTGCGGGGCGATAGGGCGAAAGCTAGCACCTTGTGCGAGAGAAGTATCGCGCTCTCCCGGCAGATGGATGACCAGGAGAGCATGGCCCTCTTTCTACAGGAGTGGGGATGCATGGTCGCACGTCGAGGGGATAGCGCATGGGCAACGCAGCTCTGGGGAGCCGCCGAAACGCTCGGTGCTACGACGCAAAGCGTGCGGCCATTCGATCTCTTCACCCTCTTTTCCATGCTTGGCGAGCATGCTGACTACGAGCGTATGAGAGCCGCAGTCCGCGCCGAGCTCGGAGAACAGGCCTTTGCCCAGGCCTGGGCCGAGGGGCGGAGGATGACGCCAGAGCAAGTCATCGCAGCACAAGGACAGCCAATGAGCCCCGGCCGAACTCGTACGAAGGCCAGGACGAACAAGCACAAGAGCCTTTCGCCAAACTCTCCCTATGGCCTCACCGAGCGCGAGGTCGAAGTGCTCCGGCTGGTGGCACGAGGCCTCTCTGATGCCCAGGTCGCCCAAGCCCTGGTCATCAGCCCACGCACCGTCAATGCGCATCTCCGCTCCATCTACAGTAAACTGAACATTACCTCACGCAATGCCGCGACCCATTTTGCCATCGAACAGCATCTCATCTAGTTTCATCATGCTTCGTCCCCGCCTCGCCTTCTCTCATGCTCTTCATCTCAGTACTGGTCATGCAGACACCCTTGCCTAGGTAGGCTTCAGTGTGAGGCGTTTCCCTATCACCTCCCGCCGCTTATAAATAGGCAACACCAATACGTTGCTTTGCCGATGTGCCAGCAAGCTCAATACAGTAGACTCTCAAGTAGCAGATCACCTCAGCATTCATCCCAGCAAACAGATCATCACTGAATGCCTTGAGGATTGAGCGTATGGCCTGTAAAGGAGCGGACAAACCGTACCCACGAATTGCTGAGCGCTATAGCACTGACAAAGAGGAGGTATTGCTTTATGAAACTTGGACTGCATATCGTTGACTTCAACTGGCCGGGGGGGCCGGACCCCCTTGGCGCCAGGCTAGCCGAGATCGCGCAGGCCGCCGAGGGTTATGGGTTCGATTCCATCGCCGTGGGAGACCACCTCTGGCTGAGTCCCTGGATGGGCGGGCCGCAGGGCCCGATGCTGGAGAGCTACACAACCCTGGCGTTCCTGGCCGCCCACACCAGCCGGGTCAAGCTGATGACCATCGTCACGGGGACGCCCTACCGCTATCCAGGCGTCCTGGCTAAGACGGTTACCACGCTGGACGTGCTCTCCGGCGGCCGTGCGTGGCTCGGCATCGGGGCCGGCGACTATGAGGAGGAGGCACGGGGGCTGGGGATTCCCTACCCTCCGCTCAAAGAGCGCTTCGAGATGCTGGAGGAAACACTCCAGATCTGCTTGCGCATGTGGAGCGGTGCGCGTGGTGATGAGCGTCCCTTCGAGGGAACGCACTACCGGCTCGAGCGCCTGCTCAACCTCCCGCAGAGCCTGAGCAGGCCTCACCCACCGATCCTGATCGGCGGGGACGGTGAGCACAAGACCCTGCGCCTGGTGGCGCGCTACGCCGACGCGTGCAGCCTGCGCCCGCGTCC
>Ga0137390_10002178_pt1 | contig 15381 bp, 10 predicted proteins | sample 15con2h24AmetaG_FD_104937 | JGI IMG/M metagenome (GOLD analysis project Ga0137390, IMG submission 104937) | Vadose zone soil microbial communities from Angelo Coast Range Reserve, California, USA - 15con2h2.4A metaG | ecosystem: Environmental > Terrestrial > Soil > Vadose zone > Saprolite... | reverse complement strand
GACGGTCCACGACGGCTGGTCGCCGGTGTCGACCTCGAAGAAACCGGTGCGGTCGTAGCCGCGCGCAAGACAATCGTCGGTGCCGCGGATGGTGAACTCCTTCTCCCGCGTGCACATGAAGGCCTGGCCCGACCATTCGCCGCCGCGGTCGTAATCGATCGCGTAGATGTAATAGAACCGGGCGACCAGCGCGCCGCGCAACACGGTCTCGCAGCTGCGGGCGGCGATGTTCCACCAGCCCTCGGTGGTCCAGCCCTCGTTCTCCTTGTAGCCGACCGCGATCCCGACCCGGTTGCTGGTATTGTTGCAGAGGCGGAAATCGGCCTGCGCCGGCTCGGCCGCCAGCGTCAAGGCGGCGGAAAGGAGGCCGCCGCAGGCGAGCGTCCGGCTGCCGGCGAAGCGCAGCCGCCGCCGACCTCCGGATCTCCTCTGTGGCTCCTTCATCCCGTCCCACCCTGCCGCGGTCCGCACGCCGCCGATATCGCGCGAACCCTCACCGGCCGTCAATGAGGATGGCCCGGAAGTCGTTCACGTTGGTCAGCGTCGGACCTGGCGTCAACAGATCGCCGAGTTTCTCGAAAAATTCCGTCGAATTGTTGTCATTAAGAAACACGGCCGGATCGAGGCCGAGGCGGCGCGCCCGGAGGAGCGTGGTCTGGTCGATGAAGGCGCCGGCCGGGTCCTGCGGCCGGCCGGCCCCGCCGTCGGTGCCGTCGGTGTCGCCGGCGAGCGCCGCGATCCCGGGTTCCTCGGCGAGCGCCAGCGCCAGCGCCAGGGCATATTCCTGGTTGGGGCCGCCGCGGCCCTGCCCGCGGAGCGTCACGGTGAGCTCGCCGCCGGAGAGGATCACCGCGCGGCGACCCTGCGCCTTGAGGTCGCGCGCGAGCCGCGCCTGGGCGGCGGCGACCTCGCGCGCCTCGCCCTCGATCGCGGTGCCGGGCACGACGCAGTCGTAGCCCGCCGCGCGCACGGCCTGCTCGGCCGCGCGGAACACCTCGGCCGGCCGGCTCGCCAGCGCGAAGGAGGTTGTGGCGAACACCGGATCGCCCGGCTTCGGGGTCTCGTTGGCGGCATCGGCGAGCGCCCGCGTCACCGGTTCCGGCAGCTCGAGCCGGTAGCGCGTGACGATCGCGCGGGCCTGCGCGAGCGTCGTCGGATCGGGCACGGTCGGGCCCGATCCGATCACCGCCGGGTCGTCCCCGGGCACGTCCGAGATGCCGATGCAGACGACGCGCGCAGGATAGGCTCGTTGCGCCAGCCTTCCGCCTTTGATGCGGGAGAGATGCTTGCGCACCGCGTTGATCTCGGCGATCGAGGCGCCCGAGGCGAGCAGCGCCCGCGTCACCGCCTGCTTCTCCTTAAGCGCGAGGCCGGGGGCCGGCGCGATCCAGTTGGCCGAGGCGCCGCCCGAGATCAGCACCAGCACCAGGTCGTCCGGGCCCGCCGAATCGGCGAGCGCGAGCGTGTCGAGGGCGGCGGCGAGACCGGCGGCGTCGGGCACGGGGTGACCGGCCTCGACCATGCGCACCAGCCGGGTCGGGCGGCCATAGCCGTGGCGCGTGACCGCAAGCCCCGCGACGCGGCTCGCCGGCACGCCGCGGTCGTCGAGATAATGGCGCTCGGCCGTCTCGGTCATGGAACCGGCGGCCTTGCCGGCCGCCAGGATGATCAGCCGTCCCGAGGCCGGGGGCGCCGGCAGGTGCGCGGGCAGGCAGCTTGCGGGGTGCGCCGCGGCCACCGCCGTGCGGAACAGGCCTTCGAGAAAGGCGCGGGGCGACGACGTCACGGTTCGAGCTCGAAGTGTGATCAGAGGATCCAAGGCCACCTGCTGCACCAATATTGCCTGCGCACTTCTTGCGCCAGAGCATGTTCCGGTGGCGTGGAATCAGCTGGAGCCGCAAGCTTGGTGCGCTCCCTCTCCCCGCTTGCGGGGAGAGGGTCGGGGTGAGGGGCTCTCCAAGCACTCAGGAGAGTCTCACCCACTCGTGGGGCGCAACCCGCGCTGGAAAGCGCCTGCTTGCATCATTATCCTTATGGCGAGGATATCGTCACCATCAGGAGGCCGCGCCATGACCGGGAACAAATCGGCGATCGAGGAGGGGGCCCGCACCGAGCTCGAGGCGGCGGCGTTCCGGCGCTTGGTCGAGCATTTGCGCAAGCGCACCGACGTGCAGAACCTCGACCTCATGAATCTCGCCGGGTTCTGCCGCAATTGCCTGTCCAACTGGATGAAGGACGCGGCCGACGCGCGCGGCGTGCCGATGTCCAAGGACGAGAGCCGCGAGGCGATCTACGGCATGCCCTACGACGAATGGAAGGCCAAGCACCAGCAGGAAGCCTCGAAGGACCAGCAGGCCGCGTTCGCTAAGTCCGGCCACAAGCACTAAATTTTTATCGCCTGTGTACTCCGGGGATGATTGGCCGCGCGCCTTGACCTCGACGCCCGCGCTTCCGAAACCTCTTTGCGTCGCTCGTTCGAGTCACCGAGGAGGTTTTCGATGGCCACTGCCGCCGCCGTCAAGGAAAGCGAGCCCGCCGCCCGCTTCGCGAAGGATCAATTGAAGGCCTTCGTGGAGCGCGTCGAGCGGCTCGAGGAGGAGAAGAAGGCGATCGCCGACGATATTCGCGACGTCTATGCCGAGGCCAAGGGCAACGGCTTCGACGTCAAGGCGTTGCGCACGATCGTGCGGCTGCGCAAGCTCGACGCCGACGAGCGGCGCGAGCAGGAGACGATCCTCGAGACCTACATGCACGCGCTGGGCATGCTCAACTGACAGCCGGGGCGCTTGGCAATGACTCTCATTGTCATCGTCCGCGAAGGCGGACGATCCAGTAACCACCGGCGGGTCATGAATCCGTGGTTACTGGATGCCCGCTTTCGCGGGCATGACAGCTCCGTCGCCAAAAACGCTGCGCCGCAGGTCGGGTTTCCCTGACCTGCGGCGCCACGCCCCAACGATCCCCCGATGATGGGACAGATTATTTCAATGCCGCCGTGCGGAACGCGACGGTCGGCGTGAATACCACCGCGCTGCCGGCGAATCGGTCGCTCGCCATCCCAAGATAGGGATCCTCCGAGAACCTCATCATCACGGCCGCGGCCGGCTTCTGCATGTGTGGGCGCAGGTTGCGATAGTCCTGCACGCCGTAGAGCGTCGTGCGCATGAAGGTCTGCGCGCTCGGGCTCACGATCATGGCGCGCATCCACGGATCGTTGAAGCGGTCGCCGATCCGCACCACGCTGGTGCCCTTGGTCTTGGACGGCGTCACCGGCGGCGGCTCGTCGCTGTGCTTGACGGCGACCGTCGTTTCGGCCGGCGGGGTGCGCGGCGTTCCCGTCCCCATGGGGATCGCGCGCGCCGCCGCGATCGGGGTGGGCTGCGCGGCATAGGCAAGCGCGCTCGGCGGCGGCTCGCTGTCGCTGCGCTCGGTCAGCGGCCAGGACGGAGCAACGCTCGCGGTCGTCGCGGGATCGGCGCTGGCGGCGGCGGCCGGACGGCGCGGCGCTGGAGCCGGGCGCGCGGCCGCGACCGGCGGCGAATCGGGGGCATCCGCGCTCGGCAGTCCCTGCCAGTAGCCGCGGTCGTTGATCACGGCGTTCGCCGACCCGTCGGCCTGCGCGACCAGGCTCGCCGCCTGGGCGAGGCGCACCGGCTGGGAGGTCGCGGAGGCGAGGCCGTAACCGCCGGCGGCAGGAGCGGGGCTCGTGGCGGCGGACGCGAGCGCAAACGAATCGGCGGGCGGCGCCGCGGGCGGCCCCGGCAGGATCGCGGCCGCCGATGCGACGCGGTAGGTCTCCGGTCGCGCCGGCCTCGCGGTCGGAAGCGGTACCGTCCTCTCGTTCGATCCGCCCTGCGCCACGATCACGGCCGGCTTCGCTGCCGGCGGCGACGGGATCAGCCGGGCGGCCGCAACCTTGGCCGGCGCCGGCGCGGCCGCGGTCTGGGCATCCTCCTCCTCGTCCTTGCCGCCGCCGAACAGCCTGGCGAGCAGGCTCGGCTTGCGGCTCTGCTGCCGGCCCGAGTCGGAGGCGACGTGGCTGGCGAGTTGTCCCTTCGACAATACGCTGGCGAGCTCGGCCTCGGGCATGCGCGGCCAGTGGCGCACGCTGCCGGTGTCGAGATGCACGAAGGGCGAGCCCGAGGTCGGGTAGAAGCCGACGCCGCCGCGCTGGGCGCGCAGGCCGGCGGCACGCAACTGATCGAGCGGCACGCCGGGGATGTAGAAGTCGACCGCCTTGCCGAGCATGTGCTGGCTGAACTTGGCGACCCCGCTCGAGCGATGGCGCAGCATCGAATTGGTCGAAGGCGAACGGTATCCGCAGACCACCCAGATCGGCTCCTTTGAGCCGACCTCGCGGTGCACCTCCCACAGCAGGTCGATCAGATGGGGGTCTATCTTGATCGGCTGCTCCTCGCGCCAGTCGCGAAGTACGTGGTTGATCTTCTCCAGCGCGGTCTCGTCGTAGCGGCCGTTCACCTTGTAGGTGACGGTCAGGTCCTCGTCGGTATGCATGTGGTGGAAGGAGATCGTCCGCGTCTCGCCCTCGGCGGTGGCGCTCTGCAGACTTTGGCTGCCGAAGAACGCGAGAACGGCGGCGATGCCGCAGCAATAGCCCGCCCGGGTCGAACGCAAAGACAGTTTGTGCGTGACCGTGCCCGCCACGTCCCCACCCGCGTTGAACTGCGCCAGCGCCCCCCGCCTGCAGCGCGCGCCGCGGGCGACAAGCTTCATCATTCGCCACGACACATGGTCGCGCCGAACGACGGCTAACGCAGTGCTAATTAGGGAAGGGTTAACGCGAGGTTAGCGCACCCGTCCCCCCCGATTGCGGAAGCGTGACAGGGGACTATGGCAAAAACTTGCCGCAAGTGTCCGCAGTGCAAAGAATCCCTTAACGGAGGCGGACGACGGCTGACGCATTCCGTCCTCTGGCGTCCGTCTATCGGCCGACGCGCCGCGGCGGCTGCGGCCTCGCCTGGTAGTACGAGGGGCCGCCGCCGAAGAACGACCCGAAGAACGAGAGGATCGGGCGCGGCTGCACGGCGACGACGCGTCGTTGGCCGCCGCCCGACGCGACTTCCGGCTTGCGCTCCTGCGGCGGCTCGACCACGCCGCGCTCGCTCTTGATCGCGGCGAGGGTGCGGCCGTCGAGATTGTAGACGTCGCGGCGGATCTGCAGCTTGCCGGCCTCGTCGACGAAGGCGCTCTGGTAGGTCAGGTGCACCCAGATCGGCACCGGCAGCTGGATGTCCTGCTCGCCGGTGCCGAACATTCGCTTCACCTTGTCGGCGGTCCAGTTCTCGCTCGGACGCGCGATGGCGAAGAGAACCTCGGCATATTTCGCCGGATCCTGCACCCGCATGCAGCCGTGGCTGTAGGCGCGGACATCGTGCGCGAACATGTACTTCTCCGGCGTGTCGTGCTGATAGACCAGGAAGCGGTTGGGGAAGTTGAACCGGATGCGCCCGAGCGCATTGGCCTCGCCAGGCGGCTGGTAGATGTGCACGCTGCCGTCGCGATTGTAGACGACCTTGAGGCCCATGCGCTCCAGCACCGTCGGATCCTGCTGCAGCGCCGGCAGATACTCGTTGTTCACGATCGACGGCGGCACGTTCCAGGTCGGATTGATGGTGATGTATTTCATCGTCTCGCTGAGCAGCGGCGTCTGCATCGACGGCTTGCCGATCACGATCCGGGTGGTCCACACCTGGGCGCCGTCGCGCATTACCCGCAGCGTGAAATCGGGCTGGTTGACGATGACGTGCGCCTTGCCGAGGTCGCGCGGATACCAGCGCCAGCGCTCCATGTTGCCGATGATGAGGTCGATCTGGCGGTCGCGCGGCGGGCCGTTCAGCTCCTTGATGGTCCGCGCGTCGAGGACACCGGTGACCGGCAGGTCGTTGGCCTTCTGAAACTTCTTCACCGCCTCCGCGAGCTTGGTGTCGTATTTGAGGTCGGCGGCGTCGCCGCCGAGCCCGAGCTTCTCGCGCAGCAGCGGCACGCGCGGGTCTTCCATCGGGGTCTTGGCGACGAGCTTGAGCGGCACGCCCTCGGCGAGCTGCTTGCTGCCGCCGCCGGCCTTGGCGCGCAGCTCGGCGAGCACGCCCTTGAGCTTCTTGTATTCCTCCTGCGGCGGGCTGTATTCCGCGAGCGCCTTGCCGGCATCGGCGGCAGCGGCGAGCTTGGTCAGGACCTCGGCCGGATCGGGCGGCGCCTGCGGCAGCTCGATATTGTTGGAGGCCACGCGGTTATACGGAAAGCGCCCGGCCTGCAGGTGGCGGGCATAGGTGAGCACCGCCGCGGTGAGCTTGAGCTCGGCCTCGGCCAGCGCCTCGGGCGCGAGGCCGGCGAAGCTCGGGACCTTGTAGTCCCTGGGCTCGAGCCCTTCGGCCTCGGCGGCATTGAGGTGCGCGATCGCAGCGGTCGCGCGGGCGTTCTCGACGCCCTTGTCGAGCCACAGCGGGGCGAGGTTGCGGGCCTGATAGAACGCCTCGACTGCCGCGCGCTCCTTCTTGCTGGCGAAGATCTTGTCGAGGGTGCGGTCGGATTTGGCGGCGAACAGGTCGCGAATCTTTTCCGCGATCGGCCGGTCGGCGGGATCGAGCGAAGCGAGCGGATCGGGCGCCGCTGCCGGCTCTGGATTGGCCGTCGGGGGCGTCGCTGCCGCCGGCGTGTCCTTCGGAGCGGCGGCTGTTGCCTCGCTCGGCGCCGCTGCCGGAGCGGCTTCGCCGGCCGGCGCCGCGGCGACCTTGCCGGCGGCCTCGTCCTTGCCTGCCGGCGCCTGTGCGAAGGCACCGAGCGGCGTCGCCAGAACGAGGGCCAGTGCCGTGCTCGCCAGGATGTGGTCGTAACGGAGACCGCTCATCGGACATTCCCCCAAAGTTCGACGGGACCGTCGCCAAGCACGGGTCCCACATCCACTTGCGACTCACGACCTGACTCGATTTGGCCGCCCGAAGCAACCGATGACGGGCATCATTGACGGCCAATTGGGTCATTTTTGGCGCGCTGTAACCTGCTTACAACGTGTTGCAAATCATCCACTCGTTTTTGGATAGGTGTCACCCGATTACAACGTGGTCGTTTCCGTGTCCGGCGAGCCGGCATCGAGCCCGAGCGAATCGAGCTTGCGATAGAGCGTGGAGCGCCCGATGCGCAGCCGCCGCGCCACCTCCGACATCTGCCCCCGGTAGTGGGTGATGGCGAAGCGAATCGCCTCGGCCTCGATCTCGTCGAGCGGGCGCATGTCGCCGTTGGCGTCGAGCAGCGCAAGCGTGCCGATCGGCGGCATGGTCGGCGTCACGCTCGGCGCGGTGCCGGTGGCGACCGGCGGCTGCGGGCCGGCGGGTTCGGCCGGCGGGCTTGTCGCCGGCCGCCGCTCGGCATGCTCCGAGGCGGTGAGCTCGGGCGCGACGCTCGCCGCCGCGACAAAGCCCGCGATCTGTGAGGCGATCTGCGGCAACTCGTCGAGGCCGACCACCTCGCCCTCGGCCAGCACGACCGCGCGAAACACGGCGTTCTCCAGCTGACGCACGTTGCCCGGCCAGCGATAGGCGCACAGCATCGCCAGCGCCTCGGGCGTCACGCGGCTGATGCGCTTTCCCTCCTCCGCCGCGAAGCGCGCGAGGAAGTGGCGCGTGAGCTCGGGGATGTCCTCCGGCCGCTCCCGGAGCGCCGGCACGGCGATCGGGAACACGTGCAGCCGGTAGAACAGGTCCTCGCGGAAGCGCCCGGCCTTCACGTCGGCGATGAGGTCGCGGTTGGTGGCGGAGATCAACCGCACGTCGATCTTGGCCGGCCTCTTCGCGCCGACCGGCTCGACCTCGCCCTCCTGGATGGCGCGCAGCAGCTTGACCTGCGCCGGCAAGGGCAGCTCGCCGACCTCGTCGAGGAACAGCGTGCCGCCCGAGGCCTCGACGAACTTGCCGACGTGGCGCTCGGTCGCGCCGGTGAAGGCGCCCTTCTCGTGGCCGAACAGAAGCGACTCGACGAGATTGTCGGGGATGGCGCCGCAATTGACCGCGACGAAAGGCTTCGCGCGCCGCTCGCCGGAGCCGTGAATGGCGCGCGCGATCAGCTCCTTGCCGACCCCGGATTGGCCTTCGATCAGCACCGGGATGGCCGAGGTCGCCGCCTTCTCGGCCGTGCGCAGCACCGCCTGCATGCGCGCGCTGCGGGTGACGATGTCCTTGAAGGTGAGCGTGCCGGCGCGGCTGCGCTTGATGCGGGCAAGCTCGCCTTCGAGCGCGCTCGCCGCGAGCGCGTTGCGCAGCGAGACCTGCAGCCGCTCGGCGCCGACCGGCTTGACCACGAAATCGGTGGCCCCCGCGCGCATGGCGGTGACCACGTTGTCGATGCCGCCATGGGCGGTCTGCACGATCACCGGGATGGTCAGGCCGGCCTCGCGCATCCTGGCGAGCACGCCGAGCCCGTCGAGATCGGGCATCACGAGGTCGAGCACGACCGCGTCGATGCGTGCGCCGTCGGCGCCGCCGGTGAGCAGGGCAACGGCCGCCTCGCCGCCCTCGGCCACGACTGGTTCGTAGCCGAACTTGCGCACCATATTGTCGAGGAGACGGCGCTGCACGGGATCGTCATCGACGATCAGAACACGCTCGCTCATCACGCAACCTCACGCAACGCAACACAACTAGGACGAACTACATCCGTGTGCCGAATTGGGGCACTGTCGTCGATTAGGCTTAAGGGGATGTTAAAATTGCGGCGATGCGCGCGCGGAGACTGCGCAAGTTGTGGATTACGTCGCGCGACGCTTCTTGCCGTTCCTCCGTTACCGGCGCGGACGGAAATTGTTACCAGCGCCCTGAAAATTATTGCGCAGGATGGAATCGAGCGCGCCGAGCTCCACCGTGCTGGAGCACCACTCTTGCCTCGTCGCCCGCCGCGCCTTCGACTGCGTGTCGTGGTCGGCACGCCGATGTCTATCGTGGCAACGGCGGCGCCGCTCGCAACTCCGTCGCGCGCGATCCCGCCGGCCGACAATCGCCGGGGCTTGTCGATCCGCGCCGCCACACAATATTGAGCGGGTGCGGCGTCCATCCTGTCGTCAAGCGCACGCGAACGGTGTAGCTGTCGCTGCCGAGTGAATCGCACCTGCGGAATCCCATGCCCAGCAAACGACGCCGCGCCCGCGCCGCCACCTCCCGCCCCGCCGTCCGCTCCGCGCCCGCGCCTCGTTTGGGCGCGCTGCCGGAATGGAATCTCGCCGACCTCTATGCCGGGCTGGACGACCCGCAGGTCAAGCGCGATCTCGATCGCGCCGACGCCGACAGCATCGCCTTCGAGGCGGCCTACAAGGGCAAGCTCGCCGCGCTCGCGGATGAGCCCGGTGACGCGCGCGCGCTCGCCGAGGCCGTGAAGCGCTACGAAGCGCTCGACGAGCTTCTCGGCCGGCTGATCTCCTATGCCGGCCTGGTGCATGCCGGCGACACCGTCGATCCCGCGCGGGCGAAATTCTACGCCGACGTGCAGGACCGCATCACCGCGGCGTCCACCCATCTCCTGTTCTTCGTGCTCGAGCTCAACCGGCTCGACGATGCCCGGCTCGAGGCGGCGATGCGGGATCCGGGGCTCGCGCATTACCGGCCGTGGCTCGAGGACATCCGCAAGGACAAGCCCTATCAGCTCGAGGACCGCATCGAGCAGCTGTTCCACGAGAAGTCGGTGACGGCCGCTTCCGCCTGGAACCGGCTGTTCGACGAGACCGTCGCCAGCCTGCGCTTCGAGGTCGGCGGGAGATCGCTCGCCATCGAGCCGACCCTCAATCTGCTGCACGACCCGAGCGCGGCGGCGCGCAAGGCAGCCGGGCAGGCGCTCGCCGCGACGTTCAAGAAGAACCTGCGCACCTTCGCGCTAATCACCAACGTGCTCGCCAAGGACAAGGAAATCTCCGACCGCTGGCGCGGCTTCGCCGACGTCGCCGATGCGCGGCATCTGTCGAACCGCGTCGAGCCCGAGGTGGTGGCGGCCCTGGTCGAGGCGGTGCGCGCGGCCTATCCGCGGCTCTCGCATCGCTACTACGCGCTCAAGGCGAAGTGGTTCGGCAAGAAGCGGCTGCCGCACTGGGACCGCAATGCGCCGCTGCCCAAGGTGGCGAGCCGCAGCATCGGCTGGAGCGAGGCGCGCGCGACCGTGCTCACCGCCTACGGCGCGTTCTCGCCGGAGATGGCGGCGATCGCCGAGCGCTTCTTCAAGAACGACTGGATCGATGCGCCGGTGCGCCCGGGCAAGTCGCCGGGGGCGTTCGCGCATCCGACCGTGCCGTCCGCGCACCCCTACGTGCTGCTCAACTATCAGGGCAAGCCGCGCGACGTGATGACGCTCGCGCACGAGCTCGGCCACGGCGTGCACCAGGTGCTGGCCGCGCCGAACGGCGCGCTGATGGCGCCGACGCCGCTGACCTTGGCCGAGACCGCGAGCGTGTTCGGCGAAATGCTCACCTTCAGGAAGCTCCTCGCCGAGGCCGACAGGCGCGAGCGCAAGGCCATGCTCGCCGCCAAGGTCGAGGACATGATCAACACCGTGGTGCGCCAGATCGCGTTCTATACTTTCGAGCGCAAGCTCCACACCGAGCGCCGCGCCGGCGAGCTCACCGCCGAGCACGTCGGCGCGCTTTGGCTCGAGGTGCAACGGGAGAGCCTGGGTCCGGCGATCGAGCTCAAGGATGGCTACGAGACCTTCTGGGCCTACATCCCGCACTTCGTCCACTCGCCGTTCTACGTCTATGCCTACGCCTTCGGCGATTGCCTGGTGAACTCGCTCTATGCGGTCTACGAGCGGGCGGCGGCGGGCTTCGCCGAGCGCTACCTCGCCATGCTGGCGGCCGGGGGCACCAAGCACCATTCCGAGCTGTTGGCGCCGTTCGGGCTCGATGCCAGCGATCCCGCCTTCTGGCAGGGCGGCCTGGGCGTAATCGAGCGGATGATCGCCGAGCTCGAGGGGTTGGAGTAATCTTGCTGTCAGATCAGGTGCTGGAAATCGTACGGGGTTTGAGGGTGGACGCGGGGGGCCATTTCGGACCCGAGCGGAACCCGAAAAAGACGAGAATGCTCACACTGACGGGCCCTAAGCGGTTGCGTCTTGCTCGCAACTGAAAGTTGCTATATCATTCCCTTGATAGCAGGGAGGGAAGCCATGGCGACCGACCCGAGACCTCAGCATGAGGCGAGGAACGTCATCGGGATGCTCCGCAGCGAGATCGTGGCGATCAACGAGCGGCGCAAGGCGCTCGGTCGCCATGCATTGCCGGTACGGGCCGGATGTGAGCCGCCTCTCAGTATCATCGACGCGGTAGGGCTCGCGCTGTCCGGGGGCGGCATCCGCTCCGCCGCGGTTTCGCTCGGCGTCCTCCAGGCCCTCAACCATCACGATGTGCTGCGCAACGTCGACTATCTCTCGACCGTTTCAGGCGGCGGTTACATGGGCACGTCGCTCACCGCGACGATGACCAAGAGCGGCGGCCGCTTTGTGTTCGCAAATCCACGCAGCCGCGACGACCATGCGCCGCGCTCCGCCGAAATCATGGATACCGACGAGGTCGGTCACATCCGAAATTATTCCAACTACCTTTTCCCCGCCGGCACCCCCGACGTGCTGACCGGGACGGCAATCGTGCTGCGCGGTCTCGTCACCAACCTCGGGCTGGTCTTGCCGTTCATCCTGCTGGCCGCAGCCGTGACGATCTGGTCCAATCCGAGCCGCAGCTCGCTGAAAGTCACGAATGTCTTCGGCTATTCGCTTGCATCCGTCATCTCGCTTCCGCACTTCGGAATCACCCTCTTCGCCGCACTTCTCGGCCTCGTGCTGTGTTTCGGGTGGGCGATCGTCCGATCGTTCTTGCGGCCTCGGCACCTTTCTGAATTCCGCGGGTGGCTGCCGTTCCTCGCCGGTTCCTATCTGGTCTTGCTCGTCAACGTGTTCTTTTGCGAAGCCCAATCGTTCGTCATCGACGGCATGTTCACGATCTACGATGCGCAAATAACGGGGCGGGACGTCTTCCTCGGCCTGGTGACGAGTTGGGTGAAGACCCTGGCTGCCATTACCGCCCCGATCGCTGCCGTGGTGATGTTCTTCCGCAACCAGCTCGGTGAAATTCTCAAATCCGTGACCGCCAAGTCGGGCTGGATGACGCAGGCCGCGGCTTGGGCCATCAAGGCCTCGGTCTGGATCGCCGGTCTGGCAGTGCCTTTGCTGATCTGGGTCGCATATCTCTACTTGACCTTCTGGGGCATCATCAACGACAGGATTCCGACGGTGTCAGCGGCCGCATGCCCGCGCGGCGCGATCTCGGCCACGGTGCGGATCGACGACCAGGAGCTGACCTATCGCGGCGACCTCGAGCGCGTCCCGGCAGCCGGTGACGGTGCGTGTGCGCAGCCGGGCAGCGATCAAAAGCCGCAGATCGGGCCGGGGACGCATACGCCGCGGTGGCTGTTGGGATTGGCGGGCCGGTTCGCCCACGCGGCGACTTATGTCGTGGATCGCATCCCGCTGCCGAACGAAATCTGGCAGAAGGCAAGGCGCCTGTTCACGGATCGGCCGATGACTGCGCTCTACGCGCTGAGCGGAGCGTTGTTGGTGATCTTGGCGTGGCCGTTGAAGCCGAATGCCAACTCGCTTCACCGCCTCTACCGCGATCGCCTCAGCAAGGCATTCCTGTTCGACCCCAATACTCAGGCGGATCCGCGCCGGCTCAAGGCCAACAGGGCAAGCCGCGATCAAGGCCGCGATTTTGCGCCGCTCGACGACATGCTTTTGAGCGAGCTTTCGGTCGAGCACGCTCCTTACCACCTCATCAATGCCGCGCTCAATATCCAGGGCTCCGATTACGCCAATCGGCGCGGCCGCAACGCCGATTTCTTCCTGTTCTCGCCGCGCTATATCGGCAGCTATGCGACCGACTACGCGTCGATGCAAGACTTCCAGCGGGCTGCCCGCGATCTCGACCTCGCGACCGCGATGGCGATTTCCGGGGCCGCGGCATCGTCGAATATGGGCGCGAGCTCGATCCGGCCGCTGACCCCGACGCTTGCCCTGCTCAACGTCCGCCTCGGATACTGGTTGAAGAATCCGTTGTTCTATTCGCCGTCCAAGGACCGCTATGAGAAAGCGTCCTGGCTTCGCGAACGGCTGTCGAGATTTTACCTGTGGACGGAAATAACGGGACGGCTCTATGAAAACGCCCATGAGGTCTATCTCACCGACGGCGGTCATATCGAGAACCTCGGCGTCTACGAGCTGTTGCGCCGCCGCTGCAAAATGATCGTCGTGGTCGACGCCGAGGCGGACCTCGCCATGCACTTCCCCGCGTTGGTCACGCTGCAGCGCTACGCCCGCATCGATCTCGGGATTCGGATCGATCTGCCGTGGGAGCCCATTCAGGCAATGACGCTCGCCCAGATGCAGCCGCCGGCCCGCACGGCGACGCCGTCCCAATCGACGCCTGCCACGGCGGAAACACCGCCCAAATCGTCGCCGGGTCCCCACGTCGCCATTGGCACGATCGACTATGGCGGCGGCCATACCGGTTATCTCGTCTACGTCAAATCCTCCCTTACCGGCGACGAGAACGATTACGTTCGAGACTACGCGCGGCGATACGATAGGTTTCCGCACGAAATCACGCTCGATCAACTGTTCAGCGAAGAACAATTCGAGGTCTATCGCGCACTCGGCTTCCACATGATGGATCGAGTCCTGTCCGGAAAGGATGTCGTCTGCGTGAACGGCGTGTCCGCCGCCGGCGAGCCCGAGGTGAGGAAGCTGAAGTTCGATGACGCGTCAAATCAAACGCTGGTCGACGTCCGCAGCGTGCTCCTTCCCGCCGTCGCATAGTGCTCGGCAAAACCGTCGCTGGAGCGCCGCTCATGCAAGCCTGCGGGGCGCGGCCGTCGCCTTGTCGCCGGTATTGGGCGTTCCCGTCGGCTCGATGAGCAGGAGATGCACCTCCTCCTGCGCCACCGGCCGATGCTCCACGCCCTTCGGCACAACGTACATTTCACCGGGTCCGAGCGTGACGGTCCGATCTCTGAGCTGAATATCGAGCCTGCCCTTGAGCACCAGAAAGAAATCGTCGGTTTCGTCGTGCTTGTGCCAGACAAACTCGCCCCTGACCTTGACGACCATGACGTCATGGTCGTTCAACTGAGCCACCGTTCGCGGCGACCAGTGGTCTTCGAAGGTTGCAAGCTTTTCTGCTAAGTTGATGGCCCGTGACATCGATTACCTCTCAACTCCCTGGCTGGCGCCGATGCAGTTTGACGTGCGGTCACGTCCGCGGCGTGGCCGCGGATCGAGCGTAGCTCAACCGGCATCAATTCGCAGAGGGAAACATGATGAAGCTTCCCCGCCGTCGATTTCTGCATCTGGCAGCGGCCGCTGCCGTTCTTCCGGCCGTCACGCGGATCGCGGCCGCGGAAACCTATCCGAACCGATACGTGCGCCTGGTGGTGCCGTTCCCGCCCGGCGGCGGCGGCGACGCGCTGGCGCGGCCGCTGGCCAACCGACTGTCCGAAGCATGGGGCCAGCAGGTGGTCATCGAAAACAAGGGCGGTGCCGGCGGCAATATCGGAGCCCAGGCGGTGGCACAGTCCGCGCCCGACGGCTGCACGCTTCTCCTGGGTTCGGCCTTCCTCGCGATAAATCCGTTTCTCTATCCTGCGTCGGGCTATGATCCGGTCGCCGATCTTGCCCCGGTCACGCTTCTCACCGTCATTCCGAACCTGATGATGGTGCCGAATTCCTCGCCCGCCAAGTCGGTCAAGGAGTTCATCGATCACGCGAAAGCCAACCCCGGCAAGACGACGTTCGCCTCCACCGGCATCGGTGCTTCGCCCCATCTCAGCGGAGAGCTGTTCAGGCGCAAGGCCGGCATCGAAATGACCCACGTGCCCTATCGTGGCGCCGGTCCCGCCATGAACGACCTCATTCCCGGCCGCGTCGACGCGATGTTCAGCAACCTGCCCGGGGTGCTGCCGCAGGTTCAGAGCGGGACCATCCGAGGGTTGGCCGTGACCTCGGCCAAGCGCTCGCCGGCCGCGCCCGACATCCCGACCATCGGCGAGTCCGTGCCGGGATACGAAGTGTCGACGTGGTGGGCGCTGTTCGCGCCGGCCAAGACGCCGGCCGAGATCGTCACCAAGATCAATGCCGATGCGCTCGCGGCGCTGGCGCATCCATCGGTGAAGCAGAGATATGAAGCAATAGGCGCCCCAGTGACCGGTTCCACGCCGGCCGAGCTCGCCGTCCTGCTCGCGTCCGACATGCAGAAATGGGGCCCGATCGTCAAAGAGGCCGGCATCAAGGCGGAATAATCTCGACGGCGCTTGAACCAGTGCCCGGGCCGCTCAATCGATCTTC
>Ga0137390_10002177_pt1 | contig 15381 bp, 8 predicted proteins | sample 15con2h24AmetaG_FD_104937 | JGI IMG/M metagenome (GOLD analysis project Ga0137390, IMG submission 104937) | Vadose zone soil microbial communities from Angelo Coast Range Reserve, California, USA - 15con2h2.4A metaG | ecosystem: Environmental > Terrestrial > Soil > Vadose zone > Saprolite... | reverse complement strand
GGTCAACGGCGAGAAATTCACGGCGTTCATCGTGGAGCGCACGTTCCCGGGGTTCAAGGCGGGCAACGAAGAGCACAAGATGGGGATTCACGGAAGCTCGACGACGCCGATTTTCCTGGAGAATTGCAAGGTGCCGAAGGAAAACGTGCTGCATGAAATCGGGCGAGGACACATAGTGGCGTTCAACATTTTGAACGCCGGACGGTTCACGCTGGGGGCCTCGTGCGTGGGCGGTGCGAAGAACGTGATGTCGACTTCGTCGAAATATGCGAAGGAGCGCAAAGCGTTCGGCAAACAGATCGGCGAATTTGGATTGATCCGGGAAAAGCTGGCGGAGATGGCCATTCAGATTTTTGCGGTGGAGTCCATGGTGTATCGCTCGGCGGGAAATATTGAAGCGGCGATGGCTGCGGCTTCCGTCTCCGGAGGGGACAAGATCCAAAGCGCCATGAAAGTGTTGGAGGAGTATGCGATCGAAAGCTCCATCGCCAAGGTGTACGGCAGCGAAATGCTGGATTACGTGGTGGACGAGGGAGTGCAGATCTTTGGCGGATATGGGTTCCATGAGGACTATCCGGTGTGCCGCGCGTATCGCGATTCGCGCATCAACCGGATTTTCGAAGGCACCAACGAAATCAACCGCATGCTGATCATTCAGATGCTGATGAAGCGGGCCATGGGTGGGCAATTGGCGCTGATTCCCGCGGCTATGAAGCTGGCGGACGAAATTCTGGCCGGGCCGTCGTTCGAGGAAGCACCCGAGGGGGTGCTTGCGGATGAAGCGCGGGTGGTGGCCAACGCGAAGAAGATGTTTTTGCAGGCGGCGGGTGGAGCGGTGCAGAAATTCCGGGAAAAGCTGGCGGACGAGCAGGAACTGATCGGCGCGCTTTCGAATATCGTAATGGAGATTTACGCGATGGAGTCTTGCCTGCTGCGCACGCAAAAAGCGGCGGCGGCGAAGGGCGAAGCGGCCACGCAGACGATGATCGATGCGACGCGCGTGTTTATCGCCGAGGCGGCGGAACGCGTGGAGCATGAAGCCAAGCGGGCGGTCACAGCGGTGAACGAAGGCGACATGTTGACGACGCAGATGGCGGTGCTGAAACGGTTTGGCAAACGAGCGCCGGTGGACACGATTGCGCTGCGGCGCGGAGTGACGGCGGCCATCCAGGCGCAGGACCGGTATCCCTTCGAAGGGCGCTAGCGGCCTCGATTCAAGAAATGCCTTTCAGTCGGCCTTTGCCTCGCGACTGGCGCGCAGCTGCATGAGCAGATAGATCGAAGTAATGAGCAGAAAAGGCGAAGAGTAGAAGCCCGGAGCGGGGCGGGGGAACTGGACCGAAGCTACGGTGCGTCCCAGCACCGTGAAAACCGTGTGACCCATTCCATTGAGCAGCATGACGCCGGCATAGAAATAAGCCAACGGGCGAAGACCGCGCGCATTGCGGTAGGCGAAGGGCGTGAGCGCGAGCAAGATCAAGTTGGCAACGATGAGTCCCACTAACCACTGGCGGTACTCGAAGGTGGGCATGGGGAACCAACTGAGCCGGTCACGCATGGCGATCACCGTAGGATTGTAAACGTTGAGGAAGCCGGTGAGCGCCTCGTCGGCGACGTGACTACAGAAAGCAAGACACAGCAAGATCCACGCAAGCCCGAAATTGCCGGGCGAAGCCGAAGGCCTAGCGGCCGGATCCATGGCCGGGATTGTAGCGCGAGGAAGTTCACGCGGGACAGATGTTTGCTCTTGGGCAACGAAGGGGTACGGGGAGCTTTAGCGAGTTAAGCGCTTACCTTACACTTTTATCGTAAGCGATATATCGCGGTAACGGGTGAAGGAGCAGCTTGGGAACGTTCCGGAAGCTGTTGGCGTTGGCATTGGTCATTGTTGCGTTGCACGTTGCCGCGGTGCTGACGCTCGGAACATCTCCTGCGGGATCCCTGATCGGAAATTTGCTGCAAATTACCGCTTGTGGCCTGGCGGTGGCCGCGGCGTTCGCCGCCTCGCGGCGCGCCACGGGCCTGAGCCGGCGATTCTGGCTGCTGGTCGGATGCGGGCTGGCCGTGTGGGGACTGGCGGACATCGGCTGGATGTATTACGAAATCGTGCTGCGCATGGAGCCTCCCACGGGCTCGATAGTGCGCTTCCTGTTCGGCACGCAATCGATTTTCTTTGCGCTCGCGGTGTTTCTGAACCAGGACCAAAGACGCGTCGACGCTGGACCTGGAGTCCGTGCTGGACTTCGTGCAGATCACCATCGTTTTATTTTTTATCTTTATCGGATTTTACTACATACCTTCGCACCACCTGGATGCGCGCACCGCGTACATTCGCGAGATGTGGATGGAGTCGGGCGAGGACCTGGCGCTGGTGTTGCTGGCCGTCGTGCAAGCGACACGCGCGCGATCGAGCCAGATTCGAAAGCTGTATCAGGGTTTTGCGGTGTATCTGCTGGCCTACACAGTGTGCGCGGGCGTCGCGGATTACGTGCAGACGATCAAGGTCTTGCCGACGGGAACATGGTACGACCTTGGGTGGACCATGCCGCTGCTGGGGGCGGCACTGTGGGCGGCGAATTGGCAGCCATCGCCGGTGACACCGAGTCCGCGGCGAGTGCGGCAAAAAAGATTTGGCGAGCTGCTGCTCGACAACGCCACACTGGCGCTGGCGCCGCTCATCGTACTGCTGCAGGTAGCGCAATTAGGGACGGAATGGCACGCGGTGCGGTTCACGCTGCTGGGCGTTTCGATTGTGTGTTACGCCGCGCGATTGGGGGTCACGCAATACCGGCAGAACCAGACCGAGGATACGCTGCAACGCCACGATCGGGCCATGGATTCCGCGGTGAACGGTATCGCGATTGTGGATGCGAAGGGACAGCACACCTACGCGAACGCGGCATTCGCGCAAACAATGGGACACGAGAATCCGCAATCGATCGTCGGCCGGCCGTGGAAGGATGTTTACGCGCCCCAGGACGTCGAGCGAGTGGAAGGGGAGATCCGCGAGTCACTGCGGAAGAGCGGAAAGTGGCGTGGGCCGATGAATATTCACCGGCGGGACGGGAGCGCGTTGCCAGTGGAAATGGCGGTTACGCTGTTGCCGGACGGCGGCGTGGTTTGCGTGAGCCGGGACATGACGGCAAAACGGGAGGCAGAAAACGCACGCGCGCAAGCGGAGGCGAAGTACCGGATGCTGGTCGAGCAAGTGGCGGCCATCAGCTACATTGCTGAGCTGGGGACTCACGGAGAGTGGCTATACGTCAGCCCACAGGTAGAAACGATGTTTGGATTTTCAGCGGAAGAGTGGCTGATGGATTCGCGGGCGTGGACGCAGCACGTGCATCCGGAAGACCACAAGATGGTGGAGGAAGCGGAAGAAGCGAGCAAACGCCGGGAGCGTTTTCAGGCGGAGTACCGCGTGGTCCGCAAGGATGGCCGGATAATTTGGGTGAGCGACACCGCGGTGGTGGTGGCGGGGAGCGATGCGCATCCGTTGATGGAAGGAATCATCGTCGACATCACGGAGCGCAAGCAACTGGAGACGCAATTGCAGCAAGCGCGGCGCATGGAGGCCATCGGCAGGCTGGCGGGAGGAATCGCGCACGACTTCAACAATCTGTTGACGATCATCAAGGGCTATACGGAGCTGGCGCTGAACCGGCCGAGGATTTCGGTAGAGCTGCGGGCGGACGTGGAGCGCATCGAGGACGCTTCGGAGCGCGCCGGCACGCTGGTGCGGCAGTTGCTGGCATTCAGCCGGCGGCAGGTATTGCAGCCGAAGCTGATCGATTTGAACAGTATTGTGTTGGGTTTGGATAAGCTGCTGCGGCGATTGATGGATGAAGACATTCAGATGACGACGATTCCCGGGAACGATATCGGAACGATCAAGGCAGATCCCGCGCAGGTGGAACAAGTGATTATGAATTTGGTGGTGAACGCGCGGGATGCCATGCCCAATGGCGGACGGCTCACGGTGGAGACGGCGAATGTGGATTTGGATGCAGCATACGCCACCGACCATGCCACGGTGAAGCCTGGGAGTTACGTGATGCTGGCGGTTTCCGATTCCGGGACGGGAATGAGTCCGGAAACGGTGGCGCATATTTTCGAGCCGTTTTATACGACGAAGGAAAGCGGGCGCGGAACTGGGCTAGGGCTATCGACGGTTTACGGAATTGTGAAGCAAAGCGGAGGATACATTTGGGTGTACAGCGAGCCGGGGCTCGGGTCGTCGTTTAAGGTGTATTTGCCGCGCGTGGAGCAGGCGCCGGAGGCGCTGCCGGTAGTCAAGACGACGAGCGGACAAGAAAAAGGAACCGAGACGGTTTTGCTGGTCGAGGATCAGCCGCAGGTGCGCGAGCTAGTGCGAATGGCGTTGTCCGAAAAAGGATATACGGTGTTGGCCACATCGAGTCCCGAGGATGCGGAAAGCGCGTGCGCGAGGTACGGCGCGGAGATTCATTTGTTGCTGACCGATTTGATCATGCCGGGAATCACCGGGCGGGAACTGGCGAAGCGGTTGACACCGCGGTATCCGAAGATGCGCGTGCTGTACATGTCGGGCTACACGTTCAGCATCACTACACAGGCAGGGATGCAGAGCGGGTTGTTGGAAGACGGCGTGGCGTTTCTGCAAAAGCCTTTCACGCCCAGCGTACTTAGCGAGAAGGTGCGCGAGGTGCTGGACCGGAGCTTGGCGACCAGCAAAAGATGAGCTTGGGCTGCGCGCTTGGCTAGTTTGTTAGCGGGGGCTTGGGGGCGGTGCCTTCAGCGGCGGCGGGCGGATTGGGCGCGTCTTTGGGCTTGGCGATCGAAGCGATGCTCTCGACGTTGAACTTCTTGTAGTCGGAATAACGCGTCACTTCGTTCACTTTGCAGGCTTTCACGAGAAGGACGCGCACGCCGAGGTGCGCTTCTTCGTAGGTGGGCAGCCACACTTCATTGTTGAGGTAGGCTTGCTCGAAAACGAAACTAGTGCCCTTCTGCAGGTTGGCAATCAGGCCGCCGCCAAAGCGGAAATCTCCAACAAAATAGGCTTCCAGGCGCGCCACGTCGTGGGCTTTCTCGTCGATCCAGACGACGCCGGCGAGCTCGTGCACCACTTTCTCTGCCAACTTGCGGGGCTTGAACTCGGGATTGGGCTCAAAATCAAAGACCAGGACGTCCTGGCCGCGGAAGCGTTCGCGGCGGGGATTAACAAATTGACAGGCGCGGAGGAAAGTTTCGATGCTGACATCGTCGTCCTCTTTTTTCTCTTTGCCTTCGTCCTTGGCTTTTTCCTCCTTGGCTTCTTTTTTGGCGTCGCGCTTCTCGATGTCCCGAATTTCCTTTTGCACTTTCTCGTTTTCCTTCTTTTGCTCCTCTTCGCTGAGTGGCTTGCCGTCTTTCTTGACCAGGGTGGAAACCTCGTGACCGCTCAAGTAGAAGAAGGTGTACTCGTGCAGCTCACGCTTGCTGATTTTTCCGGTCTTGTCGTATTCGGTTTCTTCCTCGCTACGCGTGCCGGCGTAGTTTTCCTTGAGTTTGTCGAGGGCTTTTTGGTTTTCGTCGATTTCCTTGAAGAGCGCCTTCAAGTCGGGTAGTTGGACTTGCGATTTTGTGGGGAAGTCGAAGATGCGCTCGCCGACAGCGCCGTTCACCTCCACGCGCGTTACGAAGATGTCGTAGGTATCTGTTCCGCGGTGCAGCTCGATTTTGTAGGGGATTTTCAAGCCCTTCACGGGGCGATAGTCGTCGTACAGAATTTGCTCGTCAATCCCGCCGATGGCGGCCGCTTCTTTCACGATCAGGTGCGTCTGCGGATCGAAGAAGACGTGGCGCTTCACGCCGGTCATGGTGGTGACTTCGATTTCCAGAGTGTCGCGGCCGCGGACTTTGGAGAAGGCGGCAAAGCCCAGGCCGATCTTGTTCTTGTTGGCGTCGACCAGGTGCGAATTGTAGTACTGCCCAGCCGCTTCGAGCTGGCTGCCGTCCGCGCCGACCAGCGTGGCGAATTCGCCGTTCGCGGTGCGGTGCCACGCGGACTTGCCGTTGTACGCTTCGATCAAGCTGGTGTCACCGGCGACCAGTTCGGAGTAGAAGCGGTTGGGCAGCCTGGTGTTAAGGGTGTAGGTGCCAGTCTTGCCGTCGGCGGTTTGGAAGGTGCCTTCGATGGTGGTTGTTTTGGCTTGAGAAAGTGCTTTGGAGCCGCCTGCAGCTTTGATGTACTGGTCGACAATTTTCTGAGCGTCTTGAGCGCGAGCGCTGGCAGCAAACGCGCTCAGGCAAAAGGCGGCGTTCAGGACGAACTTGCGGATAGCCATGGCGTTCAGAGATAGGAACGCAATTGTATGGGAAAAGTTTCGGCGGATTTGCAAAATCACGCCAGCCTGTTCGTAGCGGTGAAGAGGGCCCAGGAAAAGAGAGCTGAGACCGGCGGCTGGGATCGTGCTGAATTGGGGCGCAGCGTGCCTGCCTGCCGGAGGTGGGCTGCGCCCCTACGGTTACTGGGCTTTCGGGCGGTTCAGGTATTTCTCGTAAAGGGCTTTGTGTTTGTTGTCGAGCGAAGTGGGCTGGCCCTTGATGAAAAGGTAGCGCACCTCGGTGGTGAGCTCGAGGGGATCGCCGTTGGTGACGATGACGTTGGCGATTTTGCCGCTCTCGAGCGTGCCGACTTGATCCGCGAGGCCGAAGATTTGCGCGGGGTACAGGGTCACGGCCTTTAAAGCTTCGTCGTAGGGCAGCCCGTAGGCCACGGCGTTCGCGGCTTGTTGGCCGAGGCGCCGGGAGAACGAGTTGTCGAAGCTGCCGAAGGCAAATTTTACGCCGGCAGCGGCCAACTCCGCGGGCTGCGTGAGCAAGCGGTCATACGGATCATCTTCTTCGCGGGGCAGCCTCAGCGTGGGGCCAAGAATCACGGGGATGCTTTTCGAGCGCAGCAGGTCCTTTACTTTGTACGCCTCGGCGCCACCGCCAAGAATCATTTTCAGCTTTTGCTTTTCGCAGAACTCGACGGCATTGCGAATGTCGCGGGCTTTCTCCGCAAAAACCAGGACGGGCAGCTCGCCGCGAGTGACCGGCACGAGCGCTTCGAGCTTGACGTCGCGCTGATAGTCGGTGGCGCCGCCGTGGCCGAGGGCTACCGCGTAATGCCGGGCACGATCGAGCCAGTCAGTGAGTTCGTCCACCTGCTTTTCATATTCCTGCTTGGCGTCGGCGAATGACTTTTCCTTTCTGGAGAAGGTGGAGAAATCAAACGTGTGCGTTTCCATTTCGGGCCAGTTGAGCACCATGGCGACGCTCTTTTTGAGAAGCATGTCGCTGATGGTCCAGCCGGACAAATGGATCGCGGAGGCCTGACCGCCCAGGATGCCGGTGCGGCCCTCGGAGTCCATACCGCCGCTGGCTGGCACGGCGAGCACTTCCGTGATGCCTGCGGCGCGCGTAACAGGAATATGCTCGCTCGAGGGCAGCACGGCTTCGGAGGCGACCACGTCGGGATTGAACGCTCCGGTTTCCGCAGAATCGACCGTGGCGCTGACCGCGCCGATTTCGCGCAAACCCATTTGCGTGACGGGATCGAACAGGCCGGGATAGACTTGCAGACCCTTGCCGTCGATCACTTGCGCGCCCGCGGGGACTTCGACGGCGGCTCCGACATTGGCGATTTTGCCGTTCTGAATCACAACCGTGCCATCGTCGATGGTGCCGCCGGAGAGAGTGAAGATTTTGGCGTGCGTGATGGCGTAGGCGGAAGATTTGTCTTGGGCATTCCCAGCTTGCGGAAGGTAAAGGAGGGTTAGGGAGCAAACAAGGCAAAGAAAGCACCGCTGCGAAATGGGAAGTTTCACCGCGCACCTCCGGAAACAGCGGAGGATCGCGGCGGTTTAGGTTTTTCTTCCGGCCTCTTCTCTTCCGGCTTCTTCTCTTCTGATTTCTTTTCGCCAGGCTTTTTGGCGGCTTCGCCGGCTTCGGGCTTTTTCTCGCTCTTCTTTTCTTTGTCGAGCAGCGCTTTCTTTTCTTTTTCGCGCGCGGGACGGTCAGCGATATCGCGCTGGCGGTCGAAATAAACGTGGCCGTCGATCAGCGTTTTCTGCACCACAGCGTAGTCGCTGAGCGGGTCGCGATTGTAAATGACCAGATCGGCGTCCTTGCCGGCATCGATGGAGCCGACGCGCTTGTCGATCCCGAGTTGAATGGCCGGATTGAGGGTGACCAGTTTGAGCGCTTCGTCATGCGAAAGACCGCCAAACTTGATGCTCTTCGCGGCTTCCTGATTGAGGTGCGTGGCTTCCTCAGCGTCATCGGAATTTACGGAGACGAGGACACCGCGGCGCGTCATCAACGCGGCGTTGTACGGAATGGCGTCATAGGCTTCGACTTTATAGGCCCACCAATCGGAGAAGGTGGAGGCGCCCGCGCCGGCGGCGGCAATTTCATCCGCCACTTTGTAGCCTTCCAGCACGTGTTGGAAAGTGCGCACCTTGAAGCCAAATTCCTTGGCCACGCGCAGCAGCATCAGGATTTCGTCTTCGCGATAGCAGTGCGAATGCACGTAGCGCTTGCCTTCGAGCACTTCGACCAAGGGGTCGAGCCGCAAATCGCGCCGCGGAGGTATCAAATTTTTCTCTCCGGCAGCGGTGCGCTTGTTATACAGATCCCAGGCAGCTTTGTAGTCGCGTGCTTCCGCAAAAGCGCCGCGAATCGTTTCCTCCACGCCCATTCGTGTGGTGGGATACCGCACAGCTCTGCCGCGGATATTGGAGCGCTTGGGATTTTCGCCGAGTGCGAACTTGATGCCCGGCAGCGCGCCTTCGAACGCGAGCTTGGACGCGGGCAGGCCCCAGCGCAGCTTGATCACAATGGTCTGGCCGCCGATGGCGTTAGCGCTGCCGTGCAGCACATTGGCAACGGTGACGCCGCCGGCGAGGTCGCGATAGATATCGACGTCGTCGGGATTGAGCACATCCGCGATATTGACGATGGAGGAGACGGAGATACTGCCTTCGTTCACGCTGCCATCCACGGCGATGTGCGAGTGGCAGTCGATGATGCCGGGCATGACGAACTGTCCGGAGGCGTCGACAACTTGCGCGTCTTTCGGTGCTTTCACGGACGCGCCGACTTCGGCGATTTTTCCGTCTTTGATCAAGATCGAGCCGCGCTCGATGGTGCCGTGGCTGGCGGTCAAGATGGTGGCGTTCTGAATCAAAATGACCGGAGAGGGCTCAGCGGCCACGGCTGCAGATTCGGAAGCGCGGGGCAAAGCGGACGCAGGCAGGGCGAGCAACGCGGAGCAAATAAGCAGCTTGGCGCAAGTTAGCGTTGGCGTTTTCATTGGGCGCCTCCCGCGGAAATCTGGTGAACGCCGGGCCTTGTGCCGGTGAATTCGATGTCCAATCCTTGCACGCTGATCGATCCTTTGATGGAAGTGCCGTCGAAAGTGCCTGTGAAAAGCACATCAGCAGGCGAACCCTCGATGGGAATGTTGATGGTGAAGCTGAACTTATCGGCGCTGAGATAGCCGCTGATGATGTTGGCGTTGCCGCGGGTGCTGGAGAGCGTGCCGGAAAGGGAGCCGTCGGTGGCCATCACGAGGTCGACCGTGGACTCTTCGGGACCTTCCGGGGTGGTGTAGGAGAACTTCCACTTTCCGGTGAGGTCGCCCTTGGGCGGATCCTTGGGCTTTTCCGGTTCGCGGATGGTGAATCTGCGGCCGTCGACGAAAACAAATTTGATCTTGGTTTTTTCGTCGAAGATATCGCCGTCGGTGACAACCAAGTTGGCGATCTTGCCGGTTTCGATGGAGCCGAGCCGGTCCGCCACGCCGAAAATCTCCGCGGGCGTCAGCGTGAAGGCGCGAATCGCGGCGTCTGGGGAAAGTCCGGCGTCGATCGATTTTTTCGCAGCCTTCAGGATGTCTTTCGGAGCCGTGATCGCGCCGGAATAGAACGCGAACTTTACCCCAGCTTTGGCAAGCGCGGCTGGTGAGGAAGGGGCGCGGTCGCGGAAACGCAGGGTTTTGAGCGAAGGGACTTCATCGGGGTCGGCGTCTTTATCAGCCTCCGGCCATTTCAGGTCGACGAGAACTGCTAGCTTCCTGGCGGCAATTTCGTTGGCCACTTCGTAGCTCATCTGGCCGCCGTACAGCACGCCCTTCACATGCCAGCGATCGGCAAGCTCCAAGGCGCGGCGAATCTGCGTGGCATTGTTCGCAGGGATGAGCACTAGCGCGTGACCTTCCAGTGCATCGGCCAGAGCCACCTCGGCGCGGTCGAAGCGCGGCCGGGCTACGCCGCGTGGATTTTTTTCGTAGATGGCCTGGGCCTTGGTGCTCCAGTCGGTGTCCAACCAAACCTGGCGCACGTAGGCGAGCGAGCCCATCAGCGAGCCGGGGAAGTTCGCGAAGTTGCCGGCGGGTTCCAAAGACACAGGAACGGCGACGGGCGTTTTCACCACCATGTCGCCATTGCGTTCGCCGGCAAGATCCAGCAAAGCGGCCTGCCCGGGGAACATGCCACCTTTCGGAGCCGAAATCACGCTGGTGAATCCGGCGGAGCGCCAGGTTTCGACGCGCTTGTCGCTCAAGCTGGCTTCGTCGGCTGCGCTGCGCCAGGGTGTCGAGCCAGGCCGATCTTCCGGGCCGCGCGAAGTGGGTGGCTGCGAGCGCGAACCGCCTTCGCCGCCGGAGGGAGCAGGAGCGGAGGGAACGCCGACGTCGGTGAACGCATCGATGAAGCCGGGATAGACGATGAGGCTTTTGCCTTCGATGACCCAAGCTTCATCGGGAATGGCGGCGTCTTTGGCGACCGCTTTGATTACGCCGCGCGAGATGATGACCGTGGTGTTTTCCACGCGCGGCCCGGAGACGGGAACGACGGTGACGCCGCGAATGGCGAAGTATTGCGGCTCACCACCCTGCGCGGCGGCGCGCGCCGAACCGAGCAAAGCCGCGCCGACTGCCGCAACGACCCCCAGCGCAAACCTCAACCTCTGAAACGAAGAACGCATTCGCCACTCCTTAGTTTTGGACAGCGCGGGAAGACGCGATCCGCCGCCAACGTTTCTGTAGACGCACGAGGCTAGTGGGAAGTTGCGGAAGAGTCAAGGAGATAGGAGCGCTGGGAGGCGGCGCTGGCGAGAGTCCAGGCGGAAAAAGAAAGAAATGTAGGAAACAAATTGGGGACAAGTTTCGTCTCTTCTATTGCCATCCCATAGGGCTAGCGGCGTGTGATATGGTGATCCCATAGGAGGAGGGACAGGTGATTCGTCGACGCCGGGCTTAGGTTGGCGTGAGGAGGAATGATGAGACAACTGCGTGTGTTGCTCCTGCGATTGGGCGGACTCTTTCGCAAGCGCGCGAGCGACCAAGAGATCGCAGACGAGCTGGAGAGCCATCTGCAAATGCAGGTGGCCGACAACTTGCGCCGCGGGATGAATCCGCGAGAAGCACGCAGGGAGGCGCTGATGAAACTTGGTGGAGTGGCGCAGACGGCAGAGAGTTATCGCGAACGGCGCGGCGTTCCAGTCGTCGAGACATTACTGCAGGATTTGCGTTTTGCCGTGCGCATGCTGCGCAAGAATCCTGGATTCACGGCGGTAGCCGTGTTGGTGATGGCGCTCGGTATTGGGGCGAACACCGCGATGTTCAGCGTCGTAAACGCAGTGCTGCTGAAGCCGCTGGCTTTCAACGATCCCGATCGCATCGTGACGCTTTCTTCGCTGTGGAAGAAAAGCGGACACCACGGTCAAGTTTCCGCGCCCGACTATCGCGACTGGCGCGATCAGAGCTCCGCGTTCGACGGCATGGCTTATTACGAAAACTGGGACACGGCGGTTACCGCCGGTTCCGCCGCGGAATATGTGCACTTCGCTATGGTCTCGCCGGAGCTCGTTCGTGTCTTCCGCGTGCAGCCGATCGCCGGTCGCGAGTTCAGCGCGGAAGAGGCCAAGCCGGGCGGCTCCGGGGCGGCCATCCTGAGTAGCATGTATGCCGTGAATCATTTCGGCAGCACGGCCAACGCGCTAGGACATTCGGTGCGCATGCTGAGCAAGACACTGGATATCGTCGGAGTGATGCCGCCAGGCTTTCGCTTTCCCGAAAAGACCGATATCTGGTTTCCGGCGAACACCATTATTCGCGACACGGAATCGCGCTCCGGGCACAACTATCTGGTGGTGGCCAGGCTGAAGCCGGAGATCAGTCTCGAGCAAGCGCAAGCGCAGATGACCGCGATTGGTACGCGCTTGACGGAGAAATATCCCGACAGCAACACGGGCAAAAACGTTGCGGTGACGCGGATGCGCGATGCCATGGTCGGCAATTTCCGGCTGACCCTTTGGACCATGCTGGCCGCCGTCGGTGTGGTGTTGCTGATTGCTTGCGCCAATTTGGCCAACATGCTGCTTGCAAAGTCCGTGGCGCGTACCAGGGAAATCGCCATTCGAGCAGCCCTTGGCGCCGGCCGCGGACGCATCGTGCGGCAATTGATCACAGAGAGTGTTGTGATGGTTTTGCTGGCGGGAGCGGTGGGAGTGCTGCTGGCAGTCTGGGGTTCGCGGCTGCTGGTGGCGCTGGCGCCCGGCGACGTGCCGCGGCTTTCAGAGGTCGGAATCGATGCTCCTGTGCTGGCGTTCGCCTTAGGCGTGTCTGTGTTGGCCAGCCTGTTGTTCGGACTTGCGCCGGCATTGCAAATCTTGCGAGTCGATCTCAATAAATCGCTGAAACAAGGCACGACGCGCACGAGCGGCGGCAGTATCGCCGACCGTTTGCGCGCGGCACTGGTGGTAACGGAAATTGCGTTGTCAATGATGCTGCTGACGGGAGCAGGTCTGCTGCTGAAGAGCTTCATCGCACTGCAGAACGTGACGCTGGGATTTCGTCCGGAACGCGTGCTGGTAATGGAAGCAAGCGTTCCTGCTTCCGACCTGGAAAGCGCGCGTCGCGCGTCGCGGCTCTATCGTGATTTGTTGGAGCAAGTGCGCGCGATTCCAGGCGTGGTGAGGGTGGGCGCGACGCGTGATGTGCCGGGACACGCTACGTCCAACGGAGGGTATTGGATCGATCACCTCCCAGCCGAATTGAACGTGAGTGCGCCGCAAGGAGTGTTTTCCGTGGCGGCGCCGGGGACATTCGCGACTTTGGGAATTCCCTTGATGCAAGGGCGCGATTTCAACGAGAGCGACACGTACGACGCGCCGTTTTCCGCCGTGATCAATGAAAAACTCGCGCTAGAGGCGTTCCCGGGTCAGGACCCCCTCGGACGCGTGATTTACTGCGGACTTGATTCGATGAACCCGATGAAGATCGTTGGTGTGGTCGGTGACGTGCGGCAGTTCGGGCCGGCGCAGACACCATGGGCTGAAATTTACATGCCTTATCAGCAGCACCCGCGGCCTGCATCCGACCTCAGCGTGCTGGTGCGCACGACGATGGAGCCGGATGCCCTCACCCAAACGCTGCGCAGCAAGGTGCGCGAACTTTCCGCAGATGTGCCAGTAAAGTTCACAACGATGGAGGCGGCCCTATCCGAGAATGTCGCGGCGCCGCGTTTCCGTACGTTGCTGTTGGGAATTTTTGCGGGTCTGGCTGTGTGCCTGGCGATGGCCGGCGTTTACGGTGTGATGTCTTACGTGGTCGGGCAGCGAGCGAACGAAATTGGGTTGCGAATGGCGTTGGGCGCGAGCCCGCGCGATGTGTTGCGCTTAGTGCTGCGGCAGGCTCTGCTGCTCGCGGTCATTGGAATTGCGGTGGGGCTGCCTTGCGCCGCGGCGACGACGCAACTGCTTACCAGCATGCTGTTTGGGGTCAAAGCGACCGATCCGCTGACGTATGTCGTGGTGATGGCGTTGCTCGCGGGCGTCGCGCTGCTGGCGAGCTACGTTCCCGCGCGGCGCGCGATGCGCGTCGATCCCATCGTGGCGTTGCGTTACGAGTAACGCCTGGCTTTGCGCCACACCAGCAAATTCCAACGATTACTTAGTCTCTTTGCCTTGGATGGAGATGAGTTCGACTTCGAAGATCAGCGTGGCGTTGGGGCCGATCTGACCACCGGCGCCGCGTTCGCCATAGGCTAATTCCGAGGGAATGAAGAGCTGCCACTTTGATCCTACGGGCATGAGCTGCAGCGCCTCGGTCCACCCTTTGATCACTCCGGTGACCGGAAAAGTAGCAGGTTGGCCACGCTTGTAGGAACTATCGAACTCCGTGCTGTCCAATAGCGTGCCTCGGTAATTGCAGACGACGGTGTCCGTGGGTGCCGGTTTGGGTCCGGTGCCCTCTTGGAGAACCTTGTATTGCAACCCGCTGGGCAGGGTCACGACGCCGTCCTTGGTCTTGTTGGTTTCCAGGAAGGCAAGGCCTTGCTTCTTGTTGACCTCGGCCACTTGCTGGGCCAGATCCTGCTGCTTCTTGCGCACGTCGCTTTGCAGTTGGGCAAGGACGGCGCGCGCTTCGTCTTCAGTTAAGAGCGTTTTCCCGTTGGAAAAGGAGTCCCGCAAGCCCCGCGCGAGGATTGCGGGATCTACGTCGATCGACTGTTTACGCAGCCCGGTGCCAAAGTTCATGCCCAACGCGTAGCTGGCTTTTTCTTTTTGCGTCTTCAGCGTGAGAGGGGCCGCTTTGGCTGGAGCGCGCTTGGTAGCGGCGCCTGGCTGGGATTTCGGCGGAGTGGCGTGCTGCGGTTGCGTTTTTGCCGGCGGCGCCTGCTGCGCAACGCTGTTGGGAAGGACGCTTGCCGCTGCTAGAAGAAGTAAGGTGATGCGCAATGAATTTTGCATGCAAACATTGTGGCACGGCCACAAGGTTTGGCAAACTGCTGAAGCCGGCAAAGACTCAGGGCTTTTTCTTTTTGAACAGGCCGCCGAGGGCATCGATCGGATTGTTGGGATTTTGCTGCTGTTGCTGTGGTGAAGCCTTGGCCTGTGAACCCCCGCCGAAACAATTCAGTTGCGACTTCAGCATGCCTGCGGCGACGCCACCCACGTCGGGGATAAACTTCGGATCGGACATGGTTCCCTTGATTTGGAACGGGAGTGTGGGGCCACTGCCGCCGCTCGCATTCTTGCAGTTGCCCAAGAGGCCTCCGGCCGCACCCCCCGCACCACCTGTGACTTTCCCGAGCAGGCCGCCGAGAGCATCCGAGGCAGCCCCCGTTGCGGCGCCCCCCGCCGCGCCCGCAGCCCCGCCAATGGCATTCTTTAGAGTCGCCGCCATTTTGAAGTCCAAATTGTTTTTGGCGTCGATCGTTCCGTTGCCTACCAGCGTGCCCAACGACGGGACCAAAGCTTGAAAATTCTGCGCTTGTATCCCGGTCGGGGCCATATGCAGATCGGTGGTCATTTTTTCGATGTCCAGATCCTTGCCGGTGTTTAGCCCAACGAGCTTGGAAACAGCGG
>Ga0137390_10002175_pt1 | contig 15395 bp, 19 predicted proteins | sample 15con2h24AmetaG_FD_104937 | JGI IMG/M metagenome (GOLD analysis project Ga0137390, IMG submission 104937) | Vadose zone soil microbial communities from Angelo Coast Range Reserve, California, USA - 15con2h2.4A metaG | ecosystem: Environmental > Terrestrial > Soil > Vadose zone > Saprolite... | reverse complement strand
GTCCCCCACTTACCCCTACTTCCCTTGCCCCATCTAGCAAAGTTTCCAAATCCCTTTCTTTTTTCCCATTGAGGGACTCATACGGTACAACCCAGCTTGTTGTCCATACCCCGACGGGTGATCCTCCTCCCAACGGAGACGTCCAACAAAGCAACCTTGTCACCCAGTTGGCGCGCATCCCCGTCGAGTCCACCGTACTCGTTCAGGGCCATGTCCGCTTAAGGCCAGAGAAGCAGCGCCGTCCCGTAATTACACACCTTATTCCTTTAGGCTCGCAGACGACTGATTCCCCGATCGGCCTCCTTTCTAGGGGCCCTCTGGTGATGTCGAGGTTTCCGTAACAGATTTCACACTCCTCAATCCGGCAGACCATCATATGCCCTTTCTCCCTTCGGACACACAAAACATGGTTCACCCCCACACTCTTTCACACGCTCGTTTTCCTGCTGATTGTTGCTCGTTATTCTTTCACCACCCTAGGCAAACGATGACCTGAGAAGCCAATATCGCTATCTCGACCTTCGTAGGCCAGAGCTCGCAGACAACCTGCGTAGGAGAAGCCATGTCGCCAATATCGTGCGAGCCGTGCTCAACCAACAAGGTGTCGCGGCTTCCATTCCATCTTTTGTGGTCCTCCGGCACGACTTCCCTTCCGCTAGATTTCCTCGAGGTCGAGACGCCCATTCTTCTCAAGTCATCCCCTGAAGGTGCTCGCGAATTCCTTGTTCCAACTAGAATTACTTTCCCCCGGGGATCAGAGGCTGTCAAACGCCAGGAGCCTCTCTTCTTTGCCCTCCCGCAGTCTCCTCAACAGCCTAAGCAGCTTCTCATGTGCTCCGGTGCCATTGACCGATATTATCAACTCGCCCGGTGCTTCCGGGACGAAGACGGTCGAAAAGATAGGCAGCCCGAGTTTACCCAGATAGATCTAGAGATGGCATTCGTCTCTTGGGGCAATCCCAATCCGGATGGCGACCCGTGGCGGATTGGCGGCCAGGAAGTCCGTGATGTTGTCGAACATTTGATGAGGAGTATATGGGCGCAGATGGAGAAGATAGCTCTGCCCGATAAGTTTAATGTCATGACCTATAATGAAGCCATGTGCCGAGTAAGCACGGCGACTCTCCCGTGTATGCACGCCACCATTCTAATCCATTCCTTAGTTTGGTACCGATAAGCCGGACACCCGCTTTGCGTTAGAGGTATGTGCCATTCGCTGCTGTCATAGCTGTTCATTGTTTCACGGTACAAGCACAGATCGTGGACGTTACCTCATGTCTACCCTCAAGTATCGTTACGGCATTAGGACATTCTGGGCAAACCATAGGCTGTCTACCGGTGCGACAATCCGATGATACCGCATTCTACCCAATTGCGCATGAATGTTTCACAGAAGATGGTCTCGTGAGTTCCGTCCGGGTTCCCTGCTAGCTCGTGTTTACACCACTTACTCGTTTGTTTGTCGACTGGATAGGATCGCATCGAGATAACGTCAGAAAACATATCCTCGTGGCTTGTCGATAGTCCTATTATTCGGGAAATCCCTCCTCGTGGGGGCGGTTCGGCCGAAGGTGCCCTTTGCGAAAAGTTGAAGCTGCAACCTGGCGATCTCGTGTGGATCGGCAAACACCGCGATAAACCGGAAGTGAGGGCATTCTTTCATTCGTTTTTGGCCTGCTGATCTTACGACCTCATCTTAGGGGGGATCAACGGCACTGGGTCGGCAGAGACTTCGGCTAGCCGAGTTGGCTCAGTCGCGTGGTGGGTTGACAATGACTGACCTGCCGCTACCTTCGTGAGAGCTGACTTGCTGTACAGGGACATACACACCAACGCGTAGCCCGCACTTTCTCTGGATCACCGAGTTTCCTTTGTTCACACGCGCAGACGCAGAGAAGGACCTCCTTGCGAAGGGCAGATGGAGTAGCACGCACCACCCTTTCACCGCGCCAGCGTGGCAAGACGTACAGGCTCTATATGAAGGGCGAATCTCCGAGGTCAGCATTTGTGCGCGCAGTCGCAGCCGTAATCGCTGACGTTGTACGGGCATCTGCGTGGCTCGCTTTCCATTCCACGGACCATCCAGGTACGTGGCCAGCACTACGATCTGGTCCTGAATGGAGTCGAGATTGGAGGGGGTTCTGTCCGAGTGCATGACGCTATGATGCAGGAATACATATTTTCCGAAGTGTTACAGGTGAGATCTATCGACCCGCCCCTTGTGGCGGCGTGTTACGTTTCCATGGCCGACTCGCGCTCATGTGTCACAGCTCGAAGAACACGAAAAAGCCTCGTTCAACCACTTACTTCGCGCCCTGAAATGTGGCGCCCCACCGCATGGCGGAATTGCGTTAGGTGTGTGCAGGTCCATAACTTATTGAGTCAAACGCAAAGATTCATTGTATCTGGCTCGCAATGTCCCCAGGCTTTGACCGCCTTGTAGCCATCCTATGCAATGCATCCTCAATCCGCGACGTCATCGCTTTCCCAAAGACGAGCGTAGGCACAGATGCTCTTTTAAAAAGCCCGACGCCGATACACAAGGACATATTACATCAGTACGGCATCCAGCCTCGATGACGATATCCTACGTAGAGACCGCTCACGGGTACCCACTACATATGAAACGAAAAAAATGTAATCAAGGCATCATAGAGAGTTCTGCAAAGGGAAAAAGAAGTCGCCCCGAACGAATCCACGCCCAAGGCACGCAAGACGTCATGAAGATATCGGGGGCGTCGTCGTGTCCGATTCGGGAGTTTGTCTCCCCTGAGTGTCAGCTCGACTTACATCTTCAGTCGATGACGCAGGCCCGGATACAGAATGCCGCGGTGTTGTGTTCTGGCTCTCGCTTCGTGGGTACTCCCCCTCTCCAAACGGGAAGTTGGTCCAGCTCGCGCTAGAAGCCTGCGCTCCTGAGGATCCGTTTGTCGCGGGGGAAACCGCCGTGGCCGCGGCGTCGGATGACACAGCATTGTCCAGCTGCTTCGGGCGTGCCTCATCAATGACGGATAAGACGCTGCGAAGCTTCGACTCGGCCCTGCGGGTGATCGTGGCCGGTGGTGGGGAGGATGTCCGGTTAGGGCGTCGTGGCGGAGAAGACGACCGGGTCTTCGTGGGGCTCCTGGGAATCGAACTGGACGCTGGCGGAATCGCGTCGGCCCATTCTGATGCAGCGTCAGAGTAAAGGATGCCATCATTACCATGTGGCCATCCTGCACTCGTTCCTGTCGCAAACACGTCGCTCGTTACCGTTTGCGGGGTAACTGTCAAGTGGTTCGGGGATGGCGATGGGGCTAGGATGGAGAGAGGAGGCAGAATACTGAATATCTGATCCTCAGAATGGGCCTGCCCATATGAATCGAATGGGTCTGGCACAGATTGGAGCATGGGTTCGATAACGGGATCAGAACTGCAAACGTTATGTTAAATGCGGCTAAGAAACGATCACCTCCAACAACAGCTGGTCGGATGGTGTGGGGAGTTGGAACGTACGCTTTCGATGTGAATTTGTCAAATAGGTCGAGAGTTGAACGGACTACAAGGGAGATCTAAAGATTGCGAGTTGTCTCGGCGATTTACCATGAGGAAAGTTGGTTGTGACGTACCTTCCCCTGGACGACATCCCACACCTCTTCCTCGTGCTCTATGATTTCCGCATAGTGCCGGGTCTTCAACTGGTCGAGGTCTTCAACCTGTCTCTGCAGCACACTCAACGCTTCTCTGAACGATTGCAGATCTACACAGAACGTTATGAGCACCGGACCGATCCCACCGAATTGGTGTATCTGTTTCAGCTTACTGCGTTCTTTTCGGTTCATGTTCCGCATCTCTGTCTCACGAATGATATGACTCCTCTCGCGGAGAGCGCGCTCATAAGATGATGAGCGTTCCTTGTGATATTCCATGTATTTAGTGCGGCCCGATTGATAGTGTGCGTAATGAGAGGGCGTAGATGGAAGATAAAGTGCTCACATGTACGACCGCACGGTAACCGTCTAGGTGCTGCCGTAGCGGTTTCTCAAACTGCTTATCTAGTGTTTCTGACTGGAGGACGACAACTAAGTGGACGCTCTCGACAAGGCCATCTATAGAATGGCTTTTTCCGTACCAGGACGTGCCAGTGATTAGCCATCAGATGGTGGAGCCCCGCCGCGGCCTGCATACGCGTCCCCTGTTCGTATGACGGACCCTTCATCCTGTAGTGGGAACTTGCGTGAGTATCTCCATACTACCCGAGGACGCGAGGCGAGATAGATGGGACGAATTGGGCTGTGCACTAGTTGTAACGTACCCTGCGCAGGATTCCATTGCGTCTGCGAACGTGGCGGTGGCTCGGGACATTGTGAGCAGCGCGGATTGGTAAGTGGAACATGAATTCAAGAGCTAATGAAAGCAGTTGCGTTGTGCATGTGCGTGTGTGAAGAGAGAGGAAAGATATATGAGCCTTTTCAGTTTTGTTCCGGACCGCAGGGAGAGCAAGGGGTAAAAAGAGAGAGGAGAGGGGACTGACGATCTCATAGGACTGCATGCTGGCTTTGAGGTCTGAACGCGTAATGATCTTTGCGGGGCCATGTTCGCCCAGGTTCACTGCGGACGCGTTGGTCGTTTCCGAGTACGTGGGGGAAGGAGGGCCGGGTGAAGCGTTGCGCTTTCCTTGTGGGTTTGTGGCTATCGCAAAAGGTCGGAGCGGCCGCGATCTTGGCATTGGGAACGGAAGGTTTTTTTTGGTTGTGGTAGCTGAGAGGTGAGGTGAAAGCGGGGGAGAGGGGTATTGGGTGTCCAGTCAGTCCTGAGCCTTGGAAGCCTGTCCGCTTGAGGCACTCTCGGGTCTCCGCGCTACGCTCATCACTAATATGGCTCAAGCCTCCTTCCATCGCTGGTGATAAACACCGCTCACACAGTGGCCACCATTTTAACCTTGTCAAATTATGCAAAGTGGAGGCGCTTATGACGATGTTGAGCGCACATCACACAGTTGGAGCACAGTCACTGCGCGTTCCTCAGAATTAACATCCCGAGGGAATGTCATTTTACTCGACTAGCGAACATATGATACTTAAATCGACCACCCTGTGTCATAAACCTATTACAGGTTACTGGTCCAACGCAGCGAGGGGGCCGACTACATGACTCCGAAACATGAACAAAAAAGCGCCAGAATATGATCGAGAACGGTGAGTGACACACACCTCAAGTCACCAGCCAAACGCGGGGGGATCAGGCGGTCGTCGCAAATCATCGCACGCCGGCCGACACAGAGGTCATCCTTTCTGGCGAGTCGCGCAGGTAGAACAGCTTGGCCTTCTTCAACCCCGTGCACTTCTTCTTCCGGTTCCCGCCCCCGCCCCCGCCCCCGCCTGCCCTCGAGACGACCACGATTTCCTTGACGTGAGGCGAGTTGACGAAGAACTGCATCTCGACGCCCGTGCGCTGCACCACGTTCCGCAGCACGAAGGACGTGTCGGGCCCGCGGCGCCGCACCGCGATGAGCACGCCGGAGAAGGAGGTCGGCGCGTGCGTGAGGTTGACGGTCAGCACGGAGCCCGGGCGGACGCGGTCTGGGTGCGACCTCGAGAAGAGGGTGCCGATGATTTTTTGCTTTTCGGTGGACGGAAGCGTGTGTTGGAGGTAGGCCATGAGGCCCTTGCCTCTACGGAGGGCTGGTGGGTGTGAACCAGTGGGAGTGAGAGGCGGTGGTATAATGGCAACTTGAGAGTATGGATAGGGCTTAGTAGATGTGGTGAGTGACCGCAATGATGCAGTCCTCCAGGCATCGACTGCTCTGACCAATGACCTTGCAAACATGGCGACAGTGCTGATAGAGTGAGTAATGGCAGTGGCAGTAGTGGCAGATGTACTCTAGCACTAACACCGGCAATTGCCGGGAACGCTCTCGTAGGTAAAAATAATAATTACACGACGGAACGGAAAACAAGGCGTTCATTACAGAGGAATGTATAACCGAGGCAAAGTTGGAGTGCAAAAAGGTTCTCGAACCGCCAAGAATTAGTAGCCGCGTCCTCGCCCACTGTCCAAGTGGCCAGTCAGCTCAGCTCATAATACTATCATCAAACCCGACGACATACCGACCACGGTGGGGCCTATAGGGACTGTATCCCACTCTGCCCCTATAACCGCCTCGGTAACTGCCTCGTCCCCTTCCTCGTCCTCGGTTGAACCCTGGTACATTGGTCCTTTTTGCCATAACCTTGCAAGAACAACATTATCTGTACGCGTCCTGTCATACACTGCTGTCGACACATACTTTTATTAGCCGCCCCTGAAAGAGGGAATTGTCCAACGCCAAAGCTGGGTCAATGAATTCTGGCTCTGCAAACTCGACGTAGGCGAATCTACGTATGAAATGAATGAGTACATCAGGATAGCAGAGGGGTCAATTCGTTTACCCTTTGGGGTGACCTGTGAATTTGTCACAGAGGATCGTGATGCGGTTGATAGTACCACACGCTTGGAAGTGGGCCTGGATATCTTCGGCTGTCGCACTATAATCAACCTATACGTGCAGGGATGGTTAGGGGGGCAGAGGGGAAACAAGGTATGGACATGTATCACTGACATTTCCGACGAAAATGCTCCTGCTGTCGATCAATGCCTTGTCATCCTCCGTTTCCATTGGGACGCTCCCCTCGCCCTCCGGTTGCTCAATACTGGTGGAGTTCTCTGCGGCTGCCTGCAGCTCTCGCAGCTTTTTGGCCTCGCGTTCCATCTCTTCGACGCGCTGTTTCATGAGGAGAATTTCCTGGAGGGGGTATTGTGATGAGCTGACAACCAGAGGGCACTGTCTTAACGAGGAAAATGGGTGGGTTGTGGTCAGCCACCACGCACCTTTGACTCGTCTTCCTCATTGTCACCAAGCACAGTCTCGGCAATGGCTGGATCGGTGGAGGCAACTTCGGCCATTGTAGTGCCGTGGTGAGGGATGTGACCGTCAACCAAATAAAACCTGCGGAATGTGGATGGAAAGTTTGTCGGTCGTCACACTGTCACACAATGAAAATGTGCGGTTCCATGGGGTCCCTCATCCGAGGCCAACAATTGTCTCGTCACCCGGCGCCTTCCTGACCAAGCAGGGGTAAATGCAGGCGCTTGGCTGTCAGGAGGCTTGCTGTATGGCGCAATACATGTGACACAAGTGAAGACTACTCTATTGCGATAGTACGGGTAGTATATGTAATGCTGTGAAAGGGGTGGAGGGCGGCAGAGGTGCCGACCAAAGAGGGACCCCGGAGAGTGCAATCGTGAAGCTGTGCTTTGTCTCCGGCGTCCTCCGGCGTTGATCAATTTGTTTTGTGGTCCTCTCATCCACTTTTTATACTGAGATGGCACGGAATGACTCGGTACCCGACTCCATGACCCACCAGACCAAAAAGAAACGCGTAGAAGATCAAGCCCCCCCTCCCGACGCAGGCCAGCGTCCCATCCAGCTCCAGCGAAGGCGAGTCTGGAGGGCTTGCGAAGGTTGCCGGTCTGTATCAATCAGGCCCCTTATCTCTTTACCCAATACCCATAACCCAACTTCTTTCTTTTAACAGCCGAAAGAAGATTAAATGCGATGGAAATGAACCAACCTGCTCCCAGTGTGCTACTTCGGGATCACAATGTACATGGTTACAGACCAAGGACCGAGCTGCGCTAAGTAGACAGTATGTCTTGTGCTGCTCAAAGCCTCTGGCTTTACTCCTATCCCACCGATCTAACATTTCACCCTCCCTAGCTATGTCCAGGAGCTCGAAGCTCGTCTCCTTCATATGGAATCCGTCTTTGGGCAGATAACGCAGCAGCTAGGTCAGACCCCTAACGGCGAAGGCTCTCTCGCTGGTTCAGCTGTATCCGACGAATCCAAGGCTGCCGCCACAGCTCTACTCAGATCAATCATCAATAAAGGCCAGAATACTCAGCCACCCCCGGTGGATAATCCATCCACCCCCGATTCATCATCCTCCGCTAAGATCGACGATGATGTGTTGGATTCATTCGGCCAATTGACGCTTGACGAGCACGGTCACATGCGCTGGATTGGCGGCTCTTCCACGATGTCGCTCATCCAGTCGTTCAAAGCTGCCACCACTGCACCACATAGCCGTGGATCTCCCATGGCTGACGACTCGGGTCAGCCCAACAAGCTCTATTTCCCTGCCACCATTTTTTTCGGTAAAGTGCGTGCGCTACCTTATCCGGAAGAGGTCGAATACCCTGAGCGGGACCTCGCGGACAAGCTGGTAGGTCCTTTTTTGGCGTTCTTGTGTGCTGCTAGTTCACCTCGATCTAGGTGGCAGCATATTTCTCGCGCTTCCACTTCCTGTTGCCAGTCATCGACAAACCTTCGTTCATGAGACAATACACGTACTTGATGGATCACAAAGATGACCAGACCTTGGCCCGCACCCAGACCGCTTTTATTGCCATGGTTTTTGCTTTGTTTGCATGTGCTGCACAACTTGTTGAGGATCCTCGCCTGAGAGGAGAAAGGGAAGATGATGGGGGAATGGGCATGGTTTACTACGAGCGGTGAGCTACATTCGGCAAATAAATAAGGGCTGACTGACGTGGATGCACAGGGCACTTATCCTCCATTACATCAATCATGCTTCGACCCAAGTCGCACACGTTCAATGTTTCATTCTGATGTCATCGTTTCTCTGCTCCGTTAACTGCCTTCCTCAAGCATGGCTTCTTATTGGTCAGGCAGTACGGGCGGCGCAAGATTTGGGTTTACACGTGCGTCCCCTAAATCTATCTGATCGCTCCACGGTCTCACGGGCTCGAAAAGCGTTCTCCCCAACGCCTGTTTATCTCTGCTATTGAGAAAGAAACCCGCCGAAAGATATGGTGGGGTGTCTATACGCTGGATCGCATGCTCGCTCTCGCCCTGGGTCGCCCTATCGGTGCCGAGGATGTCGACTGTGACGTCGAACTCCCTATTGCACTCGATGATGAGCTCCTGCCAGACTTTTACAATGGAGCGCCCATGACATCAGAGACCCCTTCATTGATGACTGGTTTTACATCTCTCGTCTCTCTTTATCGTATCGCTGGTCGCGTCATGCGCCAGGTCTATGGCGTCGACATGGCGGAAAGCACCGCTGATCCGGAGAAACGTACGCAGTTGCAAGTACACGTTGACAACCTGGACAAGGAGCTGACAAAGTGGCTGGACAATCTACCCGCGGTATTCAAGTCAAAGATGAATAACGACAAGCAGGTGTCCATGGGTGCTGCTCTTTGTAGCCATTATTATTCTGTATTGACCGCCCTGCATCGGAACCTCCTTCCCGTTAGGTGGGGCCAACCTCCTGCTCCCCGATCAAGCGCAAAGGCCGTCTCATCCGCCCGCACTTGCATCCGTCTGGCACCTTTTATTAAGAACGTCGTCCCACCTTCGCATCACCTCGCATTTTTCATTCAGCATTTATTCAGCTCTGCTGTCATCATCTTGCTGTATGCAATGCATGTCACCGACCCCGGCGCTGCCAACTCTGCCATGGAAGAGGTGCAGAGTTGCTTGGTCGCCCTAACATCGTTTGAAGGACATTGGCCCGGTGCTCAAAAGATCAAAGAACTCCTCGTTGAGCTTGTGACGACGGCTCGTGAGGCCGTTCTAAACAACCAGTCTACGAATGCGACTGCGAGTGGTTCCATGGCACCTATGGCCGCTAACACCAATGTTGCATTTGCCGCGCCGTCCATTCCATTCGACAAGGGTCGAAGACATTCATTCACAGCGTCATCTAGACTTGTGAAGAGCAAATCCAATCTTCGAAGAAATCTATCACCAGACGCGGGGCGCTCCTCCAGGCCCACGCAAGCGTCAGCTACACTTAGGTTCGAATGTGAGTGTCAGCTGACATTTTCACGCCGTCGTTGTTTTTGAAATGAATGCCTTGTGATTTTAGCCCAGCGTGCGCGATCTGCATCAAGGAAACGTGGCCATGACGAGACCGAGGAACCGTCTAACCCATCCGGGTCTTCTAGTGGTGCCTACCGCCTTCAATACCAACGAGGATTTGGTCGAACAAATTTAAGCCCACATAGTTCCCCGACGTCTGCAAAAAGTTATCCTTCGCCACCCCTTCCCCAGAATGAGCCATCCTTGGAACGCAGCCCGCCTATTGTGAACGCTCCTTCGTTTGGGTCCTGGAACGGCCCTGTTTCTCCCGTTGGTGGCGTGCCGTCACCGGTGCGCTACGAGTTCGACTTCCCAACATCACCTGGGCAGGGTCCCTTCGGCTCACAGCAGACACCTGAGCGATGGGCTTACGACGGCGAACCGTTCCCTAGCACCTCGCAGAATATCCTGCCAGCTGGTACATACGAACCACCCTCGACCGTTGACCCATCGTATCTCGCGTATGGCGGTCCCTCGTCCCAAGACTTCTTTGGAACCTCCACCACGACGCAACCAAGTTCGTTGTTCGTTCCTGCCGGCTTACCCTTCCACGGCTTGGATTACCTTCGGAACTTCGATCCGGAGGGTGGCGAGCAAGACGCGCTCGGGCAAGGTTTTGACGCGGGCGCATTCCAATACGATCCGGAGATCCCTTTCACATGGCCTGATCTCGCCACAGAGCACACGACCCAGTGATTGCCACGAGTAATTGACGATAATGAACCATTTTTTTCGATCGATATCATGCTCCCCATCACGACTAACTATGAATTGATGTATTAGTATGTAATCCCACATGGCCTCGGACAAGCTTTTTTGTTTGTTCCTCTAGACGTAATTGTTCGGTGTATTTTGCTATGGAGCTGTATTGCGACTGGCATAACCGCATCGCCCTGCTACTGTTCACGTTCGACACTAATGTAGCTGGATTCTATGTTTGAATGTATTTACGCTTTAGAAGGAACCTATATATATTGACCTCAATAAATAACCGGCGACTCCATTCACCGGCTTATGATTAATGATGCAATCACAAACTCCGGGGAAACATACTGTCTCGATACTTTTGCGTTGACAGCATTGACCATGGCCTCACATCCAGTCGCAGACCTCACCTCCCCGTCATCATGGGCTATGGTATGTTGGAATTCACCATCGCGGACTAATGGCTGAGGTTTCACCAATAGATAGAGGACAAATTCTCGCCCTATGCCAAGGAGACTCTCGCAAAGCTAATCGCTTTCCTCGAGGTCCGTAATACATTCGGGGGAAGCCGGTATTCTCACTCATACAGTGGCCCTTCGTCTACAGGAGGAAGTCAGGCCTGCGGAGAGGCTGGCCAGGGCCCAGCTCCCTAATGATGCAACGCGGTGGCAGACGGTCATCCCCGTCATCGAAGAACTCAAGGCGAAAGCCCGCAAGCTCGGCCTCTGGAACCTTTTCCTGAGCAAGGCTCACTATCCCGAGCACGGTGTGCCCCTGACCAACCTCGAAGTACGCCCTCACCGACTCTCATTCTGCCGTTCCGACCGGCGCTCACACGCTACATTGCAGTACGCCGTCATGGCCGAAATCATGGGACGGTCAGGGCACATGGGCTCTGAGGTGACGAACTGCTCCGCACCAGACACGGGCAACATGGGTAAAGTGCCGTCGTGCTTTCTAGTGGCGGTCCGACAAAGCTGACGCGTCGCATCTACTAACGCTCCAACCAGAGGTTCTGGCTCGCTACGGCAACGCCGAGCAGCAAAAGAAGTGGCTTAACCCTCTACTGAATGGGGAAATACGTTCGGCGTTTGCAATGACCGAGAGGTTTGGTGCGTTTCGGATTACAGGACAAAAAGAATCGCTTCTTAATTTGACCCTCCTCGGTGCAAGTTGCATCCTCCGATGCTACGAACATCCGCACCTCTATCAGGCAGGAAGGGGATGAAATAGTCATCAATGGACACAAATGGTTCGTTCAACTACTTTTCAACAATTGCGTCAGCTGGTGGCACGTCACGCGTCCCTTTTTCCAGGTACATCAGCGGTGCCGGTGACCCCCGAACGAAAGTCCACCTGGTTCTAGGGAAGAGTGACCCAAATAACTCCAACACGTATAAGCAGCAGAGCGTCGTGATCGTCCCTGCTGATGCTCCGGGCGTCAAAGTTGTTCGTCATATGATGGTCATGGGGTACGATGACGCGCCCGAGGGTCACTCGGAGATCATCTACGACAATGTCCGTGTGCCTCTAGGAAACTTGGTACTTGGCTGGGGCAGAGGATTCGAGGTCCGAATCGCCTAATCGTGCCTTCCGAGCCTTGTTCTCACTCTCAGCAGATCATTCAAGGGCGCCTCGGACCTGGGCGCATACATCATTGCATGAGATCCATCGGCGCTGCCCAAATGGCATTGGATACAATGATACAGCGTGTAACAGACCCATCTCGAAAGACCTTTGGAAAGTTCCTCTACGAACATGGTAAGCTAGCCCTACTCATTAGCGCTCTAATAATCATCACCATTTCTTTCTACAGGCACTGTCGTTGCCGATATTGCGAAATCTCGCGCTGAAATTGAATCTGCGCGTCTTCTCGTCCTCAGCGCCGCCTTGCAGGCAAGATAGTTTCTGCCCGTGTATATCGAATTTCTTATCGAGAGTGGCTCGCAGATCGACAAACTCAAGGCGAAGGGTGCCATGAAGGAGATTGCCATCGCGAAGGCAAGTTCGATTTACGTTGCGCGGGCGGACGCTTTTGACCGGTTCCACAGTTTGTGGTGCCCTCTATGGCCCTGCAAGTGGTAGACCGCACCATGCAAGCATTCGGTGCTGAGGGGTTGAGCCAAGATCAAGAGCTTGCTTTTGCGTTTGCGAACCTTCGAACGCTCCGCATAGCAGATGTGAGTCCGCTCTGAGATTTACTCAACCACGCTCATGTTGACGTGTTTCCGTCTTTTAGGGCCCTGACGCGGTGCGTCGCGCATCACGGCGAGATGTTTGTTCCGTGCTGATTATCCTTGATATTAGGTACACATACAACAGGTTGGACAACGCGAGTTGGGGAGGGCACCCGCTCTGGCTAAAAAAACTGCCGTGACGAAGAAGAGAGAGGCAGCCCTTTTTGAGAGATATGGCTTGAAACTTCCGCAGTAAACAGCCATGTTTCGTATCTATGGATCGAAGTGTCTCAAGACAAATGATCGATGAAATGGTGAGACGAATATTCTTTCTAATTCGGAGGGTGGCCCATCATGATGTCTGAGTACCATCGAACAACTATGTTTTGCTTTCGGGCCAGGCATGCTCTGCACGCGGTCACTCTAATTTCTGTACGAGTTAGTGTATATTAGCATTATTTTCCGGTGATGAGCATGGGCTTGAACTTCATGAGGGTGACGATTGAAGTTCAAGAGAAATGCAAGTGCCAAGTATGAGTGACCGCCTTCAAACATGAATGGCCTTCCCTTTGCCATCGCGGGTTTTTTTCTTCAGAAATTACTTGCCATCACCTGAATTTGAATGGTTGTGTAAAGCTGAGATGATGGGGCTATCATGTCAGCTTCACACCACTATTTCAACCAGGGTGTAGTAACTTGGGGCAAAGGCGCGACGCGCAAATGCTTCAGCATATATTAACTCCGGGCCCGGGCCGGATAACACAACACCGACCTTGGTCTCCACTCTTTCCCTGCGAAACCATATTTCCACCATGCATCATGCGTGTATCATAGCGCGAAGAGCAGTCTGTCGAGCCAAACTTTCGTCACGAAGCATATCTTCCAAACCCAACCCACAAACACCGCCTCTCGGCTTCGCACTCCCGCCCCCCAAATTGCGCGCGCTCGTCTCCCTCTACCACCAATCCGAGTCCTTCGTGACGCTCGAGAACCTAGACGAGGCCATCGACCGCGCATTCGCCGACGCCACCAGCATGCGCGTGTTCGGGAACCGGAAGCTCGACTGGCCCGCGCTCCGGCTCGAGGTCAAGGAGCGCGAACGGTTGTCCAAGTTTGGTCTCCCCGAGACGCTCACCTCGTCGCTGAGCATGTACGAGGCGGGCTGTGAGGAGCGGGAGGGCCGCGTCGAACAGGTGTTTGATGCGATGTATGGGACGTGGGAGACGACCAAGCCGGGTCTAGAGTTGTTGCAGGATACGTGGGAGGATGTCGAGGAACGGCTGAAGGGAGAGGGAGAGGAGTGAGCTGTTCTTTCTTTCATGAGGTATGTCTGTCCATCAGACACTCCCCTCCGCCCACATCGTTCTAAACCGCTACTGCTGCCCAGCTCGTTACGTGTTTTTTTTCTTTCACCCTCTTAATACCTGTCAGGCATATTGGGCTGTTGACCATGTTCCTCGAGCAACTCGGGCTATTGGATCTGACTTGAGATAGTCTGTTATCACGCGGAGGTAGACTTATTCGCAACGAAGTCTTGAAGGATTACGTGCGAGCTTCACGTTGGCGGGTCGACAGTCCGACGGGTGCCACAACCACCTGGTTGCTGGGTGCTGTCGAGTCCTCGTGATTTGCGAGGTTTCCTGCACGCGTTTCAATCATGATGCAAGACGATTCAGGAACTCAAAAGAGGATGTTAACTCGTCATGAAGGTAAGTGGCTGAGTGGCGTCTGTCTGCCATGAGTGTAAGTGGGTCTTCTCTGACAAGAGCACCACGCATCATATGGAGACGGTACAAACGGTGTTGTCATAGTGTTACCATCCAAATGTGTTAGCATGTAGTATATCTGAGCTGCATCTAGACAGCACTGACGCCTAAAGCTTCTGGGATCGTTTCCTTGCATGGCCCAAGAAACAAGAAATCCGCGATTTTGTCTCCGGCGGTCCTCTCCACATTGAATATTGCGACCTTTCCACCATGTGCCTTCACTTCGTACATGTAAGAAGCCGCAGGCTGCACCTGTCATCATTCTGGTGAATACCTTCCGTGGTGGACTTCCGGTTGGTGACTCACCGTGGATGACGTACCGAGCACCAGACACAGGTCGGCCTGATCGACCAGCCTGTCAATGGTTTCCATATGACGGGGTACCTCCCCAAACCACACAACGCCGGGCCGTGCCAGAGCACCGCACTTGGTGCAACGTGGCAGGTCGGCCTCGTCCACGATAGGCTCGACTATGCCGTCCTCGACCAGCGCTTCGGTGCCGCCCAGCGCTGCGCAGATCGGCGACCTGGACACGGGCTCGCAATGCCCACACTTGGCAGACGTGCAGAGCACGTCCACGAGCTTCCCGTGCATCTCGAGCAATTGCGGCTGGGCCGCCCGACCCGGAGACGGTGCCGCTGCCGATTTCGATTCAGGCAACTTCTGCGTCTCTGCTTCCAGAGCACGAGCGCTCAGTCCGTCCACATTCTGCGTGATAAGCGTGAACGTTGCATCGGGCGCGGTTCGTTTGCGGATGGATTCTATCGAGAACTTGGCGAGGGCGATGTGGGCCGCGTTGGGATTAGCCGCGAAGGCTCTGGGGAGAAAGTGGTCAGT
>Ga0137390_10002174_pt1 | contig 15396 bp, 15 predicted proteins | sample 15con2h24AmetaG_FD_104937 | JGI IMG/M metagenome (GOLD analysis project Ga0137390, IMG submission 104937) | Vadose zone soil microbial communities from Angelo Coast Range Reserve, California, USA - 15con2h2.4A metaG | ecosystem: Environmental > Terrestrial > Soil > Vadose zone > Saprolite... | reverse complement strand
CCCCGATGAATTTTGCAAGAGGAAGATCAAAGTGTCCACAATACCAACATCGATGGTAGGCGATCTCACCTCGCAGGAATTCTGGTCATTCCGTTCGTAAACATAGTAGTCAGTATTGGTATTGTCACAATCGTCCCCGCTGTACAGATTAGCAATATGCACGACACAAAAAAATTACACTCTAAAACCAACTCCTCGATATCGACCGCTTCACGCCGATGTCCCACAGCCGCAGTCCATCGTCCGAGTCTGCCATCGTCGCCGCCGCCGGGGGCGTCGCATCAATGTCGACTTCGTCCTGCTCTATCCAGCAACCCCGCTCGCCCCCTGCGCGTCCCAACCAATGACGATAACCCTCTTCGAACGAGTAGGCGTTGTGCCTCGGGCCCGGCGGCAAAAACACAAACACCGACTCGTCATCTTCGTCCTCCTCCTCGTCCCGATCGTCGCCCTCGCCCCCCATCGCGCCGGCACCGCGCCCGCGCCCACGCCAATGCCCACGGCCGCAGCATCCTCCGCGCGCCTCGCGCGCCATCTCGCGCAGCAAGCGCGTCATGTCGTCCACGCGGTAATACCCCGAGCAGCACCCACACAGCTGCTCCGGCGCCGGCGGGAGCTGGGCGGGCTGCACGACGAGACGGCGCAACATGCCAGGCGGCGGGAGGAAGCGCTCCCGGTCGACGGGTCCGGCGCGGGGCTCGGCGCTCCACTGGCGCTCGCGCAGGCGTGGGAACTGCGCGGGGACGGCGCCGCGCTCGGCGAGCTCCGAGTGCAGCGCCCGCGCCATGTCAAAGTCGAACGCGAGGAGCTCCGAGAGCCGGAGGTGCGTCAGGTGCGGCGCGAGCGGCCGCAGGCGGTGCAAGAATAGGTCGAACGAGATGGGCGAGGCGAGGTGCAGCCGCCGGAGCGCGGGAAGCGTCGCCTCGGCCTCGTGCTCGTGCTCGTGCCCGTCCTCCATCATTATCGTCGTCGTCGTCGCTGGCGATGCCCCTCCCGATCCCCTCGTCGTCCCGCCCTCAGGCTCGCCGCCGTCGCTCGCCCGCATACGCAGCGTCATCGTGGTCGGTGCGCCGCCCGCCGCGCCATCGAAATCCCGCAAGCGCGTGTCGAACCCGCCACGGATCGAGAGCTCCTCGAGGCGGGGGAAGCGGTAGCGCTTGAGGTCGGAGAAGAAGAGCCGGCCGTTCGGGGAGACGTGTATGTCGTAGCACATCATCGCGAGCGTGCGCAGCGTCGGCGCCGCGTACGCAAAGAGCACCCGCACCGCGCGGGCCCAGGCGTCCGCCTCGGCATTGAACACCGCTTCGATCCGCCGCCGCTCGGCCATGTCGCGCGTTGCGCCCATCTCTGTGTACCGCAGCTCCCGCCCGCGCGAACCAGTGCGGTTCGATACGAACAGATGGGTGATCGCCGGCCCACCGAGCTTCGCCTTTCCCTTGCCCTTCGCGGCATCGATGCCCAGTTGTTCTTGTTCTTGTTGTTGCTGTAGGTGGGGGGAGGTGAGAGGAGGAGAGGAGGAGGGGAGGGATAGGATGCGCTCCGCAAGGCACACGGTCTGTGCGGTGCCGGCAACGGCAAGGGTTTGCCACTGATAGGGCGCAGACATGGCACGGACATAGTGCGAGACCGTAGAGAGCGCAATGCCGGCCGCGCCACCGTCGGTGCAGGCAAGCTCAAAGATATAAGCATGTATCTCAGGGGGACATTTCTGCATCTTGCTGTTGTTCGGTTGGGGCGAATGGTTGGTGGGGGCAGTTCAATAAGAGGAAGCGATGTTGGGGGAGGAAGGAAGAGAAGTTTCAGCTGTGTTGAGGCAAGACCGCCGGTCTCGGATGAGAGCCGGTGGCTTTATACCTGTAACCTACGGTACGCGCGCCAGATGGGATGCGAGAAACGCTGGTTTCCGAGTCGGCAGTCGCGGAACGTGTAGATGATTATAAGGAAATCATGATGGAATTACAGAATGGAACCCTCATGCCAGCTGTCAGGATAAGAGAATTTCATTATTTGGCAATAACGAAGAGAGTTCTATGAAGAGCCAGAGGAGGGTAGGGTGGAGTGGAGCTGTGCGGTACGATCGGGCAACCAACCCATTACAGCAGCCAATGGCCAAGATCGCATTAATCGCATGGCTTGTTCCTGAAACCTGAAAAGCAAGGGTCACCACGTCGTACCTTGATGGTGGGTACGCCAAGCTAAGCACATTGAGTGACTCTGAGCCATTTGGTGGTTGGCCGTTACGGAACAACCACGGCAACATCCGAGCCCACTACGAGAATAGGCGGGAATGGCTTCATGGAAAAATCTGATCCAGAGTCACAGACCAGAACAGGATAAAATACGACAGTTGGCAGTGAGACAATGAGAAAAAACGACTCCGGCGCAGGGGCTAATGAAAAAGGCTTCGTATAGAGCCGGATCTGCCCCCCCACGCCCCCACCACCCCCGCAACTAGTACATGCTGTGTGATATGGTCGTACCAAGGAAGAGGAGAACGATCAGCGTCGGGGAACGACATTCTCCTTCGCCACCTTGCTCTTCTCTTTCCCTACTACCTGGTCTGCCAGTTGCTCAAACTCTGCGTCCTCCTTTCCGTCCACCGCCTCCTTCAAGAGCGACATCGTACTCTCGATGCTCCGCCTTCGTGTGCTCGGGCTAGTCATCGTCGTACCCAAGCTCGCCTGCCGCCCATGGCCACGCCTGAATGGAGTAACCGGCCCAGAACCGGCGATAGGCGAGATAGGCGAGGTAGGCGTGGATGGACCGATGGGGCTAGAAGGTGCGCTCGAGAACGCCTCCTCCAAGGCAGTCTCCACGCCGTTCGGTGAGTACCCACGATTTGCGTGCGGATCCTCCGCCGGAGTTCCGGGCAGCGATGACGAGATATATGCTTTGCCCTCTTCAGAGTCCGCGTCAACCAGGTCGGGGGGTAGTCGCTCGTTTTCAATGTCCGATTTACGTCTACGGAATTGGGAATGGATGCCAGACACCTGTTAATTACCAAAAGCTAGGGGAAACAAGAGGAGAATAGGACGCACGCGTCATCGAAGCCCTTGATGGCATCCTTGATTCCTTCAGCGCCAAGTGCCAAAGCACCGTATGGCAACTTGGACGAGCCAGACATGCTCTTGAGCTCCGACACTCGCTCTGACTCCTCACTGCGAGTATGATTCTGCATTTAGACGGTCACCAACGGAAATGGAAAGGCAGCTCACCGAAGCACAGAGAATACTCGCGCCATCCGACCAACAGCAAGGATCTTACTCCTGACAATTCTCCGCCGCTCCGCTGCGTCTGCAGGCGGTGACGTCGGCGGGACGACCGCAGATTCTTCGTCCGAGCTTTCCATAAGCTCTTCTTGTGAACATGTGTTCAGCACGGCAACGAGCATATCAGTAACTGATATAGAGGACTCGCGTTAGCTGACAAGGCGTCAACAAATGTCATAATTGGCACGCACTCTTCTCGCCAACAAATGGCAGGCTCCAAGTAAACGCATCCATAAAGTTGGGCAGCCAATACGGGTGCGGTGTGCAATTAAACTGCCGGATGTTCAGTACGTTCGATTCGTACTTGAGGATCGCCGCCTTATTGTTGTACACGTCGAGGTAATTTGGAGCAGAGAAGAGCGTCATCACGGATGGGAAACCAGTCGTGCGAGTTTTCTTGTACATACGATATCTGCATGCACCGTTAGCCGCGATCTAGACACAAAGTAAGAGCATCGGCATACCCAGCATCTTGCGCCTCGTGCGCACGAATGATGGACAACAGGCGGTTGCGCTCAAGGAACGCGCAAGCCGCCTGGTAGGTGAAAAAGTAAGAGCAACCCCGCACGTGATTATGCACAAAGCTCTCCGTTCCCTTCTCTTGCCCAAAGTCCTCCACGGGATCAGACCAGAGGATATCGCACATAAGACCTGACGTCGGCGGCTCACGGAAGCGATCCAGCTGATGGGTAAACACGTGAGATGCGACTCGAAATTCCCAGCACCATAGAAACCACATACGTTCCGAATATCATCCAAGGTGTTGAGCTCGGGAGAAAGTCCTCCATGGATGCAGAAGAACTGCTTGTTCATTACGGCAGCGAGTGGGAGTGCACAGAACGAGTTCATGCAGGCGTCATACAAGCGCTCGGAATACTTACGCTTACCTATACGGGACAGCCGATCAGAGGGCCCATAATAATTACGAATGTGAACTCACACTCGAGTTTGAAGGTGAAGTAGTCAGTCAAATGTCGACATTCGTGATTGCCCCGCAAGAGGAAGATGGTATCGGGATACCAGATCTTAAGCGACCATAAGTAGAGGACACACTGCGCAGTCAAAGTGAGGCTCCACTCAGAAACAATAAGTTGCTCTATGCGCACCTCTATACTGAAATATCCCCTATCGACATAATCTCCTAAGAAGAGGTACCTCGTCGTGGCAGGGTTTCCACCGATCTCGAAAAGCTTCATAAGGTCATACTGTCCGCAAGATCAGTGGTCGGGGTGGAGAGGATGGTAGCAGCCCAAAGCATACATATTGGCCGTGAATATCACCGCAGACTGCGATAAAAGGTCTCGATCAGCTGTCAAAATATTGCATCATGGAAAACGCAAGCCATGATCATGGAAGGTGGGAATGGAAAAACTGACCCGTTACTGGGGCGTCAACGTAGAGCAAATTGGGCTCGGTGTGCAAGATCTCGGAGGCCTTCTCGATGATATACATTGCATGGTCCTCCTTTAGCCTCCCCTCCCTGTAGAAATGATTCTTGAGAAAGGCGATGTCCGGCATTCCCTTTGCCGTTTTGGAAAAGAATTGCTCGTCGGTCGGGATGTTCATCGCCGGAGCTTGGACCTGCAACCACATGCCCGCCACGCGCACACATGCAATATGTTTTCCGTCAGAATGCATACAGGCGTGGGTTAAGGGCAGGGTGAAAAGACCTCTTTGACGACTCGCTCTTGCGTGCTGACGGTAAAGCCATTCTCGAGCTGGTGTTGAGTAAAATCGATATCGGTGGCAGGACCTCTACCCTGGATCTCCTTGATCGCCCGCTCTAGCTGGTATTTTGATTTTCCCGCCATATCATTAAAATAAGGGTGAGACGAGCGGGCGAAGAGGAAGGAGGTGAGGACAGGACGAGACGAGTAAAGGCGCAACGACTGGGTCCAAGGGTCAATCGCCAGATCCTTGACCTAATTCCCCCTTTTAGCAATATCTTGCCGTAACAGCCGCGCGTCCCTCACAATGTACGCTGTATGTTGTATGCCTCCCCCATCAATTACGGCTCGCACTTTCCTTAAAGCAACACCTGGAATTCCCATAAACACGACTGTCGTCGCCATTATTTACGTCATGGGCAAGGGTGTGAGGACTCCAAGCCGCCAAGGAGGCAATCCAAGGCGCACCATACCGTATGTGAATGCGTTCATAAAGCTTCTGCATCCAATACTTCTATGGTATGGTGCTGATCGGACCGTTTATCGCACCTCGCTGGTACAGGAGGATCGCCCTCATGGTATCGTGACCAAGGTAATTTGGTATCGAAAATCCTGTCAGCTCCTGCGTTCCTGAACATGCGGCATCTGGGTGGGTGACTGACGTGAGCACTCCAGTGGCCAAAGAAGATGTATGGCGTATTTCGAATCTTGCGTTTGGTGTGCACGGATGATGTTTATGTGGCTGGTATTGCCATAAAGTATGGCTGTTACATCGTTGTTTCGTAAAGCTGGCGAAGCCCTTATCGCTCCCAAAGCCTTCGATAGCGTCAAATCGCCGAACGTCATGCATAGAACCGCCCGTAGATGGTTCCAGGAAGCGACCTAACGAAAATCATGCCCCAGTTACATGGCCGATGGCTATCATGATGTTAGGACGTGCCCTGCGCGAATGTGGACGAGGGCACAGTGTACTACACACCGAGGAAACGGGTCGCCCATGATCGCAGTGAGAGGCAGAGCGCAGAATTGAGTCAAGACATGTTTTATTACCCTCTCAGAGAGTTACGCCAACACACTCTATATACGAAAGACCTTCATCACTGGATGCGTTCCAGGATACCGCGCCGAACCTGAGAGCGAGTTGATTCCCGGGCACCCAGCCCTATACGAGAACGAGAATGCTCCCCAGCACCACGCCTCGGTCATCGCGTGGACCGCTAGCCCTATGTCCAGTCATGACAGCCTGGAGCTTAGATACTTATCTCAACCGTTTCTCTTCGCAGCGTCCCGAGGCGGATCCTTACGATGTAGACCCGGTTCACTCTCTGTGCAGGAAAATAAATAATGATCTCGTTAAGGAGACGCGGTTTCTGCATCTCGTGACCCTCCGCACATGACAACATATGGCGTATTTCGATAAAAAAAACTCTGAAGCGGATTTCCGCAGACGGTACAGTACAGTATCAGGTGAAGATAAGGAACGGTAGCACTTTCAGTGTGATATCCCTAAGGACGGTCGTCCTCGCTCATTAGTGGTGCCTATTCGTCGCCGGGGTCTAACATAACCGGGTACCAGTGAGCTTTATCGGCAACTAAGGCAGATAAAAGGTACGTACTATCTCCTTCATAATTAGAGCCGGGAGTTGGGTACCCACCGGGCCCATGCATGGGGAAAGGGCTACCCTGATTCACGTGACCAAGTGGGGGTACACCAAGTGGGCCGGTATTTAGGAAGGGAGGGGGATAAGGATGGCCGGTCATGTAGCCTGGCGGGACAGGCATGCCCGTAGGTACTGGCTGCACATCTACGTGGACCGGGAAATTTGTGGGATCGAAGGAACCGGCGCGCCGGGGACCACTCATACCCGGTACGTGAGGGGGTGCAAAACTGAGTGGATGGACTTGCGGGGCATGTGGGGGGTAAGGGTAGGGGATCCCGGCGCCGGGACCGGGTTGCCCGGTGAGGATCGAAGACGTTGGAGGCTGACCAGCACCGATGGCGTTGGGGTCTGCCTCGGTGTGTGGTATCCAACCACCAGGGGCGAATTGATTCATTTCGGCCGTGGGAATGACGCCCCGAACCGGAGGGAAATGGGTCGGATTCATAGGACTTCCACTTCCTGTCACTGCGTGAGGGGCCTCGGCTCTCCTGCTGGACCCCGGGATGGGCGCCCCGCTAGGCTGCCGTGCGTCCTGGATCACGGAGGCAGGGGCAAGGGGCTGGTTCCCCGTTCCCTCAGCGCGGTCGTCTGCAGAAGGACGCATACGATTTATTTCTTCAATCATTTCCAGAAGCGGCTGTAATTTCTCCGCATACTGGCCGCCACCCTCCAAAGCGACAGCACCACGAACGGCGGCCCGAAGGTGATCAAATTTGATCCACATCCCTCCCGAGGCATTGACCAGGGGCAGGTGTGGGGTGTCCAGCATTCTCCTGAGCATTGTCCACGGCCTCTTCATGTCCTCCGACGACAAATTGGATGACTCGTTCATCATCTCCTCGAACGTCAGCCTCCCTAACTTGCAGAAGTTCGACAAGGGTCCGTCGCGGAGTGTTACACTGAGGATCGCTTCAGCTTTGATCATTAAATCAGGGTTGGTCTCGGCATTCTTGGACGTCAAATATTTCCTATCCTCTTCGGTTCCAAGTCCCAAAACCCAAATTAGTCTTGTGAGGCCATTCAAGGAATATGTGATAAGAGGCTCTCCACGGCTACGCTGCATGGAGAATTGAGCCAACAGTGCGTGACAAAACTGAACAGAGACGATGGATGCACGAAAATTGGCGACGCGCCCAATAAACATGCCTGGCGCAACCCTCATCCCGAATTCGGCGAGATGTCCGATAAGCAGGTCAAAGTCTGGAGATTGCCAGTCCGTTTTAGACGAGTCTTTCAAAACCTCGAATGCCACGTCGAGAATGTCGAAGAAAGCCACGATAATTCGCAACTTGTCGGGGAATGGGACATCTATGTGGAAGCACTTCGATAGGCTAACATGCAGCTGCTCCCAGAGTTTGTTTTCCAGAATCAATCGCTCCATGAAGCTCCTCGATGTTTCAGGCCCACTTGATTCAACGAACCTTGGCAGGTGCGCAGCAAATGCCTCCAAGAGTTCGCTGTCGCGGAGTTGCTCCTTTCCAAATATTGCCTCGATTCGTCTTGGCGGAAGGTCTATGTTTGGAAGGTATGCAAACACCTCTGCAAGGTAAAGCCCACTGATGACGGTGTCCAAAGCCTCGAGTAGTGGGGCGATCTGTGCGTGTCCTCCCTCGTATTTGCTAACCCTGGCACGTGCCATAAGAAGTACCTCGTCGAACCGCGCACGTGCCGGAATAGACGCCCGAACTTGGCCAAGGCCCAGTGCCTTCAGCAACGTTTCTAATGTCTTCCACGCCATGTCGAGGTCGACTTCCTCTTCACTGGAGCGCGAAAGAGCGGCATAGGCTAAGACGGCCAAATTGATCAGCGGTCCATCGCACAGAATGTCAGCCCACATCTGCTGGTCGTTGGGAAGCGGGTCAGCGGTGGCTGGCGAGACGCCAGTGATGTGAGACCATTGAGCAATTTCCGTAGTTTTCCATACACGGATGACCCTGTATAGTGGCGATAAATAATCAGGGAATTTGTTCCTCAGTAAATCTTCAGCATTCGTGTGAGCGAGGGGAATTAGGAATTCCCGAATGACGAGGCTCCTGATGCACGACGCACGCAATCCGGTCTTGGAGTCTGAAATGTAGCAGAGCGGCTCGATGTACTCCATAATCGCCTGTATATCGTCATTCTTTGATCCAGGCCGGCTGACAGGGGTGTTGGCCGATGTCTCGGAGATCAATCGTAATGAATTGATGCAACTTGAAGCACGGGACATGGATTCTTCTTGTGAGAGTTCCACCGATGTGACGCATGTTATCAAATGTTGTCTGATACGTCCTGGAATGCCGTCTTCCCTTAAACCCTCGACCACCGGCTTCGTATCAGTTAGAGGCGAGTGGATGTACCCGGGAAGGCCACTTAGGAAAGTGTCTATGTGGTCTTCGTCAAGTTCTTGGAGTAGCCAGTGCATCGCAGATCGATCGAGTTTCGACGCTCTCCTTTTGATTTTGATTTCCTTCATGAGGGCTCGAGCTCGATCAACATGAACGCTTCTGAAGAGCCCAGAACCTTTCTGAGTCTCATGTACTCCAGAGGAGCGACCTACGAGGCGAAGAAGAACAAGGTAGGAAACGTGAATGAGTGAAATGCTTGCTCGAAGTGGTGTGGTGAGGGCAGTCTGATAGGGGGCATTCGTGACGATGAGTGGCAGTACGCTGAGGGCCATGTACAGGGTGAATAGAGCTACGAGGCAGTAGCGAGCTGTTGCGCCGACTGGGACGCTAATGGGATAAAGCCATTCGCTGATGGCAAGGAAGAAGAGGAAGACGCCGAGGTGGAGGAGAACGGGAACACCATAAGTCAACCGTCTAATCTGGAATTGGGAAAGGCCGTCAAAAAGATAAGCGCGCACTCGACCTCGTTTGTGAGGTGCGGCGCTCGGCTGTGAATATTGCAGATATTCGCGGCCCCATTGCTGTATAAGAGTGGAAACGAGCGCGCTCGTCACGCTGAAAAAGAGGCTGAGGAACATAAGGACGTTGACACGAATGGCCGAAGGGGTAACGCTCTGCTGAACAGAGGTCTGGGACGATGTGGTAGCAGTGCCATTGGACTGGGCAACGAGTTGAGTAAGGAGTGAGACGGTTTGAGAACCGTTATCAGGAAGAAGTGTCTTGTAAGTCTCGATGAGAAATGAGGCGACTATCGATGAGAACAAGCCAGTCTGGTGTGGGGAGGTAAGACGGGGAAAGAGTGGGGTAGGTGGACCTTACAAAAATGAGCATAGAGTCTGTGTTACCCTTCCAACTATCAACGAGTGCCTTGTCATGCTTTTCTGATTCTGTACCATATAGCTTCCAAATCTGGTTGCTGGTGTCGCCGTATCCTGCAACTTTTCACCGAGTCCTGTGAGAGGGACACTTTGAAAACGCCGGGATTACAGACCTTCGGGCTCGTCACTCTTGATTGCTGGAACTCGACTTCTACCCCGCTCTTGAAGGGCTGCGATTCAATAGATGAGGAGGTGTGTAGGACCTCTGGAAAGTGGGACGTACGTTCTTGAAGTTCAATATCTCTGGGGATCGCGGTAGTGGCCATTCAAGTTCAACGTGGACGGGGAGTGGCTCTCAGTGCAGTGCTGTGTGCTGTGCAGTGCTGCCTGCCTGTTGAATCATGTGTCGGTCACGTTAGGGCTCCATTAGGTTAGGAGTTCCCCCCAAACTCCGAACATCTGCCAGTAACTATCCCCGATATGAGATGCAATCGTTAACTGCTGTTACTAACAATGTCACTAGTTTGTTAGTAACTTGTTAGGAAGGTGGTTAGGAACAGACTCAGGGCGGAATCGGCGCCAACAATTACTTTTTACTAAATATAATAAATAACAACACTGTGATCTAGGGGAAACCTTGAAGGTGATCTAGAAGTCCCAATTAACAGAGTGTGATCTGTCCTTAGGGTTGGAAGTTCGAGCCTGATGCTTTTTTTCAGGCTTTCAGGCTGTGAGTACGGCATGCGGGAAACATGGGAGGTGTTTCTCTGTACTTTTCGGCTACGAGGTCGGCTGAAATTAGCTGAAATTCGGGTGCAAAACTTCTCTGAGAATCTGACAAGCAATCAGTAGTCGGCAATATTACCGTTTTTGGCTTTGTCCAGGACCCCGAAAATTCAGGGACGAGTACGGTTTGCGGTTTGGCCCATAAAACCTTTTGTCCTCTATTTTTTTGGTGATGCATATTGCTATACATCTACTACTCCAGACGTAGTTGCATTTTCCATGATATTCTGGGTCTCCATGGGTCGTAATACAACCTTCCCTGGGACAACTAAGCAGTTGCGATGTTGATGACCGTAAGCTCTCACATTCAAGTTGGAGGATCAAAACATCGATTCAGAGCCCAGATTTGTTGACAATGAACTGTGTACGTCAATTCAACCAACGCCCCTGAAAGATCCGAGACAATTACAGAACTACAGAGGCTAAAGATTATCGCAACAAACTTCTCAAGCTCGTCCGACGATCTTGAGACGTTTGTTGCGACAATCTGTAGGGGCTAACTTTTGCCTTCCATACTATAGGGTAACCCTCTGATAATGTTCTCAATGTGCGAAGTGTTGTGTAACTAAAGTAATGAGCCATCAGAGGAATTGGAAGACAACGCAAAGTAAGTGTAAGTCTGCATGAATGTACTATGCCAATGACAGGAGCAAAGCTGTCATGCTGAATTTCATGATACCATATGGACTTCTAGGAATCCCCTTTGTTCCCTTGTTTCTTGCATCTACCACCCTCAAATACCTGGCTTTGGAGACCCACCACATGACATTCGTGGCGAATCCCGCGACCCAAATTTGTATACAAGGCGATCGATTTTAAGCATTGGCACAAAGGTTTTGGGGCCAAGATGTTCACAGGGGAAGGGCAACAGCTACGTGGGTTCGAACGTGGTCGTGGCGATATATTCTGGTCGTACGTATGACGCCGAGTACATCCGCTCATGTCCCTCTTCTTGAATTTCTCAGGATGAGATAAATATTCTACCCGATGTGGGCTGTGGCGTAACGTCGATGCGTGCTGCTGACTTCCCAGTGGCTCTCATCGATTTCATCCCCTAAACATCTCTCATCTCCGCCATCGTCTCACGAAGCCATCATGTAGGTTGCGCGTGATAGATGAGGACCACATCTTCATTGACGTGGTCTACAAGGTGAAGGTTTCACGCACTGCCACGAATTGGGGGGAAAGCGTCTTCTTTGAGGCCAACAGTGCTCGATCCCAATTCCTCAAGTGTGAACCTCAAAATGGCATATTAGTAACATCTTTCGACCCATGGCTTGCTTCCACGAATTCTATCTACCTATCCGTCTTGATGTCTGCCACAATATGCCTCGTCCTTCTGGCTAGAGAGAACCGGACCGTTTAATCTTCAAATCTTTCAGCCTCCTCCGCAAGAATAGACGCTACTTCAGGGAAACGGGGCGTAATTATGCAGTTGTGCGGCGCAGGACGGCTATATACAACAATGTCAGCGAAGTTTCAAACTGATCGACTGGCAGGAGCACTCACATTACGAGACCCACGTCCATGAACGCATTTGTATCCGGAAGTACGTCGTTCCCGTTCTCGTCCTTCACGCACTCAAGGGTCGCTGCCCATAGGATTCTTGCTGTGTGTATGAAGAGCGAGTCATTCGCAAGGTGTTTACCCACGCATATACGCCGCCCGAATCCGAACGTCGCGTGACCTTCCTGGTTTGTTTCCATGGGCCCTGGTAAGAGCTTGCCCTTGTCATCGAGATGCCGTTCTGGCCTGAACTCATCGGCGTCGTCACCGAATATAGCACGGTCGTGATTGCATTGCCATACGTTGGCAAGACATGTTGCGCCTTTCGGGATGAACATGCCTTCATACCAGTCATCTTCCGTCGCTTTATGAGGCACTCCGAGTGGTACAGCGGGTCTCCAACGAAGAACCTCCTTGACGATTGCACGCACGTAGGGAAGGTGTGGAGCGTCGGCAAACGTAGGGAGACGCGCGCGACCGACCACAGAATCGAGTTCGGCTTGCGCCCGCCGTTGCACTTCGGGGAAGGCTACCATCGCAAGTGTCCACCACAGCAGCGTGCCCGAAGTAGTCTCGGAACCAGCGCTACTGCGATACATCGTAATTTCTCGCGCAGTCTGGAAGCAGTGGTAACTTACTACATTTGCCCGGCGAGGTACGCCATTTCCCGTTCGGATAGACGATACCGATCACGGTGCTCTATCAATGACGCGCTGAAACTCGGACGGACCCCTCCATTTTCCTGTATAATTTTATAATTTGGGGGCCACATACACATTCTGACATCAGGACGTACAAGGTCGATTCTGACACGATTGAATAATCGCAGATACATCTCTGAGCGCTCGGCAGATCGTTCCAATGCTTCCGTCTTCCATTTGGCAAATCTAGTGGTCCATTAGAGGCGAATATGATCTTGAAATATTGGACGAAGCCCATGCCTCTGGGGAATGTGTAGCATCCAAGGAAAGGACTCGACGAGAAAAGACCCAAAAGCGGTTGCTTGTGTATTCCAGTGAATGTTCCTATCGATGTCTTCGATGGCCTTGTCATGTGCTGACGCGAGTGTTGGATAGTCATACAATATGGCCATAATTGTGGAAGCCCCAGCTCGCATAAAGTGTTTCTTCCTGTCTGAAGGATTCGTTAAGAGCGAGGTAACCAAGATGTTTGCCTCCTTTTTCTGAATAGGGTGATAGCGCTGCACTGCCGCCTTCGTGAGAGCGTCATGAGAAGCACGGCGCATGCGACGCCAGCTGTGAAAACGTACTTGCATTGATGATGTGGGGGTTCACGATATGTTTTGGCGGTACTCACCGATCGCCATGATCCATCCATGCCAACGCTAAACCTTGATTCAAGATCTCGCTCCCCACAATGAACCGAGGGCGGCCTGACGATTTACGGGCTCGGCGCTCGAGCACATCGAACGCCGATCTCAAACTGTTGAAGACGATGGTGGGCTTTCCCAGCACATCGAGGTACATGATCTCGCCTAACGCCACAGCGTACTCCTATGTCAACATTCTTCCGACTTGGACCAACTCTCGCTACTCACCAAATTGTTCCTTGCACTCTCGCGAAAATAGCCACTTCTTGTCATTTATCTGGGACAGATTCCCGATGATTGGGATGCCCCGGGGTTGGGGAGGTAGCTTCCGCTTTGAATCTTTCGCACGGGAAACGATGACGAATACAAAAAGACAGAACAAAACGCTCATCACAGCAACTCTGTTTTCGGATATCCCTCTTGTGATAGACCCTGGAGCACCCAGGACCGCAAAGAGATTGAATGGCGATGGTGAGGCGAAACGAGGAGTGCCAAGAGCTGGCCCCTCTGGTTCAGCGCTTCCATGCAAGGGCCTCGCAGGTGCATAAGCGGACTTGGAGTCATTGTAGCCAACCGGGAACCAGCCCATGCATTTCTTTAAAGCGTTGAGTCGTGGGGGAACGCGGTATGTCATCGCGATTTACGCTGAGTATCGCGCAGGGTCTGGAAGACGGTCTATAGTTGGGTCGGGAGGCCCAACTTATAGCGGATTCGTGCGCACCGTATTCATGAATGTATTCATGACAACTCAACTGACAGTCACCGGCAGGCGAATGATTATTCGCTTTCTAGAATGTCAAGGCAGGGAAGCGACGTTCACACGGACGGATGCCATTTATCTCGGCACCCAGCACTCCGCCACATTCCTGTTGTACAACACTGGGATGCCCGTGTAGTATAACTATCACAAGCCGTGTATGACCCGACATCGTAAGAGACTATTACTATAAGAGGATTACGGGCGCACCGCCCACTACGGCCACCGACTATGACTATGTCATGTCCTTGGTAACTTGTTCTGGGAGAATTGAGCGCGCTTAGTAAAAGTAAAACCGGTGTATAAATACAATATCTCATAAGACACAAGTGGTAAACGTGGTAAACGGTAGCTAGATGTCCATATGTCCATACTCGACACAGCACGGAACCGAAAGAATTCGATCAGTTGACAGCCGGAGGTTGTGTGCAAGTAAGCTCAGGAGAGAGATTAGGGAGCCCGAGAGCGTACGAGCAATTGAAGCGACGGCAACTTCGGTTCAATGTTTCTGGGAACGCAGAAGACTTCGTGAGAAATGCTAAAGGGGCTCCATTCTCACATCGCTTCCCGGGTTACAACCTGCCAGTCAGTGAGGGAGCCTATCAGAAAGGTAGGAAAACACGTGCTTATCCAAAAGTAGCGATAAAAGGTAGTATAATAGTATTAGTAGTAGTCCTTTGGAAACACTGTCGAAAATCGAGGCATGGTAAGTTATCAAATAGGAATAGGAGAGGCCCAAGAAAAAAGACGTGGGTGGGTGATGAAGGTTGTGGTTGTGCCCGGGCCGTGGATAACCGGTCGATATCCTGTTTTGCAGGTAGTCTGCGCACCTGGCACCTGGACGCTCACCTTACACTACTCTGATATCCGAGAGATGCTCGACCACTCACTAGTACTCACTACTAGAAGCTAAGCAGTCGATAGCCTTGAATTAATTAACGAGTGTGCTGGTGCTCAATCATGGAATAATTGAAATTTTCACGTGACAACACGGCGGAATGGTGTATGGACGTGTACTTTGTCGTACTAGTACGTGCCGCTACTTCCCATGTATTCTAGCCGTAGTACTATGGCGGGGAAGTCCCGTCTGTTATTCATTGGGAAGAGAAACACAAGTGGTGCTGCTTACAAGACGGGTGATTGGGAGCATTCGCCGGGTTCAGCCTTGAAGTGACCTCTCTACTCATCAGTCGCATGAGTATTGTACATCATTCT
>Ga0137390_10002173_pt1 | contig 15400 bp, 23 predicted proteins | sample 15con2h24AmetaG_FD_104937 | JGI IMG/M metagenome (GOLD analysis project Ga0137390, IMG submission 104937) | Vadose zone soil microbial communities from Angelo Coast Range Reserve, California, USA - 15con2h2.4A metaG | ecosystem: Environmental > Terrestrial > Soil > Vadose zone > Saprolite... | reverse complement strand
GTGGGATCGTCCAGCCTTCGCATTTCTCTTCTCCCTTGAGGGTTTCCACAACTGCGCCTCAAGGTCGAGATCAGTTTTCACAGGGCCGGACGGGACATACGACCCAATCCGCCGTGACGTGTCCTCATATCTTGTGACTGCCCGGATACCAGGAGAGGGTTGCCGAGCTTTAGCAAGGGAACATTAGCAGGGATGAGAGGGACTTGAAAGAACAGGGTTTAGCAGTCTTACAGGATAAGATTGCTTCGCGTGGCCGCTGAGGTGCTTCTATACGTGAATCCCGATCGACATTTGAGTGTGCCGGACGACAAATGTCAATAACGGGTGCGATAACAGAAACTCGCTTGCTTTGAGGCCGCCTTCGCCGCTCCTTGGTAAGGCAGAGTACCATGGTGATAATTATGAGGGCTGCGACGACGATGACTCCCACGCTCGTGGCAATGGCGCTGGTGGCCAGAGCTGTGTCAAATAAGACGGTCAGATGGGTTGTATCGCCTCGAAAACAGCACGTACTGTCGAGCATGTCTATGGCGGGTTGGGAGTGGATGCGTGCAGGAAGCTAACTTCTGCGAGTTTAATATAAAGACAGACAATCCCCATGGTGTGGCCCCTGTGTTTGAAGAAAAATAAGTCAGCGAGCGACAATTTGGGAAACGACCGAAAGCCAGGGATGTGGAAACGAAAGAACAAGAGATGGTCGACAGCTCGAAAGAGGGAAGAGACAGCCCTGCAACACTTGAAACAAGAAACGAGCGGCAACAACGTCAGGGGGGGAGAGAATATCATATCAAGAACAAGGCGCAAATAAGTACATAAGAGGTAAGCAGCAAACTGAAGCGACGATTCTGTAATAGGCGAGTGCTCGTAGAACAGAGCACAGAGGGAGAAACGCGCAGAAGTGAGGAGGTCTATCGCACCCCACTCATCGAGTTGTGAACGTTGAACATCCGCAGATACTTGTCTGCTGTGTAGTGATAAAATTGGCAAGTTGTTGATCCACCCAGTCGAGTTATTGTATCCGAGGGTTCCTGTGGCAGACGGAAAGACCAAATTACGTGTATCAGGATGAGGTAGAAAAGGCACAGCGGGTCAGACGAACAACGCTTTGCTTGACGGCATCACGGTCTCGTCCACATTGTCCTGTCTGGGATGACTCGCGTGATTGCGCTCGTGATCGCGCTCAGAAGTTAGTCACGTGGCGCGATTTTACCCAAAAAGCCGGCCCGCGTCAAACGTCCTCCCACTCACACGCAGCCGGGCATTGGACTGACTGAGTCTGACTCGGCCAAAATACAGTTCGGATCAAGCTGCTTGGCAATTTTCTCGCTCTTGGAACCAAGGTGCCTTCAATCAAGATCCTCGCAAAGCTTAAGGAGAAAGAGTCTCACCTCGGAGCGTCGCGAAGGCCAGATATAGCATCTTGGATTACATCTTCCCTTGATTCGGCAATGCCGGACGATATGTCTGAGGGCAACGATCCCAACTTTGTCTGGCGCAGAGATATCGCGACGGGAGAATGGGAAGACGCTCTTGGGTATGCGTCCAGACAGCTCGTAACGAGTCATACCAGTGTCCGTGTGCCCTTCTTGCGGGAAGATCTACTGGCTCTCGTAAAAAATGAGGGTACGTGATTATGAACAGCACCCGAGTACACATCAATTCACAAAATGTAGACCTCAGTCCCTCCCAGGTACTGGATGTGTTTGAGCTTCTGATTCAGACGTATCCCAGATACGCCGATTCTGCGTCGCGTAAGGCAGTCCAGGTTGTCGTAATGAAACTCATGCAACGCTATGAAACGGGGGAACATGAGCTCGGGGTAGCAGAGCAAATCTTAGATCGGTTATCGAACGAAGTTAGTCGTATCGCGAAGCGTCCAAAGTGATTCTTTCCTCCCTATTCTTAGTCTCTGATGTTTACCATCATCTTCAGCTCGCATGCACCAGCCGACCTCTTCTCGCTGCTATGTTGGTGCTGCAGTTTGTATACTGTTGTGATCCGCTATCCTCCAACCTCCGTAACCCCACTTTTATGGTCATCTCTCACCGCCACGATGGCCATTCTCCTGGATCTCCTTCTGCAACCTTCAACCTGTGCCAAGCCTTCAATACGGAAGAGCGCAGTTGTTCGCGCACGTCGCGCTTTGCGATCGGTAAATATGGGATTTACATTTCTTGGGCCAAGCATTGATCCTCCCGCAGTCCCCTACTCATCTGCCTAACGTCATGGACGCTCTTTTGGCTCAGTCTAAAACTTTGTCGTCTCCTCTCGTTGCTATTCCTTTGCTTGGTTTGGCGGTAGATGTCACTACGCACCTCAAAAGGGTTGAAGATGTAAACTACACATCCATATCTGCAGAACTGAAGGTAATCGTCCGCCGTACGTATTGGGCTTCATTTGACGGCCTTTCAGACTGGGATCCTCACCCTATACTCGAGCTCAGTACTGATGTCTCGGACACATGTTTCCTCTCACATTACGGTAGCATATTCACTATAATATTTTCGCCTTTGGCTATTACTAAGGCTTGTCTAGACGTCCCTCACCGGGTTCATCAAAATTCTCACTGACACTGATTTGCAAGACTCAATTTTGCCCACGATGGAGAAGGCATTACTTCGCTCTCCTGAGTACTCCTTGCCTGGTGAGCATGCAACCCTTTGTTGTGAACAAATTCTTATGAATCCCAAGTTACGAGCGAATTCTTCGTTGCCTACCATCATCCCCTTAGTATCGATGTATTCCGTCGTATCTTAGTTCCGATCTTCAGCTGTGCCAAGTCTGCGAACGCCGAAATACGCGCCAACTCGATTGCTCTTTTCAAGATTACCGTCGAAGGGGCCACCAACGAAGGCAAGGAGACTGCACTAACGGAACTGCTCAAACTCGCCCAAGCAGGAAAGGCGATAGGCCCAGATCGAAAGATTTTATACTCTATGTTCAGCGTCCTCAGTGCGTCGGCGCAACTTTCCCCTGTGATGGTAAAATCAGTACCCGCCTTGCTTGCTAAGGAGACAAACGAGGCTGCCTTGCCAGTGCTTGCCACCTCTCTAACACCTCATCTTGCCCTTCATCTCCGAGAGAATCTTCCCCTTCCAGATGAGGTCTTGAAGCTCCTAGTCGTAGAGATGCAAAATACTAAGCCAATAGTCCGGCGTGCTTTTGTTTCTCTTGTGGGTGAGATGTTCTGGGCTCTTGGGGATCTGACGACTACCAGTGCGGCCACGCTCGCACGCGCGGTGTTTACTGCTCTCGAATCGAGCTTGAAGTCTGTGGCAACGAACCCGTTGAACACTTCTGCGGGCCCAGTGGAAGGATATGTCGCTGCTGCGCTCCTTCTTGGCCCCTTTTCCCGATCTGGAGTATTCGGTAGCTCATATGCGCCCTTTTTTCTTCTAGTTCTAACTTCCTCTGTTGGTACTGTTTTTAGAAGATACGATCTCGCGAAATGCTACCGTTCAAGCTATCCTTTCGTCTTCGAAGCCGTCTTTTCTTGTGTGGGATAAGGTGTACCAAAAATTGACAGATGTAGAAGAAGAGACCTGGTTGCTCCGGGCTGTCGGAAGCGCGGCTACCTTCTTCAGTGCGGAATTCACGAAAGCTGAACATCTACGGTTCGTATCTTGATATACTCGACCCCCTGCGTCTGAGAAGTGGACCGTCGGCGCTTATGGATGCTCCTGTTCCAGAACACAGCTAGGTTCGACATACCTGTACTTAGCAACAGAGAGCCGCCTACCCGCGACCCGAAGACATGTTGTTGCTTCCGTGGAGCAGTTCACTGCGTTAGCTCCCAAGACCGCGAGTGAGCTCGTTCGGGCAGGTCTTGCGGCATACTTAGCCCGTCAACGAACGCCAACGCCAAGGAACCAAACTACCTCCGAGGACGAGAAGCCAGCTATTAACAAGCAGCCACGGCTCCTAGCGTTTTTTGCTGCTTCTGCTGCGTTTGGCGAGGGTGCGGAGCCCACCCTATGCGAGCACTTATTGGCTGAGTTGCTCGTGCTTGCTCACCATCCCGAGATTTGTGAGTCTTTGAGGGTTTATTTGCGATCTAAGGAGGTCATTATGGTCTCTCAGGTGGAAACTCTCGACAAGTTTGGATTGAGCTATGCCAGAAGGCACATATAGACCCACGCGCAATCCTGGATCGTCAACTTGACAGCCTCTTGAAAAACGTCATTGATACCTCGTCAGAGAGCAAGGTACTTAGTGTGTGCTAATATTATCAGATAGGACTGATTTATCGAGCAGGGAGATCCCATTGGCTACGCAGAGGCCTGCTATAGAGGCATCACAACTCTTGCTTTCGTTGCTCCAGATATAGTTCTTCCTTGTGTTATGGAACAGCTTCACGCCGATCTCAGCCCTGACATCAACACACTTACTGATCTGGATATTGGAGTGTGGAATACACCCGAGGGTCAAACGTTTATTGATGGCAAGTTTCAAATGTAATGCTCTCTGAACGACATCACTTATTTCGTCTGTCAGTCCTTTCCAATAAAAACAGCAAGGTGCAGGCCAAGGGGAAAGACGCGGACCTTGCTAAGTGGGACGCAGAAGTACGGAAGTCGCTCGCCAACAAGAAAAATGCAACAGTACCTGCCTTGTCCAAACAAGAACAGAACGTAGCCCAAGCCCAGGTCGAAAAGGAGGCCAAGATCCGAAGTCGGATGAAAGAAATCAAGGCAAACCTGGAGCGTGCCTTGCAAATAATTTCCCACCTCGCGTTGGGGAATATCGACGATCTACAGGCGTATGTATCGCAAATAACCAGCCTCCTTCTGAGTAGTGGCGCGCTTGACAAAGGTACACTATTAGTCGGCTCATTGGCATGCACGACGTTTTTGGTATGGGCTACTCCCATTCCCAACTTCCATACTAACCCTCCTTTAGGAGGTATCCGGGTGTTGTTCAGATCGGTTGGATACATTTGGTAAATGGATCGGTGTTGCTACGCTTCGCAGTTTGGGGATAGATGGCATGTCCGAAGAGCTGCAAGCCGAGCCAGTGAACCGTAAAGTTTTCTCCGTGTTCATAACGTCACAGAACTGATTCTCCTTCAAGAGCTCGTGCTTCGTGTGCTGTATCGGCTGCGCTCCTTGTCGGAACAAACACCTCTGGACTCCGCTACCTTCTCTTATGCATTTCCATTACTCTTGCAGGTAATTCAGAAGGGTGGAGTTGGGTCTGGGGAAGATGATGAGCCATTAGAACAAGTTGCCCTATCCCTGGAAATTATCAAGTTTCACTGTGGAGAATGTGCGTCGAGTTTTACATCCTGTTCGCCTTCCTTCGTCTCACCCACTCTCCTCGTTCAAGTCGCGGATACTGCTTTCCCGCGGCCTCAAGTCATACGCGGATTGTTACACGCCATGCGCACTCAGCCAAAACTCAGCAAAGAAAGTTCTTCAGCGCTTATCGACCTCGGCCAGGCCATCTCTGGAAATGCCACAAGCGAAGAAACCGCTCTTTTGCTCGAAAGCACTCTCGTACAAGAGGCATACGCGCGCAATGCTAGTTTGCAAGCACTGCAGGTGATCCCCTTGTCAGCCATTAGGTCATCACAGATCTAAGTTTTATGTAACCAGCCATTTGACCTCACGGATTTCGATTGGTCACCGGAGCTTCTTACCGCCTGTCATGATAGTGATGCACCGAACGCTCGCCTTGCCCGACACATATGGGAAGATAACGGTCTCGATGTTGTAGAAGTTTACGCACCCGCATTATTAAAGCTGCTCGGCAAGTCATTCGGAACATTCTTTGCGCTATCTGTTTTAATGGGATAGTTGGTAGAACATGACAACGCCTATGTCCGTTCCAGTGCTGCTGTTGCGTTTATTGAAGCCGTCGAGCGTTGGCCGGCATCAATCACCGAAACCATCTATGCCCTCTTACAGCTCTATCACGAGAAGGTAGTATATCGTACCTCTTGAAGCAAGGGAGCTCATTGTCTTGCAGGCAAAGATTTTAGCACCTGAGTTTGACCAATATGTGCGCCCTCCGCTCTCCCCAAAATCACTATACTGAAATCAACGATTAGGGTTTGGTCGATGAGCGCTCCCTTGATCGTACAGATCCATGGCAAGCGAGGCTCGCGATAGCGCAAACTTCAGAAAATTTGGCCCCCATCTTCAGTGAGGAGGTGACGGTGCCATTTTTCAATTTCCTTGTCAAAGAGGAGGCCCTCGGCGATCGCAGCGCCGAAGTGCGACGTGGCATGCTCAACGCTGGATCAGCTGTCATCGACTACCATGGATCAAGACACCTTGCAGAGCTTATCACGATGTTCGAAACGCACTTGGCGGGCCCACCGCTGACATCAGAGGCCGCAGACATTATACAGGAAGCGGTGGTGATCTCCTTTGGCCGCGTCGCCCGGCATCTAGATTCCTCTGATGCTCGTTTGCCCACAATCCTCGCCCGATTGGTAGAATCCCTGAAAACACCATCGGAGCAGGTGCAGTACGCAGTAGCGGACTGTTTAGCTCCTCTCGTCAAGGCCTCGCCTTCTTTTGCTCCCCAACTCGCGAACCAGCTTCTCGACGAGCTTTTTACCGCGCCGAAGTATGCTGCCAGGAGAGGAGCGGCCTATGGTCTTACTGGTGTTGTCAAAGGCATCGGGATTTCCGCAATGAAGCAGTTTGATGTCTTTCACCAAGTCAAGAATGCCACGGAAGACAAAAAGCAATACGAACCCAGGCAAGGGGCAATGTTTGCCCTAGAAACTTTATCAAGTACCCTCGGCCGGTTGTTTGAACCCTATGCCATACACGGTCTCCCGTTGCTTCTGACGGCATTCGGTGACTCCACCCACGATGTTAGAGAAGCCGCCACGGACGCCGCCCGTATCATCATGAAAAACATGTCGGCCTACGGCGTAAAGCTTATACTCCCGTCCTTGCTGTCCGGCCTTGACGAAAAACAGTGGCGAACAAAGAAGGGCTCCATCGAGCTCATGGGAATGATGGCGTACTGCGCACCTCGTCAACTATCGCAGTCCCTACCTATAATTATTCCCCGCTTGACTGGAGTCCTGACAGACTCGCACGCCCAGGTGCGAGCTGCTGCAAACAAGAGTCTCAAGCAATTCGGTGAAGTCATCAGTAATCCCGAGGTCCAAGCGCTCGTTCCTGTCCTCCTGAAGGCCATGGTTGACCCAGCTAAGACACCTAATGCGTTATCTGCCTTACTCAAGACGTCCTTCGTTCATTACATTGATCACTCGTCTCTTGCCTTGGTAAGTATATGTGAAATAATGGTGGCCATATGTCAATTTTGCTCTGCAGGTCATTCCCATTTTGGAACGAGGTCTGAGGGAACGCAGCGCCGACACCAAAAGGAAAGCTGCTCAGATAGTAGGAAATCTAGCTTCATTGACGGATTCTAAGGATTTCGTCCCGTACCTTTCGACGCTTATGCCCATGGTTCATGTTGTCCTAGTCGACCCGGTACCAGAAGCCCGTGCTACCGCCGCCAAGACGCTCGGTACTTTGGTGGAACGTCTAGGCGAAATCAACTTCCCGGATCTTGTGCCTAGTCTCATCAGGACGTTGAAGACAGACACCTCTGGCGTCGATCGCCAAGGAGCTGCTCAGGGCCTTAGTGAAGTGCTTTCCGGTCTTGGAATGGAGAGACTCGAGGGCCTACTTCCGGATATCATTTCCAACGCCCAATCTCCTCGAAGCACAATCAGGGAAGGGTTCATGTCCCTGTTGGTGTTCCTACCCGCTACCTTTGGAACACGCTTCCAGCCTCATCTTCCCAAGATCATCACACCAATCCTCAAAGGACTTTCTGACACAGAAGATTATGTTCGTGAGGCAGCAATGCGTGCTGGAAGGATGGTTATCACAAACTATTCAAATAAGGCGATCGATCTCCTACTTCCTGAGCTTGAGCATGGAATGTTCGACCCTGGATGGCGTATAAGAGTAAGCGCCTATTGTACTTGATTTCTTTGCTCTAATCCTTTCATCAGCAATCCTCTATCACGCTTGTCGGAGAACTTTTGTTCAAGGTTTCCGGCATCACCAGCAAGCTAGACATTGATGACGACGTTGAGGGTGCTGAAGTAACCGTTGCGGAGAGTTCTCGAAAGGCCCTTACAGAGGTCCTCGGTGCCGAACGTCGTGATCGTATTCTATCAGCCCTTTACTTGGCTCGTCAAGACGCCGTACACGTTGTTAGGCAGTCTTCAATTCAAATCTGGAAAGCACTGGTGCATAATACGCCAAAGACTGGTACGCTACTCCTTCAAATCCGTCAAGTGATATGTAATTGTTGATGATTCGTACAGTCAAGGAAATTCTGCCTGAACTGGTGACTCAGATCATGTCATTGCTATCTTCGGAGGAAACCGAGCAACAAGAGGTCTGTGAATCCGTCGCTATTTATGTCCTGCAAGCGCGCTAACGGTACTCCAAGACCGGGGTGCGTACTACGGGAGAGCTGTGCAGGAAATTCGGGGAGCGCGTCTTAGGCGAGATGGTCAAAATACTTCAAGTGAAGTCATCATCACCAGACGCACATACCCGAATGGGCGTTTGCCTCCTCTTGAGCGAACTGATGTCAGTCCATTTACGTCCTAGTAGTTGTCCCTCACTTACCTGTGCCGAACCATAGGACAAACTCTACCGATACACAGCAAGAAGGCCATGAAGACGATATCATTTCCATGATAAGATCTTCGCTTGTAGATGATGAAGCGAACGTGCGCGCAGCGGCTGCGCAAGCGTTTGATGTTCTGCAAGAGCGCCTGGGCGCTAAAGCCATTGATCAAACCATTCCTACCTTGCTAGAAGCGCTACGTCAGCCTGGTGAGAGTTCTGGGACGGCTCTACAAGCGCTAAAGGAAGTCATGAATGTGGGTCACGTTTTCTACCTGGGCATGAAGCACTGCTAAGTCACTTAGGTCCGAGCGAACACCGTGTTCCCCGTTTTGATACCGACACTTATTGCTACGCCTATGACGGTGTTCAACGCAAGGGCTTTGGCATCTCTCGTAACCGTGGCAGGCAATGCATTGAGCAAGCGATTGAGTGTTGTCCTTACTGCACTTGTCAAAATCATGGAATCAACGGATGACACCATGGACGAGGAGCTTCGTAATGCCGTGGACGAAGCGGTGCTGGCCTTGCTTAGTTCGATTTCAGACGTCGAGGGACTCAACACCCTCATGCTTCTGCTTCTTGGATGGTAAGCCCCCATCAGCACAACTCGGAGCGGACTCTTGATTCACGAGTTGTGATAGGGTAAAACACGAAGCCCCCGAACGTCGTGTCAGCGGTTGCAAGCTTTTCAAGACCTTCTGTGAAGTGTCAGAGCTTGATGCATCATTATATCGCGTCGACTGGGTCAGGCAACTCGTTTCTTCGATGGATGATAGTGTCGAAGCGATTTATGTTGCAGCGTGGGACGCCTTCGATGCTTTCGTCAAGTCAATTCCAAAGGATGACCTTGATCCCCTGGTCGTGCCGTTACGCCGGACGATCGAGAGTACGGGCGTACCAGGAGTCCCCGTACGAGGGTTCAGCCTACCGAAGGGCATCTCTGCGTTCGTTCCCATCATCATCGCGGGCGTTACGACAGGGAGCAACGAACAGCGCGAAAATGCCGCGTACGCCATCGGCGACCTCGTCGAACGCACGGCAGAAGCCGCGATCAAGCCGTTCGTCGTGCCATTCACTGGGCCGCTCATCCGGGTCGCGACGCAAGCCGGGACGTTCCCGCCCGCGGTGAAGACGGCGCTCCTCTCCGCGATGGAAACCATGTTGCTGCGCATCCCCGCACTTGTGAAGCCGTTCTTCCCGCAGCTGCAGCGCACGTTTGTCAAGAGCACGAGCGACCCCGCGAGCGTGGTCGTCCGCACCAAGGCAGCGCAAGCCCTCGGAGAGCTCATGAAACACCAGCCTCGCGTCGATCCCGTGGTGACGGAACTCGTAGCTGGCGCAAAATCGAACGACGACGCAGTGGCGGGTAGTTTCGTCCTCGCTTTGTCCTATGTGATCAAGGGTGCTGGGACAAACGTCGGCGAGAAGGCTCGGGAAGCTTCGCTGGAACTGGTATCAGATGCATTCAAAGAACTCCATGATGGTTACTATTTGATTTTATGCTGCGCGAAACTCCTCGGCTGATTCTCTATTCTAGAATACTATCTGCAATCTACTGCGGCTCTCTTCGCAGCTCTCTCGACATACGGGAATCTTGTTGATCCGGTTGTCAGGTATGTATCGTTACCCCATACCGAGCATCGTCCTCCCACTAATGGCGGTCGTAGAACATACCTCGTGGCCGGAACGCCCCCAAGCGTGCTATCTTCACATTCTATCCTTGCGTTGCTTACTGCGGATGACGGCACTTCGCCATCCACTGTCCCGGCAGCATTCCACTCTATTCTTCCCAGTATCGCTCGGAAGGTCCAGGAAAGTATCGGGACCGAAAAGCCAAATGTTGCGCGCCCAGCACGAGAGGCCAAAGAACTTCTGCGAAAATTGGACGACAGTTTATTCGGGTCATAAGTTATCGTAGATGCTCCTTCCGTCCATTCAGCAACCTAGAATTGGAATAACACACGAGGATGTAAACGAGCTCGAATGCCGCGAAAAGTGCAAAGGGAAGTTAGCTAAGTACGGAGCGTTTGTAAAACATCTCGTAACATGGGATTTCCACCCAGCCGCTCCATCTCATCAAAGACACTTTTCTCCAGTATTTCCAGGACCTCACGGGTGTACTCAAAAGATTTTGAGTGATCACGAAGGTAATCTATCGCATGGTGCTTTAAGGTAGGGGTAGCTGGTCTCTTCTGAAGAACATCTGTGGGATATCATGTCATGAGCCGCGTTCGGCCTCCGAACTGGGCGAGGCGTCGCACTGATTAATCGTCTGTTTGTGGTGTCCGCGTGAATACCGTGCACTATAGGAAACGAAAACTTTCCCTCAGAAAGGTCCTCGGCGAAACCTTTATTCGTCGTATACTGGTACTAGATGAGACACGTCAGATCGATGCAAACATGGTGGCAAACCTGGTCATTTTGAAGATTCATATAGTCATCCCTAATTTGAAAGTAGATCCCAATCAAGTTGACCAGAGGGACGTAGTCACTGAAAGGGATTTAGGGCATCGTCTACAAATAGAACGCGAACCAGCGAACACGTCTGTGTTACGGCTAGCACAGGCCATCATAAGCTTGACGGCTACGCGAAACAATCCACCAGTTTCTGTGAAGGGATGTAAGGAACTGAAAACCAAAGTCAATGCCTTCGCTACTTAACTATCATTGACCATCGCGATATATTCGTCCTCGGTGGGGCATCGCAACGAGTCTCGCCACAGCAGGTCAAGACCTTGTCCACGATGAAGATTCAACAATTCAGCTGTCGATGCAAAGTCTCGTCAGTGCCCCGTCAAGAGACGTAGATAAGTATAACAACTTGTCACGATCTGATCCATATCGGTCTCGGAATATAACCGGTTTTGAACATCATCGGACCTGTGTCCCTGCGCTTTGAGGGCAAGGATTTCTTGAAAAGCCAAGAAGTAAACGTAGTTGGCGGAATTGATGGTTTGTGGAACACCATATATCTTGTGCGCGACTTTTGACAGAGAATGACAAGGAATAAGTCTCGACATGGTGGGTAGGATGTATCGCGCGCGACGTACCTGGTCGCCCACGACGTAGCTGGGAATTATCCTCTATATCGTCGATTCTATAACAATCAGGAACAAGGGAAGCCGCGGAAAAGTGAAAGCACGGCGCACAAAAGACTCGCATTATGTAGCATCGCGATGACACGGCCGATGACCTGCAACTTCGGCTGCGGGACGTGAAGCCAGGCATTGAAAGCCTGCATCATTCCTCCACGGAAATCCTTTCCCGGGTTTGAGGTGATGTAGGAGAACGGCTCCATTAATGTCTAATTTGAGAAGAGATGCTGTGAGAATTGCGACAGTCGCGTAAGGGGGCGGGTTGTAACCATCTCATTGCTTTCCGAGTAAGATGAAGACTGGTCAAGAAAAGAGAGGATTTCTCGATATTTATCAGCCATGTTGAACGATTGAAGGTTGGGAGTGGTAGAGAAAGGGCATTCGATTCGACGATCGCCATTAATGGAGTGTCGTCACCGTCGGGTCCAACCTTGCTATCGCCGACATCACGTGGCGCTTTCAGCCATGGTTGACCGGACCGTACATGATCATTCTGGTAATAAAGACATCACACACGGCTGGAGCACAACATCAACTAGGCCTAGGACCGTGCTATGATGGGGGTCTGCCTAGAGACGGCATTACATTGTTAGATCTTACGGTTCACGCAGGAAGATGGGGGGTTTAGACCAAGGGAGAATATAGCTTCTCTCCCTCGTCCCCGCTGTTTTATGGATGTACGTACGGATGTAAAGTAAAATGTAACTCGACATCCGGCATGCCTGCGGTCCGGCGGTCCCTATTACCGCCGCGTCCCAACATTAGACGTTCTATTTCCAAAAGTTGTAAAAAAGTCTGAACCCTCGTGCACAGACAGCCGCTGCCATGGTTTCCCGCTTCTCAATGCCTTAATACAATCCATTATTCCCGCGGACGCTACTGTGGGCTCTTGTGACCGAACAGACTCCCGAACGGACCCAACGAGAACGACATCCTCGATATTCATGAGGCGAGCCTCATCAAGAGCGAGTGGGAGTGGCCTCTCACACAACTCTTGTAGAGCTAGGAGTATCCAATCTTCAATGGCATATTTTTGCCCCACGATGAGTCTTTGGAGGGATGTGGGAGGCTTCAAGTTCATACAGCGAATAGCCATTTCACGAATGCTAGCGAAACCCCACCGCGTGGATAAGTCCAGAATAGATACCAACTCTTCGAACGAGCGTTCCGCCGGTACACTGAAATCCCTAAGCCAAAAAAATAATTCAATGGCTTGGCTACTGCTGACCCTGGCATAAGGTACACACAAAGGATATAGAACGGACAGAAATGCGTCAAGGTCTTGAGTCTTCACATTTTCGAGAGAAATAACAGGAGACGAGGCCTGCTCCTGGGCGGGAAGGTGGGAGATGCGTGTGATGAATTCATTCGAATCGCGGCAGAAGAAATAACGATGGATGCGATACAGAGTACCATCGACCTGTGTCACAGCTCTGAAAAGGCAACAGAGTACAGTATCTGAACATGAGACGTACAAGGAACGTGATATTTCCGTCCTTGAAAAAGAAGCGCTTGTGTAAGGTGAATGGACCTGGCGTGGTCGACTGTGGTGGACGCGTATTTATCGATTCTACCGGTAGGTTGTATGACAGGATAGAGACGTTTTCCCTGATGATCGCGCTAGAATCGCTGGACGAAATGGTGTCGATAGTATCAAGGGAGATCGTAGTAGATGTAGGCGGAGACTCGGTTGCGGTCGTCGGGAGGGTCTGTGAATGTTGATCCATGTCAGGACTGTTCTCGCATTGGCTCATTCTTCAGGCGTTGGGGATGGAGGATCGAGATCGAGTTGCACAGATTAATATGTTCAGTGTTTACTCGGTGATAGATTGAGGAAAGCCGCATGCCATGAGCGTCAATTTCTAGCGAAGGTTATCATGATGGACGGCCGTGGCTCCCTCGTGGGAATGACACGCACGTCGAACAAGGACACCACAAGTCATCGATTTGGCTAGTCGTTCACAAGTGGCGGAAGGAGTGCTGAGGGTTGATTCAAGACTTGGAAAAGCTGAACTCCAGGTTTGTTCTGTCCACGCTAGAGTCGCCACGAGTCGGAAGCAACGGAGACCTGAAGGCACACCGGGAGTGACACCTCGGCGACTGTGGTTCGTTGCAAACATGTTTCTACGTTTCTGCAAGCCTTGGCATTCCCGCATCTCCGAAATTAGACTTCATATGGGTGGAGACCAAAATCACTATGCTGCAATTATTCTCCCGGTGACTCAGGAGTCACTGACGCAGTTTTAGACAGGACACGACGTGTGTGTTGAAACCAGTACCAACTAAGGGTGGCGAACTCAGAGGAAACAACTTAAAGATTGACCTCGGGCAACTTCAGTCCCGGACCCATTCGCGTGCCCTCGTTATGATCGACGTGCGGAGTCTATGGGTGTTATGATTCACGCGATAAGGACCGTCAATGGGATGACAGCCGGGACAAGGGACTTATGTTCGTATACTCGTAGTACAGGTTATATACTCGTTGTGTTGCTATGTGGGGCAGAGTGGAGTGGTGACTTGGTCCGCTCATTAGGCCATTAGGCCTTAGGCCTTAGGACTCGTCGGTCATTGAGGCCGTAGTTGGTGGGGCCATTGTTTGCCCACGCGATTCGCGTATCTCTTCAATGGGTACCAGAGTCGTACAGTCCCAGTTGTAACATCACGCAGCGTCCCGACTCGGACTCGTTTATGCCTATCTAGCCTCGGAAAATGGAAAGGGCGACCGTTCCCTGATACCACGTTTCTCATCTGAGTCTCATCGATCTCAACCGAACTTATGCTGAGATGCTACAACTAATCCTACAGACCTCATGTATACACTAGGGTCACGGTGTACTTCTGCGACAGTGACACTACAAGCCATGCTGAAAGAACATCGCAGAGCATTCCGAGTCCACGCATGTACTGTCTCCGTAAGAAGCTGAGGCTAACTATCCCCTTCATCTCTTTTTCCCCTTCGACTTGTTGCCAGTGAAGGACCCGGAGAAGGCTTGGATGTTTCCAAATGAAAGAGATGGCGACGAAGAACAAGGTAAAAGAGGTTGTTGAGAATCCGTAGGACACGCATTTGGTGTATCTGAGGCCGGCCTCCACGGCTCTCCACTTCTCCACGCTTGGATACAATCCCTGATTTCCGCACCTTTGACCTTGAGGGCAGGTGATCGAATGGTCTGCCGAATAGACCCAACAAGCACTACGTCCTCGAAACCCATCACACGAGCCTCGTCGAGGCTGAGTGGCTCGGGCCTCTCGCATAGTCCCAAAAAAGCCGGGTTTATCCACTGTTCGATAGCATATTTACGCGCCAAGAGAAGTTGATGCAATGGACTTGGGGGCTTCGCGTAACGTATGGCCAAATCGCGAATGCTGGTGAATCCCCATCGCGTGGAAAGGTGCAGGATAGAGGACCACTCTTCGAAAGAGCGTTCCTCTATGGCATTGAAATTTCTAAGAAAATGGACGAAAATTAGACACCGGACTGCTGTTGAACCAGCCATACGTACTGTGGATATAAAATGGACAGGAAGGCGTCGAAGTCCATGGATTTTACATCGTCTAGAGGAATGATGGGAGGACACTCGTCTTGCTGCGTAGAGAGCCGTGAGAGGCGATCCTTGAATTCACTCGAATCGCGGCAGAAGAAAAACCGATGAACGCGATAAAGAATCCCCTCGACCTATATATATT
>Ga0137390_10002172_pt1 | contig 15401 bp, 13 predicted proteins | sample 15con2h24AmetaG_FD_104937 | JGI IMG/M metagenome (GOLD analysis project Ga0137390, IMG submission 104937) | Vadose zone soil microbial communities from Angelo Coast Range Reserve, California, USA - 15con2h2.4A metaG | ecosystem: Environmental > Terrestrial > Soil > Vadose zone > Saprolite... | reverse complement strand
GGCCGGTCAGACGGCTGATCGTCGTTGCCCGGGCGATGGGCAGCGGGGACCGCGCCGCGCGGGTTGGGCTGATCTCCGCGCCCGGTGAGCTCCGCGAGCTGGCGACCGCCTTCGATCAGATGGCTGACACGCTGGACCGGCAGGAGCAGATGCCCCGCGACCTGGTCGCCGACGTCGCCCACGAGCTGCGCACCCCTATCGCCGTCCTGCAGGCGGGCCACGAGGCGCTGCTCGACGGCGTGGCCGAGCCAACCCCGGACCAGCTGGCCTCGCTGCGCGACGAGGTGCTGCGGCTGGCGCGCATGGTCGGCGACCTGCAGACCCTGGCCGCCGCCGACGCCGCCGCCCTCCTGCTGGACCTGAGCCGCCGCGACCTGGCAGACATCGCTGCCACCGCGGCCGACAGCCTGGCCGGCAGGTTCGAGGCAGCCGGCATCACCCTGGACCGGCGGCTGACCCCGGTAGAAGTCCGTGCCGACCCGGACCGGCTGCACCAGGTCATTACCAACCTGCTCACCAACGCGCTGAAGTTCACCTCGTCCGGCGGCCGCGTCGTCATCCGGTCGGGTCCGGCTGGGTCCGCCGCGGTGCTGCAGGTCGCCGATACCGGTGCCGGCATACCCGCGAGCGAACTGCCCCGCATCTTCGACCGATTCTGGCGCGGGCGGCAGGCCGCACAGGTCTCCGGCAGCGGCATCGGCCTGTCGGTGGCCGCGGAGCTCGCCCGCGCGCATGGCGGCGACCTGGCGGCCAGCAGCCAGCCCGGATGTGGCACGCAGATGACGCTGACCTTGCCGCGCGCCTGACCGGCAGCGCCAGCGCGCGTTCCTTCACACCGTCGCCACCGCGGCGGCACGGCGCCTGCATGACCGCCGGCTTGCCTACATCCGACCAGCCGGCGCACCGCCGTGCGCCGTCGCACGGTCGGAGCACGGGTGGTTTGATGAGAATGGCAGGCGCGATATGGCGTGCGAGCGCTGCCGCGGCGATCGCCGGCGGCGGCGTGATCCGGTCAGTCGGGGACGCTCTCGTGGCGGACGCCACGGCACTGGCCAGGGCGCTGCACGCGGCAAGGACAACGGTCGCAGTGCGCTGGTTTCAAGGCCGTGGCGCGGTTGGTTCCCCTGACTTGGCGCGGCTGGCGAGCAGCTGGCGGTAGGCGTCGGCGTACATTGCGGCCGCGGCGCCGGGGGTGAACTGGCGGGCATAGGCGCGGCCCGGGCCGGGGTCGGGACGCTCGCCGCCCAGGACGCGCGACAGCGCCTTGGCGAGAGCCTGGGGGTCCCCGGGCGGGATCAGGACACCGCGGCCGCCGGCCAGGGTGCGCGCCAGGCCGTCGACCGCCGTGCCGACCACCGGGACACCGAGCCCCATGCCCAGCACGGCGCTTTGCGACCACGACTCCTCCCGGGAGGGCACGACGTGCACGCTGCCCCCGGCGATGTAGCGGGCCGGCTCATAGGACCATCCTGGAAGGCGCACCACATCTTCCAGCCCGCGGGCCCGGACCAGCCGGGTCAGCGCGCCGCGCAGCGGGCCGTCACCGACCAGGTAGGCCGACGGCGGCGCGTCGATCAGGGCGAGGGCCTCGATGAGCACGTCGGGGGCCTTGTCGCCGCGGAGCCGACCGGCGAAGGTCAGCCGCGGCGAGGGAAGTCCCGGCAGCGGCCTGGCTGACAGGCCTTCCACCGACGAGCGCCCCTCCCGCAGCCGGCCGTCGTCCAGGCCGATCCGCGCCGCCCAATCGCGGGCCGCCGGGCCGTGAGCGAAGAACATGTCGACCCGCCGGGCCGCCTCCCTGGCCTGCCGCGTGTGGTCGCCGCCCGGCCAGGACAGCTGGTTGTGCTCGCTGGCCACCAGCGGCACGCGTGGCGGCAGGGCCCCAGCAGCCGCCCACCAGGCGCCCACCATGTGGGCGTGCACCAGGCCGGCCCGGGCGAGCCGGGGGCCAAGCCAGTCGGCGAACCTTGGCGCGGGCGTCCACTGCAGGCTGTCGGGGGCCAGGACCTCGCTGACCCGGTAGGCATCCGCGGGCAGGCCGTAGCGGGCGGCAAGCTCCAGCCCCGGCGGGGTCGCATCACCGGCGAGCAGGGTCGTCGCGACGCCGAACCGGCGCAGCGCCACCGACAGCCGCAGCGCGGACAGTTGCGCCCCGCCAGGTTCCAACGCGCCCAGGATCCGGACAACCCTCATTCCCGGCCTCCCGTCCCCCCTCATTCCCGGCCTCCCGTCCCGCCTCATTCCCGGCCTCCCGTCCCGGCGTCGCGGCCGTCCGTTCGCACGCACCGCAAATGCCTCGCCTGCTTCCTGGCGACACCAAACCAGGGCGGAGCCCGCCACTCCCGGCGCGCGGACGAACTGATGAAGCGATACCAGCAGGCCCGGAGCGGTCCTCGCCCGCCAACCATCATGATCTATGGCGTCAGCAGCGCGCCACCTCGAACCCGCTGCCTGCTGCTCTGGACCACGCCGGCCTTGCCTGTGACGACCCGCGCTGGCCGCACGGGCATCAGCCGCAGCTCCGGCAGCCGCGGGGCCCGGCCCTGGTGGCGGGGCAAAGCGCGATCGGCGACAAAGGAGTGTGGCCGTGAGCGCGTCAAGAAACGTGGCGTAACGGCAGCGCCTGGCGTGTCCGGCGACGGCCGGATTGCCCCGGTGCCGGGCGCGGTGGGAAGATCCAAGATGCGATGTCCACGGACCTGACAGTTATTCTCGAGCACCGGCCGGGTGAGCTGGCCCGGCTGGGGGAGATTACTGGCGAAGCGGGCGTCAGTATCCGTGGCCTTGCGGCCTTCACCGGTGAGGGCAGGGGTGTCGTCCACGTGCTGCTGGACGACGATGCCGTGGCCAGATGCCGGGCGGCGCTCGAGCGCGCCGGGATGGGGATCGCCGACGAGCGCGAGGTTCTGGTGGTCGACATCGAGGACCGGCCCATGGCCCTCGGCGAGCTGGCCCGGCAACTCGCCGACACCAACGTCAACATCGACCTTGCCTACACCACGTTCGGGGGCGTGAAGATCGTGATCGCCACCGATGACCTGGAAAGCGCCCGCGCCGCGCTCCAGTAGACGCAGGCCCATGCCGGGGAGGGACTTCCGGCCGCCAGCGCAGGCCAGGACGTTGCCGGCCTGGCAGGCACCAGCGGGTGGTTGCCGTTGACCAGGGTTCAGCCGGTGCCGGGCGGGTTCACGCGCCCGGGCCGCTGCGCTGGTCAGCGGGCGCCAGCGCACTCCGAGTACGCTCGACGCATTCGCCCATCAGCCCGGCAGAATGCCGGTATCCCGGCATGGCTGGCTGGGCTGGCGGCGCGGTGCCGTGCACGACCGCTGTGACAGCCAGAGGTGCGGAGGTGGCAGGTGGACCGGTTCGACGTGATCGTGATCGGCCTGGGCCCGGGCGGGGAGGCCGCCGCAGGCCGGCTGCTGGAGGCCGGGAGGCGGGTCGCGGTGATCGAACAGGAGCTGATCGGCGGGGAGTGTGCCTACTGGGCGTGCATCCCGTCCAAGACGCTGCTGCGCGCGCCGGAGGCAAGGGCCGAGGCGGCCAGGGCGGCGGGCGTGGCCACGCCCGCGCTGGACTGGCCAGGGTTGCGCGACTACCGGGATTACATGATCCGCCACCTCGACGACACCGGGCAGATCCGCGGCTACGAACAGGCCGGCGCAACCGTCATGAAGGCGTCGGCCCGGATCACCGGCCCGGGCCGGGTGGCGGCCGGCGGGCAGCTGCTGGAGGCCGCCGACATCGTGATCGCCACCGGCTCCGAGCCGGTCCGGCCGGCGGTCGACGGCCTGGACGGTGTGCCGGTGTGGACCAACCGAGAGGCCACCACCGTCCGCGACATCCCGCGCCGGGTGCTGCTGATCGGCGGGAGCGCGGTCGGGGTGGAACTCGGCCAGTTCTACGCCCGGATGGGCGCCGACGTCACCATCGTGCAGCGGGCCGACCGGCTGCTCGACCGCGAGGACCCCCGCGTCGGCGAGCTCGCAGCGCAGGCCCTGTCCGCCGACGGCATCACCATCCGCACCGGCCGAACCGCCGCCCGCGCCCGCCCGGATGGCGACGGGGCGGCCGTCACCCTCGACGACGGTACCCAGATCGAGACCGACGTGATCATCCTGGGCGCGGGCCGCCGGCCCTGCACCGCGAGCCTGGGCCTGGATGCCGCCGGCATCATGCCCGGCCACGGCGGCGCCATACCCGTGGACGAGCATTGCCGGGCCGGCGCCGGGCTGTGGGCACTCGGCGATGTCACCGGGGTGGCCATGTTCACCCATGTCGCCATATACCAGGGCTGGGTCGTCGCCGACAACATCCTGGGCCGCGGCCGCACCGCCCGCTACGAGGGCATCCCCCGGGTCGTGTTCGCCGACCCCGAGATCGCCGCCGTGGGCCTCACCACCGGGCAGGCCCGCAGCCGCGGCATCGACATCGCCGCCGCGGAAATCGGCCTGGCCGACGCAATCGCCCGGCCCTGGACCTACGAGTGCGACCCGGGCGGCACCCTCGGACTGCTCGCCGACCGCAGCCGCCGGATCCTGATCGGGGCATGGGCCGTCGCCCCGATGGCCAGCGAGTGGATCCACCAGGCTGCGCTCGCCATCCGCGCCCAGATCCCCGTCGACGTCCTCCTCGACCAGGTCGCCCAGTACCCCACCTACAGCGAGGCCTACCTGACGGCGCTGGAACACCTGGACCTGTGACGCCGAGGCGCACCGTGCCGCCCCTGTGTGCGCCAGGCAGCCGGCGGAAGCAGTCACCGGTAGTCCTTTCAGGGTCCGCGCGGACCTGACCCTGTGGGCCGAAGACCGCGCGGCCGGGTGACCGCGAGGTCCTCGGCTCAGCAGCGGGTCAAGGCCTGGTCCCGCTAGCCGCTGGCGCGGCAGAAGGCCGGAGCACGCTCGTCGGTGCCCGGGGTGTCGATTGCATGCCGCGTCCTCCCCGGGATCGCGCGTGTGGTCTGGACCCAGACCCGGTCTGATACCTCCGGTACCAGGTGAAATGAACTGCCGGATCCACAGCTTTCAGATCGGTTAGGCAGATCGACGCATACCGGTCAGGAAACGGTGGTTGCGGACGGTTCGAGGACGGGCTCGCCGGATGGCCCGGCCGCGGTGTCCCCGGCGTCCGGCGCCTGCGGGCTGCGGAACTGCCGACGGTACAGCTCCGCATAAAGGCCGCCGCGACCGAGCAGCTCCGGGTGGCTGCCCTGGTCGATGAGCCGCCCTTCGTCTAGGACGACAATCTTGTCGGCAGCCAGGACGGTGGACAGCCGGTGGGCGATGACCAGGCTGGTGCGGCCGCGCAGCAGCGGCCGCAGGGCCGCCTGGATGTGCTGCTCGGAGACCGAGTCCAGGCTGGAGGTGGCCTCGTCCAGGATCAGGATCCGCGGGTCGCGCAGGATCACCCGGGCAATCGCCATGCGCTGCTTCTCCCCGCCGGACAGCCGGTGGCCGCGCTCGCCAACCACGGTGTCATAGCCGTCGGGCAGGGCGGAGATGAACTCGTGCAGGTGAGCTGCCGTGGCGGCGGCGACCAGGTCATCGGCGGTGGCCTCGGGCAGGGCGTAACGCAGGTTGTCGGCGACCGAGGCGTGGAACAGGAAGGTGTCCTGGAACACCATCCCCAGCTGGCGGGTCAGCGACGCCCGGGTGACGGAACGCAGGTCGGCCCCATCGACCAGGATCCGTCCCTGCTGGGGGTCGAAGAAGCGAGCGACCAGGCCGGTGATCGTGGTCTTCCCGGCGCCGCTCGGGCCGACGAGGGCGACCAGCTGGCCAGGCTCGATGCTCATCTCTATATCGCTGACGGCGGGACGGCTGCTGCCCGGGTAGGTGAAAGTCACCTGGTCGAGCCGGATGGCGCCCTGGACCGGCCCGAGCTCGGCGGCACCGGGGTCATCGGTGATCTCCGGGACGCGGTCGATATAGGTAAACAGCCGCCCGAACAGGGCCAGCGATCCGGTGATGTTGACGTGCATCCCGGCCAGGGAGGTGACCGCGCCAGCGAGGCGCTGGCCCAGCACGGTGGCGAACACGAACACGGTGCCGACGCTCGCCCGGCCGGTGATGACCAGCCAGCCGCCGAACAAGATCATCAGTGCCGGGGCGGCGGTCTGCAGCGTGCTCATCAGCATGCCAAACCACTGGCCGATCAGGTTCTGCTTGACCTCCAGCGCCCGCAGCTCGTCATTCATCGCGGCGAACCGGTCCCGTTCGGCGGGCTCCCTGCCGAACGCCTTGACCAGCATGATCCCGGAAATGCCGAGGATCTCCTGCATGTACGCGGTCATCTGGCCGCGCAGTCCCTGGGTGCGGCCCCGCGCCTGGTAGGTTGCCCGCCCGGCGCGGCGTGCGGGCAGCGCCACGGTCGGGATCATCACCAGAACGGCCAGGGTCAGCGGCCAGGAGAACGTGAGCATCAGGGCGAGCGTCGCGATCGTCACCAGCGTGCTGGATACCAGCCCGAACACGGTGTCGGTGACCACGTCCTCGACCCCGTCGATGTCGGTGTTGATCCGTGACAGCAGGTCGCCGGCCTTGCGGTGGGTGAAGAACGCGAGGGGCTGGTCCAGCAGCCGGCCGAACAGCTGGCGACGCAGCCTGGCCACGATGCCCTGGCTGATCACTGTGGAGACATATGCCTGGGCCACCCCGGTCAGCCCGGCGACGATCGCGGCGCCGATGCCCGCGGCGACCAGCAGCCCGACATGGGCGAACGAGGCATGCGGACGCGCAAGGGTGTTGATGAGCCGCTGGAACACGACCGCCGGGGCGAGCCCGAGCACTGCCTGTACGGCAATGCACGCCGCGACCAGCAGGCCAGGGCCACGGTAGGGGCGGAAGTAGGACAGCACCCGGCCGATCATCCGCCGCCGGTCGCCGGGAGCAAGATCCTGCTCGCCCCAGTCCACTGCCATCGCCGGGCCCACGCAGTACCGGTTCACGCCACTCCTCCGGGAATGACCTGGGATAGCGCCGCGCAGCACATGCCCGCCGCCGTCAGCAGCGCCAGGCCGCCCGCGGTGGCCGCTATCCGGGTGCGGCCGAGGCGTGGCCGCGCCGGGCGGCCATGCTCGAGCTGGGTCACGCGGGCCTCCAGCGACCCGGCCGGATCATCTGCGTGGCCGGCCGCAGCCACCGCCGGGCAAGCTGGGACGCTGGCCAGCTTCAGCAGGGCGCCCGCCAGAACGGCGCGCCCGGCACGAGTGGCAGCGGCCCGGTCGGCGGCCAGCTCGCGGCGCAGCCCCAGCTGGCCTGCCAGCCAGCGGGCAGCAGGCAGGTAAAAGCCGTAACCCGCGAGCATGCGGGCGGCCAGCAGCCGCAGCGGGTCCCGGTGCTGCAGGTGGCAACGTTCGTGCGCCAGTACCGCCATCAGCTCGGCCCGGCTCAGCGACCGGGCCAGGCCCTCGCTGACCAGGATCCTCGGCCTTAGCAGGCCACATGTGACAGCGAACGCCTCGTCCGATGCGACGACGCGGACCCGGCCGGCGATCCCCAGCGCCGCTGCCGTGTCCCGCGCCGCTGCCGTGTCCCGCGCCGCTGCCGGAAACTGCGGGGAGCCCGATCGCCCCATGCGCCGCAGCACCACAGACCCGCGGACCGCGCGCGCCGCAACAAGCGCCGCCGACGCCAGCCCGGCCATCGCGCTGACAAGGACCAAGCTCACGGCCGCGAGGTCGTACGGAAAGTGCAGCAGCCAGCCGACCCTGGCGTACTCGGCCGCCGCCAGCGCCGCCAGGACGCCGTGCGTCAGTACCGCCGCCAGGAGCAACGGCCAGGAAAGCACGGCCGCGGCCCCGCGCAAGCCCCTGCTCAACGGTCCTCCTCCGTCAGCCGCCGCAGCCGCCGCTGCAGCTGCGGATCCAGCTCCACACGCTCGACAAAACGGGCAAGCGCGGCATCGCCGAATTCGGCCAGCACGCCGCGGACGGCGATCTCCGCCGTGTCGGCCGCCACCGGCATGTAGACGAAGCTCCGCCCGGCCCTGGACCGGGCCAGGATGCCCTTGCGCGCCAGCCGGGACATAACCGTCATCACCGTGGTATACGCCAGCGGCGGGTCGCGCCGCGCGTTCAGGATCTCCGCCGTCCTGCGAACCGACAGCGGAGCGTCCGACCGCCATGCCACGGCCATCACCTCCGCCTCCAGCGGCCCCAGCGTGCCCGGCACCCCGTCCCCATCAGCCACGTGCCCTCCCTCGTGCAAGAGCCGTGAGACTCACATTTAAACTACGCTGGCGTAGTACTACATTAGCATCGTCAGACAATTCCGGAGCCGACGTCCGCATGGTGAGTGATCGGCATGGCCGTGCCGTGCACGAACCGCTCAAGGTTCGCGGCGGTCCCTTTCCTTCCTAGAACCGGTAGCCAGCGGACCGGTGGCTGGCGAGGACGTGACCCGCGACGGCCCGCGCTGCGTGGTGGCGGGCGGAGGCGCACTATCCACGCCCCCGGCGCGTCCGGGACACGCCGGGCTAGACGAGGCTGGCTTCCAGGGGCTAACGGGGCTGCGCCCCAGCCCGACGAGCCATGTTCGAACTTGACCCTCGAACAAAACTTGACTCGTCTCTGGACGCCCAAGGTACCTGGACGCCCAAGGTACCTAGCCGGGTGAGGCCGGCGCGGCGCCGGCGGCCGGTCTTGTCGCGGATCCGGTCGAGGTGGGAGCGGACCGTGCTGACGCTGATGTAGAGCTGCCCGGCGATCTGGGCTGGTTGCACTCAACCTCATGGGCCGACTCAGGATGGCAAGGCGGATGCGCGTGACTTGCTGCACCCCGCGGGTCAGCTGAGCATCAGGACGGCGTAAGCGGCGAGCCAGTGCTCGACCATGTAGTCGTCACCTTCGACGTGCGGGAGGGCGGCCTCCGCGTGCGTGCGGGCAGCCGCAAGGGCGGCGCCGATGCGCGGGTCGCCGTCGGGCAGGCTTTCTGCCAGCCGCCGCCAGCACCATGCGCGGCTCGCGTTGAGCCCGTGCAGGTGGGCGAACTGGCCGTCACTGGAGTCCGACACGACCGCGGGGGTGAACAGCGAGGCTGGCTCGCCATGCTCGATACCGGGCAGGAACATGCCGAGCCAATCGGCGAACTCGCCGGCGTGCAGGACCTGGGCCATCAGCTCTGCTTCGGTGAGCGCCGGTGACAGGAAGTCGTGCCCCGACGGCTCCCAGCCGCCGGGATAGAGCATGTCGCTGCCGAACCACGCATGCGCTTTGGCGGTGATCGCCTCCAGCAGCGCAGGGTCCCCCGACCTGGCCCGCGCTGCCGCGTACGGCAGCGCCCTGGACAGCCCGAACGCGCTGTTGGCGTGCACCCCGTGGCGAACCGGGTAGGTCGCCTTGGGCAGCCACTGGAGGAAGCGGCCACGGAGCCGGTCGGCCAGCGGCGCCAAGGCGGACGCCCACTTCCGGCCATCCTGATCGTCCCAGGACGCGGTCTCGTGAATCAGCGCAAGCGCCCAGCCCCAGCCATAAGGCCGCTCCCGGAGGCCGTCCGCGCTGACGATAAACTGCTCCTCCGCAGCCAGCGCCACGGCCCCGAAATGTGGGCCAAGCGCGGCCCGGATCTCGTCGGCCGGAACCGCGTCAGCAGCGACGCGCAGCAGCCGGACCAGCAGCCAGTGCATCTCCACGCACGAGTGCCAGTCGAAACTGCCATAGAAGACCGGTGTGCGCGCCCTCGGGCGGAACGGGAAGTCGCCGGGCGCCTTCATCGTGTGATACACCCCGGATGGAAACTCACGCCTGATGTTGGCCAGCGCCACCCGCGCATAGGACGCGGCCTCATCATGCAGCACCTGGGTCCAGTCGTCCATCAGCCCCACGACTCCTCCTCGGCCACGCCGCGCGTGATCCCAGGGCAGGCTAGACCCAAATGGGCGGCCACCGATATGTGGGTCAGCCAGCACGTCGCCCGCAAGGCGCACGAGGCCGCGTAGCCCGCCTTGTCCGTGCCGAGCCTGCTCAGATTGCCTGGCGGAGGATGGTCCTCAGGTCGCTGGTGCTCAAGGCGACGGGATTGCCTTGCATGCTGCTTGACTTGATGGCTTTGGCGGCAACCTCATCGGCGTGGTGCGGCCGGATACCGAACACGGCCAGGCCGGGTATCGCGAGCATGGTGATCGTGTCGCGGATCCAGGCGACGCCGTCCGCGATGGATGCGGCGGGTTTCCCCGTCAGCAACTGGGCCACTTCGGCGTACCGGTCAAGAGCGGGGTGGCTAGGCTGCCCGGCCTGCAGCGCGCGGACATTTGCTTCCATGACTGGTGCCAGTAGCGCAGCGCAGGCCATGCCGTGCGGCACATCCGCGGTCCCGCCGATCACGCCAGCCAGACCGTGCACGGCACCCAGCTTCGCGTTGGCCAGGGCAATCCCGCCCAGCAAGCTGCACATGGTCATGTCGGCTCGTGCCCCGAGATCCCTGCCGTCGGCATAGGCGGCGCGCAAGCCCGCCGCCGCGCGGCGCAGCCCCTCGCGCGCCAGGCCGTCGGTCAGCGGGTTCGCCCGGACGCAGACGAACGGCTCCAGGCACTGGGTCAGCGCGTCCAGGCCACTGGCGGCAGTGACCGGCGGCGGGCAGGATGCGCTGAGCGCAGGATCGAGCAGCGCGACCCGGGGGATCATCAGCGTGCTGCGCAGGCTCGCCTTGACCCGGTGCGCTGGCGAGGCGAGCACGGCGTTGGCGGTTACCTCCGCCCCGGTGCCAGCAGTGGTAGGCACCGCGACGCAGGGCACGGCAGGCTGGGTGATCTTCCGCCCGGACCCGATGACCTCCAGGTAGTCGAGCGGGTCGCCGCCGTTTGCCAGCAGCATGGCGACGGTCTTTCCGGCGTCGATGACGCTGCCGCCGCCGATCGCGGCGACAACGTCGGCGCCATGCTCGCGCGCGGCGGCGACGCCCGCCCGGGCCAGCTCGACCGTGGGCTCTCCGGCCACCGTGAACACCGCAGCGGGCAACCCCAGCCCGGCCAATAGCCCGGCGTGGCGCGCTGGGCTCGCGCCCGTGCACACCAGCACGCGGGACCCGAGCCCGGCGAGCACGCCCGGCAGTTCCGCCGCCCGGCCGATCCCGGCCATGATGCGGCCGGCGGTGGCGAACTCGAAGGTCGTCGTCGTCATGGCGGGTCGCTCGCCCAGCCGCCGGCCCCGGCCGGGAACACCGCGCTGTACCTGACGGACGCCCGCGGCTCCGCCATCATCTCCGCTACCGCATCTCGCCAGGCCGCATAGTGCGCCGTCAGCTTGTGCGCAGCCGAAGCATCAGCATCGCGGTAGACCTCCCCAAGGACCACGTGCGCCGGGTCGTGCTGATCCTGGATAACGTCGAAACGCAGCACGCCGGGCTCACCCAGCGATGCCCGCGCATTGACCAGCGTGGCGGCCAGGAAATCCTCGACCCGGCCGGACCGGACGCGTGCATGAACATGAACGACAAGCATGCGCTCATCCTGCTACACAGCGCTCACCCGAGAACGAGCGCCTAGTTCCACGGTCACTACCCTGGCCGGCTACAACTGCCTGACCCGTAAGGCATGCGCCCCGACCTACGGCAGTTCGCCAGCTGGTGTTTCACCAGCACCACAGGATGAGCGCGGTGCCGTTGCCGGGCCTCTCGCAGCCTGCCCGCGCGCTATTCAGCCGCAGGCGCCCGAAGTCCGCATGCGGGTGACAGGCCGGCGATGCCCGCATGAATCTCGGCTGCCCGCAGCGCCCAGCTGTGCCGCGCCGCGAAAGCCTGGCGGCACGCCAGCACGGCCGGAGTCCTCGGCTGGGCCAGCAGGCGGTCAACCTGATCGGCGAAGGACGCCGGGCCGGCGGCAATGCAGACCAGGTCAGTTGCCAGCCACCGGATGGCGGGCAGGTCGGTGGCGACGACGGCCCTGCCAGCCGCCAGGTACTCCAGTGTCTTGAGCGGGAAGCTGCTGCGATTGAACGCGCTGCCGGTGTAGGGCACGATACCGACGTCAATCAGCCGGAGATACCCGGGCAGGGCGTCGAAGGGCTTCGGGCCGACCCAGCGGACGTTAGGCCGGCGCCGCAGGGCCCCGAATCGCCGCTGCAACCTCGTCATTCCTGGCGGCGGATCGCAGGGACCAGCCGCCAGTGCACTGCCGGACAGCCGGCGGCCGGGGGACTACCGGGCAGCCAGCGGACTACCGGGCAGCCAGGACCTCGGCGACCTTCGCGGCTGCCCCAGAAGGATCGTCGGTATCGTGCAGCAGCTCACCCCAGGACCACCGGTAATACCAGCGGAGACGACCGCTGTGGTCAGTTCCCGCTGTGCAGTGGATACTCTCGGCCAGCATCGTCGCCCCGGGCATGAACACGTGCAGTGCCGCCGGGTACGTCGTCTTCACTGTCGCCTGGAAGCCCTCGGTGTCCAGCGCTGTCGCAAGCCGGTGTAAATGGTACGTACGTGCGTGGTCGCGAGTGCCGTCCTGCATCTTTCCCCGCCTTGCCTCGGTCGGCACATTGTGAGCGATCACGGTGCCCTCTTGTCAAGCGGGCGCGCAGCCTGCCGGAGTGCCGCTGGCCGGCACTCCGCCGCGCTTGCGCTCCCGGCGCCCGCTCAGCGGCGCTGCTGCCCGCCGTAACCTTCCTGGCCGTAGAGCTCAGGCGGGAGATAGCCAGCGGGTTCCTGCCGCCCGCCTGAATGTCTTCCTGACGCCAGATATCCTGCCGTCTCCGGCCCGCCACCATATCCGCCCGCTGGATATCCTGGCACGTCATGGCGTCCGTCCGGATACGGGCCGGGCGGGTATCCGGATGGGCTGCGGTGCTCGTTCCCGTCGGCCCGGCCGGGCATCCCGGCACCGTCGTGAGCACCGGGGCCGCGGAACTGGGCCGGGCCTCCCTGAGCGGCAGCCGGCGCCATTGCCCCGGTCACTTCGGGATACCAGCTGGCTGCCCGGCTGCCGAGTGGCGATGCGGAATCGCCCATGACCGGGCCATACCGGTAGCCCAGGCTCCCGTGGCCATTCTCCTGGCCGACCGGATAAGCCGGGTATCCACTTCCCTGTTGCCCCTGCGAGTAGGCGGACGCTGGGCTTTCCGCGTAACCAGGCAGGTCAGAGCTGACGTAGCTGCCATACGGATTCCCGGCTGCCGACGCGGCAGCAGGCAGCGGGCTCGGCACCGGAGCCCGAGTCGGCTGGGGCGGGCCAGCAGGAATGCTAGCACCAGCGCTGGCAGCACGAGCGGGCGGAGGATAGCTTCCCGGCCCGTAGTTGCCGATCGCGGGCTGGCCGTCCGGCTGGTAAGAACGCGGGGCCGTGGTGGCCGAGCTGATGTCGGCGGAAGCATGGCTATACCCGTTGGCTCCCCGCCCGTCAGCCGGCCGCGGACTGCCCTGGCCATAGCCGCCCGACTGCGTCACCGGCGCGCCGTAGGCAGCCTGGTCAGCCAGGCTCGCCGCCGGGCCGGATGGCCTGCCGCTGTGGTACGACCTGCTGTCCGAGGTAACGATCTTGGGGAACGACGGGCTGGTCAGGGGATCATCGTCGGCCGGCATCGGAACCACGGGCCGCTGCCCGCGCGGAATGCTCTCGGCACCGCGCGGCACCGGGCGGACCGGATCCGGCCTGCCCGCGTCAGGCCTGCCTAGCTCCGGCCGGATCCGATCCGGGCGGACCGGATCCGGCCCGCGCGCGGCTGCGGGCGCTGACAGGAACTCGGTGCCGCGCCCGGCCACGGCCGGCTGCGGAATGCTGCGGGCCGGCAGCGGCACGGCATCGTGCTGATGTTCGTGGCCGCGCTGGAACCCCTGCCCGCGCCGGGACAGTTGCATGGCCTGAGTCGCGGCATCCCTGTCCTGCCCCTGCGCCGCAGGGCGGGAGTCCTGGGCCGGCTGCGCGGCACGCGCGGTAGTGACAAGCGGCCTGTCGGAGGCTACTTCTTTCCAGTAATCCGCATCGGAGAGCTTGTCATACTCGGTGCTCGGCCAGTCGCCATCATCGTCCCGCCTGCCGCGTCCCGGCCGGCCCCGCGCCTGCGACCGGGCGTCCTGGCGCTGCGCCGTGCGGAACTCCGGCTCATCGCCATGATCACCATGGCCGCGGACCGCGTGAGCGCTTCCGACCGGCCGCCGGTCTTCCTGGCCGCGGCCCGCATCGCCGAAATCGCGATGGCCATGGCGCTCAGGCCGGTCGTCGTGGCCGCTCGATCTCGTCCGGCCCTCGAGGCGACCGGCCGGCTGCTCCAGCCGGGGCCGCTGCCCTTCGCGGCTCGAGCCTGGGACTTGGCTGCCCCTAGCCCTGCCGCGGTCCGCCGACGCTTCCGCGAAGTCGGCACGTTCATCATTTCGCACGTATCGCAGGCCTACCGCGACGGCGATGAGAATGACGACGACAACGATTCCCAGTCCGATCACGAGCGGAGTCATCGCACCATCCAGCTAGCCATGACCTCAAGAGCGGCGCAGGCTAGGCACGCGCGGCCATCGACGCGGGCCTTCCCCTGTAGTTGCTTGCGCCCTGAACGGAATACGAGGCTGGTCACTTGAACAGCGATTGTGTCGGACCCTATGGCCCGTGTCACGCACTTCGAGAAGTTTTGACCGACGTCGCTACCTTCCGTAGCGAATCGATTACTCCTTGGTCTTTGAGCGGCTTGAGAGCGGTTTCGCCGTTGCCGTAAGCCTGCCCCGTGCGATTGCACTCTGGGCTATCGCGGTCCACGCCGCCTTTGCGCTGGTCGGGCAGCTGGGCGGAGCATGCGGGCGGCATGTCGGCGAGCTCAATGCGTAAATGGTGAAGCGGTACTGATGATTCTCCTGAATCGGGCATGGCGCGTCATAACCAGCGAAGCCGCGGCTATTGTCGGCCTGGCGTGCGCCGGGCGGCAGCTGGCCTGCCTGAATATCCGTTGTCGCGGCGGGGATATCCAGCACGATCCAGTAAATGTACGGCGTGATGGGAGCGTCGGCGTCATCGACGACAAGCGCGAGTGCCTTCGTTCCCGGCGGCGCGCCGGACCAGTAAATAGGCGGGCTCTCGCCGCGGCCATGGCAGGTGTACTGGCGGGGGATGACGCCCTGGCCGAAGACCGGGCTGGTGACCGTCATTACCTGCTGCGCCTCCTGCCGGAGCGCCTTCGGGCCGCCGAGCAGGCCGCAGCCCGCGAGCAGCGGCACAGCGGCGAGCAGGGCGGCACCGCGCGCGACGCTGCGGGCCACCCGGTCACACCAGCCCAAGCGTGCTCCTATGCCTGTCGTCCCCGATCGGCCCCGACGGGTGATCCTACGCCCCGCGTGCCGCGCTGCCGAAATGCGGCCCGATTGTGCCCGTAAGCTGGCCGCGCCGGTCGCGCTGAAGCCGCCGGACCCGTCCTGTTCCGTCCCGTCACGCCGACGGCGGCCCGGCCGACTCCCCGGCCCGCCGCGGGAGTCCGCGCCTGGCCAGAATCG
>Ga0137390_10002170_pt1 | contig 15408 bp, 16 predicted proteins | sample 15con2h24AmetaG_FD_104937 | JGI IMG/M metagenome (GOLD analysis project Ga0137390, IMG submission 104937) | Vadose zone soil microbial communities from Angelo Coast Range Reserve, California, USA - 15con2h2.4A metaG | ecosystem: Environmental > Terrestrial > Soil > Vadose zone > Saprolite... | reverse complement strand
GGACGACCGGCGAGGCCCTGCCCTGCCGCCGCTGGTGCGCGCCGCGCTCGAGAACCTGCGCGAGGTCGCGGCGCAGCGCCTCGAAGGCGATGCCGACACGGAAGCAAAGCTCGTCGAGATCCTGGCGCGCGCCGCGCAGGAGCTAAAGAAGGCGTAGCCGACGCGCTTCGAGCGAAAGCAGCCATCGCTCTTTTTGGCGAAACGAACCCAACGGGCGAAAACGCCGGAAAATCAAAGCGCGGCGTTCCGCTCTCGCGAACGCGATCCTACTCGATCTTCAAATTGAGCTTGCGGATGAGCGCGCCCCACTTGCGCTCCTCGCGATCGATATCCTCGGCGTATTCCTGCGGGCTCGACGTCATGGCATCGCCGCCCTCGGAATGGATGCGCTTCTGCACATCCTCCTTCGCGACGAGCGCGCGCAGCTCCTTGTTGAGGCGGTCGATGATCGGCTTGGGCGTGCCGGCGGGCGCGAGCAGCCCGTAATGCAGCACCGACACGAAGCCCGGAAAGCCCGACTCAGCCGCCGTCGGCACGTCGGGTAGCAGGCTAAACCGCGTGGGGCTGAGCACCGCAATGGCGCGCAGCGTGCCGGCACTGAGATTGCCGAGCGCCGGCGGCAGCACACCGAACGCGACCGGCACGTGGCCGCCGAGCAGGTCGTTCATGACCTGGCCCGTGCCCTTGTAGGGCACGATGGTCACGTCGAGATTGGCCATCGACTTGAACAGCTCGGCCGACAGATAGCCGCCGGTGCCGACCGCCGACGTGCCGATGTTGAGCTTGCCGGGCTCGCGCTTCGCGAGCGCGATCACGTCGCCGATGGTCTTTGGCGGAAAGGACGGATGCGCCAGCAGCGCGACCGGCATCGATGCCATCAGCCCGATGGGCGCGAAATCGACGCGCGGATCGTAGCCGGCATTGGCGTAGAGCGTCGGGTTGATCGAGATGCTGCCGGTGTGGCCGAGCACCAGCGTATAGCCGTCGGGCGCCGCCTTCGCGACCGTCCGCATGCCGACATTGCCGCTGCCGCCGCCGCGATTGTCGACGATGACCTGCGCGCCGAGCCCCGCCGACAATTTTTCGGCGACGAGGCGCGCCATGGCGTCGACGCCGCCGCCCGGCGGGTAAGGCACGACGAGCGTGACCGTGCGGCTCGGATAGTCCTGCGCGCTCGCCGGCAGCGCGAAACCGAGTGCCGCGGCCGCGATCGCCATGGCGATCCCAAGGCGTGGCTTCATCATCTCCTCCTGCGGCGAACGGCAGATCTCAAAACGAAACCGCCGGCCCCGATAGCACGGGCCGGCGGTCTAACGCCAATATGATGGATGACTAGTCGCGCTAATGAACGGCGCCGTTCCTCAGCCGTGCGATTTCGTCTTTCAGGTGCAACTTGCGACGCTTCAGTTCTACGATTTTCAGGTCGTCGATCGAGGGATGGTGTTGCGCTTCGAGCAACTCGTTCTCCAGCGCCTGGTGCCGCTGTTCGAGTTCCGCAAGATGCGACTGCATGGACATCGGGGAGGTCTCCTCATGTCAGATTTGGGCCTGACTCGGTCAGATTCACCCTGACTGAAGCTAGTATGCCACAAGGCCGGTTGTAAGTCGACGCACCGCCCAATGGTGCAACGCAAAAATCGTTAAAATGCGACACTTGTGCCCGCAAATCCGGCCGTGCGGCTTGCGGTTGCCTAAAACCATGCGGCGGACGCATGATAGGGTTCCCTCGAGCGAACGGCTGCGATGACCGAAGAGGAAGAAATCGAGCTGCGGGCTCAACTTGCGCGGCTGCGGCAGGAACATCGCGACCTCGATGCGGCAATCGCGGCCCTCCAGGAATCACCCGCCTCCGACATTCTCCAGGTCCAGCGGCTGAAGAAACGAAAACTCGTGCTGCGTGACCGGATTACCTTCATCGAGGACCAGCTCACGCCGGACATCATCGCCTAGCCTTCGGGCGCCACTGCAGAATGCCGCACGGGCTAGCACGACGCCTTGCGCTCTCGTTTCCGCACATACATCGCCGCGTCGGCAAGGGCGGTGACGTCGGCGATATCGTCCTGGGCACGAAGCTCGCAGACGCCGGCCGACGCGCCGACCGACAGACGATTGCCGTTCCATGGGACGCTCGTGGCGGCAACCGCGCGTTCGAGCGCCGACGCCTTGGCACCCGCATCGTGCGCGCTGAGATTCCACAGCAGGACGGCGAACTCGTCGCCGCCGAGGCGCGCCACGACGTCGGAGGCGCGCACGCTGGCGACGAGCGTCCCCGCCACGGCCTGCAGAACGGCGTCGCCCGCCGCGTGGCCGTGGCGATCGTTGACCGGCTTGAATCCGTCGAGGTCGAGATAGACCAGCGCGGCGCTGCCGTCGTAGCGCCGCAGATAGGCGCTGGCGCGTTTCAATTCGCGCTCGAAGCCGCGCCGGTTGAGAACTTGCGTGAGCGGGTCGCTCTCCGCGTGGGCTTCGAGCTCGGCGACGCGGGAGCGCATGCCCGCAAGCTCGGCCTCGAGCCGCGCGACCTCGGCAGCGAGCCGCGCCGGATCGGATGGCGACGGCGCCTTGGCGTCCAACCGAGGCGCCCGCTCGCGCGCTTGCGGCAGGGGGGCGGGACGCGTCGTTGCCTTGTCCTTTGTCCGCCTTGCCTGTTTGCTCATATTCCGATTCCGTCATGGGCAGCTTAGCAGCCGGCCAAAGCGAACAGGAGACATTCGTCGGAGCCATTTTCGGCAGCGCATGCGCCGCCTCTCCCGAGGCCAGGCGGATTACGCTACGCTCGCGCCCGTCGACCGGAGGCTGCCATGCTCACTGATCGCCGCGTCCTTCTCATCGTCGCCGCAACGCTGGTCTTTGCCCAGGGCACGGCGCTCGGCCAGATCGCGCCGCCGCGTACCTTGGAAGAGCTCAAGGCGGAGACGCAGGCGCGCGCCGACCGCAACGGCTATCCGCTCACCGGCCTCAAGCCCGCCGACGTGCGCGAGGCGCTCGCCAAGATCACGACGCTCGACCGCGACGAATGGGCGGCCGCCTGGAGCGCGGTCGCGGCGCGATACGAGGACGCCGCCAAGGCGGCGGAAGCCGCCGGCCGGATCGGCGACGCGAAGGAAAACTATGTGCAGGCCTGGCGGCTCTATTCGTTCGCGCGCTGGCCCACCCCCAACTCGCCCGGCAAGCAGAAGGCCTACGAGAGGGCACTCGCAGCTTTCAGCGCCTATGCGCGCCATCTCGACCCGGCGCCGCAGACCGTGCGTATTCCCTTCGAGGGCAAGGAGATCGTAGGCTGGCTGCGGCTGCCCAAGGACGTGCGGCCGGCGCCGCTGGTCTTCACCATCAGCGCCCTCGACAGCCGCAAGGAGGACAATGTCGAGCGCGGCGAGGCGTTCATCCGGCGCGGCATCGCCACTATCTCGTTCGACATGCCGGGCACCGGCCAGGCGCCGCTCAAGGGCGACGTCGACTCGGAACGAATGTTTTCGCGCGCGCTCGATTACGTGGCGACGCGGCCCGAGATCGACGCCAAGCGCATCGTGGTCCAAGGCGGCAGCTGGAGCGGATACTGGTCGGCGAAGCTCGGCATCGTCGAGCGCGCGCGCCTCAAGGCGGTCGTGGTCCAGGGCGCGCCGATCCACCACTACTTCCAGCCCGAATGGCAGACCAAGGCTCTTGGCACGCGCGAATACCTGTTCGATCTCTTCCCCGCCCGCGCCTCGGTCTATGAGGCCAAGACGCTCGAAGAATTCCTCGCCTTCGGGCCGAAGATGTCCCTGCAGGGCCAAGGCCTGATCGGCCGGCCGTCGGCCCCGATGCTGCTCGTCAACGGCAACAAGGACACCCAGGTCCCGATCGCCGATCTCGACCTGATGCTGCACGCCGGTTCGCCCAAGGAGGCCTGGGTCAACCCGGGCGGCGGCCACATGGGCCGCTCGGCCGACTGGCCGGATGGTAAAATCTTCGAAAAGGTCGTGGCGCCCTGGATCGCGCGCCAGCTCGGCGTCGGCGAATAGCCGCCAACTGGTGGACTCGTCAGGTCATTTCTGCTACAGCCGCGCGACTCGGGAGCCCGACCGCGTCGGCGGATGGCTGGCTCCGGCAAACAGCATCCGACAGGATTCAGAGAGGAACTCAGGCGTGCAGGTTCTCGTTCGCGACAACAATGTCGACCAGGCCCTCAAGGCGCTCAAAAAGAAAATGCAGCGCGAGGGCATTTTCCGCGAGATGAAGCTCCGCGGTCACTACGAAAAACCCTCCACCAAGAGAGCACGGGAAAAGGCGGAAGCGATCCGCCGGGCTCGCAAGCTCGCCCGCAAGCGCGCTCAGCGCGAGGGCCTGCTGCCCGGCAAGCCGAAGCCCACGACGCGGGGACCCGGTGGTCCCGGTGGCCGGCCCGGCGGTCCTGGCGGCCGCGGCGGCTTCGGCGGCGGTGGCGGCGGGTTCGGTGGCGGTGGCGGGTTCGGCGGCGGACCGCGCTGACCTCGGGTCCATCCTTCGGAAGTTTTCGCGCGGGCAGGCAACACCTGCCCGCGTTGTCGTTTCTACAGCGCCTTGACGATCTCTTCGGTCATCTTCTTGGCGTCGCCGAACAGCATCATGGTGTTGTCGCGGTAGAACAGCGTGTTGTCGATGCCGGCATAGCCTGACGACAGCGAGCGCTTCGAGAACATCACGGTGCCGGCCTTCCAGACCTCCAGCACCGGCATGCCGTAGATCGGCGACTGCGGGTCTTCCTTGGCGGCCGGATTGGTCACGTCGTTCGCGCCGATCACGAAGGCGACGTCGGCCTGGGCGAACTCCGAGTTGATGTCCTCGAGCTCGAACACCTCGTCGTAGGGCACGTTCGCTTCCGCGAGCAGCACGTTCATGTGACCCGGCATGCGGCCCGCGACCGGGTGGATGGCGTATTTGACCTCGACGCCCTCGGCCTTGAGCTTGTCGGCCATCTCGCGCAACGCGTGCTGGGCCTGCGCGACCGCCATGCCGTAGCCCGGCACGATGATCACCTTGCCGGCGTTCTTGAGCATGAAGCCCGCGTCCTCGGCCGATCCCTGCTTGACCGGCCGCGCCTCCTTGCCGGCGGCCGGTCCCGCGACCTCGCCGCCGAAGCCGCCGAGGATGACCGAGATGAAGCTGCGGTTCATCCCCTTGCACATGATGTAGGAGAGGATCGCGCCCGACGAGCCGACCAGCGCGCCCGTGATGATCAGCGCCGAATTGCCGAGCGTGAACCCGATGCCGGCCGCCGCCCAGCCCGAATAGGAGTTGAGCATCGAGATCACGACCGGCATGTCGGCGCCGCCGATCGGGACGATGATGAGGACGCCGAACGCGAAGGCGGCGAGCGCGAGCAGCCAGAACGCCGCGTGGCTTTCGCTGCGCGCGAACCACACGATCAGCGCGACGATGCCGATGAACAGCGCGCTGTTGATGACGTGGCGCAGCGGCAGGAGGATCGGCGCCCCGCTCATGCGCGCGGACAGTTTGAGGAACGCGATCACCGAGCCCGTGAAGGTGACGGCGCCGATCGCGGCGCCAAGCGACATCTCGATCAGGCTCGCGCCGTGGATCGCGCCGACGCGGCCGATGTCGAAGGCGCTGGGCGCATAGAGCGCGGCGGCCGCGACCAGCACCGCCGCCATGCCGACCAGCGAATGGAAGGCGGCCACCAGCTCCGGCATCGCCGTCATCGGGACGCGGCGCGCGATCACCGCGCCGATGCCGCCGCCGAGGCCGAGCCCGACGATCACCAGCACGATCGCGCCGAAACCGGCGGGCGGATGCGAGGCGAGCGTGGTCACCATCGCGATCGCCATGCCGGTCATGCCGAACAGGTTGCCGCGACGGCTCGATTCCGGGCTCGACAGCCCGCGCAGCGCGAGGATGAACAGAACTCCGGCGACGAGGTAGAGGAGCGCAACCAGATTGGGATTCATGGCGCGCGGCTCACTTCTTTTTCTTCTGGTACATGCCGAGCATGCGCTGGGTAACCAGGAAGCCGCCGAAGATGTTGACCGAAGCCAGCACCAGCGCGAAGAAGCCGAGAGCGCGCGCCCAGATCGGGCCACTTTCGTTCGTCGCCAGCGGAACGCCGACCGCCAAAAGCGCACCCACCACGATCACCGACGAGATCGCATTGGTCACCGACATCAGCGGCGTGTGCAGCGCCGGCGTCACCGACCAGACGACGTAGTAGCCGACGAAGACCGCGAGCACGAAGATGGAGAAGCGAAACACGAAGGGATCGACGGCCTGCGCAACGTGCTCCATGGCGGGTCTCCTCAGGCGGCCGTCTTCGGCTTGAAATTCGGATGGATGACGGCGCCGTCGCGCGTGAGCGCGGTCGCCTTCACGATCTCGTCGTCCCAGTTGACAGCAAGCGCCTGGGTCTTCTTGTCGACCAGGATTTCCAGGAACGCGTACAGGTTCCGGGCGTAGAGCGCCGATGCCGAGGCGGCGAGCCGGCCCGGCACGTTGAGGTGGCCGACGATCTTGACGCCGTCGACCTCGGCAACCGCGCCAGGCTTCGCCCCCTCGACGTTGCCGCCGCGCTCGACCGCGAGATCGACGATCACCGAGCCCGGCCGCATCGACCTTACCATTTCGGCGGAGATCAACCTCGGGGCCGGGCGGCCCGGAATGAGCGCCGTGGTGATGACAATGTCCTGCTTCTTCACGTGCTCGGCGACGAGGGCGGCCTGCTTGGCCTGGTACTCCTTGGACATTTCCTTGGCGTAGCCCGCCGCCGTCTCGGCCTGCTTGAATTCCTCATCCTCGACCGCGATGAACTTCGCGCCGAGGCTCTCGACCTGCTCTTTCGCGGCCGGCCGCACGTCGGTCGCGGTGACGATCGCGCCGAGCCGGCGCGCGGTCGCGATCGCCTGCAGACCGGCGACGCCGGCGCCCATCACGAAAACCCTCGTGGCCGGCACCGTGCCGGCGGCGGTCATCATCATCGGCAGCGCGCGGCCGTATTCGGCGGCGGCGTCGATCACCGCCCGGTAGCCGGCGAGGTTGGCCTGGCTCGAGAGCACGTCCATCACCTGCGCGCGGCTGATGCGCGGCATCAGCTCCATCGCGAAGGCCGTCACGCCGGCGCGCGCCATCTCGGCGAGCGCCCCCTCGTTGCCGTACGGGTCCATGATCGCAAGGACGAGCGCACCCTTCTTATACGCGCCGAGTTCCGCCTCGGCGGGGCGACGCACCTTGAGCACGACGTCGGCATCGCGGGCCGCGTCCGCCGCCATGCTGGCGCCTGCCGCCGCGTAGTCCGCGTCGAGCACGCCCGATTTCATCCCGGCGCCCGGCTCGACCGCGACGTCGGCGCCGAGCGCCTTCATCTTCTTCACGGTATCCGGAATCGCGGCGACGCGCGGTTCGGCCGGATCGGATTCCGCGACAACAGCGATTTTCATGGATCACCCAAGATGCCGCCGCGACGGAAGGGGCGACGGGGATTGGATCGAGGAGGCGGGGCTCAGACCAGGAAATACGCCATCAGGATGAGCAGCACGACGACGGAAAGCGTGCCCCATTTCACGAGCGCCACGAAAAACTTGTAGGTCCCTTCGTGCTCGGCATAGTCATTTCCGGTGGCGGTCGCGTATTCGACCTCGCCGTGATAGGCCATTTCATGTCTCCAGGCTTATTGCTTCGTTGCGGGGGGATTAGCGCAATTGCGCCGTCAGGGCAACGGCGCAAGCCGGCCGCAAAATCACAGCCCCGCCTGCGCGAGCGCCGCCCGCTGCCGCTCGCCCACCCGCGCGATCGAGAAGTGCTCGATCGCCTCGTTGAACAGCCGGTAATAATTGAGCTTGGCGGCAAGGTGGAGAAACACGGCGCCGAGCCCGATTGCCGCGCGGTCCATGAACACGAATTCGCGCGGCACCCGTACCGGTCCCTTTTCCTTGAGTGCGCGGTGCACCTCGAAGGCCTGACGGCGGCCGTATTCCGACGGCTTCACCCCGTCCGCTATGGTGCGCTCGCGGTCATCGAGCAGCGGGCCGTAGATGAACTTCGCCCAGATATTGAGCACGTCGATCAATTCGCGCGAGAGGCCCTTGAAGCCCCAGGTCTCGTAGGCGTGCACGACGAGATCGCGGTCGCCCTTGAGAAGCCCGTGATAGAGATCGACCACCCCGCCGACGAATTTCTCCGGGAAGATGCGGATGCAGCCATAGTCGAGCAGATTGATGCCGCCGGGCTCGCCGTCCGCGTCGAAGACCGTGTAGTTGCCGAGATGCGGATCGCCGTGGATCACGCCGTAGCGGCTGAACGGATGCCACCACGCCTTGAACATGGCGACCGCGAGCCGGTTGCGCACCTCGATCGGATGTTGCGTGAAGGCAAGCATCTTTTCGCCCTCAAGCCAGTCGAGCGTGAGCAGGCGCTTGGTCGACAGCGCCGGCCAGACGTGCGGGACGCGCACCTCCGGCGTCTGCGCCAGCATGGCGCGGTAGAGCGCGACATGCTTCGCCTCGTGCACGTAGTCGAGCTCTTCGCGCATGCGCGCGCCGATCTCCTGGGCGATCTCGCTGGTGTCGATCGCCGGATCCATGCGGCGATGGATGGCGAAGATCCACTCGAGCTGACGCAGGTCCGCCTCGACCGCCGACTGCATGTCCGGATATTGCAGCTTGCAGGCCAGCTCCGCCCCTTCGTGCGCGCGGGCGCGGTGGACCTGGCCGAGCGAGGCGGCCGCGGCCGGGTGGTGCTCGAAGCTTGCAAACTTCGCCTGCCACTCGGGGCCGAGCTCCGCCATCATGCGCCGCTTGACGAAGGCCCAGCCCATCGGCGGCGCCTCGCTCTGCAATTTGATGAGCTCGGCGGCGTATTCGGGCGGCAGCGCGTCCGGGATGGTCGCCATCAGCTGCGCGACCTTCATGATCGGGCCTTTGAGGCCGCCCAGGGCCGCCGCGAGCTCGGCCGCGTTCTTGACGCGATCGAGATCGAGGCCGAAGAAGCGCGTGGCCGCGATTTTTGCCGCCACGCCACCCATGTTGGCGCCGACGCGCGCGTAGCGGGCGGCACGGGCCGAAAAGCGGTTTTTTTCGCGGTCGGTCATCGGGGAAAGGTCCCTGCCCCACAACAGATAAGCCTAACGGCGCGCGCCGCCAACAATCTCCGGCAAATTCGCCTAACGAATAGGATGGCACGCAACCTTCGCCTATATCCCTGAAGCGGCGTTTGATCGCAGAGCGAGCCGATGAATGAGCCCTCCACTGCCGTGAGCCGCGGCCGCCGGCATTTTGTTGCCCTGCTTTGGGGCGGCTGGATCGCGGGCGCGATCATGACTGCGCTCGGCTTTGTGGCTCCGCTCGTGCCTGCCTTCGACCTCATCAACCAATGCCGCCCATTCGCGGCGGGCGGCGCGCTTCTCCTGTTTACGGCTGCGTTCGCGATGAGAGAATGGCGCCTGATCCGGCCGACCGCGGCGCTCGCTCTGCTGCTCGTCGGACTGCTCCTGCTGCCATGGGCGCGGGCCGCGGACACGCTGCCGAGCACCGCGCCGGCGCTGCGGCTCGTGACGTTCGATCTCGCGGCCGGCAACGACCGGTTCGACGACATCGCCGAATTCATTCGCGCGTCGGGCCCCGACATCGTTCTCCTGCAGGAGGTCAGCTGCACGGCGGCCGATCGGCTCATCCCGAAACTCAAGGCGTCCTTTCCGCATGCTCTGGTCTCGGCGGAAAGCTGCGCCGGCCAGGCGCTGCTCGCGAAACGGCCCTGGCTCACCGGCGGCCAGGTCATCACCGGCACGCGCAAGCCCCTCCTGGTCTGGGCAAGTTTTCAATGGGACGGCGCGCGCTTCGACCTCATCGGCGCACAGCTTGCCGGCCCGCTTGCGCCGAACGAGCAGGCGGCCGACGTCGAGCGATTGCTCACGCGCGTCAACGCGCAAGGCGAGAGGCAGATCGTCGCCGGCACGCTCAACCTTGCGCCGTTCGCCTGGAAATTCGCGCAGCTCAACAATGCCGGGCTCGGCCAGCACGCGACGTTTCTCGCGACCTGGCCGGCGCAATGGCCGCTCTTTCTGATGGACAACGTGCTTTCGACGCACGGCATCGCGAGCGTTCGTCTTGTCGTGGGGCCGACGCTCGGATCGGATCACCGGCCGCTGATCGCGGACATCGCTTTTACGAAGTAGCGACCGGCGTCAGAATTTCGGGAGATTATCGGCGATCCAGCGTGCAAGACTTTTCTCGCTCACCTCGCCAGCAGCCAGCGCAAGCACCATGGCGGTGGCATGCGCTTGATCCGGCGCAAAGTGAATGCCGTTTTTCCGTAGGAACACCATCATAGTCATGAATGCGATACGCTTGTTGCCATCCACGAATGCGTGATTCTTCGCGAGACCGAACGCATAGGCCGCTGCAAGTTCGACCAATCCCGCCCGCTCATACCGCCATTTGTTGACTGGGCGCTCAAGCGCGGATTGCAACATGCCTTCATCGCGCAGCCCCGGCGCTCCGCCAAATCGACGGAGCTGCCGACTGTGTATCGCGATCGCCTGATCGTAAGTGACCCACGCCGGCTCGTTGGGCTCACTCATGTGGGGCTCGCTTATTTTGCGAGCGCGGCAAGCGTGTCCCGATACTCGTCCATGATTTCGTCGGCGAGTTCAGTGGTCTTCGCGAAATCCGGATCATATGGCAGCGCTTGAAATCCGCCGCCCGCCAATTCGGTCACATGCAGGTGCTGGCCACGTTTGAGGTCGAGGCGCTGCATCAATTCGCGCGGCAGAATGAGGCCGTCGGAATTCCCGATCCTTTTGATCTCGATCTTCATGGCCGCGTCCTTTCGAAACGCATGCATTTACATTATACAGTTGTATAACATCGTTAGACGGAATGTACAACTCAAGATTAATGAAATAATATCAATGTATTAGGCGGTCAAAGCCCCTCCAGCTCGCCTATCATCCGCTCCAGCAACGACAGCCCGCGCTGCCAGAAGGCGGGGTCGCGCGCGTCGAGGCCGAACGGCTTGAGCAGCTCCGAATGATGCTTGGTGCCGCCGGCGGCCAGCATCTCGAGATAGCGCTCTGCGAACCCTTCGTGCGCCTTCTCGTAAACCGCGTAGAGCGAGTTCACCAGGCAATCGCCGAACGCGTAGGCGTAGACGTAGAACGGCGCGTGGACGAAATGGCCGATATAGGCCCAGAACGTCTCGTAGCCGGGCTTGAGCTCGACCGCGGGTCCGAGGCTCTCCGACTGCACCTCCCACCAGATCGCGCCGATGCGCTCGGCGGTCAGCTCGCCCTTCTTGCGCTCGGTGTGGATCGCGCGCTCGAAGGTGTAGAACGCGATCTGCCGGATGACCGTATTGATCATGTCCTCGACCTTGCCGGCGAGCATCGCCTTGCGCTGCCCGCGCTCGGTGGTCGCGGCGAGCACGCGCTGGAACGTGAGCATTTCGCCGAACACGCTCGCGGTCTCGGCGAGCGTGAGCGGCGTCGGAGCCATCAGCGGCCCGTTGCGCGCCGCGAGCACCTGATGCACGCCGTGGCCGAGCTCATGCGCGAGCGTCATCACGTCGCGCGGCTTGCCCTGGTAGTTGAGCAGCACATAGGGATGCACCGACGGCACCGTCGGATGCGAGAAGGCGCCGGGCGCCTTGCCGGGACGCACCGGCGCGTCGATCCAACGCGAGGTGAAGAAGCGCTCCGCGATCTCGGCCATCTTCGGTGAGAACGCGCCGTAGGCCGAGAGCACCGTGTTCATCGCTTCCGTCCAGGCGATCACCCGCATCGGGACGTTCGGCAGCGGCGCATTGCGATCCCAATGGGCAAGCCGCTTCTTGCCGAACCACCTGGCCTTCAAGGCGTAATAGCGGTGCGAGAGCCGCGGATAGCCGGCGCGCACCGCGGCGACCAGCGCCTCCACCACCTCGCGCTCCACCCGGTTGCCGAGATGCCGGGCGTCGGCGATGTCGGCGAAGCCGCGCCAGCGATCGGAAATCTCCTTGTCCTTGGCGAGCGTGTTGGTGATGAGCGTGAAGGTGCGAAGATTGGCCTTGAACGTCTGCGCCAGCGCCTGCGCCGCCGCCTTGCGCGTCGCCTCGCGCCGCTCCTGCAACAGGTTGAGCGTCGGCTCGAGCGGCAGCGATTTGCCGGCGACCTTGAAGCGCAGGCCCGCGAGCGTCTCGTCGAACAGCCGGTTCCAGGCGCCGTGGCCGGTGACGGACTTCTCATGGAAAAGCTGCTCGATGCGGTCCTCGAGCTGGTACGGCTTCTCCTTGCGGACATCCTCGAGCCAGGGCCGATAATGGCCGAGCGCCGGATCCGCCATCGCAGCCTCGAGCAGCTTGTCCTCGATGCGGTTGAGCTCGAGGGTGAAGAACAGGAGATGTGAGGACGCGGCGGTGATGCGCTCCTGCACGTCGCCGTAGAATTTCGCGCGCGTCGGATCGGCGGTGTTGCCGGCATAGAGAAGGCCCGCAAAGGAGAGCAGCCGTCCGATGAGGTCGTCGATCGCCTCGTAACGTCTCACCGCCTGGGCCAACTCGGTACCACCGCCCGGGGACTTCGCCATGTCGGCGAGCCGTCCCTTGTAGGCCTCCTCGAAGGCGAGGCAGTCGGCGTCCGCGCGGTCGAGATCGCGTTTGACCTCGGGCCCATCCAGCGCCGGATAGAGATCCGTCAGATTCCACTCAGGCAGCGCTCCGAGCCCGGAGGTCTTGGACCGGGCGGCCGGCGCGGCGGGAGCGCGCTTGACGGCGGCTTTGCGGGCAGAGGTGGCGGGGGCGGGTCGGGCGGTACGGGTGCGCATCTGGGTCATACGGCTCAAAACGGACTGGCGAGGCGATCGGTTCGATCTTCAGGGAGCCACGCCCTGTGGCGAAGCGAGGGCCGCAAGGCGGCGGCACCGAAGCATGCCCGCGTCTCCCGCCGCAAGAGAGCCTTAACAGGACATTAATCCCGATCGGCGAGAGTGGTGACGGGGATAGTAGCGGGGTGAGTGTTGCGTCATGGCCGAACGCGTCCTGATCGTCGATGACGACCCGGTGGCGCGCCGCCTGGTCGAGAATATCGTGAGCCGGGCGGGCTTCGAGCCGGTGACGGCCGAGGGGGGCGACGCGGCGCTCGCCCTGCTGACGTCGGGCGAACGCGTCGACTGCGTGGTCCTCGATCTCGTGATGCCGGACCTCGACGGTCTCGGCGTGCTCGCCAGGATGCGGCAGGCCGGGATCGATGTGCCGGTCATCGTGCAGACCGCCCATGGCGGTATCGACAACGTCGTTTCCGCCATGCGGGCGGGCGCAGCCGATTTCGTCGTCAAGCCGGTCGGGGCGGAGCGTTTGCAGGTCTCGCTGCGCAATGCGCTCGCCACGAGTGCGCTCGCGGGCGAGCTCAGCCGGCTGAAGCGCAGCCGGTCCGGGACGCTGACCTTCAAGGACATCGTCACCCGCAGTCCGCGCATGCTGGCGATCCTGCACACCGCCGAGAAGGCGGCGGCGTCGACCATCCCGGTGCTCATCGAAGGCGAGTCCGGCGTCGGCAAGGAACTGATCGCGCGCGCCATCCACGGCTCGGGCGAGCGCCGCGCCAAACCTTTCGTCGCCGTCAATTGCGGCGCGATCCCGGAAAACCTGGTTGAATCGGTGCTGTTCGGTCACGAGAAGGGCGCCTTCACGGGTGCCGCCGAACGTCATGTCGGCAAATTCGTCGAGGCCTCGGGCGGCACGCTCTTCCTCGACGAGATCGGCGAGTTGCCGCTGCCGGCCCAGGTCAAGCTCCTGCGGGCGCTCCAGGAAAGCGAGGTCGATCCGATCGGCGCCAAGAAGCCCGTCAAGATCGACGTGCGCATCGTGTCGGCCACCAACCGCGACCTGATCGCCGACGTCAAAGCCGGCCGCTTCCGCGAAGACCTTTTTTATCGGATGCACGTTTTCCCGATCTCCGTGCCGCCGCTGCGCGAACGCAGCGAAGACATTCCCGAACTCGTGCGGCACTTCCTGCTGCGGTTCGCCGCGGAGGAAGGCAAGCGCATGCGGGCGGTCACCGGCGAGGCGCTCGCGCTGCTCGCCGGCCACCGTTGGCCGGGCAATGTGCGCCAGCTCGAGAATGCCGTGTTCCGCGCCGTGGTGCTCGCCGAGAGCGACGAAATCGGCGTCGCCGAGTTTCCGCAAATCGCGGCGCAGGGCGCGACCGAGACACCTCTCGTTCCTGATTCCGCACCGGAATCGTCGCCCGGCCGCGCCAGCGCAGCGCCGGCGCCGCTCGTGCTCGACGCCGGGGCGGGAACCAGCCGCGATGCCCGCCCCCGTACCGATTTACCGGGAACCCTGTCTTTGCTCGATGCGAGCGGGGAAGTCCTGCCGCTCGAGACGATCGAGGCTGCGGCGATCCGCTTTGCGATTGCCCATTATCGCGGACAAATGTCCGAAGTTGCTCGCAAATTGCACATCGGCCGCTCGACGCTCTATCGCAAGCTCGACCAACTGGGTCTCGCCGACAGCGCCGATTCCGCCAAATCCGACGTGGCGGGACGGTGACACCGCCACAAAATCGCGTGAAACGCCCTGAATAAAATGTCCCGGCCTCCTGGAACGTGGGCTAAATTGCATGCGGTTTGGTTTGGGCGTGGTCAGCGTCAGCGTCGGTCTCAACGCGTAAAGTGGTTATCGTCGCGGCACGGCCGCCACGCGAAAGGGAATTTGTCAAATGCGAGAGCTTCGTTTCGGGCTTCTTTTGGCCTGCACGGCCATTGCGGTCGTCCTGGTCGCCCGCACCTCGGCGATCTGCGCGACACCGGCCGAGGAAAAAGCGATCGAGGCCCTCGTTCCGGTCCCGGACACCACCGGCGTTCCTCCGCCGACCGCTGCAGACGTGGCCCCGCCGAGCGCCCCGGCAGCGGTTCCGGCTGCGCCAGCTGAGCAACCCGCCGCGGCGGCGGCGGCGCCTCCATCGCTCGACCAGCAGGTGGCGGACAGGCTCCGCGAGATCTTGACCGCAAAGTCGGACCGTTTCCTCGATCGCAAAATCCGCCCGGCCGTCGAGGCATTCTACGCCACGCGCGACTACGCGCCGCTCTGGGTCGACAACGGCGCGCGGAGCGCACGCGCCAAAGCCGCGGCCGCGTATCTCGCCAAGGTCGACGCCGACGGCCTCGATCCGGCGGATTATCCGCTGCCGGACGTGAAGGCCGGCGCGGACGCCGCCGCGCTCGCCGAAGCGGAGCTCAAGTTCACCGCGACGATCCTCACCTACGCCCGGCATGCGCAGACCGGTCGCGTGCATTACTCGCGCATCAGCGCGGATATCCTGTTCAACCTGGCGATGCCCGAACCGGCCGACGTGCTCGGCAAGCTCACGGACGCCGGCAACGTCGCGACCGCGCTCGCCAGCTTCAACCCGCAGCAGCCGGGCTACAAGGCGCTCAAGGCGAAGCTCGCCGAGGCGCGCGCCGCCAAGGG
>Ga0137390_10002167_pt1 | contig 15412 bp, 22 predicted proteins | sample 15con2h24AmetaG_FD_104937 | JGI IMG/M metagenome (GOLD analysis project Ga0137390, IMG submission 104937) | Vadose zone soil microbial communities from Angelo Coast Range Reserve, California, USA - 15con2h2.4A metaG | ecosystem: Environmental > Terrestrial > Soil > Vadose zone > Saprolite... | reverse complement strand
GGGCCGGCTGCGGGGGGTGGGGTCTTTATCGTGTAGGACGAGGGTTCGTTTGGGTTCCCGCCTTGCGTGATGGTGAAAAAAAAAAAAAAGAGGAAAACAACGCGCAACCATGAGAAAGGGCTCCCTCATTTCACGTAGAAGGGCTGAGGGCAGCAAGGGGACGTGAGTGGAAAGCGCACCGATTGAAATGCTTGAGTGATTCCCCGGGTTGAATCTCAATAGTACCAATCGGATGATCTTTCCCCTTCGTCAATGCCTTACCACTCTTCTCTGCATCACCCGCCGACGCGTTCGTGCGACGTTTCTTAGGTGGTGGTGGTGGCTTCAGAGCGCTCTTATCGTTGTTCGCGTCCGCATCGTCGATTCGCGACCGCGCACGCTTCTGCCGAAATTCGGCGCGGATTCTCGCTGCATCCAGCACCCGCGCGGCGGACTTGGGGATGCGTTCGGTACTGATGCTCGTACCGATGCTAGCGCCGGATGGGGCGAGATCTGTGCCTCTAGGCCAATGAGAGAGTTGGGTAATCGGATCGGATCTGTGCTGACCTTTCATTCTTCTGTTGCTCGCGTACAGAGCGTTTTGCGCGTTTGTGAGGCATCTTTCAGTACCCCGTCTCTAAATTCAAGGTTGGTGAAGCCCGAGGGTACCGTAGCTGGAGGGTGGAGGGCGATTGGCAGTACTACTGTAGTATTTTCTGCGATCAAGTTTTTTCTCTCGATATATTACATAATAACGTAGCAATGAGCCTGGCTATTTGCCAAAATACCAAGCAGAACCTGTATGTATCGACTATGTAGCATGCGTGCAAATCTTAACGTCGTGATGTGTATCGTAAGTTCAAAGTACTACAAGATGTGGATGTGCTCCATCCAAGCCATGACCCCACTCGGGCACCCTGGAATCGCGCCTCATCCCAATCCATCAGCAAGAAATAAAACCATGAGACGCGATAGTGCGAGCGCATAAAAACAAAAATAGGTGGGAATGTGGAAATGTTGCGAGAGGGTTCGCCAGCGGTGTGCATTACTTTGCCTCTCTCTCCGTGTCTGTCGGCATCAGCAGGCCCACCGTGTTCCCGAACCCGGCGAGAAAACACGTCTTCCCGCTTACGAGGGGACGAACGCGAGTGAACGGCAGCCGTGGTGTCTCCCGCGTGACCGCAGGCCGTGCAGCGAACGCAGAGGCGGCAACTGCTTCGAGGGCCGCGAGGGGCGACGCGCTGACGCATGCTTCGACGGGGTCGAAGGTCCACACCTCCCACCGCTCGAGGGACGCGGCACTGAGCCCGCAGTCGCGCCGTGTATGTTCGGGGAAAGAGCCAGCATTCCCTGTTCCCGTCGCATTTGCATGCGAGTCTGGCGGTTGCCGCGAGCGTCGCCGCAGGCCGAGCACCCTCGACCCTGCGACGTCCCATGCGCCACGCTCGCAGGTTGTGTTAGCGATTCGGGAAATCACGAGGGATCGCCAACGAGCAGGTATCTGTGGTCGGTCTAAAGGACCCAACGGAGCGTCGGATGCGTCCTCCGGGACCATGAGCGTGTCTGCTGCGCCTACGCGATGTAGCGAGTCCTTCTCAGACGTACGACGCGGAAGCACGCCATGTCCGGAAACGGGGAACGGTGCGCTATCCTCCGACATGGACGCATGACGTGAGCGAGGAGGCAGCACAGGTGTTGTTGATGTTGTGTTGGAATTGTGGGAGTGAAGTTCGTGTGCAGAGACCCACGGTGGAGCTTCTGGTGGTAATGGTGGATTGTGCAGGCAGGTGCGACGCGAAGACGATGTTGTGGACGAGGAGAAATTATCCGAGGGGAGAAACACGCGGAAAAACTGCACGGCAGGTCCGGCGGTGAAAATGAGGGCGAACGTATTGGACTGGAGGGCGCCGCAGCGAGTGCATGGCTTGGACGGGGCAGCGCAGATGCGCAGAACCTTCAGTGCTCCATATAGTTCATCGAGGAGGGCGATGCAGGAGCTGGTTCTACCGTCCCAAAGGGTGACGACACCTCCTTCTGTTGCAGCGGCAATCACGAGGGTACGCACATTACCCAGCTCCACTGTGCACGCGTAAAAGCTAGCGACTTTGTCGGCCGGGTTACCTGCCAGTAAGTGACATTCGGAGGCGAGAGGTGGGTCAAAGCCAGGCATGAGGTCCACGATATCGAGGGAGCCATCCTCGTTAGCGAAGCCTCCTACGAGGCGACTAGTTTCCGGGATACGTAGGACAGCGGTCCGAATCACGTGACGTCCATGGGGCGGAGAGACCACTGTGGGGGAGTCAGGGTTTGCACCATCCCATTCCACAATCTTCCCATTTTCATGTGTTGCGAAGATAGTTGGAAATTGGTCCGCGCGAGAAAGAGCCATGGAGGTCGGCCTTCCGGTTATCCGAGGATTCGCAAAGTGTAGTCCGGTGACTGATGACCACGCGCCACGCAACACTCGCTGCGGCCGTCCGCCTGCAGGTGCTGGTAAAGCCCAAATCGCCACGACGCCCGCCCCAGTTCCCACAGCGCAGAAAGAGCCCACGTCATCCAACGTAAGTGCGGTAATGGCAGCACTTAAACTTGACGGACCCACGCCAAGCACGTCTTCCGCATCAAGTGCGATTGGCGCCGCAGACCCATTGTTCCAAAGGACGAGTTCGTTCCCAATACTTACGGCGGCGACCGTTCGTCCATCGTCACTCACCGCCAGTAGTTCAATGTCCGTCGAATGAGCGCGAGGTAGTGCAGCGAAAGCGAGGGGTGCCTTTGGGGGATCCGTGCTCTGTGGCGAGAGTGGTTCAGGCTCAGCACGATGACGTTGAGCCTCAAGACGCTCGGCATCTTTGAGCAGATATAGAAGGAGGGCGTAGAGCGCCGCGACGGTAACAGCGATGGGGAATATGACGATGCGTGCCATCCACACAGAGGTGCGCATGATCCAGGAGTAAGATAATGACGGACGAGGGTGGTGAGATGACTGAGGTGCTGCAGACTGGGCGGTGTCTGCGGGGTGAAACATAAGAAGAGTGGGGGCCTCGATACGTAGGTGTACCAGAGGGTCTCCTCTCGGGTTTAGCAACCGCCAGGTATGCCACGCAGGGTCCCCTGCGCCAGAAAGAAGATCCTGTTTAGGTTGTTGAGCAAGAGGTATAGGCGTAGGTGTTGGGGGGGTATCAGAAAGGCGGGTGGCTGGGTATGTCACAAAGTAGAGAGTTCCAGTCGTCGCGAGAAGCTGTGGAAACAAATGTAAACGATCAGGACCCTCAATACCTGGATAATCTGGTTCGTACCAGGAACAAACTAATATTTTTGTTCGCACGTCCACGGAGTAGCCCTTGCAGTGTTGTCATGACTTTACGACCCCTCCCATCGGATCGAGCAGTCCGCGGCAGAGTCACAGGCTGGACTGATGGCGTGAAACTCGCATTTTGCTGTAACAGCTCTTCCAGCTCGAGCCGCTGAAGGTCGACGGAGAGAACGGCTACGAAGAACGTATGGACAAGAAACCAATGCGCGACAAGCACGACAACTGCAAAAGCACAGAACTGGCGCGTCGCCCCGCGTGCAAAAAAGGCGATTATCCCTAGAATGATGTTGTACGTAAGTACCTTAAGCGAGTTGGAAGTGCCAGCTCGCGAGAGGCCCTCGGCGATGCGTTCTTTGACGGGAAGGGAGATAGAGGTCTTAACAACCGCTTCGACCTGGATGATAGGGATCAATAAAGGCCTTAACGGTTAACTTGACACAGACCAGACTGAACATATTCTCTGCCCCAATGAACATGATGACCAGAGGAAAGATTCCCCTATAATACGTGGTCAAAGAAGATATTTCTAACATTATTAGGCACCTACCAAGGTATCATAGTGACCCGGAAACCCACAAGAGCGCAGACGCTCAGGCTGGTGATAGTACTAACAAGAATCTCGATAGCGCCTGTGAAGGTCAGACCTATTCCGTTATGCACCGGAAGCCCTTTCCGCATGGACTGGAAGAAAGTAATGGCAAGCGCCAAGTAGGCAAGGTATATGAACACGGTTAAGACAGACGTATCGGTCGAAGAAGATTTGCGTGTCGTGTACTGTAGTGACAGGTGAAGTTACGGGTCACGACGCGGAATAGAATAGTGCGACATACCTCTAAAGCGATGAGCTTCGGCTGCTGGTCCTCGGTGATTAAATCAGCACTATCCTTGGACGCGTCCTCTAGTATCTGGAGCCACAGGGTGTGTCCCATCTTTCCAAGACAGTCTCTCTCTGGAAAGAAGTACGTCAGAGCCAAGAACACCGTGGATCCAGCGTCTACACTTGAATATTCGCTTTTTTCACGCCAGGCAACAACCATTTGTGATTCGATCGGGACACCGGCGAAGGAAACGTTGTTCGCAGGCGCAAGGGCTTGTATTACGTCTGCGTCGACCATAAGCGCGTGTTCTTCATGATGCCAGAACATCAGGGGAGAGACCACGAGACATTGTCCGTCGGGCCGCCGGAGACAAGGTTCTCTCCGCGCAGCAAGGGCGTCTGAAATCCTGTCCTCGAGGCGCAGGGTAGCGCGCAGGAGCCGGTGGCTCAATGCTGCGGAATTGGTAGAGGCAGTGCTGTGCACGAGCACGCGTTCGACACGTAATGTCTGCTCAACACCGCACCGCGCGCGGACGACAGAGTCGTCCCGAACGTGGAGGCTGTCGCGGGCCGCCCATATATCGCGAAAGTGGTGTTGAGCGTCACAGCTGGAGATAGCATCGGCGAAAAGGAAAGGGTCAAGAATCTGAGAGGAAAAGTGGGCAAGGAAGCGGGGCTGGGAGGACGAATAGATAGCGAGTGCAGGGTAGAAAAGGGAGGTGATGACGACTGCAGAGATGAGGATAACCCGAATTTGATGCGTTGCGCAATGCCTTTTTGACGACGAGGTTTATAACGTTATTCAGTAGGAGGTAAGGAAGAGTATAGTTATGACATACAGTCCAAACCGATGGAAGAGCCTGTGCCCTGTGGTGCGAACACGGAGTAGTACGAGCGGTCCCTGGGTGTCCATGGAGTACCAGTGGCAAGATACGGCGCGAGAACAATTGGCTAACTGTCAAAGTGGCACGATTGGGAGGGTGGGCCGATTCAAGCAAATGCTGCACCGTAGGTGCTTAAGCAGGCCCGATGCAGTAACAGTTTGATAAAAATGTTAATGACAATGCCGCACGCGCGCTCGAACCATAAGAACGAACTTCTTCAGATTGACGGAGCCGATATGTGAGTCCGCTATCGATTACGAAGGGAGAAAATAATAGGCACTGACCGTATACAGGGACGAAAGGTGACGGTAGGCGGTCGGAGCGCTGAGCGACGGGGTTGAGAAAACCGTAGAATACAAGTAGAGCGCTATAATTATAATAACGTGGCGACGGGCGCGGCCACCCGACCGAAATGACCGGATGCTGAGGCGGCTCTCGGCCCGCTCCCATCGGCCACCATCGCTTCCCCAGCAAACCGTCGGTCCTTTTCCTTCTGCTCCCATGTCGCCCCCACCGCTGGTCAGGTCAGCCCTTTGCTACCCACGAAGATGTATGTCCCTACCTCGTGTCTCCCCCCGTACAATCAAACCTGACGCACCGATCGATACTAGGGTTCAGCGCAACATCCGCACCCCACGCTATTACCAAGTTCAAGATGCCCGCTATGTCCCCGACCATGACAGAGGGAGGAATCGCATCGTGGAAGAAAAAGGAGGGCGATACCTTTACTGCCGGTGATGTGCTACTGGAGATTGTGTGTCATGAGCAAAACTATGAGTTGGGGCCAACGCCGATGACCTTCCCCTGATCGTACAGGAAACGGACAAGGCAGTTATCGACGTAGAAGCACAGGATGATGGGATAATGGGCAAAATTCTGGTCTGATTTTACTTTTTGTCCACTGGCCAGCATTCTGACATGTCGGCCTATGCGTAGGTTCAGGACGGGCAGAAGAACATACCCGTCGGAAAGGCCATTGCACTCCTAGCAGAAGAGGGCGACGATATCTCCAACATTGAGGTCTCCGAGGATGCGCCTGAGTCCTCTGAGTCTAAACCGGCTCCTAAACAAGAACATGTGCCAGCACCTCCCCAATCTGCTCCGGCCCCAACTCCCAGAGCAACACATCACATATCACACTCACGACCTCTTTTCCCGTCCGTGGCACGTTTGCTTCGAGAATATGGCATTCGAGACCCCGAGAAGATCAAAGGTACTGGTCTACGTGGAATGTTAACCAAAGGCGACGTACTCGCTTTCCTTGGCAAGGCCTCAAGCCCCACGGGCACATTCAAACTGACCCAACTCAATCCAGGGTCAGAAGCCCCCAAGGTGGCGGTGGCAAAGGTAGAGAAAGTACGTTCAGTCATTTTTCTTTACCAGGCCATGTGCATGTGCTCAACGCAATATGATGAATGACCTTAGCCACTGGGCGGACTGGCAATTCGTCAGCTCATTGTAAAAAACATGTATCAGACCGCCGCCAAGGCGCGTGCTGCGACAGGTGGGCACATCTATCCACCACTTCCTCCACGTATCTGATGTCTGACTTGATCCAGTACCTCCGATATTGACCGAGTTCGACTCGGTCATTGCGGATTACCTCCCTCCAACGGCCACTCCCCCAGCCAGGACGATACCATCTGTCTTGCCTTCAAAACCGACATCGGATAACTTCCTTGACGGCCTCGTATAAAGTACGATGTTGTTGATTCCCACCTTTAGAACCCCGCATAACATTAGACGCGTGCGCTGCTCTTCTACACTATAACGTTTGAAAGTTGAAAGTTCATGGGGGATCTTCAAAAGTTGTACATAATTCCGTGCTGGTCGACCTATTGAGCCTCGTCGAGTGGTAAAAACTAAAAATCCGCTCGAAGCGTCAATTACAGTCAAAGATCGATGGACGTGATTTACCCGGAACGAGATAAAAGCCTCACTGGCCCCACCCCTCGCGAATGGTGATGGCAAAAGAAATTGCATATTCATGGTCCCGTCATTGCCTATACGTAACGATGTTTTGCTCGAGTTCTGTAACGCCCTCTGTGCCCGTGCGATGTGCGCGACTCGGTAACTGCATGTCTATTCGTCATCCCAGTGCCATGTCCTCAAACAAGTGTCCAAACCTAAAGGAAACCGGTTCTGCGCAGTGTATTGTCTCGAGCACTTCACGGTCATTCGGATAATCTATCTAAAGTGAAAGCATGAGCATCTCGTAGGTATGTGAAGAACAGGAGACGCGTACCTCAGTGCTTCCGAAGGCCCCTTCAGCATGAATCCGAAAGACTGGTGTCGCCGCCGTCGCACGCGGTCTCCGTGCCGGCTCGTCCTGCTCAGGAGGGTTACCAATTAGGGTGATCTTCTCGCACGATGAATCGATCTCGGATAGGGCATCGAGAAGCCAGGATGACTATGCATGGTTCATTCAAATCCCGTAACGACGACGTATCCCTCACCTTTAAAATGAGTTGGAGAACGCTACCATACGATAAGCAAGAGTCCGGTCAATCCATCTCCCAACTGGGCAGTGCTCACGTTTGTTCGATGTCGAAAGACAGGTCGGGCTGAGCCTCGACTGTGTACGTCGTAATTTCGAACTTGGCATCCGGCTCTAACGAACCTTCCGCGCTGGGCGTCGTTAATGACGTGTCTATGGGTATATAGTGAAAAGATACCAACACGAGTAACGACAACGGATGTCCTGCACCAGCGTACGACAACCGCATTCCGACAGATTTTCCTGGGGCCGCGCCGAAGTAGGCCTCGATTCTCCCTCGCGGCGCGTCATCGTCTCCGGCGTTCTCTCGATCGCGTGCCCACCTCCGATTCTGTGCTCGCCCTTCGGAGACAGTAGGTGCTGGACCGATAGAGAAGATCGACAGAGAATCTATGAATGTACGCAAAGGAAACTCTAACACCGTCGCTTGTTCCGTCTGCGACGGCGTTAGCGGTGTCAGGGATGCAGGCGGCGGCTGAATTGGAGGACTGTAAGTGAACTCGTCGAATATTTGTGCAGGAATATATGCGGCTGCTGCTTGCGCATGTATGCCGGGATGAGAAGGCTGAATTCGCGGGCAGAGGAGCGACGTACCTGCTACCAACGATGCTTCGTCAACGAATACGGTCAAACCGCCGCTGGTGACCACCAACGTCGCAAACTGGGCCGAATGTGAGCCTCGCGTGCTGACCGCGGTTGGAATGTCAACTAGCTCACATCCGCAAAGTTCACACCTTTGAGGAGGCTACCGAAATGGCGGATATCATGCATAAATGCTACCAGAACCTCATGTAGAGCGGGCGTTGATGACCAGATAAGAATTTACTAGAAGCTCACTGTTGGTGTCTGTTGCCCATCGTGACTGGTACTCGCCCCTGACATGATCTTTCTCAGAGAAAGAGTAGTGAGTTACAGAGAGGTCTGAACAAGGTTCTGAACGCACAGGGATTAATGATTTATTTTTGGACTAATTTTTGGCGAGAAATTAATGTTTTTTTAGGTAAGTACAATAGGACATCCCGGTTTATTCAACGTTTTTATGTATTTTTACGGTCATGAAAGAAATTTTAAGTCCATGTGGCAATTTATTCAAAGTCTTTGAGTGTGGGAAATGTGACATTGGTCACATCACGTGCTTATGTCGATGCGTGACTTTGCCGCGACCCACAGCATTTCCGAACCGCAACTTGAAGGAGACTAGCTCACAGCCGCAGTGATGGCTCCGGCCTCGGTTCTGTACGGCAACAGCCACTCAAGCAAGCGGTGTCACTAGGTTATTCTTCGACTGTCATGAAGCTCTACCTCTTCAACCTCACCGACAGGTCGCTTTTTGTCCGGCCTGAGTGCTCAAAGTATGAGCTCAGCGTCCTTCCGAACGCCTTTGTTACATTCCCCGCAAGTGGGGACAACTTCATATTGTCATCGGTTGTAGGAAGCCCGGTCTCGCTTACGCCCGAAGCGGAGCGGCAGCATGTTGTCAACCTGAAGAAGCCCTTCCGATGGAATCACATCTCTATGCCGGAAGACTGTCCATGGCGCATACACTGCGATCAGGTGGCTTCTTTTTGGTTCTATTGTGATAATCGGTTGAATACCCATGAAAGTATGCATAGGCATCGAGGAAGCGCGTAGATATCCTAATCCTACCCAAAAGGCCGACGGAATCATTCCTCTCTGACGTGCCGGATACCACGCCTCTTTATTCCCTCTGTTTGCCAGGCAAGTTCACATCATAGCTGATACCTTTACAAGCAGTCTGATTGTTGAATGCAGGCACCCATAACACGTACGTGCTTCACGATCACGAATTGTCTCCCGCTGACACTTTACAGCATGGCCTTTTATGGTTGGCCGGTCTCTCAATGCCAGTCCGCGACTACTCCGCTCTCTGTGCAGCTCAAGGATGGCATCCGCGTTCTTGATATCCGCCTTGCCATCAAAAACGGGCGACTCATCGCCTACCACGGTCAATATCCACAACGCGCGACCTTTCAGTCTATCTTAGGCGACGTCCATGCGTTCCTTACCTCCCTTAAGTCTGCGCGCGAGACTATTATTGTCTCGATAAAACAGGAAGACTATGATACCCAATCCCCTCACGTGTTCTCGTCTTTAGTGCGCAAAGAGATCGAGGCCGGCTCTGGCGGCATAGGCTTGTGGTTCCTGGAAAATCGTGTCCCGACCTTAGGCGAGGTGCGCGGGAAGGCGATCATGTTTAGCCGTTTTGGCGGAGATGGCACAGCCTGGGAAGGTGGTGTAGAGGGTATGGGAATTCACCCAACAAAATGGCCAGACAGTGCGAAGGACGGTTTTACGTGGCTATGCAAGGACGTCCTCGTACGGACGCAAGACTGGCGAGTTGTTCCCCTTTGATATGCCGCGGCGGATCAGTGACTTGTGGTTCCGCAGGTATCGCGTCCCTTCCTTCCTATCTATTCCCGAGAAGACGCAGCTTTCAGTAGAGCTTCTCCTGCCCCCACCCGCCAACGTCACTCAACCAATTTTGTCTATCACATACCTCTCTGCTACCTCCTTCCCCTTCGCAACACCCTCCGTTGTTTCTACGGGCTTTGGTTGGCCGGGCATTGGCTTAGGGGTGGAAGGGGTCAATTCGCGGGTTGCCCACTTCTTGCTTGTCGCACTCAGGGGGGACACGATGCTGCGCGCATGGACGCTTATGGACTTCTACGACAAGCCAGTTGGAAGTGACATTATATCACTGCTGATAGAGTGTAATTTCAGGGGACGCCCAAGAGACGCCCACGGCGCGATTGTGATTAATCCGGCTGGAAGGCCAAACTGTACGTTCATTTTGTATTCACTGTCACGGCCTACCGTACTCATATTGTTTGTCGCAAGGGATGCTATAACGGGACCACGACTCGAGAGGTTCAAATCCTGAGGGTACAGCGATAGAAAGTACCTGATTTGCTGCGGTTGCATCCCGCCGCTCCGTTATCGATGGTTGGCGATCCTCTGCCGACGGCTTTTCATCATAGCATAGTCCGCCTAGAGTTTCATAATAATCAACTCGAGAAGCAAAAACCATCATGCGTGCTAGTGGCTGCGAGGGGCCTAGGGGTGAACCTGCAGAGCGCCGTTGCATTCTACTACCCGCATGCACGAGCCTGGCCTGTATCTCTCCTAACGAATCTTCTACAGAAGGCTGCCTCGCTGCAGCTAGCAGCGATCGTAACATGCCGTCTACGTAAACATTAGCAGGCAGCGATAGTTTGGCGTCTCCTGACAGACCAAAAGCGGAAGTCGAAGAGCTGTGTTGAACTACCGCCGTCACCCATGTTTTTCTTGCAGGTTGGAAAGGGACGTCAAGTTTACAAACCTGAAACTTGTTTGGAAGAAGGGGGTTGTAAGACATTCTGCTCTTCATGTTATAAATGAGAGGGAGCATGGTGAGGGGTGCGGCTAGCACGCTACTCCCCTCTTGTCTCGCAGCAGACATCCCTTAGCAAGTGAGTGCCCAGTTTGCCAAAGATGCCCAGGGAACATGAAGCGTCCCCGCCGTCAGATCTACAGAGAACATCAGATATCCGAGCAGTACCTGACAATGGACTTCCGAAGCGAGGCCAGTTCTTGGGCTATCCATAATCTCGCTGGGGATATCTTTGGGGTTTGTTTCGATTGCAATACGCCGGATAACGGTTACCCACGGTCAATCGCCCCACAGGATTCGCCAGCCGGCTGCGCAGAGAGTTCCTGGGAGCGGGCCCCAGATGCACGTGTGCTAGAATGTGTGTGTCCCTAGCTTTTTAAGAGTTGGAGTATGCGACAGCTAACGCCCGTGTGCGCTTAGCGTCTGTTGAGGCGCTTCGGGGTGGAAGCCATCGGACGCCCAGCCCATCGATTGCTTGCATCGATCCGAGATTGACCGTGCTATGGCCGTCTCCGCCGCCCGCATCACCTAGCGAAGGGTCATCCGTTGAGGGCGGCTGGTCCGCCTTTGATGACTGGCCTGAGGACTCGTCGCACGCATGTGTATCAGGTACAGGATATCTTCGTATCGCACGTCAGCCAACTGGCGGGACCTCATAAAATGCGTCCTTAGAGTCCACAACAACTTCGGATGTTGAGACCGAGACCGGGTCCAACGGCCCGGGCACTCGACCAATCAAGTCATCGCCGAGCGGAGAGCGCAGAATGACGAGATCGACGGTGAGTCGTTTATGTGAGGCGGCACAGGGCAGCAGATGATGTAAGACAAATGCGGGGGGGAAAGACGCAGGCTGCTACTACTCAGGCTCTCGTGGCTTCCCGGGACTTCAAGGAGATGGTCAAGGGTCCGGACAAGACCCACACGAAATGGAAGTGCCGCACAAAGGAGATCTCTCCTTCCGGCCCATCCACTCGCATATCGCAAATGGGACGTTGTCCGAACCCTGGGCCAATCGACAAGGAAGGAAGGCGGAAGGCGGAGGGGATCGAGAAGATCCACATGAGGCTGTGGAAGTGTCGGACTGGGGGCTGCAACAAGACCTTTCATAGGAAGGGCGACGCCGTGCGACACTTGCAGACGACCGCCAGGCACAACGGCAAGGCGGTCGTTTGCAGCTGCGGCGCGCCGTTTTCGAGGCACGATGCGCTGAAGCGGCATCAACGTCTGTGTAACGGACACGTTAGTTAAGAGGAGACTCGGAATCAGCAGCTAGCAACCCGGTTCCAGCATCGAGTGGCGAATGAAAACCCGAAAAAGTCACGTATGATCCCTAGCATAGTAGTCTTGGACCCACATACACGGCGCGGCGGCAAACATGCGGATGATATGTCAGTGCTCTAGCGAGAGATGTGTCGTGTTGAAGGCTGAATGGAGAAGTTCATCGGAGACCGTGACGACAGCGCTTTCACTTGTTGGGATATGCAGAGCCTGGACCAACGATGTCTCGACGTCACCCAGTGAGTGCGTGCACCCTGTCGTTGACAAGGTTGGAGATTGCACGTGGTGTGCAATACAACAGAAATCCCCGCGCGGCATCAAGCAAGCAGGCAGGGTGGATGGAAAATTGGGTGTTGGCGGCGCGTCATGATCGAGATTGAGAAAATTTTGAGGGGCGACTTTTTTTTTTCTCCACCAACCAATAATAAGTTGGTCACAGCGGCAACAAGGGAGGAAGGTACAAGTCTAAACTGAGTTGATCCCTAACACGGCAATCCGGTCAAGTCGGAATCGGAAAGGAAAGAAAGCTCGTGGCCTGGCCGAGTCCTGCCCGCCGGCTAACAACTCCTACAATGTCGCAAAATGTTGCAGACGGTCCCACTCCGCTGGAATACAAACTGCCCAGACGACCTTCTTGCTGGTCGGCGTCTCGTTTCATCGATCCCTTGTGGTGGTACTACTAATAAAGCGTGTTCCTGAATCGACACCGCTGGCAGCCGCCAGCATCCGGTAATTTCATTGATAGTCTTTTGGTACCTGCATTGCCCGTTCGTTATCACCTGCCAAGATGGAAGACTGCTCAGGCTGTACGGCTGGAGGACTGCTGGAGGCTGGAGTTAAAAAGTTATGTCCGATGCTGTGTGGAAGGCTGAAGACTTGGACACACCCACCCCCTCTCTCGATGGTCAAATCGAAAATCAGAATGTATAATACTCCACCAGTCCAGATGGCTATGCCATACAATCTCATAAATTTCCGATATCTTCGTACGCCGCAGCTCCACTTCTGCACCCATTACTACAAAGCCATGGAGCTCTATCTCGTTCCCAACGATCCGGTCAATACTACATTGGTATCCTCCGATGGTATCCTCCGCTATTGGGTCCGTACAACCCGGCCCCTATCATCACTTAGGACGTGCAGCTCCATCATCCAGCGACCATCAGCCCGCGATAGCTACGAACAGGAGACTCTCGGAGAAATTATTTGGGGTGGGCTCGGCAGACGTTCCGTCGTTCATAGTGACCTTTTCAAGGGACGCGCTAGTGTTGCGGGAAGCAACACTGTCAGAGTGAAAGACCTCCTGTGGAAAATCAATCCATTTGGGACGTAAGTTGTCCTATTGTCCTACCGTCAGGCCAATTGCACCGACGAGGACCTGTGTTCAGCTCGAGGTGTTTCATTGGGAACGACGAGGAAGAATATGTGTGGAAGTTGTGCAAGAGCACGGGGTTTCAGGTCTATCCCTCTTTTTGCATTCCTGGGGACCGTTGTTGAATGCCTCTCCTAGCTCGTTCACGTCCGCACTGGGAGTGTCAAAGCCGTATATGCGCACAGCCCTTCACACGTCGCCGGGGGCGTATTCAAAGGCCAATTCAAAACTTGTCTTCGCATCCACCCGTCCTGTACTCTCGACCCCGACATTCTCGTGTTGACCTTTGTCGTCATGGAGAAAAAGCGTAGGGATAGCCTAGGTGACCAGGTGAACGTTGCCGCCGCCAAAGCGGAGAGTGTCGCAGAAGCGAGTGCAATGGAAGGTGGCGGTGGCGGCTTGATGTGACTTGACAACGAGTTGTCGCGTCGCCCGACGTTGTTTGGTTGATGATTCATGACACGGGGCATGATACTTTGGTCAAACGCGCTGTCTACCTACTGTAAAATGGATAATACCCCTGGACTCGAACGAACCGACTCTTCTAGATGTGCTGTTTTGCGTTTACAACACCAAGCCGTGGGAGCTGGGATGCACCCGTGATGTCACCAGCTTGTCTTTCCCTTTACTAAACTGTGCATGCCAGTGGGCCATGTGACGCTTCTAGAACTATGCTTCAAAGACGTCAGACGGTGGTGGAACAAGAGGAAATGTGAACGCCGCGTTCTACCGTACCCTCGAGGGCAGTGATAACGCGAGAGCGACCACGACTTGGCCTCGACCGCAGCTCCAAGTCGTGTAACGTCTTCTCTATCGTCCCAGTAAGTAGACGCCGGCGTCTCTACGCGACGGATTCCAGACGATCAAGAAATCGAGCGGCGAATATCTGTTGGATTCCCGCCGTCCAGTGTTGGTGCGGGGCAACGCGAGAACTTGATCATACTTTGAACACGCGCGCAGAGCCAAGCGGCGAGTCAAGGCGGCGAGTCACGACGGGGGCGGCGATTAACTCCAAAAGGTCACGAGGCCGCGTTTCCCATGAACACGCGTCTGCTCGGCCCAGGCGCCTCGTTCCCAGCCACGAACCCCCCAATCCCCCGTCCATATCGGCGGTACACGATCCGCGAGCACGACATCTTTGATAACCCGACATGTCCTGACCTTCCCTTGTTTTTTTACTACTAACACCACTCCAAGGGTCCGCGTACTGGCCGAATTCAGTTCACTGACGCAAATCATGAGTATTGCTAGCACATACACCGAAACCCCAGCTATCTTCCTGCAACCTAGGCCGCTCGCTCGCTCGCCGGGGAGTTTTATTTTGCTGCCTTTATTGCCCCAGCCGAGGCCGGTCATGCCCCTCCCTGCGGAGCTATGGTCAAACGTCCTGTCATATGTCATCAACGACCAAGAGGATAGTCGCGTGGGTGTTCCCGAGAGACGTGCGCTCTTGAGGAAGAGGTGGAAGCTGCTGTTCGTGTGTAAATCCTGGGCGGTGAGTAGTGTGCCTATGCGACGTGCAAAAGAATCCGGTGGTGACGGATGGCGTATGCGCGCACGGAGACCGTCGGATTTCTTCTTATCTTGTCGCCACGTGTTTGACATTTTACTCATCGTCTTACTTTGCTAGAATGTCGTCCTTCCTCTGCTCTATTCTAGGGTGCACATTTTCACCGTGGACAATCTTCAAAGATTTGTCGCTCACCTATCCTCCTCCGAACAGCGCTGGGACTCTATCCGACGCATACCGTACTCCACTCCGGGGCGCTGGGTGCAGATGCTAGACCTCTCTGAGATAGTGCTCGCCAACTCCACAGAATTGCTCGCCGTGGACTCCAGTTTCACACGACTGTGGCCCCTCCTGCCGTTCCTGACGAG
>Ga0137390_10002163_pt1 | contig 15416 bp, 14 predicted proteins | sample 15con2h24AmetaG_FD_104937 | JGI IMG/M metagenome (GOLD analysis project Ga0137390, IMG submission 104937) | Vadose zone soil microbial communities from Angelo Coast Range Reserve, California, USA - 15con2h2.4A metaG | ecosystem: Environmental > Terrestrial > Soil > Vadose zone > Saprolite... | reverse complement strand
TCGGAGTCGGACGACAACGCCGCATGCAAAGCCGCCGACACCGACGAGGACACGTCGGAAGCGAGCGCCGCGTCGACCGAAGACGCATCTGAGAAGACGGCGAACTCCTCCAAGTCCGCCGACAAGACTCAGGACAAGTCGGAGAAGGCCGGCGATCGTACAGAGGACAAGAAAGAAAAGAGCGCGTGCGAGGCTTCTGAAGCCTCGAATCCATAGCCCGCTGGAGGTGGGAAGCGTGACCTGGGTGGCAACGGCGTAGCGGCGTATTCATTGTTCGTATGAGGCGCGGAGGTACTCACCCGCGCCTCATTTATTTCTGACGGCCGAAGCCGCAAGATATGCCCGATGAAGCTTCTCGTCGAGATCTTGCTGGCGATCTTCCTTCACCCGATAGCCTGGGTCCTGTGCGTCATCAACATCGTCGGTCGCCCGGAGATGAGCGGGCTCAAGAAGGTGGTGTGGATCATCATCACCTTCGTCTGGGGCATCGGGCCCATCCTGTACATCCTCCTCGGCGACGGATCGTTCTGGTAACGCCTTAGGCTCTCGCGAGCCATGAGGGATCGCTCCGCCACCCGCGCGTTGGTCCTCGGATTGCTTGGTCTCCCATTCGCCATCCTGGCGCCGTTCGCCGTCTACGCCGCGGCGCGTTCGCTGTGGCGCATCCGCTCCTCGAACGGTGAGCTGCGGGGCGGCGGATCGGCCACGATCGGGCTGGTCGCGGGCCTGGCCGGGCTCGCCGCCTTCGCCGGCGGCACCACGTACTGGTTCCTGGCGTCATGAGGGCCTTCCGCTACCTCGGTCGCTCGGTGGCCGTCCTCCTCGCGATCACGCTGGCGGCGTTCACGTATCCCGGCGCCGTCCTGGTCTCGATGATCGTGAGGCTGACTCCGCCCCCCGCGGCCTCGTACTCGGCGCCAAACGGAGTCCTTCCATGGCTACACGTCGAGCACCCCCATGGCGGATTGCCGTACATCGCCGACGACCGCAACCGCATGGTGCTGCTGCACGGCGCCATCCCGGGGAGCTTGATCGATTTCTGGTCGAGCGCCGACCAATCGCTGGTCGAGGCGCCTCCCTTCTATCCGATCGACCCCGCCGCCTACGACGGCCGCTGCCCGGACAACTCGCCGGCGATGCCGGTGCCGCCCCTTTGCCGGCAGGACCTGATCGACATGGCCGCGCTCGGCTTCAACTCGATTCGCCTGGCTCTTTCGTGGAGCCTCCTTGAGCCGACCAGGGGACATTTCAACCAGACCTACATCGACCGCGTGGCGCAGATAGTCGGCTGGGCCCGGCCCCTCGGCCTCTACGTGATCATCGACATGCACCAGAAAGCCTACTCGCGGTACGTGGGCAGGCTGGACAACCCGCCACTCCCGGGCGGCGCCAGGGTGAACCTCCGCTACAAGACGGGCGCACCGGGATGGGCGACGTTCACTGACAGCTTCCCGTCAGAGGACTACTTCCATCAACGTGAGGCCAACCCGGCGGTCTTCGAAGCCGACACCAACTTCTGGTACGACCGCGATGGCATCCAGGACGAGTACATCAACGCGGTCGCCGAGCTCGCTCGCCGATTCAAGGACGACAGCACCGTCGCGGGTTACAGCGTCTACAACGAACCCCTCGGGGGTTGGGACCTCCCTCCCGGTTTCGAGGACCTGCTCCTCTTCCCCTTCTATCGCCGTGTCATCGACGCCATCACCGGCGTCGATGACGGGATGCCCTGCTGGACGGGGTTCTTCATGCCGGCCGTCTGCGGCTACCCCGACCTGGGCGTCCGCGACCAGCGCCACCTCATCTTCCTGGACACCGGCCTGCTGCGCGAGATCACCGATTTTCCGACCCACCTCGGCCTGCCCGTGAGTTCGTACCCGAATCTCGTCCTCGGAATGCACGCGTACACGCACGGCTATACGTTCGACGCACTCGCGGGCCAGACGCCAGACCAGCACCCTGGATATCCGTGGGGAGGCTACGACCAGACCTACAGCCTCGCCGAGCACGAGGCCAAGGTGATCAACGCGGCTCTGTTCGTAACCGAGTTCGGGAACGATCCGAAGTACGACCAGCTGGTCCTGGTCAACGAGCTCCGCGAGGAGGAGCTGCACCGCACCGGCTTTGCCTTCTGGACGTGGAAGGAGAACGACAATCCCGGCTGGGGCGTCTTCAATGCGCCGCCGAGCGGCGCCAGTCCGATGCCGTCCAGCGGACCGATCCGCCCCGGACGCGACTTGCTCCTCTCTCGCGTGTACCCTCGCGCGTCGGCCGATGCCAATCTCATCTTTCACTTCGACGCGGTCACCGGGCTCTCCTCGCTCCAGGCGCGCGGTGAGCCCGGGGACGCACCCACGATCGTCTATGTGCCGTGCCATGTGGCCGGCGAGGTGCAGACTGCGGGAGCGGCGAGCGAAGCGGTCGCGACACAGGCGGACGGAAGCCGAATCGTCACCGTCTCGCCCACCGGTGGCCCGTTCTCGGTCTTGGTTTCAGGAGGAGCCCAGCCGACCGGCTGCATGTGAATCAGCAGGGGGCGGCGGGGTGGACAGGCGCCCTCGGGGGCAGGTACGGTTAGGTACGGCTCAGGGGCATTCGGCTCCAACAACGTCCATTCCAAGAGGAGGCTGCAGTGGGAAGAATTTTTCTGCGCCGTATCGCCCGTTTGGCAACGGGGTTCATCGCCACCCTCGGGGTTGCGTTCGCGGGGCCGGCTTCGGCCGCGCCGTCACTGCCGGTGCTCTTCCATCCGACGGTGGCGGATTACTTCCAGATGACGACCTCGACGACGCCGCCCACCGAGGCTCAATGCTTCAGCGCCGGTAGACGCTGCTTCGATCCGGCGACAACGCAGGCTGCTTACAACCTGGCACCTCTGTACGCCAAAGGGGAAAACGGCAAAGGCGTGACGATCGCCATCGTCGACTCTTACGGCAGTGACACGATTGCACACGACCTGCACGTCTATGACCAGGCGTTCGGCCTTCAGCCTATGTGCGGCGAGGAGCTTGTCACATGCTCTGCCGGTATGCCCACGTTCAGCCAGCTGCACATTCAGGGCTCACCTTCGACCACCGCACCGCCCGCGACTTCGAACGGGACGGGGCAGGAGAACAAGGCTGCGTGGGCGGTCGAGGTATCTCTGGACGTCGAGACGTCGCACGCGATCGCGCCCCAGGCGAACATCCTGCTCGTCACGACACCAACCGCTGAGACGCTGGGCGTGCAGGGTTTCCCGGACATGATGAACGCCGAGCAGTACGTGGTCGACCACCGCCTTGCGAGCGTCATCTCGCAAAGCTTCGCCTCCACCGAGGAGGCGTTCGGAAGCTCGACCTCGCTGCTGCAGTTGAGGCATGCCTTCATCTCGGCAGCCCAGAACGGTGTCACGGCGCTCGCAGGTTCTGGCGACTTCGGATCGGCGGGCGTGATCAAGACGCCGGTCAGCTCTGGCGGCTCGCTTCTCCCCAATCCCGCCGTCTGGTGGCCGGCCAGCGACCCGCTGGTGACCGCCGTTGGCGGCACATATCTCTGCACTGACCCGACCAACACGACGGCGCGAGTCGTGGACAGCGTCGATCCTCCGGCCAAGTGCAAGGCCAACCCCGGCGTGGCCGAGGTGGGCTGGATCGACAGCGGTGGCGGCTTCAGCCACGTCTTCCGCAAGCCCGTCTACCAGAGCTCGCTGCCCGCGGGAAGCACCGCGATCGGCTCGATGCGCGGTGTACCGGACGTCGCGCTCCAGGCCAGCTCCCGCACCGGAGCGCTCATCTACCTCAGCCTTCCGCCGGCCGGCCAGGGGGGCCTGATCTGCGGATCGGCGCCCTGCAGCAGCGGCCGGTTCGGGATCGGCGGGACGTCGGTCGGCCCCCCCCAGTGGGCCGGCCTGGTCGCCATCGCCGACCAGATCAATGGCCACGGGCTCGGCCTGATCAACCCCGCGCTCTACAAGCTGGGCGCCGACCCGGCTCGCTACGCCAACGACTTCTTCGACGTGACCACTGGCAACAACACGGCCGACCCCTCGGTGGCCGGCTACCCGGCCACGACCGGGTGGGATCCCGTCACCGGCCTCGGGACGCCCAATGCCGCCAACCTGGTCCCCGACCTCGTTGCGGCCGCCAACGGCCACTGATCGACCAGTCAGCGTTTGACGGAAGGCCGGCCCAAATGGGCCGGCTTTTCCTTGTTTCCGCCCGGCTTGGGCTAATCTGGACGGGGAAAGGGTGGGACACCGTGGGGTAGTCTCCAACGGCGCGCACGCCACGGACCACGATCGCGTGGCTGCGGCGGAAAAGCCCGCGAGCAACGGGAGCGCCGGGACGCGCCCAGCCTCGAATGGGCATCCGACTCGCAACGGTGCCGCCGCGCCGGTCGCAGCGGTCGCGGTGGTCGCTCCGGCGCCTGCGGTTCGCATCGCGAACCTGAGCAAGTCGTTCGGGCGCACGGCCGTCTTCGCCGATATCAACTTCACGGTCGCCCGCGGCGAGCTCGTCGAGATCACCGGCCCGAGCGGCGCGGGCAAGACCACGCTGCTTCGCCTCATCCACGGCCAGCTTCGCCCAAGCAAGGGGCAGGTCTGGGTCGAAGGCCGCGGCCTCCACAAATGGTGGCGGAGAGGCCTCGGCCGCACGCGGCGCGAGGTGGCCTTCATCTACCAGGACCACAAGCTGCTCCCCCGCCTGAACGCGCTGGAGAACCTGGTCTACGCGCTCGTGCTCGTCGACCCGAGCGTGCCGTACGGCCGCATCCGGCGGCGTGCTCTCGAGGCTCTCGAGGCTTTCGGGCTGGCGGGCAAGAGGAAGTCGTACCCGAGCCAGCTGTCGGCGGGCGAAAGGCAGCGCGTGGCGGTGGCACGCGCCCTGGCCGGCCGGCCCCGCGTCGTCCTGGCGGACGAGCCGCTGGCGGCGATCGATCAGAAGAACGCCCAGGTGGTGAAGCGTCTTCTCGAGGAAGCTGCTGCCGCCGGCACCACCGTCATCGTCGCCACCCACGAGCCGGCGTTCAAGGCCGGCCGCGTGCTGCGCCTCCCGGCCGGCCAGGTGCTGGTCAACCGCGCCCGCCTGGCCGAGGCCAACCGCGGCGCCCAGCCGTTGTGGCGCCGCCTGCTGCCGCAGAACGGGAACCACGGAGCCAATGGGCACGTGGCCGCCAACGGCCACAACGGACACAGCCCCAACGGTCATGCCGCCGTCGGGCGGAAGCGAAAGTCACGAGACTCGCTGCCGCTCTGGCGCCGCGGCGCCGCCCTGCTTGGAAACAGCTTCCGGCTGGTCGGGCTGGGCGGCCTGCGCAGCTGGCGTCGGGACCTCCGGCTCACGGCGCCCGCGCTCGGCTCGATGGCCCTGCTGCTGGTGCTCGCGGGGATGGTGGCCATGGTGGGACTCGCCGTCGCCAACGTGGCCGCGTACGAGGCCTCGCAAGCTTCGGTGGTCCGCGTCTACCTCGCGCCGGATGCGACGCCTGACGCGGTCAGCGCCCTCAAGGCGCGGCTGGCCGCCGACCCTCGCGTCGCTTCGGTGACATACGTGAGCCAGGACCAAGCGCTGCAGGAAGCGCAGAGCCACCCGGGCCTCGCGTCGCTCGGCAGCCTGAGCTCCTCCAACCCGTTTCCTGCGAGCCTCGACGTCACCGCGCGGTCGGTGAACCAGGTGGCCGCCATCGCCGCCCTGGCCAGAGGTGACCCCGCCGTCGATCCCACGTATCCCACCTCGTACGACCCGGACATGTATTCGAGGCTCCGCCACATCGCCCTGGTGCTGGGCGGAATCGGCGCCGGACTCGTCCTGGTATTCGCCGTCGTCGCGTATGCGGTGAGCGCCAACTCTCTGCGCAGCGTGGCCGCGGCGCGCAGGGACGAGGTCACGATCACGCGGCTCCTCGGAGCTCGCGGCTGGATGCTCCGCGGGCCGTTCATGGTCGAAGGGCTCATGACGGGTGCGCTGGCAGGGGCGATCGCGGGAGCGATCACGGGAGGCGTCTGGCTGCTTTCTTCGCGATTTGCGGCGGCGACTTTCGCCCAGGTCCTTCCCGGCGTGGACCTCACTTCGATGAGGTACGTCGTGGCGGCGGTCATCGTCGCCGGGCTTCTGTTGGGCGCGCTCACGGCAACGATGGGCTTCCGCCGGTACCGGGTGTGAGACGAGCGGTCGCGGGCCTCGCCGCCTTCGGCCTCCTGCTGTCGTTCCAGCTCGCCCACGCCCGCGTCGCATACTCAACCTGCTCTTCGCCGTCGCCCTCCCCCGCCTTGCCGGCAAGTGGCCCACGAGTCTCGCCATCGCCGTGCCCGGCTGCCGCCGCGGCGCAGCCGACGATCTACGACACGCTGCGCGCGCGCTTGGGCGGCGACCTCGCCAAGGCCCTCGCCACGCAGCAGAAGCTGAGCGCCGCGCTCGACCAGACGGCGGTCAGCGAGCAGGTCCTGACCGACCAGATCACGCAGGTCGAGGCCCGCATCGCCGACATCGAGAGCCAGATCGCCGCGCTGGACACACAGATCCAGGAGACGCAGGACCGCATCGACGTCGAGCGCACGCAGGTCGCGGAGATGGCGCGCGCCGCCTACCGGCAGCCCAAGACCTTGCTCGAGGTCATCGCGCGCGCGGGCAGTTTGCGAGAAGCGCTGGTGTCGACCTTCGATCTCGTCGTAGCCGGGGACCGCGCGCACGAGCTGCAGGCGCGCCTGGAGGCCGACCTCGTCAAGCTGCAGGCCGACCGCGACGCACGGATGTCGGACCTCGACACCGAGAACGGCCTGCACGACCAGCTCGTCTCGGACATGAGCGCCCTCAACGACCTCATGGCGCGGCAGGACGACCTCAGCGCCCAGCTCGACGACCTGATCACCCAGATCCAGTCGGCGCTGCAAGGGCAGCCGCAGGACGTCACCACTGCGCTGGCCACGCTCCTCGAGCAGCAGGAACAGGACATCGTGCAGAAGTCCGAGCAGGAGGCATGGACGCAGGCCCAGGTCGGCGCGGGGCTGGCCGTCGCCACGCGCGAGCTGCCGCCTGGAACCAACCTTTCGCCGCTCGCCCTTTCCTGGCCGATGGCTTTCTTCACCATCACGCAGCCGTTCGGACCGACAAACGTGCTGCTCGAGCCCAGGGTCGGCCCCTTCGCCCACTTCCACACCGGCATCGACCTCGCCGCTCCGCTGGGCACGCCGGTGCTCGCCGCGGCTGGCGGGATCGTGGTCGCGGTCGCCCACACCGCCATCGGGTACGGGAATTACGTGATGATCGCCCACGGCGGCGGCGTCATCACGCTGTACGCCCACCTCATGGAAACCGACGTGAGCGTCGGCGACAGGGTGACCCGCGGCCAGAAGATCGGCCGGGAGGGATCGACCGGGCTGTCCACCGGGCCGCATGTGCACTTCGAGGTGCGCGTCAACGACCTTCTGGTCGACCCGATGCGCTACCTGCCCCCACCCCCCGCCGCGACAGCGACGACCCCCTGATCGGGAATCACTGACCGGCCGCTCATTCCGAGCGTTTGGACCCAAACCTGCGTCTCACCGAGGCTTCAATTGAGCGTTTGGCGCCACACGGGCGGAATCGTGGATGGTCAGGCCCCAGTGTCAGTGATATTCGTCAGTTTCAGAAACCAAAAAGTGCCCCCGGAGGGAATCGAACCCCCGACCTTGACGTTAGGACCGTCCTGCTCTATCCCCTGAGCTACGGGGGCCTGGACCCACCAGAGTTTACTGGCGGGGCCACAGCAAGCTCCTTCTGGCCGCCAGGGCCGTAACTTCTCAGCGCCTTCTCAGGTTCCTCACAGAGATGACTGAGAGGCTGGGCGCATCCTGACGAGCATGCCAAGCACGATGTCGCCGGACGCACGGATCCAGGCTCGCGACAGGGCCCTCTCCCTGCTCGACCGGCTGACCGCCGGCATCGCCTTCGCCGCCGTCGCCGGTGTGGCCATCTTTGGCACCGTCGGCGCGGTGACCATTCCGGGCACCACGTCATCCTCATCGACTGATACCGCAAGCACCGCCACGACGTCGTCCGCGTCCAGCGCATCGACGTCGAGCTCGTCGTCATCGAGCAGCCTGCAGTCGTCCTCCGGATCTGTGAGCTCCTCGTCGAGCTCGGGAGTCGCGGTCTCCGGCGGCTCATAACCCGTGACCGACACCCTCCTCTGGTACACCATCAGGGGCGCCGGCGCCGTTTCGATGATCATGCTCAGCGGAGTCGTCGTGCTCGGCGTGCTGTCGACGATGCGGGTCCAGAGCGCCGGCTGGCCTCGCTTCCTCACTGCCGGCCTGCACCGCAACCTCGCGCTGCTGACGCTGATCTTCCTCGCCCTGCACATCGTCACCTCGGTCGTCGATCCCTTCACCCACCTCGGCTGGCTTACCTCAGTCGTCCCTTTCTCGTCCTACTACCGAACCCTCTGGCTCGGCCTCGGCACGATCGCGTTCGAGCTGCTGATCGCGATCGTCGTCACGAGCCTGCTTCGCGGGTTGATCGGTCAGGTGGCGTGGCGCGCGATCCACTGGTTCGCATATGCCTCGTGGCCGATCGCGATCGCCCACGGGTTCGGTTCGGGCACGGATGTCCTGTCGGCGTGGTTCATCGTGCTCGCGATCCTGTGCATCGGCGGGGTCGCGGTCGCAGTCGTGTTCAGGCTTCTGCAGCCGCCGGTTGACCCGCTCGCGACCGCGAGGGGCGAGTTCCGCTCGGACGTCTCCTCTAGGCAGAGCCCATGAGCCGGCTGCGACTGCTTGCAGGCACTGACCCGAGCGCCGGATCGGAAAGCCATGCGGACCACTCTCGACGGCTGGGCGCGCCCGCGATCGCCGGCCGCCCGCTTATCGAGGCACTGATCCGCAGCGGGCTTGCGGGCAGGGGCGGGGCCTCCTTTCCGGTGGGATACAAGTGGAGATCGATCGCCGGCGCGAAAGGTCCAGCCGTGGTCATCGTCAACGGCGCCGAGGGTGAGCCGCAGAGCCGAAAAGATCGCCTGCTCATGACCGCGCGCCCGCATCTCATCCTCGACGGCGCTTTCCTGGCCGCCCGCACCCTGCGCGCTCGCCAGGTCGTCGTCTACGTTGGCCAGGCGCACCAGGCCGCATGGAACGCGATGGCCCGAGCCCTGGCGGAGCGACCCGAGGCTGAGCGCCGCATCGCCCGCATGGTCGGCGCGCCGCATCGATATGTCGCCGGTGAGTCGAGCGCCGCCGTGCACCTTGTCAATGAAGGCATTGCGACCCCGACCACCACACCTCCACACCCCCGCGAGCGAGGCGTTGGCGCCGTGCCCACGCTCGTTCAGAACGTCGAGACCCTTGCACACATCGCTCTCATCGCTCGCTACGGCGATGAGTGGTACCGATCGGCCGGCCGCCGTGGAGCCGCGGGGACGATCCTCATCACGCTCGCGGGCGGCGTCGCGCATCCGGGCGTCCTGGAGATCGAAGCCGGGACGACGATCGGTGAAGCCGTGGCCATGGCAGGTGGCGTCACCGAGCCCGCAACCGCGCTGCTGGTGGGCGGCTACTTCGGCGCGTGGATCCCTGTCGCGACCGGCTGGGAGCTTCCCCTCGACGCTGCAGCGCTGCGAAGCCAGGGCTTAAACCTCGGCTGCGGCATCGTCGGCGTCCTGCCCGCGAGCCGGTGCGGCGTTTGCGACACCGCCCGCATCATGCGATACCTGGCCCAGGAGAGCTCGGCGCAGTGCGGGCCATGCTTCTTCGGCCTGCGCGCGCTGTCTGACGCGTGCAGCCGCGTTGCCGAGCGCGGCACCAACCGCGACGACATGGCGCGCCTGAAGAGATGGTCGGTCGAGGTGCAAGGCCGAGGGGCGTGCAAGCACCCGGACGGAGCGGTGATCCTTCTTCGTTCGGCCCTGTCCACGTTCGCGGACGGATTCGCCTCGCATCCCGCCCACTGGAGGCAGCAGCCGGCATGAAGGTTGCTACACAGCTCGTCATCGACCGCATCAAATGCGACGGTCACGGGCTGTGCGCCGAGCTTCTGCCCGAGCTCATCCGGCTCGACGATTGGGGCTACCCCATCGTCGCGCCAGGCGCGGTTCCGCAGCACTTGTCGGCGCACGCGCAGCGGGCTGTCGAGACCTGTCCGGTTCTCGCCATCGCTCTGAGGCGGACGGCGCCATCGAGATGAGCACCACGCTGCTCGGCATCGTCGACGACCGCGCGCTCGGCACCTCGATGCGGCTGGTGGTCACGCGGCCGGTTGGCCTGAGCGCCGCGAAATCTGCAGCCGACGCGGTGATCAGGGCCATTGATGCGGCCGCGAGCAGGTTCCGAGAGGACAGCGAGCTCAGCCGTATCAACCGCGAGCCCGGCCGTCACATCCGCGTGAGCCCGCTGATGGCCCAGGCGGTCGCGGTCGGCCTGCGCGGTGCCCGCCTCACGGGCGGAGCGGTCGACCCGACGGTGGGGTCGGCGATCCGGCTCGCGGGCTACGACCGCGACTTCGCCGCCGTCCCGCCCGACGGGTCGCCTATTCATCTAACTGTGCAGCGAGTGCCAGGCTGGCAGGCGGTCGAGTTCGACGAGGCGGCGCGAACCGTTCGCGTGCCCCGCGGCGTGGAGATCGACCTCGGCGCGACGGCCAAAGCGTTGGCGTCAGACCTCGCCGCGGCCGCCGCCCTCGAAGCGGTCGGGTCGGGCGGAGTGCTCGTGAGCCTGGGCGGCGACATCGCGATGACTGGCGACGCTCCCGCCGAGGGATGGGCCGTGCAGACAAGCGAGGACAGCGGCGCGCCGATCGACGAGGATGAGGAGACGATCAGGATTGAATCCGGCGGCATCGCCACGTCGAGCACGACAGTGCGCCAATGGACTCGAGGCGGCGCCGTCCTTCACCACATCATCGACCCGGCCACCGGGATGCCCGCCGCCGGGCCCTGGCGGACCGCCAGCGTGGTCGCCGGCTCATGCGTAGACGCGAACATCGCCGCCACGGCGGCCATCGTGATGGGCGACGCGGCAATTGCCTGGCTCGAGGCCAACCGGCTCCCCGCGCGATTGGTCGGCCGCGACGGCGAGGTGCGCCGGGTCTCCGGCTGGCCTGCGCCGATCTGGAACTAGGTCAAATTTCGAAGCTTCGTCCCAGCAAACTCTCAGCAAACTCCAAGCCAACCGAGGCAGCATTGGACCCGTGAGCGACGGAGCCCGACCGCAGGGGGCGGCCAATGGGACGCGTGTCCTCGTGGTCGACGACGAGCCCAACATCACCGAGCTATTGGCGATGGCGCTCCGCTACGAAGGCTTCACGGTCAAGACCGCGGCGACCGGTCGCGCGGCGATCACGGCGGTGACCCAGTTCTCGCCGGCGCTCGTGATCCTCGACGTCATGCTCCCCGACATCGACGGCCTGGAGGTGCTCAAGCGCCTCAATGCCGGCGGCCATAAGGTGCCGATCATCTTCCTCACCGCCAAGGACGCCACAGAGGACAAGGTGCACGGCCTGACCATCGGCGGTGACGACTATGTCACCAAGCCGTTCAGCATCGAGGAGCTCATGGCGCGGGTGCGCGTCGTCCTGCGGCGCCATGGCGGCGCCGGCCCTGAGGGCGGTAGGCTCGCGCTGGCCGACCTCGAGATGGACGACGAGGCGCACGAGGTGCGGCGCGGCCCGAACATCATCGAGCTGACGACGACCGAGTACCGGCTGCTCCGCTATCTCTTGATCAACTCCGGCCGCGTCCTCACGCGCAGCCAGATCCTCGACCACGTGTGGCACTACGACTTCGGTGGCGACGCCAGCGTCCTCGAGACTTACGTCAGCTACCTGCGCCGCAAGGTCGACAGTTTCAAGCCGCCCCTCATTCAGACGGTGCGCGGCGTCGGTTACGTCCTCCGCGCGCCACGGGTCTAGCCGTGACGCAGTCGCTGCGGGGGCGGCTCCTCATCGGAGTCATCTCGCTGGTCGTAGTCGGCCTGCTCATCCTGGATGTGGCGATCTACGCATCGCTGCAGCGGTTCCTCACCAGCCGGGTCGACGACCAGCTCCACGGAGCGCACAACACGGCCATCAGCGCGCTCGGTGGTCCGAGCGAAGGTCCAGGACCGCAGTCGAGCGGAGGGTTGCCCGAAAACACCGTCGTCGAGATCGTGACCCCCACCGGCACGGTCGTGGTCGCCGAGGTGCTTCGGTTTCCGGGATCTACCCCTTCGACGGATCTGCCCGTCCTGCCGAAGCTGCTGCCCAATGCAGCCGAGACCAGCCCCGCGATAACCACGCTGGCCGGAACCCATGCCGGAACCCAGTATCGCGCGGCCATCTGGCACGAGGACCTGTTCCAGGGCAACGACGTCGTGCTCGCGATTCCACTGGGAGACGTCCAATCGACTTTGAGCCAGCTCTTGCAGCTCGAGCTGTTGATCAGCCTTGGCGTGGTGGCGGCGATGGCGATCGTCGCCTTCTTGATCATCCGGATCAGCCTGCGACCCCTTGAGAAGATGGGCGCGGTGGCGAAGGAGATCGCCGCCGGCGACCTCACCCGCCGCGTCGAACCGGCGACGCCAAGAACCGAGATCGGCCGCCTCGGCCTCGCCCTGAACGGGATGCTCAGCCAGATCGAGTCCGCGTTCGCCGAACGCGCGGCGTCCAACCGCCGCCTGCGCCGTTTCGTCGCGGACGCGTCGCACGAGCTGCGTACCCCGCTCACGTCCATCCGCGGGTATTCGGAGATGCTGCGCCGTGGCGCCGCGGAATCGCCCTCCGACGCCGAGCTCGCCCGGCGCCGGATCGAGGAGGAGTCCATCCGAATGACCGGCCTCGTCGACGACATGCTCGTGCTCGCGCGGCTCGACCAGGGCCGCCCGCTGGAGCAGGAGCCCATCGACCTCCAGGCCATCGCCACCGATGCGGTGGCGGACGCGCGCGCGGTCGCTCCCCAGCGCGACATCAAGCTCACGTCGCCCGGCCGGGTGATCGTGAACGGCGACGACACGCGCCTGCGACAGGTGGTTGGCAACCTGGTCCGCAACGCGATCGTGCACACGCCGCCGGAGACTTCCATCGATGTCACGCTCTCCACGGAGGACAGCGTTGCCAGGCTATCGGTCGCCGACCACGGACCCGGCCTTCCGGCCGAGGACGTGGACAGGATTTTCGAGCCCTTCTATCGCGCGGACCAAAGCCGCAGCCGCGACAGCGGCGGCGCTGGGCTGGGCCTGTCGATCGTGAGCGCGGTCGTCACCGCCCACGGAGGGCACGTGATCGTGCGCGAAACCGACGGCGGCGGCGCGACGTTCGAGGTCGAGCTGCCACTCGCGGGTACATGAAGGGTGGCCCTCCCCCCTTGCGGGGGGAGGGCGTGAGCTTATGTCAGTTCTGGTTTCGGTCCAGGCAGCCGATGGCGCTTTCCGCAAGACAGCTGGTGGCGATTGTTTGCACGATCGCCCCCGCAAGCAGGTCACGTCCCGCCGGCGTGGGGTGAATGTCGCACCCGCCCGTCGGCAGCGGGATCAGCAAGCCGGCCGTGCATGAGGATCCGCCCACGGCCAACGCGGTCGCCTTCCACGCGTCGAAGCCAGAAGCGACGAGCACGTGGTCGGAATTCTTGGCCGCGGCGATCATCGCCCCGTTGAGGAGGCTCGAGACGAAAAGCCCACCGGAGTCGCTGTAGTCGAGGGCGTAGTACGTCATGACCACGATCAGGCCGGTGTAGCCCGTTCCCCTGATCCCCGCGAAGATGGTCTCCAGGTTCTGAACCGCGCACGTCTGGAGATACACGACAAAGTTGGGCGTGAAGCAAGTGGATGGCGGCCAAAAGTCCTTGCTCGGCCCATTGGTCACGCGGAAGAAGTCGTTGGCGTCGAGGTTGAGTGTGACCAGACGGGTCCGCGGGTTGGCCTTCAAGTAGCTCTCGGCGAAAGCGAGCTGCGTCCCCGAATACGTGACGTGAAGAGGCCAAACCGACCGATAGCCTCGGCAGGAGTTGTCCAAACCCTGCGGGTCGATGAAACCGCCGGTGGCTTCGCCGGAACATGCCGCGTTGACATCCTCGATGTTCAAGCGTTGAGCCACGATCTCCGGATAGCCGATGAAGTTGCGAGCGTCAAGGCGGTCGCTGACCGGCAGAGGATGGAACCCGAACGCCACCGAGTCGCCCAGCGCCAGGTAACCATGGCCTTCGCTCGATGCAGACGCCGGGACAGCGCCGAGCAGGAACAACGGGACAATCGATAGAAGCGCAAGAAGTCGGAACCTCATCCCAACCACCTCGCCGCGATCGCGGCCGTGCAAAGCCAGCGCAGGCTGGCCGCAGGTCCTTTCATCCCCAATACCTCCACACAGCACGAACAGGACTGGTCGAGTCTAAATCGCCCCGGTGCAGCCGCGCTACTAGGAGTTCGCCGGCCGGTATGCGATGACGTCGCCGCGCGAATCGCCGATCAGCAGCGTGTCGCCCGCCAGCGCGGGCGCGCTGAACACGGCCGAGTGCAGGTCCGCGGTCCAGAGCACAGAACCCGTCTGGCTGGACAGCGCCACGAGGCCGCCGGCATTCGGGTCTCCGAACACGTCCCCGGTCCCGAACACGAGGACGCCGTTGCCGATCGCGGGCGAGGAGTAGACCGGCAGGCCGGAGTCGTAGCTCCAGAGGGTCTTGCCGTCGGCGGGTGTGAGCCCGAACATGCCGGCCGGGGCGCCCGCCGAGGCCACGTAGAGGTTGGCGCCGTCATATCCTGGCGAGGCGAGCAGGCCGTGCACCGCGCTGCCGTTGACCAGGTCTCGCGACCAGATCACCGAGCCGGTGGCGGCGTCGAGCATCTTGAAGACGCCGGCATCGGAGCCGACGGCGATCACGTCGCGGCCGCCCGACCTCAGCACGATCGGCGTCGCGCCTACATCGACGTCGCGTCCCGAATCAGGATGGAAGCTCGTCATCCAGAGGCGGTTGCCGGTGGCGGCGTCGAAGGCCAGCACCGCATCGTCGGGGTTGCCAACGCCGATGTATCCGTGACCCGCGGCGTCGAACGTGGGCGTCGACCAGATGCCGTCCCCCACCCCACACTGGGCGCGCGCGCAAAGCGACCAGACCTGGCGCCCAGACCCGACATCGAGCGCGATCACGCGGCCCGCCTCGAGCGGGCTGTCGCCATATTGCGAGCCGACGCCGACCAGCACCTGCTGCCCATACACGGCCGGCGACGACCAGATCGCCGGCCGCTCACCCGGAGCCGTTGCATCCCAGAGCTTGGCGCCCAACGCCACGTCGAGAGCGATGATGTGACCGGACAGCGTGCCGACGAGCACCCGGGCGCCGGCGATCGTAGGGGAGGCGGCGATGCGGCCGAAGCCGTCGACCTGCCAGATCCGGACTCCGTTGTCGAGCCGGTAAGCGCTCACCACGCCGCCCGCGCTCGCCGCGACGACCACGCCGCCGGCAACCACCGGCGTCCCGTTGACGGGCCCGACGAGCTCGACCTG
>Ga0137390_10002157_pt1 | contig 15447 bp, 15 predicted proteins | sample 15con2h24AmetaG_FD_104937 | JGI IMG/M metagenome (GOLD analysis project Ga0137390, IMG submission 104937) | Vadose zone soil microbial communities from Angelo Coast Range Reserve, California, USA - 15con2h2.4A metaG | ecosystem: Environmental > Terrestrial > Soil > Vadose zone > Saprolite... | reverse complement strand
TCCGGATTCTCTTCAAGCAGCACCGAGGTCACAAGCAGCATCCCCGGCGTGCAGAAGCCGCATTGCAGGCCGTGCTCTTCCTTGAAGCCGACTTGAATCGGATGCAGCTCGGCGCCCTGCTTGAGGCCCTCGACCGTCTTCACCTCGCGGCCGTCGACCTGCACGGCGAAGTGCGTGCAGGACTTGATCGGGACACCGTCCACGAGCACCGTGCAGGCGCCGCAGCTCGTCGTGTCGCAGCCGACGTGCGTGCCGGTCAGGCCGAGCTTTTCGCGCAAGAGATGGACGAGCAACAGGCGCGGCTCGACCTCGACCGAGTGTTCGGCGCCGTTGACCGTGACCGCGATCTCGTGCGTCGTCGGTTTCGTCTCGGTGATCACGAGCGGTCCTCCTTGACTTTGCGAAGCCCTCGTGCCGTCAGGACACGAATGGCGTTCCGCTTGTATTCCTCCGTTCCGCGCACGTCCGCGCGGGGTTGGGCCGCCTCGGCCGCGAGCCGTGACACTTCGTCGATCGCATCGTCGTCGAGCGCGTGACCGGTTAGCGCCTCCTCGGCCGCTTCGGCTCGAATGTTCGTCGGACCGACACCGGTGAGCGCTATACCGGCGCGTTCGACCGTGCCGTTCGACATCGAGACGTGCACCGCGACTCCGGCGGTGGCGAAGTCGCCGACCTTTCGCTCGAGCTTCAGATAGGTACCGCCGGCATGCGCGCCCGGATCGGGGACGCGCACCTCGGTTACGACCTCGTTCGGTGCGAGCGAGGTCGTGAACGGCCCCTCGAACAGCTCGTCGATCGGGATCGTGCGTTCGCCGCCGGTCCCTCGCACGACCACCTCGGCGTGGACAGCAAGCATCACCGACGCCCAGTCGCCTTGCGGGTCAGCGTGCGCGAGCGACCCGGCGACCGTGCCGAGATTACGCACGATCGGGTCAGAGATCTGCGGCGCCGCGTCGCCGAGCGCGCCGTACTTTCCTTTCAGCAAGTCCGATTGCTCACAGGTTTTGTGCCGAACGAGCGCGCCGATCCCCAACTGCCCGCCCTCCTCGGCGAGCGTATCGAGCCCGCCGATCCGGTTGATGTCGACGATCGCCCGCGGCGCCGCGAAGCGAAGCTTCATCACCGGGATGAGGCTCATCCCGCCGGCTAGCACCTTCGCGTCACCGTCGTCGTAGCGCCCGAGGATCTCCAGCGCTTCGTCGAGCGTCGTGGGCACGAAATACTCGAATCTCGCGGGATACACGGATAACCGCCTCCCTCTGCCCCAGTGGCTGCTGTCCCCTCGGCGACAATACGCCGCGCCCGAGGCCATTTCCACGTCCTACGATAACCGGGTGCAATTCGGTTCTGTCGAGGAGGTCGAAGGCGCCCTCCGCTCGGACTCGTACCTCGCCGACCGAGGGCTGTCGACGGCCGTGTATCTGGCGCTCGCGATGCAGCGACCATTGCTGCTCGAGGGTGAGGCGGGCGTCGGCAAGACCGAGGTCGGCAAGACGCTCGCGCGGCTGCTCGGCGGAGAGCTGATCCGGCTTCAGTGCTACGAGGGCATCGACTCCGCGCAGGCGCTCTACGAGTGGGATTACGCGAAGCAGCTTCTCTACGCGCGCGCCTTACAGGCGGGCGAGGTGCGGGAGCACGTGCAGGAACTGTACGGGCCGGAGTTCCTCGTCGAGCGACCCCTCCTGCGGGCGTTGCGCGCAGGCTCGCGCGCCGTGCTCCTGATCGACGAGATCGACCGCGCCGACGACGAGTTCGAAGCGTTCCTGCTCGAAGTGCTCTCGGATTTCAGCGTGACCGTGCCCGAGCTGGGGACGATTGCGGCCACCGAGCCGCCGGTCGTGATCATGACGTCGAACCGGACACGCGATCTGCACGACGCGCTCAAGCGCCGCTGCCTCTACCACTGGATCGACTTTCCTTCGCTCGAACGTGAGGTGGCAATCGTGCGCACGCGCGCGCCCGAGGTGTCGAAGGCACTCGCTCGGTCGGTTGCAGAGGCGGTGGCGCAACTGCGATCGCTTGACCTGATCAAGCCGCCCGGCGTCGCAGAGGCGATCGACTGGGCGCGCGCGTTGGCGCTGCTCGGCGCCGACGACGCGAACAGGGACGCCGCGCGCGAGTCGCTCGGCTGGGCGATCAAGAATCACGAAGACCTCCAGCGCGCGCAGGCGGAGTTGTTCAGTGGCTGACGAGCTCGCACGGCTGGTCGCGTTCGCACGCGAGTTGCGCGGCGAGGGGCTGGCAATCGGGCCCGGGCGCGTGGTGGAGTTCTGCCGCGCAGCCGCAAAGCTGCCGCCGGAGGACCTCTACTGGGTGGGACGGCTGACGCTCGTCTCGCGGCCGGAGGAGATCCCGATCTACGACCGCCTCTTCCGCGGCATCGTCGAGCCCGACTCGCCGACGCGACAGGTTCGAGTCGTCGAGGAGGAAGTCTCGCTCGCCAGCCCGCGTGAGCTGTTGCGGACGAAGAGCTTCGCCGAGCTGAGCAAGGACGAGCTCGCCGAGCTCGCGGAGCTGATGAAGCGACTACAGCTGAACGTCCCGAGCCGCCGAACCCGTCGCAGAGAGCCTGCGCGGAAAGGAAGTCCAGACCTGCGCCGCACGCTTCGCCGCTCGTTCCGCACTGGTGGCGAGCCCGTCGAACGTGCCTGGCGGACTCGCCGACGTCGACGCCGGCGATTGGTGCTCCTCCTTGATGTCTCGGGCTCGATGACCGACTACTCGCGCGCGCTCGTCCTGTTCGCGCGAGCCGCATTGCAAGCTGACGCTCGCTGGGAAGCATTCTGCTTCGGCACGCGCCTCACCCGCGTGACGAAAGTTCTGTCCGCAGCAGACGCCAGGGAGGCGCTGCGCCGCGCGGCCGCCGAGGTCGTCGACTGGAACGGCGGCACTCGGATCGGCGACGCGGTGCGGGCGCTGACGCGTATGAACGTCGTACGCGGCGCGGTGGTCGTAATCTGCTCGGACGGCCTCGACGTCGGCGAGCCCGAGCTGCTGAGCGCCGAGATGGCGCGACTGTCACGGCTCGCCCACCGTGTCGTGTGGCTCAATCCGCTGAAAGAGGATCCGGCCTACGAGCCGCTTGCCCGCGGTATGAATGCGGCGCTCCCCCACGTCGACGTCTTCCTGAGCGGCCACAACCTCGCCAGCCTCGAGGCCATCGGCGAAGCGCTGTAGACCAGCGCAACTCGACTTTGCGCCAAGACCACCCGACGGGAGCGGCAGATTACGTCAGGGCGTTACCCGCGCAAGCTGCTCGCGGACGACCTCTTCTCCTGCCTCACGACCGGCGGCATGGCCTGTTGCCGCGTCGATGAACGCGCCTCGCTCGAGCGCATAGAGCTCCATTTCGTCGATCGCCGTCACCGTCGCGGTGCGCGGGATGTCTCTGAGCAAAGCGATCTCGCCGAAGTAGTCGCCTGGTCCGCGATCGCCGAGACGGTTGCCGTCACTCGTCACGTGCGCATGCCCGCGGACGACGATGTAGAAGCGGTCGCCGACGTCGCCCTCCCGCACGATCTCGTCTCCGGCGGAAAGCTCGACCGGGATGAGGCTCCTCGCGACCTGTTCCTTCGCGGCCACCGGCAGCGGCGCGAACATCGGGACGCCGTCGAGCAGCTCGAGCTGACGTGACGGTGCGCCCGCGGTCTGGTCGATGTGGCGGAGGCCACTCCACGGCAACAGCACGAGCGCGGGCAGGAATGCACCCGTTGCGACGAGAGCGCCACGCGCGCCGAGGCCGCTGATCAGCGCAGGCGCGGCGATCGCGCCGATTCCCATCCCTGCCGTCGCCGCGCCGAACATCACCCCCAGCACGCGGCCGAGGAGGTCGTCGGGAATCAGGCGCTGCAGAAGCGTCTCGCCGGTGACGTCCTCGACGGCGTTTCCGACGCCGACGACCGCGAGCAGGAGCAGGGCACTCAGCCGGTGTGGGGTCGCGGCGACGAGGGCGATCGGGATTCCCCAAAGCAGCAGGCCGATCCCGAACGGCACGGCGAGCTTCCGGCCGACCAGCGCCATCGACGCGAACCCACCGACAAGCGTCCCGGCTCCGACGGCGCCCGACAGGAATCCCACCCAGCCGCCGCCGGCATGCAGGAGCTGGAAGGCGATCACCACGATCAGCACGTTCAAGGCGCCGCGGACGACGGTTTGCGCCACGAAGAGCGCGACGATCAGACGCGGCTGCGGCTCTCGCGCCAGCAGCTTGAAGCCCGCCGTGAGATCGCCCTCCGCACGGTGATGCGCGAACCGCAGACGGCCTTCGATGTGGATCGCAGCGAGGGTGACGGCCGCGGCCACGTACGCGACCGCTCCGAACGCGAACACGACTCCGACCCCGGCCGTCGCGATCACCACGCCGGCGATCAGCGGGCCGACAAGCGTTCCCAACCCTTCCAGCGTGAGTGACGCGCCGTTTGCAGCAACGAGCTGCTGTGGTGTCGTCGCCAGCGATGGCAATAGCGCCGCAACGGCAGGACGACAGAGCGTCGAGACCACGGCGTGCGCCGCGGCGAACGCGAAGATCGCGGCCTCGTTCCGGCCGAAGTAGAAGAGCGCGGTCGACGCGGCGAGCGCAAGAGCCGACATGAGCGTGACTGCGACCAGTGCGCGCTCGCGTTCGTAGCGGTCGGCGAGGGCGGCGGTGAACGGCGTCGCGAGCGCGGCCGGAAGCATCCGGACGAGCCCGAGAATCCCGACCGCCGTCGCTCCACCACGCTCATACGCGAAGACTCCGAGGGCGACGACGAAGGCCCACTCGCTGGTGATGGCCGCCCCGTAGGCGAGCTCCAGGCGGCGCAGATTTCGATCGCGCGCCACCGCACCGAATTCCGCTAGAACGTTACGGACAGCGCCCATCGAGCGACAGTACTGCCGGGCTCAAAGAACTTCCAGACAGCGTTTCGGTTGGGCGATCCTCCGGTAGAGGACAGGAAACGAAAAGAGGAGGACAGTGGTGCTCAGACGCACAAAGTCTCAGGCGTTGAAGGACAACGCCGCCAGCGCGACGCAGTTTGCCTCGGCGCTCGCGAAGGACCGAAAGTTCCGCAAAGAGCTGCTTTCCGCGCTGAGCCACGGCACGATCGCACGCCGGCGGGCGGAGCGGCGGATCGGGCTCGCGGCGGCCGTGGCCAGGCTCGGCTCCGACCCGAAGCTGAAGAACGAGGTGCGCAAGATGACGAGGAGCCTCGAGCGAGCCTGGGGGCGCGTCGAGAAGAAGCGCAGTCACAAGGTGCGCAACTCGTTGTTCGTCCTCGCAGGTGCGGGCGGAGCCGCCGTCGTCGTAACGGGCGCACGCAGGTGGCTGTGGGGGCGCGGCGGAGCGACGCCGCGCACGATCGACGAGTCGATCGAGGTCAACGTGCCGGTCTCGACCGCGTACAACCAGTGGACGCAGTTCGAGGACTTCCCGCTCTTCATGGAAGGCGTCGACCACGTGCAGCAGCTCGACGACACGCTGCTCCACTGGGCCGCGACCGTCGCCGGGAAGACGAACCAGTGGAACGCGAAGATCCTCGAGCAGCATCCCGACCGGCAGATCAGCTGGATCAGCGAGGACGGCAAGAAGACGCGCGGCACGGTGAGCTTCGAGCCGCTCGGCGAGAAGAAGACCCGGGTCAGCCTCTCGATGAGCTACCAGGCCGATCCGTTCGAAGCCGTCGGCTCGGCGGCCGGGCTCGACGCGCGCCACGTGCGCGGTGATCTCGAACGCTTCAAGGAACTGATCGAGAGCCGGGGCACCGAGACCGGCGCCTGGCGCGGCGAGGTCACGGCCGGTCAGGAGACGTAGTCGAACGCGGGCCACGCGGAGTCGTCTCCGCGTGGCCCCCGCGCGAGGTCAGTGGCCGAACCAGCGGGAGCGCCGGCTTGAGCCGAAGTGCTCCTTCTCGGCAACGAGGGCGACGGACGGCTCCTGGAAGGTGCCGGTCGGCTTCGGCCCCGACAGGAAGTCGACGTCGACGCGACCGACGCGACCCGCGCCGAACTCGATGTAACAAGACCCGAGCCCGCCGTAGGCGCCCGGCTGCTCGCCGTCCCGCAGACGCGCGATCAGCGACTCGGCGACCACGCGCGCCGCTCCTTCGGAGAACACTCCTGCCTTCGGCACTCCGATCGTCGCGACATCCCCGACCGCGTAGACGCCCGGAAACCGCGTCTCGAGCGTCGCCGGATTCACGGGGACGTAGCCGTCTACGGCCACGCCACTTGCCAGGACAACGTCAGGGGCATGGTGCTTCGGAACGCCGAGGAAGAGGTCGTAGGGCATCTCAGTGCCGTCGTCGAGTACGGCTCGGCGGTGAGTCGGGTCGAGTGAGCTCACGCGGCGTTCGGGGACGAACTCGATGTCGCGCTCGGCAAAAGCCGCAACCAGCGCCCGTGACGTATCCGGCGACGGAGGAATCGGAGTGCCGAACGGAACGACGAAAGAGATCTCACAATCGTCGCGCACCCCCCGCGTCGACAAGTAATCGTGCAGCAGCAACGCGGCCTCGCTCGGCGCCGGAGGACACTTGAACGGCGCGCCGCAGACGCCGATGAGCGCGTGACCCTGCGAGAACGTGGGCAGCAATTCGCCCAGACGCTCAGCACCGGTGACCGAGTAGAACTCGTTGCCGGCCTCGGCGAGTCCAGGAGTGGCGCCGAAGTCGTAATCGGCGCCGAGCGCGATGACCAGGAAATCGGCTTCGTGGACACCTCGATCCGTAGTGACTCGCCGCTCTGCGGGATCGATCGCCGTGATCGTCTCCTGCACGAAGCGCACGCCGGGCTTTGCGATGTCGCGGTACGGGAGTCGGACCGCATCGAGCGTCGTTCGGCCGAACATCACGTCGAGCTTCGAATACCCGAAGACGAACGCGTCGTTCTTGTCGATCAGAGCTACGTCGATGTCGTCGCCGAGCGCCTCCGACAGCATCGTTGACAGCTCGAGACCACCGAAACCCGCTCCGAGGACAACGACCCGGGTTTTCACGCCAGCCTAGCCAGGCGGAATGTTCTGGTTGATCCGGAAGAAGTTGTCCGGGTCGTACTTCCGCTTGAGGCTCTTCAGCCGGTCGTACTTGTCCGCGCCATACGCAAGGCGAATGCGATCCTCGCCCTCGTTCTCGAGGAAGTTGACGTACACCGTCTGGTGCCACGGCTCGAGCGCCGACCAGAACGAGCGCACCCACTCCCGTTCCTCATCGAAGCCGTCTGCGGTCTCGGTGGCACAGCCGATGTTGTACGTGAACGCGGCCTTGCGACCGCCGAAGGGGGTCTCGTCCTCGTCGACCCGCGCGACCGCCCCACCCATCTGCCAGATCGGAAACGACGTCAGCGGCGAGTTGATCTGCAGCGAGCGCTCCATCGTGACGTCGATGACCTCGTCGCTCAGCTCCGCGAGGTCACAGCTCTTGAAGTAGTACCAACGCTGCGGCACGAAGCTCGGGTCGAGCATGGCCTGGTGCGCCAGGTACGGCTTCACCATGCACACGTCCGCAACCGGACTGCCGAACTCCCGCAGCGGCTTGATGAACTTCTCGCCCTCCTCCGGGTCGCCCGCCCAGCACACGATCACCATCACGACCGGCTTACCGTGCAACTCGGCCGGGACGAACGGCAGCGGCGGCGCCTTCTTGTGGACGACGATCGTCATCAGGTCGTCGGGCGCGTCCGCGACCCAGTCGCGATAGAAGCGCAGCACGTCGCCCGACTGCTGCATCGGCCAGAAGATCGGCCCAGCGAGCAGCTGCGTGCCGAGCCGGACGCAGTTGAACTCGAACTCAGTGACGATCCCGAAGTTGCCGCCGCCCCCGCGGAGGCCCCAGAACAGATCCGGATTCTCGTCGGCGCTCGCCTTGACGAATTCGCCGTCGGCCGTGACCACGTCCATCGAGACGAGCTGGTCGACCGACAGGCCGTGCTTGCGCATGATCCAGCCGATCCCGCCGCCGAGCGTCAGCCCCGCAACACCGGTGTGCGTGACGATGCCCGACGGCACCGCGAGCCCGAACGCCTGCGTCTCCTTGTCGAGCTCGCCGAGCAGCACGCCGGCCTGCACGCGCGCCGTCATCTTCTCGGGGTGGACCCGCACGCTCTTCAACGGCTGGAGATCGATCATCAACGCGTCGTCCGCCACCGACAGGCCCGGGAACGAGTGTCCCCCACTCCGCACCGCGACCGGCAGACCGCTCTGCCGCCCGAACTTCACGGCGGCGATCACGTCCGAGACGCCCGCGCAGCGAATGATCAGCGCCGGGTGCTTGTCGAACGAGCCATTCCAGATCTTGCGGTGGGTGTCGTACTCGGGATGATCAGGACGAACGACGCTCCCGCGGAACGAAGCCTCGTCGATCTGGATCTCTTCGGCGACCGCCGTCACCGCCCTAGTCTGGCACGAACAGCCCGAAGGCGCGAAACTCACAGGATGGTCTCCGAAACCCGCTACGCCAGGAGCGGCGACGTCAGCATCGCGTACCGGGTCGCAGGCGAGGGCCAAGACGCTCCAGCGGCACCACGAGCTCGTGCGGCAGCAACTCATCCGCTTTCGCGGTCGCGAGGTCGATACCGCGGGCGACGGGTTCTTCGCAAGCTTCGACGGACCGGCGCGGGCGATCCGCTGCGCGTGCGCGATCTCGGAATCGGTGGGTGAGCTAGGCCTCGACGTGCGCGCCGGGTTGCACACCGGCGAGTGCGAAGTCCTGGACGGCAAGGTCGCGGGAATCGCGGTCCACACGGGCGCGCGGGTCGCGTCACAGGCGCAGCCGGGCGAGGTGCTCGTCTCGAGCACGGTCAAAGACCTCGTCGCCGGGTCGGAGATCCGGTTCGCGGATCGCGGCACTCAAGGGCATCCCAGGCGAGTGGCGGCTGTTCGCGGTCGAGCGCTGATGCGCTTACCAGGGGTGTGTCCGTAGGTCTGGGTCGAGCAGGACGTTCGGGGCGCGTGTCGACGGACGGATTCCCGAGGATGAGAACAGGGGATGAGGGGAATCGACTTCACTTTCGCGCTCGCGGCGGGTGCGCTGCTCCTGGCCAGCTGGGTCGACGCCAAGGTCGGGGACGCGCGCCCGGAATCGCCCATGAAGCGGATCGGGCTCTGTCTCGTCGGGGTGCTCGTTTTGCACGCGTCGGTCGGGGGGCTTTACGTCGTTCAGGCGGCGGGCGCTCCGCAGGCTGGGCTCCTGGCGGCGACCCTCGTGCTGTTCCTTCCCGCCTTGACGTTCGCGATGGTCACCGGTCTCTGGCTGCTCCGGATGCTCGCAGAGATCGCCGGCCTCGCACGCCGCTGACGCCTCGCGACCCGCGCTTCCCAGCGCCGCAGGCGTGATCTGACTCGACCGTCATCATTGACGGGATGCCGGAAGAGCGGGACGAGCTCGAGCAGGCGTGGCAGGCGCTCACGGAACGCGAGCGGCTGGTGCAGCAGACGATGGCACGCCGCTCGGCGGAGATCGACGCCCGGGCCCGCCGCTTCGACGAGATCGCCGCGGATCTCGACGCGCGCCGGCAGCTGATCGAGGACGCCGAGGAGGAGCTCGTCGAACGGGAGCGCCGGCTGACCCTCGGCGAGCAGGAGCTCGAAGACCGCCGGGACGAGGTCGAGCGCGCCGAGACCGACGTTGAGCGTCTGCGCCAGCAGGCGCGCGAGCTCGACGCGCGCGCGAGCGAGCTGCGCGTGCTCGCATCCGAGCTGGAAGAACGCGGCGATTGGATCGCGACCGCGTCCGCCGCGCTCGAGGCGCAGGAGCGACGAGCGGCGGCCGTTGCCGAGCAGGCGGCAGAGCTCGAAGCGCGGCGGACCGAGCTCGCGGATGAAGAGCGAATGCACAACTCGGCCTTGCGGCAGCTCGACGCACGCGCGTCGGAGCTGGAGGCTCGCACCACCGAGCTGGCCGCAGCCGAGCAGAAGCTCGAACAGGCGAGGAGTGAACTCGAACCGCGTCTCGCAGCGGCGAAGAAGCTCCAACGCGACGTCGAGCAGCGCGAGCAACAGCTCGAAGGGCTCGAAGCGCGCAACGCCGAGCAGGAGAAGCAGCTCGGACGGCGCGCCGCGAAGCTGGCGGTCAGCGAGACGCGGCTCGCGAACAAGCTCCGCGACGTTCGCGAGGCCGAAGAGCGGATCCCGGTCCTGGAAGCGCGCGCGCTACACCTGGACGCGCGCGCACGCGACCTGGAACGCGTTGCGAAAGAGCTGGACGAACGCGGCGTCTGGCTGACCGAAGCGGTGGCGCGGGTCGAAGCGCGCGAGACCGAGGCGGCTGAAGAGGTCGAGCGGGCGAAAGCGGAAGTGCGACGTGTCGAACGCCGCGAAAAGGAACTCGAAGAATTGACGGCGCGTCTCGACGACCGCGACCGACGGCTCACCGAAGCGTACGAAGCGCTCACCGAGCGGCGCCGGCGCGTACGGGAGGACGAGCTCGGGCTCCTCCCGGAGGAGACTGCCTAGGGCGCTAGAGCTCGTACGCCATCAGGATCGCGTCGACGTACTCGTCGCCGCGCAGGTAATGGTTGCGGCGGTAGCCCTCCTGGACGAAACCGAAGCGCTCGTAGAGTTTGATCGCTGCCTCGTTCCACGGGAAGACGTGCAGCTCGAGCTTGCGCACGCCTGCGTGGCGCGCCCAGTCCACCGCCGCGTCGAGCAGCGCGGTGCCGATGCCGCGACGGCGATGCGAGGCCGCGACCATCAGGCCGATGTCGGCGACGTGGCGGCTGGCCGGATGCTGGTCGCGCGCGATCGAGAGGCGACCGACGATGACGCGTTCGTCCTCGGCCACGAAGACGGCCGCGTTCGGATAGCGCCGGATCGCACGGAGGTAGCGCCGCTCGTCGGAGACGTTCCGCCAGCCGTTCGTCGTCACGAGCCAGCCCTCCGGCTCGGAACCGACCGCGGTGCCGAGCACGGTCAGCCCTTCCGCGTCGCTCGCTTCCGCTCGGCGGATGATCATTCGACGACCACCCCGGCGCCGCCGCGTCTCGGGTCCCCGGCGGCGGCGAGCTTCCCGTCCTCGAAGGTGACGGCGGACGCACCGCCGAAGTAGAGGTTCTGGCCGCGCCAGCGGGTGACGTTCCAGCCCATCGCCTCGACCTTGTCGAGCTCGGCGGGATCGTGTCCGCCCTCGCAGTGGAGGTCATCCCCCTCGAGGTGTACGCGCGGACGGTCGATCGCGTCCTCGACAGGGAGGTTGTGCGCGACGACGTTGACGACGTTCTGCAGCACCGAGCCCCGCAGGCGAAGAGAGCCGGCGCTGCCGACGACGAGGTGCGGGCGACCGTCCTTGAGGACGAGGGACGGGCTCATCATCGAGGACAGGCGCGCACCCGGACGCGGCGGCTTCGCCAGGTCGAACTCGCCGATCATGTTGTTGACATGGATGCCCGTCCCGGGAACGACGACACCCGAGCCGGCTCCTGTGGATGCGGTCAGCGCGACGGCGTTGCCCTTCCCGTCTACGACGGAGATGTGGGTCGTGCCCTGCGAGACGACGGCGGCGCGTGTCTCGAGCGCGCGCGCGAGGCCGCGAACGGAGCCTGCGGCGATGCGCGCGTTCGCCTGTTCACGCATGACGCGTGCAAGCGCGTCGATCGCCTCGGCCTTGCCGGGCTCGCCGGGGCCGAGCTCTTCGAGGAGCGGCAGGCCGTAGGCAATCAGGATCCCGCCTGCCGACGGCGGCGGATTGGAGAGGTACTCCTCGCCGCAGAAGCTCGCGCGCACGGGCCGGCGGCGGATGACGCGGTAGTCCTCGAGGTCGCGCTTCGTGATGTAGCCGCCGTGTTCACGGACGTGGTCGGAGATCCGGTCGGCGAGCTCGCCTTCGTACAGCACCGTGCCGCCGTGTTCGGCGATCAGCTCGAGCGTGTTCGCGAGGTCGGACTGGATCAGGGTGTCTTCCGCGGCCAGGCGCTCGCCGTCGCGTTCGTAGACTTCGCGCGACTCAGGTGTGTGGCGCAGGATCAGGTCGAGGATCCTGTGCAGGTACGCCTGTCCGTTGTTGAGCTCGACGCCGTTCCGAGCGAAGTCGATCGCGGGCCCGAACAGGTCTCGCCACGGGAGCCTGCCGAAGGAGCGGTGTGCCTGCTCCAGGCCGACCGCCGCACCTGGGACCGCGCAGGAGGCGGCGCCGATGTGGAAGACCTGGGTCGAGCCGCCGCTGAAGTCGACGTCCACGCGGTCCATCTCGCCGTGGCCGCGGTCTTCGAGGCCTAGCCCGGGCACGGAGACGAAGAAGTCGAAGACGCGCGTCGACCGGTCGCGGGCGCGGTGCACGAGCATGAAGCCGCCCGACCCGGGGCCGGTGAGCGGGCTCTCGGCGACCCAGGAGACGAGCGCGGCCCCGACGGCAGCGTCGACCGCGTTCCCTCCGGCTGCGAGCACGTCGGCACCCGCCTGTGCCGTCAGCGGGTGTCCGGCTGCAACTGCCCCTCTCATGCATGAAGGTTAGCCCGGTCTCAGGCGACCCAGCCCGCGGAGAATCGGCGCTGTTTCGTCACAGTTACTCCTCTGTTTGGGGTCAGACCCCTTAACACGAGTTGTCACGGTTTCGTGACAGAATCGCCAGGCGGGGGGCCTGCGACGGAAGGAGTACGATCGCGATGCCCGAGGAGAAAGACGTACTGGAACGGCGGCTCAGCCGTGAGGACCTGCTCAAGCTTGCAGCCGTCACCGGCGGTGCGGGACTGGTCGCCGGGCGAGCCGGACTGGCCCGGGCCACGAGCGCGCACCTGGCGAAGGAGACCGGACGGCTCCAGGTGCTGGACTGGGCCGGCTACGGGAACGACGGCGGCCAGTCCATGTTCGCGCAGTACGTGAAGACGCACCCGAAGAACAAGCCGCAGTTCACGTACATGGGCAACGAGGCGGACGCTCTCGCGAAGATCCACGCCGGTCTCAAGCCGGATCTCTTCCGCCCCTACGTCGGGTGGGTCAAGTACTTCGCGACGAGCGGCCTCGTCCAGCCGTGGGACACGAAACTGATCTCGAACTTCAAGAACCTCAACCCGTTCATGGTCAAAGCCGGCCAGTACCAGGGCAAGCAGTACGGGATCCCGGACGACTGGGGCTTCGACGCGATCCTGTACCGCAGCGACAAGGTGAAGCCGAAGGCAAAGTCCTGGGGCCTCCTGTTCGACGAGCGCTACAAGGGCAAGATCGCCTGGTTCGACGACATCGAGATGCTCGAGATCGCTGGTTTGTACCTCGGTTTCAAGGACACGTGGAACCAGACGAACGACCAGCTCAAGCAGTCACAGAAGCTGCTCATCTCCAAGAAGCACCTCGTCCGGAAGAACTGGTCGTCCGAGACCGATCTTTGGCAGCTCTTCGGGTCCGGCGACGTCTGGATCGCCTACGCCTGGCCGAACGACTGGGTGCAGATGAAGAAGAAGGGTCTGAAGGTCATCTACATGCACCCGAAGGAGAAGCCGATCGCCTGGGTCGGCATGTTCATGTTGCTCAAGGGGACACCCCGACCGAATCTCGCCCACGCTTACGTCGATGCGTGGAGTTCCGCCAAGTCGGCGAGGTGGCTCGAGGACAACTACGGCTACGGGCACGCGAACACACTCGCGCGGCCATCATCGAGCGACCTGCTGCGCGCGCTGCAGTTGACCAACCCGCGAGCCGTCACGGAGCCGAACGCGCACCTGGACCGCGACATCCCGCGGCGGGCGCTGTACGCCAAGATGTGGGAACAGGTGAAGGCCTCCTGACAGGACTGTTCTAGAGACGACATGGCAGTCGAGGGCGAAGCCGGCGCCCCGCCGGTCCGCCTCCCGCGCCGCGAGCGGGTGCGGCTCGACTTTACGACGCGCACGCTGCTGGGTCTCCCGGTGGCGTGGCTCGTCGTCTTCTTCATCGTGCCGATCGCGATCGTGGCGGCGTACAGCTTCGACGTCTACTCGCTCTTCCCCGGCAAGCACGGCTTCACGTTGGCCGCCTGGCGCGAGTTCGTTCATAGCCCCGTGTACCTCGCGCTGTTCTGGAAGTCCGTGAAGATGTCGCTGACGGTCTCGGTGATCATCGTCGTCCTCGCCTACCCGCTGGCGTACTACCTGGCGCTCTCCGGCACGAAGCGCAAATACGTTCTCCTACTCGTACTGATCGCTCCGTTCCTGACGAGCTACCTGCTGCGGGTGCTCGCCTGGAAGGTGATCCTCGGCGACCAGGGCGTGATCAACACGTTCCTGTTCTGGACGGGGGTGCGCTCGCCGGGGCATCCGATCTCCCAGCTGCTCTACAGCAGGTTCGCCGTCATGCTCGTGCTCGGCTACATCTGGCTCCCGTTCGTCGCCCTGCCGATCTTCGTCTCGCTGGAGAGCCTCGACCGCCGCCTGCTCGAGGCCGCGAGCGACCTCGGCGCCAGCCGTCTGCAGGCGTTCCGGCGGGTGACACTGCCGCTGTCCCTGCCCGGGATCATGGCCGCGTTCCTCTTCGTCTTCATCCCGACGCTCGGCGAGTTCATCACGCCGTCACTCGTCGGGGGAGCGAACGGCTACATGTACGGCAACCAGATCGTCGACCTCTTCGGAACCGGGTTCCCAGACTGGGAGACCGGTTCGGTGCTCGCGATCTTCCTCTTCGGCATCGTCACCGTGCTGACCGTCGTCTTCACGCGGTTCCTGCAGCCCCGGCAGGTGGCAGCGGACTGATGGACGTCGCGCTCTCGCGGAAGGGAAGGATCGCGCTGCGGGCGCTCTTCGTCCTTGTCGTCCTCTTCCTCTATCTCCCGATCGCGATCCTCCTGATTTTCTCGTTCAACAACTCCGAGGTGCCGTCGTTCCCGCTGAGCGGCTTCACGCTCCACTGGTACCACCAGTTCCTCACCAACGCCGACCTAAAGGCGGCGCTGCAGACGAGCGCGATCATCGCGGCCGTCTCCAGCGTCGGCGCGGTCGTGCTCGGTGTGCTGGCCTCTGTGGCGCTCACCCGTCGTCGCATCAAAGGAAGGGCGGCCGTCTCGGCACTGCTTTTGAGCCCTCTCGTGATTCCTTACGTGGTCTTCGGAATCTCGCTGCTTCTCCTCTTCCACACGATCGGGATCCCACGCTCGATTCTCACGGTCGTGATCGGGCACATCGTCATCAGCCTCCCTTACACGATCCTCGTGCTCGTGCCGAGGCTCGAGCAGATCGACGTGTCGCTCGAGGAGGCGGCGTACGACCTTGGGGCGAGTCGACTGAGGACGTTTCGCTCGATCACGCTGCCGCTGATCCTGCCGGCGGTCGTGTCTGCTTTTCTGATCGCCTTCACGACGTCGTTCGACGAGTACGCGGTTGCCTCGTTCGTCGTTGGAACAAGGACGACGTTCCCGATCTACCTCTACTCGGCACTCCGTTTCCCGAACCAGTTGCCGCAGGTCATCGCCGTAGCAGTCGTCGTGATCACGCTTTCGCTCGTCGTCGTCGTGGCCGCCGAAGTCGGGCGGCGGGTCGCCGAGCAGCGTCTTGGCTCCCTCGAAAACGCCGGCTAGT
>Ga0137390_10002156_pt1 | contig 15447 bp, 9 predicted proteins | sample 15con2h24AmetaG_FD_104937 | JGI IMG/M metagenome (GOLD analysis project Ga0137390, IMG submission 104937) | Vadose zone soil microbial communities from Angelo Coast Range Reserve, California, USA - 15con2h2.4A metaG | ecosystem: Environmental > Terrestrial > Soil > Vadose zone > Saprolite... | reverse complement strand
GACGGCGCGCTATTCTTTCAAGTGATGAGCGCGGAAAGAATGGACGGCGTCGCTAATCTCAACGCTACCGTGACCACGCGACGGCTGGGCGTGAGCAGGGCAAAAGCGAGTGTTAACTTGAGTCATGTCTAAGGGAACACCGTTCCGGAGCGAATAACTTCACGATGACTGATCAAGAACACATTGTCGACGGGGCGGTAGCGGACCAGCGAGACGCTGTCGCGCCGGCCGGCGAACCTGAGATAGACATTCATGAGATCAAGTCCAGAATTCAGCAGGCCGTGGCGCGCCGGCAAGCTGCCGGGCAAACGTCCTTCATCAACGCTTCTGCACGATTGCTGGAACTTCTGTCGCGGGACGCTTCTTCATTGGCAGAGTTTTCTTCCAGCGCCGCATCGGGCCAGTTTCGATCGCAGCCGGAATTCATCCCGAACAGCGATGATCAATATCACGTCAACGACCTTTTGCAATACCACGACCGCGAATTTGTTTGGAACGCATACCGCGCTCTGCTCAAACGCGAACCTGACACCGAAGGCTTAAGCGCCCTTCTTGAAAAACTGCGCGGCGGGCGATTCAACAAGATCGATGTGCTGGCCCGACTGCGCTTTTCACCGGAAGGTCGGCGCAACCAGGTAACGATCGACGGACTGCGGCTGCCGGCGATGATTCGCCGTTTGTACCGCGTGCCGGTAATCGGTTACGTCGCTGAGTTAGTTGTCGGCGTGGCGCGTTTGCCTTCGTTGATTCGCAACCAGCGACAGATCGAAAGCCACCTGATAGCACAACAGAACCTGCTTGCCGATCATTTCAATCAGGCGACTGCTGAGCTGCACGAATCGTTCGCGCTTTCGCTCACCCAGCTAGAGCAGCAACAAAAAGCGATGGCGCGCGCGCAACATCAACAGGTCGCGGCGCTTTTTCGGGAACAGCAAAAGGCGTCGCGAAACGGAAACGTCCCCGTCAGCAAGAGCGATTCCCGCGATCGCCGACTGGTAAGGGATGAGTTGTACGCCGCTTTTGAAAATCAGTTTCGCGGCGCTCCGGAGCAAATTAAGAAAAGTTTGAAAATCTATTTGCCGCTGCTGAAAGATGCGGGAATCACTTCGGATGTCCTGGATCTCGGTTCCGGCCGCGGCGAATGGCTGGAGCTTCTGCGCGATGAGGGAGTGCAGGCCCGCGGAGTGGAATCAAATCGCGCGATGGTTGGAACCCAACACTGTCAGGCACTTGAAATCGTCGAGGCCGGCGCCATTGCGTATTTGCGCGGCTTGCCCGATAACAGTCTGCGCGCGGTAACCGCATTTCATTTCGTAGAACACATCGGGCTCGCGGAGCTGATTGATTTGTTGGACGAGATCAAACGGGTGCTCAAGCCCGGCGGGCTGCTGGTCGTCGAAACCCCGAATCCAAAGAACCTGGTGGTCGGCGCCTGCAACTTTTATTCGGATCCCACGCACCATAAGCCCCTGTTCCCGGAAACGCTCGAATTCATTCTCAACCACCGCGGCTTTGTGCGCACTCAGCTTCAGTACCTGCATCCGGTCGAGGGCAGTCCCTTCCAGGACGGGAGCGAAGCTTCGCAGGCTCTGAACAGTTGGCTCTTTAGCGCGCGTGATTTCGCGATTATAGGTTGGAAAGCTTAGCAGGATGCGCGCCGCGACGAGCGGATAACCTCGCCACCATGACTCGAGTTGCCATTTTGACTCCGCACATCACATCGGGCGCCGCGGTTAGCAGCGACGCGCTCGGCATGAGCGCCGCTCTCGAAAGACATGGATCCGACGCGCGCGTTTACGCCGAAAGTTCTGACCTTCAAGAGCCAAAGATTTGGCCGCTCGGCGAGATTGACGATTTTCTCAAAGAGCCTGACGACATACTCATTTACCATCATTCGATTGGGTGGAGTCCGGCGCTCGGCCTGCTGCAGGGTCTGAAGTGCAAGATCGTCATCAAGTATCACAACGTCACTCCGCCGTCGTTCTTTTCCGGCATCAGCGCCTGGCACGAGGAAAAGTGTCGCGAAGGACGCGAGCAATTTCAGGCGATCGTCGACGCCGGTTGTGATTTGTACCTGTCGGATTCCGATTACAACCAGCAGGAGTTGTTGGCGGCAGGCGTTGATGAGTCGAAGAGTTTCGTGGTTCCGCCATTTCACCAGATCGAGCGGATGCATTCGATGGAGGCCGATCTCCTTACGCTGGACGAATACCGAGATGGGCAGACGATCGTCCTGGCAGTTAGCCGCGTCGCGCCCCACAAAGGTCACGCGGACCTGATCGAAGCGTTTGCTTCCTATCACTACTATTACAATCAAAATAGCCGGCTGCTGATCGTCGGCCGCGAAGAAGAAGCGTTTGCGAACCATAGTAGACGGCTGCGAGAGATGGTCCAGTTCCTACTGGTGGAAGACGTGGTGGCCTTCACCGGCGAGATTTCGGATTCAGAGCTCAGAGCCTGCTACCTTCTGGCAAGCGTTTTTGTCTCTGCCAGTAGGCATGAAGGGTTTTGTTTGCCGCTCGTCGAAGCGATGGCCATGAAAGTTCCGATTGTCTCATTCGATTCAGCCGCGATTCCCGAAACCGTGGGAGCGGCTGGAATTGTGCTTCAGGATCGCGATCCTGAACTGATGGCTGAATCGATCAACCTGCTGGTTAAGGACGAAGCAATGAATGTGCAGTTGGGAATCGAAGGCCGGCGCCGTTACGAAAATCACTTTGCGACCAGCAGCATCGAAACGAAATTCCTGCGAGCGCTTGGCAATTTAAACTGAACGCAATGGGGCAAAAGCCACCGCTAAACCGGTTCACTGAAGTTATGACCAGAATCGCCATTCTAACTCCAAGCATCACCACCGGAGACGCCGTCAGCAATGACGTCCTCGGGATGTACGATGTCTTGAGGAAACGCGATTTCGATGTGCGCGTCTTCGCCGAAGGTTGGGCGCTGGACAAACCCAGAGTGTGGCCGGCGCCTCAGGTCGAAAGCTTTCTCAAGAAGTCCAAAGACATTTTGATCTATCACTATTCAAGAGGTTGGGACCCGGGTCCGGAACTGCTGCGAAAGTTGAACTGTCAAAAGGTCATCAAGTACCACAACGTTACGCCGCCGGATTTTTTCGTCGAGTACAACACCGACTATGCCGCGATGTGCGCCGAGGGCCGGAGACAGCTCCAGCCGGTCGCCCGCTCTGGCTGCGGTGCTTACCTTTCCGCTTCCGCCTACAACATGCGCGAGTTGCTGGCAGCCGGCGCTTCCGGCTCAAAGAGCTTTGTGGTCCCGCCATTTCACCATATTGACCGTTTGGATTCGATCGCGCCTGATCAGAACTTGCTGGATGAATATGACGATGGCCGGACAAACATCTGTATGGTGGGCAGAGTTTCGCCGAACAAGGGCCATCCCGCGTTGATTGAAGCCTTCGCTGCTTATCATCACGACTACAATCCGAACAGCCGTCTGATTATTGTGGGCAAGGAGGAGTTGCGGCTGCGCAAGTACTCAGCGCTCCTGCGTGAGATGGCCAGACGTTTCAAGCTGGAGCGGAACGTAGTCTTCACAGGCGAAGTTTCGGATCACGCGCTCAAAGCATTTTATCTCGCTGCCCACGTTTTCATGATCACGAGCGAGCACGAAGGCTTTTGCGTCCCGCTGGTCGAGGCGATGGCGATGAAGATTCCGATTGTCGCTTACTCTTCTACCGCGATTCCTGAGACCGTGGGTACTGCGGGGTTGGTCTGGGAAGAACGCAATCCGTACCTCCTGGCCGAATCAATCGATTCGATAGTAAGCGACAAGTCGGTCGGCAGAACTTTGAGCAACCTGGGCCGGCGCCGTTACGCGCAGCACTTCACGAATGAAAGGATCGAAGCAGGATTCCTGGCCGCCATCAACGGACTGTTGTGAGCAAAGTCGCCATTGTCGTTCAGCGCTGTCATGAGAAGATAGTCGGCGGGGCCGAGTCTCTCGCCTGGCAATACGCAACTCTGCTCAAAGACGCGTACGAGGTTGATGTTCTTAGCACTACTGCGATCGATGCGGCTTACTGGTCGAACGTCCTGCCCGCAGGGACCGAAGTACGCGACGACATCAACATCCGCCGCTTCCATGTGGATATCGGCTATAGCCCTTACCGCACGGAGATTTTCACGCGCATGTTGCGCGACTTTGAAAGGTTCGGAGTTGGCCGGCGTCGCGCACCCGATGGTGGAACTAAACATTTTCCATGGAGCGTTCCGCTCCAGGAAGAACTGGTGCGGCGCATTGGTCCTTACTCGGAATCGCTGGTTCAGTATCTGCGTCATAACTGGCAAACGTACCGCGCGATCATCGTCGTTACTTATCTGTATCCCACGGCGTACTTTTCTCTGTTGGAAATCCCGAGGGGACGGGCGCTGTTCGCGCCGACACTCCACGACGAACAACCGGCTTACCTTTCGATCTACAAGCATGCGGCGCGCCGCGCGCATTCGCTTATCTGGCTAACGGAAGGCGAGCGCAGACTGGGAACCGATCTGTGGGGAGAATTGCCCGGCCGGATCGTGGCGATGGCTATCGACGCCGAGCCGCGCGAGCCAGCGCAACGAAACGGTCCGTATCTGCTTTACTGCGGGCGGATTGACCCAAACAAAGGATGCACGACGCTCTTCGATTATTTCATTCGCTTCAAAGCAGCGCATCCATCTTCGCTGCGTTTGGTTCTGACGGGCAAGGACGACATTTCGATTCCTGATCACGAAGACATTGATTTTCGCGGCTTCGTTTCGACGGAAGAAAAGTTCAGCCTGATGGCCGGCGCGAGAGTTTACATGATGCCCTCCGGCAAAGAGAGTTTCAGCATCGTCGCCCTGGAGGCGATGGCCCAGCGCACTCCGGTGCTGGCCAGCGCCGCATCCGAGGTGCTCGCCGACCACATCGCCTTGAGCGAGGGCGGCAGCATCTATCACGACTACGAGACCTTCACCTCGCGGCTGAATGAAATGCTGGCGAATAAACGAGTACGCGAACGAATGGGTGAGCGCGGCAGGAACTATGTGGTCTCGCGGTATGTTCCCGAGCGGGTCCGTAGGTCCCTGGTCGAAGCTGTCGAATCTTGCCCGCAACCGCATGCAAGCGTCGCGCCGGTTAGTTATCTCCAGGACGCATCGATCCAAATTGCTCCGGTCACTCATTCGACTAACGGAAAGAACATTTCACCAGAAGTGACGCTGGAAGACTTATCGAAGTCTCCACCGCTACCGCTGCCGCCGGGTTGGTCGGAAGAGAATCTGCGCCGGATGGTCAGCTCTGTTCAGGTCGAAGATGGGCCGATCGAAGAGTTGAAGACTTATGTCAAAGCCGATTTCAAACGTTTCGTCTATACGCTCGGCCTGGTGCCGGAACAATCGGGCCAGCGAATTCTCGAGCTGGGAGCGAATCCGTACTTCACCACTACCCTGCTGCACAAGTTCAGGAACGCAAGTTTGCATCTGGCCAACTTCTTCGGCACGCCTGAGCGCGAAGGCAAACAAAAAGTTACTATTCACTCGACGGGTGAAGCCGTCGAATATCCCTACCAACAATTCAATATCGAAACGGAGGCTTTTCCATATGAAGACAACTCGTTCGACGTGGTCCTGTTCTGCGAAATTATCGAGCATCTGCTTTCCGATCCGGTGCATGCCCTGACGGAAATCAGAAGGGTGCTGAAACCCGGCGGCGATCTGGTGCTAACCACGCCGAACGTCGCGCGCCTGGATAACGTGCGGAAGATAATCTCCGGCGAAAACGTTTACGATCCATATTCGGGTCATGGGCCCTATGGCAGGCACAATCGCGAATACACGCAGGAGGATCTTTTCAATCTGCTGTCGGCAAATGGATTTACCGTCACTACTATGTTCACTGCCGACGTGCATCCGGGTCACACCAGCTCCAGTGTAGCGTTAAGCACGATCGCGCATCTGGTGAAACATCGCCCCACCGATCTGGGGCAATATATTTTCTGCCGCTGCGGCGTTAACCATGAATCGAAGAATTCAGCTCCGGTGCGCTCGGATTGGCTGTACCGTAGCCGGAATGATTAGCGCTCAGTCAACAATACTCGGCGAAAGTTTTCCAACACCCGAGCTACGATGAGGTAGAATGCGCGTTCTTCTTTGTCCAGCTTCTTCGAACTGAGGTTAGCCGTGAGTTTATCCATCAAACGATTCTGGCAAAATATTTGGCGCACCCGCTCGGCGGATCCGCTTGCCGCAAAGGAATTCCGGAGAGAATTCGAAGGGAATTTCCGAAATTGCACGTGGAAGCCGCATCCTCTCTACAGCGTCTTCACCCAGTATGATCAGGAATGGTATCTGGCGCAGCAGGAAGCTTTCCTCCATAAGTATCTCTGCTTCTACGCCGTCTCGAAAACGATCGCTCCGCGAAGGATTATTGAGCTGGGGGCCTGTGCCGGCGCAAGCGGCGACCCCTATCTCAGCGCCGCGCCTGAAGCCGATTACCTGGGCATCGATGTCTTCGGCGTCAATGTTCGGCACGATGATGGAGCCGAATGGGATCCTTACAAGATCGCCGAGCAGTTGTTTTATGACCGGGGCTTTAAGAATTGGCGGTTGCTCCGGACCAATCTGAGGACTCTGAATGAACTACCCGGGGAAGCGGATTTCGTCGTTGTCGATGCAGCGCACGACTTTGACAACGAGTATGCCGACCTGCAACTTGCTTTGACCGCCAAACCGACATTCATTTTCATTGATGACGCCGACGATGAAAATGAAGCCCAGCCGGCCATTGAGAAGTTTCTCAAGGAAGACTTGCGGGACAGAGTCGCCTACACTTTCGCAGTTAGGTATATCGGCGGTGGATTGGTAATAAAGCTCGAGAACACAAATCAACATTAGTCGGAATGCAAAAGCCGCAATCCTTACGTTCTCTTCAGCTCGCTCACATCCTTTTCGGCGTATCTTTTTTTGCGGTGCTGGTGAGGCTCGGCATGTTTGTTGTGTACGCGCCTTTTGTCGAGGGCGATACCGAACTACTTGTCAGAGTTCACACCAATGCGATCCGTGCCTGCCTCAAAGAGGGGCACCTGGTAAACTGTCCTGATTCCGGCGTCTGGCCGCTGTTCCAGAATTTGTCCAGCCTCCTTCTGAGTTATTTCGGCTTCTCAACATCTTCCATTCTTCACGCGTTGTCCTATTTGAGCTTCCTGTCATTTCTCAGCTCAGTTCTGCTGATCTTTTGGACGCTGAAAAGAAAGGCATCGGTCGCGCCGGCCATCACTGGGATCCTGATCATTATCACGAGTCCGCTGCTTTGGTACTCGCACTCGACTTTCGGCGAGATGGCCGCGGCATTTCTGATCCTTGCGTTCACAGCCACATGCCTGATGCGTGCTCCATCGTGGGTTGTGGTCTCGCTTCTCTTCCTGGCCGGGTCGACAAAAGAGGTCGCTGTCCCTTTTCTGGTTGTTATCGGATTGCTTTGTGTATTCGCCGGAGCTCCCGCGACAGAGCGAAGGAAGCGCGTTGCCGCGCTGATTGGCGCCGCGACCATCACAATTGCCGCCACTGCGGCTTTCAATTATTTTCGGTACGGCACATTCTTAAATTCAAGCTACGCTTCAAAGCTATACATCGTCCCGACGTTCAAGCTTCAGGTAAGTTTTTTTCTGGGTATCTGGCTTTCGCCGAATGGAGGACTCGCGGTTTTCTGGCCGTCTTTCATGTTGCTCTATTTAGCTGTCGCTGGCGCGGTGCTTCTTCAGATCGCGCGAAACAAGTTTAGCGAGGGACTTATCGGGTTAGAACGAAGAAGCTTTGGATTCTATGTTCCGCTCATGGCTATCTCGGCAATTTTGTTTCTGCTCACCGCAGGCTTTTCGCGTTGGTTCACGCCGCTGGGTGGCTTTGCCTGGGGCCCGCGTTACATGCTGCCCTGGATACCGGCGCTGTCTCTGCTCTTGATTTACTTTTATCGTGAAGAACTTGGCGGCATTCTCGGGCTGATACTGCATCAACGAATTGGGCTGGCCTTAAGCGCGCTGGTTATCTTTGTGGTGTCGGTGCCTCAGTTCTCCATTCTGTTTGGCGATTTCGTGCTGGCGAAAATCTTCTCCTATCCTGATTGCCCTCGGGTTCCGGTAATCCAGGAAGGCGCTGCTTACTATTTCCAATGTCTGCAAACTCAGATCTGGCCTCGCCACATTTTCATTCTGGAGTTGTACCGGATAGCGCTGAAGCCGCCGGCCCTTTGGTTTTCGATTCTGTGCGGTGCGGTCTTGGTCACTGGACTCCTGTCGATGCGAAAGCAATTGGTCACGAACGAAATTAGCCGGAAGGCGAGTTCCAGCATTGCCGCGAGTCTGTCCGCGACGGCCGCGATGCTGCGACGCGCGATCGAGACGCCGTTGCGTCACTCTCTGTTCGTAATTGCCTTTTACGCGCTGGTCTTCGTCGCTTTCTTCTTCCCGGCAATCTATCAGGGCCACCTGCTGGCAGTTGGCGGAGATGGTCTGTATCTTTATCTTCCGAACTTTTACTCTCACAAAGTCCTCTGGGACACGCTCCTGTTTTCGGGATTTCCCATGATGGCCGATCCTCAGGTTATGACCTGGTATCCGCCGGCATTTCTGCTCTCACTATTGCCGGGCTCATGGAATGTTTTCATGATCCTGGCATACATCGCCGGTAGTTCTTTGATGTATGGGTATGTACACACGCTCACTCGATCGCGGCTTGCCGCGCTGACCAGCGGTCTAGTCTTTGGGTTGAGCGGATTCATGATGGCCCATCTGGGCCATGCGGTGATCATTCACGCCGCAGCCTGGATACCGCTGATTCTCTGGGCCCTGGAGAGACTGCGTCAGCAGCTAACGGTCAAATGGTTGGTTATCGGCAGCGTCGCGGTTACCTTGAGCTTCTTGGGAGGACATTCGCAGATCTATTTTTACGGGCTGATACTCAGCGCCGCTTACGCCATTGTGCTGGGCTGGAGCGCGCCCATCGGACGGTGGCGTTATTACGCGGCCGCGCTCTTGATGTCGATCCTGGGAATCAGTCTAGCCGCGATCCAGATCATTCCCACCGTGGAACTTCTCGGTCAAAGCGCAAGAGTTGGATACAGTTTTCAGGATTTCGTTTCCCACTCTCTGCCGCCGAGACAGGCACTAACCATGATCTTTCCCGCGGTCTTCGGCGCGGTGCGAGAGTCTGGCGCCATGACCTACTTTGGCGCACCGAATCAGACCGAACTGACTGGATACGTCGGCTTGCTCCCACTCATGTTGGTAGCTGTCGGTTTGATAGCCACGAAAAAGAAATCCTTAGGTTTGTTCTGGCTCTGCCTGGCTTCGCTCGCATTCCTGTTAGCGATGGGTGACGCGACACCCCTGGCTCGACTGGTCTATCACGTTCCCATCCTGAATGGCTTTCGCGCACCAGCGCGTCACTTCATCGAATTGACCGTGGCAGTGAGTGTGCTTTCCGGATTAGGGGTAGCTGCAATTCTTCGGCGAGAAGTTTCCGCCAGATTCATTCGCGGAGTCGTTGTAGTTGCCGGCCTGGTAATGATTGTTTGCGTCCTTCTGCTCTTCATGAATTCAAGTTACATGGCTGCGTTGGCAGCCCATCAGGACGCTATTGAATACGACCAGCTACTGCGTAGACCGTGGACCACGTCCCTATGGTCCTTCGCAGCCTATCAAGACATTAATAAATTGAACTTGCTGCCCTGGAAGAATCACGCCGTGGGCGTTCCGATCGTAATCTTCGTGCTGGCCACCGCGGTTTTGGTCTACTGGCACAGAAAACCGGACTCTCTGGCGAGGCAGGCGCTGCTGCTCTCGGTTCTGATAATTGATCTCGGCAGTTTCGGTTGGTTTTACGAATGGCGATACGTCTCGCCTGGCAAGAACTTGCTGACGGCAACTGAGATCGCCAACCGCTACAACAGTTTTCTGGACGCCGCACATCAACGTCTGATGACTTATCGTGGCGCTTTCGGCTCAACCGGCGAGATTCCGCCAAACCTATCGAGATTATGGGGAGTTCCCAGTGCGAACGGATATAACGTCTTGATCTTCTCGCGCACCAGCAATTTGCTATCCATGAATAATATCGGCGTTCTGGAAAGTCCCGTCTGGAGAGATCCCGATAATAAGGGTCTGGATCTGATGGCGGTTCGCTATTTCTTCTTGCCCCATTACCAGTCTTCCAAAGATGAGCGTGGCGTTTCGTGGCTCAAAGATGATATGCAATTCTGGCTCGGCGCTGCGTGTACTCAACCTCCGCGTAAACACGCAACGGTCGCGTTAACGGATCCGGTGAAGAGCACGGCGCTTTCCATCGTCAGCCGGCTTGCTTGCGCGTCCCAGATTCCGGACGGGACGGAAGTCGCGCGCGTAAAGTTCGTTGATGCCGACGGCAATGCGGAAGAGCGCAGCCTCGTGGCGGGACGCGATGCGAGCGAATGGGCCTATGACTGCGATCGTGTCAAGCCCTACATGAAACATCAACGGGCCACCATCTTCAAAAGCTACCCAGCTAAGTTTGATGAGCCGTGCGACGGACACTTCTATGTGTCAACCCTACCGCTTCATGGAGTGAAAGACATCAGGAACATCGAGTTCGAGTGGCTCGGCGGCCCAGGCTCCATCATCCTGGAAAAGCTCAGCTTGATCGATCAGACGGATCACAGTTCATACCCAATCGATCCGGCGCTGCTGGATCACGACGCGTGGCGATTGGTCGAAGACACAGGAGAAGCACGAGTTTACGAGAATCTGCACGTTATGCCGCGCGCGTGGCTGGCGACTGAAGTTGTAAGCATCACTCCGGATCAAGCTCTAAACGCAATCAAGACGGGCACGCTCCCGGACGGCCGCAGTTTTGATCCCAACAGAAGCGCGCTGGTGGAAGCACCACTGACTTTGACGCCACTGAATGTCAGCAGCGGAGGGACAGCCTCGGTGGTGGCATCGTCTGATGATTGGATGGAAGTGCGTACATCATCGACCGCGCCCACTTTTCTGGTTACCAGCGATGCCTATTATCCAGGATGGCGCGCGAAGATTGACGGTTTAGAGACCGGATTGTATCGAGCAGATTATGCCATCAGAGGTGTAATGCTTCCCCCGGGGGAGCACATAGTTCGCTTCGATTATCGCCCGCGCAGCTTTTATTTTGGCGCGGGAGTGAGCATCCTCTCACTGCTGGTGCTGGGAGCGATTGCCTCCGCCGGGTTCTTCTATCGCAAAAGCAAGCATCAGACCCATTCCGTCAGCGAGGATTTCGACACCTGAAATCGCGGCCTCCATTCGCGCAGAAGTTAAGAAGCTTCAGACATTGGCCTGCGGTGGTTTTCTTCTTTGCTTCGCTCTGTGTCTTATATCTGTTTGCAACCTCTTCCTTTGATCCACGTGAACACACATTTGAGTGGACGCGGCCCCTCATATACAGCGGTGACGAGCCACACTACTTGATTATCATTTCGAGCATTCTTTTCGACGGGGATTTGTCTCTGGCGAACAATTACCATTCGGTGCGGGCTGGAGGGATGGATGCAGGCAGAAAATTTAGCGGTCAGAATTTGGACCATCACACCCTCATTCACGATATGCGCACGGGCGAGACCGCGCTTTGGGAAAGAATCTTTGCGCCAGGAACCCCCGAATGTGACCGGGGCAATCCTTCGTGCGTCGGATTCCAGAGAGTCAGTAAGGAGTTTCCGGATTACACGCTCGACAATCCGGCGTACAGAGAACGTCCTGAACACGCAATACCGTTTCCCGCACTGATTGCTTTCATATTGAAACAGATCGGCGCTGGGCCAAATCAAGCCGAAGCTGACGCTATTTACGCCCAGGTTTTTCTGGCATGGCTGGCCGGAGTTCTCACCTACGCTTGCGCCCTCAAAGCTGGACTGGGGCCAAAAGGCTCGATTGTGTCTGTGTCACTGGTTTATTTTGCCAGTCCCTGGCTGGTTTATTCTCACGGACTTTATCCCACGATCTTTCTCGGCCTGCTCTTGATCGCAGCGCTCTGGGCATTCATCGCCCGGCGATTGGTGATGGCCGCGGCCTGCCTGACTATCGCCGGCATGCAATCAGAAGTCTTTATTCTGATTTTGCCGGCGTGGGTTTTGTTTCTTTACTTCTCAAATGAGAAGCGTCGGGCGTTGCGATTTGCCTTGGCCGGCTTCGTTTTTCTGATCGCAACCGCTCTGATCAACCGAATGCTGCTCGGCATAGTTTCGATGCGCTATATATGGTTCTTCTTCGATCCGGTGCTGTGGAGCACCTTTACTAATTCGAGTTGGGGCCTGTGGTTATTTGTGCCCTGGTCAGTCGCAGCGTTTTCCTTTCTGACTTTTTCGTTTTTCCACCGCGGCGAGAATGTGAATACCTTGAGAGCAATCGCTCTCGGGATTTGTCCGGCGGCCGCCGTCTACATGATGATTTTTAATGTCGGCGGAGATTGTTACGGCCCTCGCTACTGGGTGCCGTATATGCCCTGGCTTTCGATCGCATTTGTCCTCGGCGCGAGGCGCGTCTGGCAGATTCGGCCGCTCTTGATCCGTCCGGTCCTCATTATTCTCGTAGGGCTATCGCTCGTCATCTCGGTAACCGCGGCCATTTTGTCTCCAACGGTGGTTCCGTTTTGGATGAAGCCGCCCTGGTATGCTTCAAAAGTGCTTTTCGCCGCGCACCATGAGGACTACACCGAGCTCGCGAGTCCCAGCAACGACCTGGATCTGTGGCTTGGCTCCGGTTGCACTGGGAGGCCTCGCCGCAGTGTGACAGCCAGTCTTCCGACTTCTGCCGAGAGCACGGCTATGATTCTTGTCAGCAGATTGGCCTGCTCGTCTCAAATTGCAGACGGCGCAGAGGTGGCGCGCCTGCGGCTCACGGATACTGGCGGCAATGTCCAGATCCGCAGCGTGGTCGCCGGCCGCGACTCCAGCGAGTGGGCCTATGACTGTCCTGCTGTCAATCCTGCCATGCAGCATCAACGGGCAAAGATATACCTCAGCTTTCCAACGATTTTTGATAAGCCATGCGCCGGCCACTTTTATTTCACCAAATATCCCCTGGACGGCGTCAAAGAGATCAAGTCGATTGATTTCGAGTGGCTGGGTCCTCCCGGCGCGCTAATCATCGATAAAATAATGCTGGTTAATGAACAGACGAACAGTTCCTATCACATCAAATTGACCGCGTTTGCCGGCACCGGAGACTAGCTGAATGAATAATTTGGAGGCGGCCAAAGAGCCATTGACAGCCGGTGGTCGGCAAGCTAGACTTCGATCTACCTTTCAGGTGTCCCGAAAGGCGCCTTGGCCGAACCAGAAATCTGGCCTCATTTCTGGTAATTGTTCAGATATGAGGTGACTTGCTTATGACAAATAAGATCAGATTTGCCGCCGCGCTTCTCGTAGTTGGACTCGCGGCGATTTGTGCTTCCGCGCAGGCGCCGACGCTGCGGATTCAGACGGATGACCCCAATCTTCCCTCTGACCTTTATTACGGGAACGTCAAGGTCAAGCCTCTGCGTCTGCGGCCGGGAACTAACCAGCCGGTCACGATCGACGATAACGATTTCATGGTGCAACAGCAGTACATAGACTTTCTAAACCGCATGCCGGACCCTCCGGGCTTTAATTCCTGGGTTTCCGGTCTCGGCACCTGTCCTGCGGGAGACATTACGTGTGACAGGATTCATGTCTCGGAACAATTCGTCAGATCACCAGAGTTCCAGCAGCGCGGCTATTTCACTTTTCGATTCTATCCGGTGAGTTTTCCCGGCACGGCCGGAATAGATCCGTCGGGCTTTGGCCGCAAACCTTCCTTTGCTGAGTTTTTGCCAGACCTGCGAAGCGTGAGCGGTTTTCTGGATGCCAATCAGTTGGAAGCTGCAAAGGTTGCGTTCATCAACGGTTTCATGGCGCGTCCGGCATTCGTCGCGAGATACAACTCACTTAACAACACACAGTATGTCGACACGCTGCTGAATACGGCGAATGCGGGGATTGGTTCATCGACTCGACAGTCGTTGATCGACGGCTTGAACAACTCAACGATGACGCGCGCGCAGGTCCTGCGCCAGATCGCCGAGAGCACCGAAGTTGCTACCAAATATTACAACGAGTCGGTGGTAGTGATGCAGTACTTTGGTTACTTGCGTCGAGACCCGGATATCTTGTACCTAAACTGGCTCGCCGTTATCGATGCGAATCCGGCAGACTCTCGCGGTATGGTCAACGGCTTCTTCAATTCGACCGAATACCGACAGCGGTTCTGATCTAGGATCATCAAGAGCTACACTGACCGAAAAGGCCAGCCCAACCAGGCTGGCCTTTTGGCATTTAGGAACAAAGCTTGGATAATCCGCCGCTACTGACAATGCCATCGAAAGCCCCGGATATCGCTGCCGTTATTCCTGCGCTGAACGAGCGCGAGAATCTTGAACTCTTGCTTCCATCACTCTGGGCCGTTACCAAGCGCCTCGGGGTGATGGCTGAGATAATCGTCGTCGACGGCGGGTCCGCTGACGGAACGCAACTGGCGGCTGAGCAACTCGGTGCGCGCGTCGTCACGCAGCAGGAGCGCGGGTACGGCGGCGCGCTGCTCGCCGGATTCGCGGCCGTGCGCGCTCCGTTCGTAGTGACGATGGATGCAGACCTGTCGCATCAGCCGGTTTTCCTGGAAGACTTCTGGCGCCTCCGGGGCGATGCCGAACTACTAATCGCCTCTCGTTACGTGGCCGGCGGCAGCGCGGAGATGGGAGTGGTTCGCCGCTTTCTCAGCCTGGTTCTCAACCGGACTTACAGCCGCGTCCTTGCCCTGCCGGTCCGCGACGTGTCCAGTGGGTTTCGCATGTATCATCAGGATGGCCTCGCAACTCTGGATTTGCAGGCGCGAGATTTCGATGCGCTGGAAGAGATCCTGGTCAAGGTCTATGTCCGGGGAGGCCGCGTGCGCGAAGTGCCGTTTCACTATCAAGCCCGTCAGACGGGCAAGTCTCACGCGAAGCTGATCAAATTCGGTTGGGCATTTTCAAAAACGCTGTTTCGCATGTGGCGCCTGCGAAACTCTGCCAAAGTAACAGGTCGCTAACCAGCCGCCGATTACTCTTTCAAGTTCGTCTCAATATCTCGCGATAAACCTCAAGAGTTAGTTGGGCCGTCCTCTCCCACGAAAACTTCGCGGCTTGCTCCAGTCCGCGATGCGAAAGTGCCCGGCGGCGATCTTCATCATTCAGAATTTCGACGATGCTTCTGGCGAACGCCTCAACATCATTCGGTTCGACTAATTGCGCCGCGCCCCCAAGCGTTTCCTGGAAGGTCGCTATGTTGCTGGCAATTACCGGCGCGCCGCAAGCCATCGCCTCCAGCGGTGGCAGACCAAAACCTTCATAGATCGAAGGATAGACAAAGACTGTGCATGAAGAGTAGAGCGCGCGCAGGTCG
>Ga0137390_10002151_pt1 | contig 15451 bp, 8 predicted proteins | sample 15con2h24AmetaG_FD_104937 | JGI IMG/M metagenome (GOLD analysis project Ga0137390, IMG submission 104937) | Vadose zone soil microbial communities from Angelo Coast Range Reserve, California, USA - 15con2h2.4A metaG | ecosystem: Environmental > Terrestrial > Soil > Vadose zone > Saprolite... | reverse complement strand
GCTCGACGAGAAAATGCGCGAGGAGGTGTTGCCCAAGAACATCCTGATGATCGGACCGACCGGCGTGGGCAAAACCGAGATTTCCCGCCGCCTCGCCAGGCTCGCGGGGGCCCCGTTCATCAAAGTCGAAGCGACCAAATTCACCGAGGTCGGATATGTCGGGCGCGATGTCGAGCAGATCGTGCGCGATCTCGTGGAAGTCGCGATCACGCAGACGCGGGAGCGAAAGCGCAAGGACGTGCGCGCGCGGGCCCAGCTCGCCGCCGAGGATCGAGTGGTGACCGCTCTGGTGGGCGAGAACGCCAGCGCCTCGACCAAGGAAGCCTTCCGCAAACGCCTGCGCGCCGGCGAGCTCAACGACAAGGAGATCGAAATCGAGGTGCAGGCGAGCGGCGGCGGCATGCCGCTGTTCGAAATTCCCGGCATGCCCGGCGCGCAGATGGGCGCGATCTCGATCGGCGATATTTTCGGCAAGCTCGGCGGCAGCCGCACCAAGACTCGCCGCGTCACGGTGGGAGAATCCCACGACGTCCTGATCAACGAGGAATCCGACAAGCTCCTCGACAACGACCAGTTGGTGCTGGAATCGATCAAGGCGGTCGAGCAGAACGGCATCGTGTTCCTCGACGAGATCGACAAGATCGCCGGCCGCGAGGGGCGCGCGGGCGCCGACGTGTCGCGCGAGGGCGTGCAGCGCGACCTGTTGCCGCTGATCGAGGGCACCACCGTCTCGACCAAGCACGGCACGGTCAAGACCGACCATATCCTGTTCATCGCGTCCGGGGCGTTCCATCTCTCCAAGCCCTCCGACCTGCTGCCCGAGCTGCAGGGGCGGCTGCCGATCCGGGTGGAGCTGCGCCCGCTCACGCGCGACGACTTCCGGCGCATTCTGACGGAAACCGAAGTGTCGCTGCTCAAGCAGTACGTCGCCCTGCTGGCGACCGAAGGTGTGAAGCTCGAATTCAGCCCCGACGCGGTCGACGCCATCGCCGATGTGGCGGTCGCGGTCAATTCGAGCATCGAGAACATCGGCGCGCGGCGGCTGCAGACCGTGATGGAGCGCGTGCTCGACGAGATTTCATTCGCGGCGCCCGACCGCCCCGGGGAGACGGTGGCGATCGACGCCGCCTACGTGCACAAGCACATCGGCGACCTCGCCAAGAACGCCGATTTGAGCCGCTTCATTCTCTGAGAAGCCGAAGCGAACGCCGGCAATTCCATGACCACGATGAAAGCGGTCCGGCTGTTCGAGTTCGGCGGGCCCGACAAGCTCCGCTACGGCGACCATCCGATGCCGGAGGTCGGGCCCACCGATGTTCTGGTCAAGGTGGTCGCCACCTCGGTCTCGCGCTGGGACATCAAGTACCGCACCGGCGAGGTGCACGAGTTCTACGGCAAATCCACCGGACATCACGGCGGCATCCACGGCCGCCGCGCTTTCCCGATGCCGATGCAGCTCGGCCGCGACGTCGCCGGCGAAGTCGCGGCGGTGGGCGCAAGCGTGGCGACGCTCGCGCCCGGCGACCGCGTGCTCGGCATGACCAATCCCGAAAACACGCTCTCGCTCGCGAGCATTCGCGGGCTCGGCAATCTCTCCGGCGGAATCGATCTCCCCGGCCACACCATGTTCGGCGGCTACGCGCAGTTCGTGTCGCGTCCGGAGAGCTACTGGATCAAAGTGCGGCCCGATCTCGATCTCGATCAGGGCGCCGCAGCCATGTGGCCGTGCGCCACCGCCCACCGCATCATCACCAACCGACTTAACGTACGGATGAACGACAACGTTCTCATTACCGGCGCGTCGGGCGGCATGGGCACGGCCACCATCGCGCTTGCCAAGCTCGCCGGCGCCACCGTCATCGCCACCACGCGCCATCCCGGCAAGGCCGCGAGCCTCGAGCGCTGGGGCGCCGATATCGTCGTCGACAGCGGCGGAGACGATGCGGTCAAAGCGACACGCGCGGCGACCGGCGGCGAAGGCGTCGACGCGGCGGTGGAGTATACCGGCGCGAGTGAACTCATGCGGTTGTGCATCGACGCCTTGCGCCTGGGCGGCACGTTCTGCCCGGTGGGCGGGGAATTGCGCGAGATCCCGCTGCGCGTGGTCGACATGGTCAGCAAGGAGCTCAACGTCCACGGCGTTCGCGGCGCAACGCGCAACGATCAGCGCGTGGTCGCGGAACTCTTGGAGAAAGGGCGTATCCGCATGCCGATCCATGCGGTGCTGCCGCTCGCCAAGGCCGCGGAGGCGCACACCATGCTCGAACACAGCGAGGATGTCGTGGGCCGCATCGTGCTGCATCCCTGGGACGATGTTTGAGAGATGGCGGCAGGAACGCTGGCTGCGTTGCCGCACTCAAAAGTCGGTAGCGATGCCCTTGACCTCCCAGTCCCCGTAGCGAACGGGGTCGAGTTCGCCGCCGCGGCGGCCCGACTCCAGCGGCCGTTGCGCCGCCGCGCGGTCGCGTTCGGCGCGGCGGACGGCGGCCTCGGCGAGCGCGCGCTCGGCCGCCGGCGAGAGGGGCTTTTTCGGCGCCGAAGTGGACGGCGCATCCAATTTTGGATCGCCCATTCCCTCTAGATGCCCCCTGCCGCGCCCCGATCAAGGCCCGCCGTGCTGCGCGACAAAGGGGCCTCTGGCAACCGGGCCCGACCGACCCAACATTTTATGCGCGATGTCGAACCCGTTGCGACGCGAAGGCGTTGCGCCCGTGGTTCGCCCCCGAGGAAGCGACCCATGAACTATCTGCGTACCGCCATTCTGCTGGCCGGGCTCACCGCCCTGTTCATGGGGGTCGGCTACCTCATCGGCGGCGCAAGCGGCGCCGTGATCGCGCTCCTCGTCGCCGCCGGCATGAACCTCGCCAGCTACTGGAATGCGGACAAGCTGGTGCTGGCGATGCACGACGCCCATGAGGTCGACGAGACCACGGCCCCCGAGCTCGTGCACCTCGTGCAGGACCTCGCGCGGCGCGCCGGCCTGCCCATGCCGCGCGTCTATCTCATGGACAATCCGCAGCCCAATGCATTCGCAACCGGACGCAACCCCGAGCACGCGGCGGTGGCGGCAACGACCGGCCTCCTGCAGATGCTCTCGCGCGAGGAAATCGCCGGCGTGATCGCCCACGAGCTCGCCCATGTCAGAAATCACGACACGCTGACGATGACCATCACCGCGACCATCGCCGGCGCGATCTCCATGCTGGCGCAGTTCGGGCTGTTCTTCGGCGGCTCTCGCGACAACAACAGCGGCCTCGGCGTTATCGGCACGCTGGCGATGGTGATCCTCGCCCCGGTCGCGGCCATGATCGTGCAGATGGCGATCAGCCGCACGCGCGAATACTCCGCCGACGAACTCGGCGCGCGCACCACCGGGCGGCCGGATGCGCTCGCCTCGGCGCTGGCCAAGATTTCCGCCGCCGCGCAGACGATCGAGAACCCCAGCGCGGAGCGCACACCGGCGACCGCGCATCTCTTCATCGTCAATCCGCTGACCGGCCAGCGGATGGACAACCTGTTCTCGACCCATCCCTCCACCGAGAATCGCATCGCCGCGCTGGAGCGATTGGCGGGAGAGATCGGTTCAGGCGGATACGGCCCGCGGCCGAGCGCCCCCGCCTATCCCCGGCGTCCCGCAGGTCCTTGGGGCAGTCCCGGCGCGCGCGGCGAAAATCGCGGCACTAGGTAGCAAACTCACCTTCTATCCTGGCGACCTAGCCTGCCCGCCGTGCTACCGTTCTAAACATGGCGCTCCTGAGAGACGTCCTTAGAGACATAGTTTTTTCCGTCATTTTTGCGATCAGCGCCGTCTACGTTGTCCAATACATTTGGTGGATTTTGAACGGGCATCCATGAACGCCTTTGTTGTGAGCGGGCTAGTCAAGCGCCGTGCCGAGCTTGCCGGTGACATTGAGAAAACCCACGAAGCTCTCCGCAAAATGGTTCTCGACCTAGAGAATCTGGACGCCACGATCCTGCAATTCGAGCCTGATTTCCGAGTCGAGACGATCAAGCCCAAGGCGTTCCGCCCTCCCAAGGATTGGAGCAACCGGGGCCAGTTCGCTACCTAATGCCGGAAAATCGCGGCCCGTGGGGTTTATGGTTTCGACCGCTCGCTGCGTTCCGCGGTTTCATGGCAAATGACGGGCATGGCCCGTACCGATTCCGCCATCGACCCTCCTGGCCTCGCGGCGCGGCGGATCGCGGTCGACATCCTCGACGGCGTGCTGCGCCGTCACCGCCCGCTCGACGAACAGCTCGAGGAAAGGGCCGCGCACCCAGACTTTGCAGCGCTCGCGCATCGCGACCGCGCGCTGGTGCGCGCGCTGGTGACCGTGGTGTTGCGCCGGCTCGGGACGTTGCGCCATCTCCTCGGCCACTGGCTCAAGCTTCCCGCCGACGCGCCGCGGGTCGAGACCGCGTTGCTCCTCGGCGCGGCGCAAATCCTGTGGCTCGAGGTGCCGGACCACGCCGCCGTCGACCTCGCGGTACGCCTGGTGCAGGCGGAGCGGCGCGCCGCGCGCTACGCCGGCCTGGTCAATGCGGTGCTGCGGCGCGTCGCCCGCGAGGGCGCGCAATTCCTCGCGACCGTCGACACGATCGCGCTCGACACGCCGGAGTGGCTCATGGCGCGCTGGGTAAAGACCTACGGCGCGGAGACCGCGCGCGCGATTGCCGGCGCGAACGGGCAGGAGCCGGCGCTCGATCTGACGGTGAAGAACGATCCCGAGCAATGGGCACGCACGCTCGGCGGGCGCGTGCTCTTAACCGGCTCGGTGCGCGCAATTGTTCATGGACCGATATCGCAGCTGCCGGGCTATGGCGAGGGCGCCTGGTGGGTGCAGGACGCCGCCGCGGCATTACCGGCGAAGCTCTTCGGCGACGTGCGCGGCCGCAGCGTCGCGGATCTGTGCGCGGCGCCGGGCGGCAAGACTGCCCAGCTCGCGGCCGCCGGCGCCCGCGTCATCGCCGTTGACCGCGCGCCGGGACGGCTCGAACGGCTGCAGCAGAATCTCGCCCGCCTCCATCTCGCGGCGGAAACGGTCGCGGCCGACGTCATGCAATGGCGGCCGGAGCCGTTCGACGCCGTCCTCCTCGATGCCCCCTGCTCGTCGACAGGGACGATCCGCCGACATCCCGACATCCCCTGGCTCAAACACGCGCCCGACGTCGCTGCGCTCGCAGCGCTGCAACGCCGGCTCGTGGCTCAGGCGAGCGAGCTGACGAAGCCGGGTGGCGTTCTCGTCTATTGCACTTGTTCGCTCGAACCGGAGGAAGGGATCGAGGTCATCCGCGATCTCCTCGCGCACAACCCAAACCTGCGCCGCCAACCGATCTCGGCGGGGGAAGTCCACGGCTGCTCCGAGTGGCTGACGGCGGACGGCGACCTGCGGACGCTTCCCTGCCACCTGGGCGACCCTGATTCGCGCATGGGCGGCCTCGACGGCTTCTACGCCGCCCGTCTGCAAAGGATTTGAACGGGTTAGGGCGGTTGGCCGCTGCCCCGCCCTTCGCTATGTTCCGCCCCGCGGGACCAAGAACGCCCGCGAGGAGGGAGCCAACGCCTCGATGGCGCGCGTTTCGGTCGCGGAAGGCACTCGATTGTCCGTGTTCCTGGCGCGTGGCCTTCTTGGCAGGGTCACCAGCCGCGTCACCGCGCATCCCATCGTTAACTGGCCGTTTTCCTTCGGCAAAGCGGACCGCATCGCCATCGCGCCGCAGGACTTGCGGACCAGCGATGCAACCCGGGCAAGCGAAATCTATGCCGGCCGCTTCGCGTTCGCGGGCAAGGTCGTCACCTGCGATTCCCGCTCGCCCTTCGAGATGGCCGCGCCGTCCGAGGACTGGGCGGCCGCGCTCTTCGGCTTCAGCTGGCTGCGCCACCTGCGCGCCGCCCAATCCGGCATCACCCGCGCCAACGCCCGCGCGCTGGTGGACGAGTGGATCACGCTCAACCGCTCCCACGACCCGATTGCCTGGCGCGCGGACGTGGTCGCGCGCCGGGTCATGTCCTGGCTCAGCCAGGCGCCGCTGGTGCTCGACGATGCCGACGCGCAGTTCTACCGCCGCTTCCTGCGCAGCCTGACGCGGCAGGTCCGCCACCTGCGCCACACGGTTTGGCAGGCGCGCGATGGGGTACCGCGCCTGCAGGCCGCGATCGCGCTCGCCTATGCGGCGCTGTGCATGGCACGCCAACAGCGCCATATCCGCGCCGCGAGCAAGCGGCTTTCGGACGAGCTCGCACGCCAGATCCTCCCCGACGGCGGCCATATCAGCCGCAACCCCGGCGCCCTGATCGAATTGCTGGTCGACCTTTTGCCGCTGCGGAGCGTGTTCACCGCCCGCAACCTCGTACCGCCGCCGGCGCTGCTCAATGCCATCGACCGCATGATGCCGATGCTGCGTTTCTTCCGGCACGGCGACGGCAATTTCGCGCTCTTCAACGGCATGGGCCCGACGCCGACCGACCTGCTCACCACCGTCCTCGCCTACGACGACGCACGCGGCGCGCCGCTCGCGAACGCGCCGCATTCCGGCTATCAGCGCCTGGAAAGCGCCGGCACGCTCGTCCTGATGGATGCCGGCCGGCCGCCGCCGATGGCGGTGAGCCAGGAAGCTCATGCCGGCTGCTTGTCGTTCGAACTCTCGACCAAGCAGAATCGCATCGTGGTCAATTGCGGATTGCCGGTGGCCGGCCGCGAAGGCTGGCGGCAAGTCGCACGCACGACCGCCGCGCACTCCACCGTGACGTTCAACGACACGTCCTCATGCCGCTTCATCGAAGCGGGGCCCATCAAGCGCATGCTCAACGGCACGCCCATGATCGCCGGTCCGCGGGAGGTCGCGGTCGCCCGCGAGGAGCAAGCGGACGCCGTCATACTGCGCACGTCGCACGACGGTTACGCCGACATCTTCAACGTCATCCACCAGCGCGTGCTCATGCTCGCCGACGACGGACGCAGGCTCGACGGTGAGGACCTGTTCACGCCGGCGCGGGGCGCGTTGATCCCGGCGGACCGCGATCAGTTCGCGGTGCGGTTTCACCTGCATCCGTCGGTCAAGGCCAACCGGCTGGCCGACGGGCACAGCGCCATGCTGGCGATGCCGAACAGGGAGGTGTGGACGTTCAGCGCCTACGAGGACCGCGTCGACGTCGAGGAGAGCGTCTACCTCGCCGGCCCCGACGGACCGCGCCGCACGGTGCAACTCGTCATCTACGGTCGTGCCCGCAACACGATGCGAGTGCAGTGGACCTTTGCGCCGCACGCCGTGCAAGGCACGGGCCCCGCCGGCCCCCGCCGCGGTCGCGAGGACGAACCGCAGCTGCCATTGTGAGGCTTGCTCCGCGCGGCTTTGAATGCCGCGCTCGCTGTGATACCCGCTAGTGCCGCGAACCCGAAGTTCGCACACATCGTGCGGCAAGTGCGGTTGCGAACTTCGGGTTCAAGAGCGGCACTAGAATCATAGAGTTGGTAGTGTCCCTTTGATTCCGAAGTTCGCATCATAGGGCGCTGCGAGGGCTTGCGAACTTCGGAATCGGGACACTAGTCGATCATGACCGAACGCCTCCGCCGCGTCTCTCGCGCCCTCATTTCCGTTTCCGACAAGTCGGGTCTCGTCGAGTTCGCGCGTGCGCTGGCGGCGGAGGGAGTGGAGCTCATCTCGACCGGAGGCACGCGCAAGGCGCTGGCGGACGCCGGCCTTCCCGTACTCGAAGTCTCCGAGGTGACCGGCTTCCCCGAAATGATGGACGGCCGGGTGAAGACGCTGCATCCCAAGATCCATGGCGGTCTGCTCGCCATCCGCGACAACGTGGATCACGCCGCCGCCATGCGTTCGCACGAGATCGCGCCGATCGATCTTCTCGTCGTCAGCCTCTATCCGTTCGAAGCAACCGTCGCCAAGGGCGCCGATTTCGAAACCTGCATCGAGAACATCGACATCGGCGGTCCCGCCATGATCCGCGCCGCGGCCAAGAACCATGCCGAGGTGGCAGTCGTGGTCGATCCCTCGGACTACGCCGTCGTGCTGGCCGAGCTCGGGCAACACGGCGGCGCGACGACGCTCGCGTTGCGGCGCAAGCTCGCCGCCAAGGCCTATGCCCGCACCGGCGTCTATGACGCCGCGATCTCAAATTGGTTCGCGGAACAGCTCTCGGATCCCGCGCCCGCCTTCCGCGCGATCGGCGGCCACCTGATCGAACCGTTGCGCTACGGCGAGAACCCGCATCAGTCGGCGGCGTTCTATCGCACCAGCGATCTGCGCCCCGGCGTCGCCACCGCGCGGCAGGTGCAGGGCAAAAAGCTCTCCTACAACAACATCAACGACACCGACGCGGCTTACGAATGCGTCGCCGAATTCAATCCCCAGCGCACGGCGGCCTGCGTCATCGTCAAGCACGCCAATCCCTGCGGCGCCGCCGAGGGCGCAAGCCTCATCGAGGCCTATCGCAAGGCGCTCGCCTGCGATCCGGTGTCGGCCTTCGGCGGGATCGTGGCGGTCAACCGCACGCTCGACGCCGAGGCCGCGCGCGCCATCACCGACATCTTCACCGAGGTCATCATCGCGCCCGAGGCGAGCGAGGAAGCAATCGCCGTGGTCGGCGCGAAGAAAAACCTTCGCTTGCTCATCGCGGATGGCCTGCCCGATCCGCGCGCGGCAGGCATGACCGTGAAATCGGTCGCCGGCGGCCTGCTCGTGCAGTCCCGCGACAATACCGTGGTCGACGACATGAAGCTCAAAGTCGTGACCAGGCGCGCGCCCACCAACGCCGAGCTCACCGATCTCGCCTTTGCCTTCCGTATCGCCAAGCACGTGAAATCGAACACCATCGTCTATGCCAAGGATCGCGCCACGGTCGGCATCGGCGCCGGCCAGATGAGCCGGATCGATTCCGCGCGCATCGCCGCGCGCAAGGCCGAGGACGCCGCCAAGGCGGCCGGGTTGCCAGCGCCGCTGACCAAAGGCTCGGTGGTCGCGTCGGACGCGTTCTTCCCCTTCGCCGACGGCCTTCTGGCCGCGGTCGAGGCGGGCGCGACCGCGGTGATTCAGCCCGGCGGCTCGGTGCGCGACGACGAGGTGATCAAGGCCGCCGACGACCACGGCATCGCCATGGTGTTCACCGGGACAAGGCATTTCAGGCATTGAGCTCGCGTGCCGGGCGCAGCACGACACCGGGACACGCGCTCAATTCTTCACCAAATCCCCCAACAGGCTCGCCGCCACCGAGAGCTTGGACAGCGTCAGCCCGGAATTGGCGATTTCGTTGACCGCCAGCCGGATGCGCTCGACCTCGGCCTTGCGCGGCGCGACCCAGGCTTCCACCGCATGGAGCCCGACGGCGCCGTTCCCTGCCATCGCGGCGGTGAGCCGCCGCTCCGCGTCGCCGATCGAATCGAGCGCGCGGTCGAGCGCAAGGCGATCGAAATAGTCGGAAATGACGATGCCGCGCGCGGCGCGGGCGATGTGATCGAGACGAAAGAACGCCGCGGCGGCGAAATAGATCGCCGCAACCTCGGCGATGTCCTGCCCGGTGCGCTCCGCGACCATGACGATGTCGGGCGCGGCGAGGAGCGCCGGCAGCGTGGCGAGACGGCGCGCAAGCTCGTGCGGCACGCCCTGCTTGCGCAGATCGGCCTCGCGCCCCTGGTGCGCGTCGACGGCGGCCTCCGGCAGCGCGGTGTCGAGCGCGGTCTCGACCGCCGCGATGCCCTCGCGATAGTGGGCGACGATCGCGGCCAACCCCTGCGCCAGGTCGACGTTGCGCAGGAACCAGACCAACCGGTCGAGCAACAGATCCTCCACCGCCTGATAGAGCTCGAGCTGCAGCTTGCCGGAAATCTTGTTGTCGAGCGCGTCGATGGCGGAGTTGAGCGCGGTCATGCCGTAGCTGTCGCGCACGGCGGCGAAGGCGGCGGCAATGCGCGCCGGCGGCGCACCGGTCTGATCGCCGATGCGCACCAAGAGCGAGGGGCCGCCGCGATTGACCATGGAATTGGCGAGCTGGGTGGCGATGATCTCGCGCCGCAGCCGGTGCTGCGCGAGCGCGTCGGGGAATTGGTCCGCGATCGCCTTGGGAAAATAGCGATCGAGCTCGCGGCCGAGATAGGGATCGTCCGGCACGCTCGACTGCACCAGCTCGTGGTTGAGCGAAAGCTTGGCGTAGGCGAGCAGCACCGAAAGCTCGGGCCGGGTCAACGCCTGCGAGCGCCGCCGCCGCTCGGCGATCTCCATGTCGTCGGGCAGGAACTCCAGCGCGCGGTCGAGCTCGCCCGCCGTCTCCAGCGTCTGCATCAGCCGCTGCTCGAAGCCGAGGTCCTCGAGTCCGCGCCGCTCGGCGAGCGAGATCGCGAGCGTCTGCAGATAATTGTTGCGCAGGACGAGCGCCGCCACGTCCTCGGTCACCTCGGCCAGCAGCGCATTGCGTGCCGGGCGCGAGAGCCGACCGTCGCGCATCGGCCGCGCCAACGCGATCTTGATGTTGACCTCGAGGTCGGAGGTGTTCACGCCGGCGGAATTGTCGATGGCGTCGGTGTTGAGCCTCACCCCGCGCAGCGCCGCCTCGATGCGGCCGCGCTGGGTCATGCCGAGATTGGCGCCCTCGCCGATCACCTTGGCGCGGAGCTCGGCGCCGGTGACGCGGACCGCGTCGTTGCCTCGGTCGCCGACCGCGTCGTCGCTCTCCGATGACGCGCGCACGTAGGTGCCGATGCCGCCGAAGAAGACAAGATCGACCGGCGCTTTGAGGATCGCCCGGATCACCTCGTCCGGGGTCGCCGTGGCCGCCGTAAAGCCGAGCGCGGCGCGCGCTTCGGGCGAAAGCGCAATCTCCTTCAAGGCGCGCGAAAACACGCCGCCGCCTTTGGAAATGAGCGCCCGGTCGTAGTCCTGCCAGCTCGAACGCGGCAGATCGAACAACCGCTGGCGCTCGCCGAAGCTTTTAGGCGGATCGGGAGCGGGGTCGATGAAGATATCGCGGTGGTCGAAGGCGGCGAGGAGCTTGATCGTGCGCGCCCGCAGCATGCCGTTGCCGAAGACGTCGCCCGACATGTCGCCGACGCCGACGACGGTGAACGGCGTCGCGCCGATATCGACGTCCATCTCGCGGAAGTGGCGCTTGACCGATTCCCAGGCGCCGCGGGCGGTGATGCCCATCTTCTTGTGGTCGTAGCCGGCCGAGCCGCCGGACGCGAACGCGTCGTCGAGCCAGAAACGGTGCTCGGCCGCGATGGCGTTGGCGAGGTCGGAGAAGGTCGCCGTGCCTTTGTCGGCGGCGACGACGAGATAGGGGTCATCGTCGTCATGGCGCACGACGTTGTCGGGCGCGATCACCTCCTTGTCGGCGAGATTGTCGGTGATGTCGAGCAAGGTTGAGATGAACAGCTTGTAGGCGTCCGTGCCCTCGGCCTGCGCCGCCTCGCGCGATCCGCCCTTGAGCAACAGCTTGGGCACGAACCCGCCCTTGGCGCCGACCGGAATGATGACCGCGTTCTTGACCTGCTGCGCCTTGGCCAGGCCGAGAACCTCGGTGCGAAAGTCCTGCGGCCGGTCCGACCAGCGGATGCCGCCGCGCGCGACCTTGCCGAAACGCAAGTGCACGCCTTCGACCCGGGGGGAATAAACGAAGATCTCGTAGAGCGGTCGCGGCAGCGGCACGGCGTCGAGCCGACGGCTCGCAAACTTGATGGCGATGAGGTGCTTGGGGTGTCCGCTGGCGTCGATCTGGTAGAAATTGGTGCGGATCGCCCCTTGGATCGCATTGACGAAGCGGCGCAGGATGCGGTCCTCGTCGAGGCTTTGAACCTCTCGCAGCGCGGCTTCGATCGCGCCGGCGATCTCGGCCTCGCGCGCCTTGCGCTCATCGGCGGAAATATCGAGACGCGGATCGAAGCGCGCGTTGAACAAACGCACGAGATCGGTGGCGATCGAGGCGTGCTTGACCAGCGTCGCCCACATATAGCCTTGGGAATAGGGCACGTGGATTTGCCGCAGAAAGCGTGAGATCGCGCGGATCAGCGCCACGTCGCGCCACGCCAGGGCGGCCGCCAGCACCAGCGCATTGTAGCCGTCGTTCTCGGCGGCGCCGCGCATCACCATCACGAAGGCGGTTTCGAGGGCGCGCTTGTTGACCTCGAGCGCAGCCGCGCGGCCGTCGGCGCGCTCGAGGAACATGTCGTGGAACCAAACGTCCGCGCCGCCTTGCGCGTCTTCGGCGTGGCGAGCGATCCGATAGGTTCGCTCGTCCACGACCTTGAAGCCCATGTTCTCGAGCACCGGGACGCGCTCGGACAGCGGAATCGGCCGGTTGTAGCTCCACACCTTCAGCCCGACGCAGTCGCCGGGGTCGGCGGCGCCACGGTGAAAATCGACGCCGAGCGGGCGGCTCGGCGACAGGCCTTCGATGATGCGGATGTCGCCGCCGGCGGTGACGGGAGAATAATCCTCCTGATATCCCTCGGAGAAGGCGTCGCGGTAACGCCTGAACAGGACACGCGCCCGCGCCGCATCGTAGACGCGCGCGAGCTCGTCGCCGAGCTCGTCGACCCAGGTGCGCACGATCGCCTCGATCGCGCGCTCGAGGCTGGCGCGATCCGGATTCGGCGCCTCGCCCGGCGGAAGTCCGATGATGAAGTGGACGCGCACCAACGGCCCCTCGGGGAAGAACGGATAGAAGGCGCTCACGCGGCCCTTGTAGGCGTCGGCGAGATAATCTCCGATCGCCTTGCGCACGCCGCTGCCGTAGCGCTCGCGCGGCACGTAAACGAGCACCGAAACGAAGCGATCGAAGCGGTCGCGCCGCGGCAAGACCCGCACGCGCGGCCGCTCGTCGAGCTGCAGCACCGCCAGCGCGAAGTGATAGAGCGTGTCCTCGTCGAGCTGAAACAGCTCGTCGCGCGGATAATTCTCCAACACGTTGACCAGGGCCTTGCCGGAGTGCCCGTCCGGATCGAAGCCGGCGCGCGCCAGCACCGCGTCGACCTTGCGAAGCAAGTACGGAATCGACCGGGTCGAGCGGGTATAGGCGGTGGACGTGAACAGACCGACGATGCGGAACTCGCCCACGAGCCTGCCGTCGCGATCGAAGCGCTTCACGCCCACATAGTCCATGTAGACGCGCCGGTGCACGCGCGAGCGCACCGCGGCCTTGGTGACGATGAGCAGCGTCGGCTGCTTGAGCAGCGCGCGCATCTGCGGCGTGATGACGAGAGGCTGATTCCAACGTTGCATCACCCGCATGTCGCGCGAGCGCAAAATGCCGAGTCCGGTCTCGAACACGGGCTCGAGCGCATCCTCACCGGCCGTGAATGTGTAGTCGCGGATGCCGAGGAAGGTGAAATTGTTGTCCGCGAGCCATTCCAGGAACGCAACGGCCTCCGCGATCTCGGCCGCCGGCAATGGCGGCGGATTGGCCTTGAGCTCGGCGACCATGTCCGCTACGCGTGCGGTCATCGCCCGCCAGTCCTGAACGCACAGGCGCACGTCGGCGAGCACGCGCTCGATCGCCTCGACGATCTCGGCCCGGCGCGCTTCCTCCTCGATACGCTCGATATGGATGTAGATGACGCTTTCGCGCAGCGCCCCGGCAGCGGGCTTCGCGCCCTTGAAGGCGGTGAGACGCCCCGCCGCGTCGCGCGCGACGCTCAGCACGGGATGCACGACGAAACGGACATCGATCCCGCGCTCGGCGAGCACCGCCAGCACCGAATCCACCAGGAATGGCATGTCGTCATTGACGATCTCGAGCACCGAATCGTTGCGCGGCCGCTCGTGACCGGCCGGGTCGAAAGCTTCGAGACGGATCTTCGGCACGCCCGGCTTGCGCACGGCGAGCAACGACCACGCATTCGCGGCGAGCTCGGCGAGCTGGCGCGGGTCGTAGCGCATGAGGTCTTCGGGGACGGCGTAGGCGAACAGCGCGGCGACGAAATCCTCGGGAACTTCGCGATTTTCGCTGCGCAGGATGTTGCCGGCGGCCGCGATCAGCGCCGCTTCGGCGCGTTCTTCATCGGTGCCGGGAAGGTCGGCGGCTGCCATGGCGTTCTCCCTCGGCGCGCGCGCGCCGCGGATAAGGCTCGCAATCCTTAAGCCCCCACCTGCTTAGGTGCCAAGCACTTAAATGCCGGGTCGTTAAGACCCAGTCGCTAAGACCCAAGTGTGTCAGCGCCAAGTCTTCAAGCGCGAAAGTCCTCGACCCTCAAGTCTTTCCCACCCGGTCCGCTTCACGTGCGAGCCTTAGCGCGCGACGATTGCTTGTCGCGACGAAGATCCGGCCTGCCGATCTCATCGCCCGCCGTCAGATAGCCGTCGCGGGTCTGCGGCAACTTGCGGCCGAGGATGGAGGAGGCGACGAACGTGCGCAGCACCTGCGCGGTGCCGCCGGCGATCGTGAACATGCGCGCGTCGCGCAGATACCGCTCCAGCGGATTGTCGCGCGAATAGCCGGCGGCGCCCCAGATCTGCAAGGCGTCGTTCGTCACCTTGATCGCGGTGTCGGCGGCGAGAATCTTGGCGCGCGCCGCGAGCACCGCATCGGGAAAGCCGCCGGGCGGCGCGCTCAATGCCGCCTTCCAGATCAACGCGCGCGACGCCTCGAGGGCGATCGACATGTCGGCCATCATCCACTGCAGCCCCTGGAACTCCGCGATCGGACGGCCGAACTGTTCACGCCTATTGGCGTAGGTAACGGCCTTCTCGTAAGCGCCTTGAGCAAGACCCAGCGCCACCGTCGCCGCACCCACCCGCTGCCCGTTATAGGCATCCATCAGGTCCGCAAAACCGTGGCGCAGTCCGCGTGGCGGCACGAGCAACATCTCGGCCGGCACTTCGAGATTGTCGAAGATCAGCTCGCTTTCCGGAATGCCGCGCAAGCCCAGCGCCGGCTCGCGCTTGCCGATGATCAATCCCTTGGGAGTGTTGAGCTGGGGATGGCGCACGAGGATGAATCCGCCGATGCCCTGCTCGGCGCCGCGCTCGTCGAACACCCGCGCAAAAACCAGGTGCAGTCGAGATATTCCGCCGCCCGTGATCCAATGCTTCCTGCCGTTGAGGATATAAACGTCGCCGCGCTTGTCCGCACGCGTCGTCATCTCGGTCGCGGCGCTGCCGGCCTGCGGCTCGGTAATGCAGATCGCCGGCTTGTCGCCGGACAGAACCAGCTCCGCCGCGAGCTTGCGCTGCGCGGGGGTGCCGTATTTGAGGATGGCGCCGATGGCGCCCATGTTGGTTTCGACCACGATGCGCGCCGACGCGCCGCAATGCTTGGCCATTTCCTCGATGACCAGCACCGCCTCGAGGTAGCCCAATCCCTGGCCGCCGAGCTCCTTCGCAATGGTCATGCCGATCATTCCAGCGGCGCGCAGGCGCTCGACGTGATCCCACGGGTAAGCTTCGGTGCGGTCGACTTCGGCGGCGCGCGGCGCCATGTGCGTCTCGGCGAGTGCGCGGGCGCGCG
>Ga0137390_10002146_pt1 | contig 15465 bp, 22 predicted proteins | sample 15con2h24AmetaG_FD_104937 | JGI IMG/M metagenome (GOLD analysis project Ga0137390, IMG submission 104937) | Vadose zone soil microbial communities from Angelo Coast Range Reserve, California, USA - 15con2h2.4A metaG | ecosystem: Environmental > Terrestrial > Soil > Vadose zone > Saprolite... | reverse complement strand
TAGCGACGTTAGCGATTGCAGGGACCGGCTTCTCATCCTCGGCCTTCATGGCTGCCTTGAAACCGCGGATACCCTCGCCGATTCCTTTGCCGAGCTCGGGAAGTTTCTTGGGCCCGAAGACGAGCAGAGCAATTCCGAAAATAACCAGCAGATGCGTAGGTTGAAATAATCCTTCAAACATAGGTTCTCCTTGAACTGCGATGAAAAGACATCAAAGTTACGGACAAAATGCAGGTGCTGTGACTCACCGCTTCCAACCACAGCACCCGCTAGTGACGGCGGGGAGAGACATCATCAATGCCGTCATTTGAAACCTCACGTATTAGCGGAACGGCGCTATATACCAAACGTAGTAAGTCCCCATGCCGCTGATCACAACAATTGACCAAAGCACAAATTCGGTCCGCATCCACCGCTTCCAGTTTTTGAAGCGCAACCACGCCGGAAGAACATTGGTGCCCGCCACCAGGACGATATAAAGTCCCATAAGCTCAGCCGACATTCCCAGAGCCGCATGAACCATAGGCGCAGCGTAATACAGCTTATGAAGCACCTTGGGAAACCTTGGGCTCACTTGTCGCCGGAACGAGGGCCACATCACCAGTCCGATCATCAACAAGTTCAAGAGCAGCACCGTGGTCTGACAAATACCGTGGGCTCTGTAACGCTGTTGTTTCGCAAGAACGACCCCTGCGACCAGTGCTACCCCCATCATGAGCTGCACCACGAGGTTGACATCGGCCTCGAAGGTTGCGCCGGTCCCGAGGAATCCTTTGACTGGCAACGAAAACACCACAATCAATCATCAGCTCCATCCACCTGTTAGTAACCTGCAAACTCTTCCGTCCGAATGTCGTCTTCATCCACAGCGGCCTCAACAAGCGTTCGTCGCGTTGCAGAGACCATCGAGGGTGGTCCGGCAATGTAAAAGATCGGGCCTTGCAGCTTGCCTACACGCGATAAAGCATTTCCGGGCTGATGTGTCCAGTCTCGCCCTTCCATTCGCCACGATTGCTGTTCAGGCGTGTGAAAGTTGGAACAAAGGAAAACCGGGGATTTACCCGCTCCAGATTCCAGAGCGCATCCATGAACGCGGCATCTTCGAGCAGACGGTTCGCGTGAAGCAGAATGATACGGTGACGAAGCCCTTCTTTTTGTGCGTGAGAAACAATGCTTAGGAATGGCGCGATGCCGATTCCCCCGGCCAATAGGACAGCAGGCCTGGCTGTGTTGTTGTGAAGAGTGAACGAGCCCATCGGGCCCTCTATTCGAACCTCTGTACCTATCGGCAGTAGGGACAAACTTCGCTTGAAGGTTGTATCCCGCATGCGGCTGGCGAAAATGATGGCTTCGTTGGACGGATCGCTGGCAATCGAGAAAGTATGCGTGCGTCTGTGGGGAGGGTCCTGCCCCAAGCGTAAGAGGCTCAAATCAAGCGACTGCCCAGCTCTGAATATAAAATTGCGTGGTTTCTCAAACTGGAACGCCATCGTATCTTTCGCAACGTCTGTGCGCCCGAGTAGTTTGCTCGGGTAACCAGTCACCCTGGTCGGTAATTGTTGAACTTGCGTGTTGTCCGTGCCGTATGGCATCTGGTTCCCTCTGTTGCCGATTTGAGACTCTAGAAGCTATAACCAACGACGCAGTAACTTCATTCCCGTAGTTCTTGCTACTGTGGAACGGCGGCTCCATCGGGCCTCTTGCAGCTGCCTCCGCTGGGCTTACGGCTTGCCCTCATCCCGCAGTTTTCTCAATCTCCATATGTCGAGGGTGCCGTCGGTTCCGGCTGACGATCCGCCGGCTCTGACACCACCCATAATCCATCGCGATTCAACACATAAATAAAATTTCGCTCGTCCTGCAGCCACTTGACCACTCCCGTGAACTTTTGCACGACTCGGGGGGCTGCAGGATTGGACAAATCCCAAAGTACAAGGTCATCATTAGACGTGCTGCCGCGCATCGGGAGAATCTCACTTTCGGCGATGATAGCCAGGTCGCCCGTCACATTCATCCGGCTCGAAACGGTTGCATCCGGCCACGGAATTACTCCCACGGCCTTCGCTTGACCAGGCTTGGTGATATCGACAATCGAAATGCCCTGGTCTTTCGAATGCAGCACATAGAGGTAGTATTTGTCGTTTACTTTTCTCTGCATCGCCATATCAACGGCCGAGAGGCCGCTAAATGAAATGTGAGCGACGACGTGAGCCTCGTTCTCGGATGTTTTCACCTTGTGCTCTTTGGCCAACGCACTGCCAAATGACACCAGCACAGTTGTAAGAAGTGCCACCAGGCTCAACCTGGACTCCACTAACTTGCTTTTTCTCATCCTGTGCATCATCTGCCTTCTGCGAAACGAGTCTCACTAGTGATAACAAACTTTCTGCTGTATTTATTCCCCCCGCAGCAGAATGCTCTCGTCGATAGACTCTGCTACCTGCCCGCCCAAACTCTTGCCAGCGATGTGGTCAGTTCGGAAGTGTTGCCCAGCGTAAATACGGCTCAGTCCCGCTTCTTCCGCCGCTGCGGAGAAGCTGGTGAAGTGTCGAGTCACTCCCGTGAGCGACTCGGAGGTGACGTCGAAAGTGAATTGGTCGCCGAAGTAAAACCGCAACACGGTCGCGCCCGCTCTGCTGATTGCGCTGTGTGCTCCGGGGTAGGAAGGATCGGGAGCGGTCTTGGTGCTTAGCGGAAGCCAGGTTGGATTCGGGTCGGTCAGCGGATTTCCGTCAGTGTCCGCCAATTGCACAGCAGTAACTGGACGCCAAAAGTTGTACGCGTACTTGGCGTCGAAAAATGCGATCGTAGTGTCGGCAAGGCTTATATTCAGTAGAGCAAAGAGTCGGGCGCTATCCTGCAAATTGAGGTGATGCGCCAGCGCAGCAGTCTGCGCGATCTCGTTCCAAAAATCCTGGATGTTACCATTCCAGAACTTCCCTATCTGAGTTTGTTCCGCGGTGCGCGTCGTGCTGGCGATGAATCCCAGATCTTTGACTTCATTGAATACTTCAGTATAGGTATCGCTTGTGAGCGCTGGAGGAGGACCGGGACGAAACTCGTTGGCCCGCGCCAATGCAAACGGAGTGACCTGAGACCACTGGGTAAAATCCGCTGGCGCGAAGTTCGGCGGCGTCAACTGGTAGTCTCCGGGCTGGGTTCCCGGCACGTACGAAGGCGAAGTTAGATTTGCTCCGTCGGCGCTGCGCGCAGCCAGGAGTTGGACGGCGACTGCCTGACCGGCAGCCACTCCCTGAGCTTTTCTCTCATTATCTGGAAGCTGCGCCAAGTCCTGCTGGAGTTCGGTGTCCAGCGACAACTGAAACGCGGGATACAGGGAAACTAAGACATCATGAGCTGCCTCATCGGCCGCAGCTATCTCGGATGCGCTCCTTGGAACGTTGGGAAGGCTCACAAGATACGGACTGAACTTTGGCGCGACATTGTTGACGGCGTCGTAAATGGCGGCGTGCAAAATAGCGAAATTGCGAGTTGAGTGAATGGTAGCTGGCTGGGCGCCGGGCGTGCGAACGATTGCTAACAGAGTTCTATTCCACTCGATGACGGCGTTGACGCGCTGGGCCGAACTCTGTTGTTCGTCTGACGCTGCATTCGCAGGCGGAGCGACCTGCAAGAAAGCTCCAATTAACGCAAGTGTGGCCAAACTTCTGAACATAACTTTAGACCTCTGGTTGTTGTTTGTGAGAACGCCGATACATGGCAAGGCGTGAAAGACCCACCATGCTCCGGCCTGCATGTTGCCAGACTGGAGTAGCCAACGAAATATTCCGAGGATGGCTGTAAGAAATGCTAAATATCGCACGCAGAAAATGAAAAGCCCCACTTATCGCCGCATAACGCGATAAGTGGGGACTTTGGATTTAGTCGTCTATGTGGTCGGTGCACAGAATGTATGGCTGTGAGAGACCTGCGGAACCAGGGAACTGATGATCGGCTAGCTGGTTCCGCGCCTAGCATTATCGGCGTCTTGAGCAAGCTGAGTCACGAAGCTAAGAAACGCCTGTGACTGGCCGACGAAAACGTTCATATTAATGAAGCCCTGGAGCGCGACCGTGGCAGCGTTCTTGGTCTCGGTTGGACGGATGATCGAACACACCGGTAGCTTCCGACTGAGGAATGCAGTCGGTTCCGGCATGATCAGGTTGGACTGCAAGTCCTCGCCAACCGGTGGGACAGCCGCATTTGTCAAATCGGGAAAGAACACAGAAAAGCCAGTAACCGGATCAATGATATTCGCCGTCGAAGGAATCGCATTGCCGGCCTTGTCGTGCCAGGTCTGGAAGTGCATAATTTCCGTTCCGCCGATGCTGAGCAGGATGCGCAGGACCTCTACACTCGACACTCTCTGCGCCAGGCCAGGGTACATGCTGGCCCCTCCTACCTCGATGTTCGCGAAGTGAAAGCCAGCCGTGTTGGCAATGGCCTGGAGGAAGTTCGGATCGTTCAGATCGTCATCAGTCCGCGGAATTCCAGGATGTGTTCCAACAATCAAACTGGGCACGGCTGGCGCGAATGTGTCGCCCAGGTCCGGATTGCCGGTCCGGCTGCGATAGCGAGTCCACCAAGTCGTGTCCACTGTGAGCTTCGTGAGGTCAGTAAGCCTAAGAATTTGGTTCGCGCCTGTCGCTTTGCTACTTGGCAAAGTGCGGAACTGATCAAGGCTGACTGGAGATGCGCCTTTCGATGCCAGGTAGGCGTTGATGAACGTCTCGTGGGTCAGCTCATCCTCGGTATTGTCATGAATGTACTGGTCCATGTCCCCATCCAGCTGGAGAACGGCCTGCGTGTAGGCTGTGCTTCCTCCGGTGGCCTGTGCGGGATAACCGGGAATCTGCTGACTGGCTATGGTGGCAACTTCGTTGTCCTGGGTGCCTGCAAGTTCCGTGTATTGCAGCCAGAGGTCGGTTTCAATGATTTCGGCCGCCGCCAGCCAGCGCAAGATGGCTGCGTCGCCGCGCGTCAGGTGGCCGTTGCCCGGATCCGCTAGGGCCGATGGGATGTTCTCCAAAATCGCGGCACCTGCAGTTACTGCAGCTCCGGCGACTACGCTGTTCTTCAGAAATGAACGCCGATTGAAGGCTGTTTTCTCAGGGGAGGAAACATCCTCACCAGTGGTTTGGTTTGACTTCGAGGGTGTGTCAACGGAGATGCTTCTGCTTTTCATAACAAATCATTTCCTTTGCTGAGCTAGAATTTTGGTGGAATCGGATGAGTCACCTGAGCGCACTCTAAGTGAACGTTTCGTGTTAGGTGTCGTACTCATGTCAGAGTTCAATCACACGTAAGTAATATGTGTGTTGATAAGTTGTCTTCAAGCTCTGGGGCGTCTCGAATTAAAGTGGGGCGGCACCGCGCTCGAATAAGTCCCGCAGGAATTCCATCGACTCAACGATCGGCGGGAGCTCATGGATTGACCCCACTTAAGAACCCGCCGAGATGCGCTGTAACGGCGATGACCGCAACTCCGAGTAGTTCGACCGGAATGCGATATCGGGGAAGGGACACAGGTTCCGCCTTTCGCGTCCGCCAGTGCATCCACCAGGAAGCAATTACCAGCAACGCAGCAATTGACGCCGCAATTACATGCAACAGCAAAAGACCTTTAAGCCTTTTGCCCTCAAGAGCAAACTGCCATGCCAGCACCCCAGTCAGGACCGCAGGAAGCACAGTGGCCGCCGCAATGGAAAGATTCAAATAAGCGGCGCTGGCAAGTTGCGACTCGCGTTTACCTCGGGATAGCAAATCAAATCCGACTCCGGTGATAAACAGCGCGATCGGAAAATGGATGAGCACAACGTGCTGTGCATGCTTGGCCAGCAGAATCGTTCGCAGATCAAAAGGGTTCACCATAGCCGCATTGGTCCAGTCTGTTAACGCCGCTCACTAAATACTTTTGTTACTGAACAACGACCTTTCCTACCATCTTCGGGTGAATGCTGCAGTAGTACGAGTAAGTGCCTGCCTTGCTGAAGGTGTAAGAATACTTGTCATCCGTATCCAGGGCCTTGGACTTAAAGAGTCCGTCGTTGCTGGTGATAACATGTGGGACATCGTCCTTATTTACCCAGGTCACCGTGCTATTGACTGGCACGGTAAGCGTGTCCGGACCAAAGGTGAAGTTATCCACGCGCACTTCCATGGACGACGCTTTGGTGTCCTCGCTCTTCGCTCGGGTCGGATGCAGAATTAGAACCGCGGCAAGGGCCATTGGTAGTGCGACGACCAAGCCGCTCAAGAACAGGTTTTTCCTCATAGTTGTATTCTCCTTGTGACTTAGTGACGAACCAGAAAGGATTCACCCCTCACGCGAGGGATGAATCCACGACAGCGAGTGCGTTGCGCCCTTGCACATAATTGACATCCGTGATGCCAAGAACATTACGGAGCTGATCGGCTGGGACCTTCATTGGTCCCGGGCCTTCAGCTTTGCCAGGCGCCGGTTGGGGAAAGGCTGTCGAAAATGCGGTGTGGAATGTCACATTGCCTTCGACTTTTTGCATTGTTTGGTGGATATGTCCGTTCAACACCGTGACCGAGCCAAATTTTTTGAGGTACGAAAGCGCCTGCGCGCTGTCATCGGTCCCCCATCCCCATTCCGGATAGACCGTCCAGAGCGGGATATGGGCAAAGACCACGATGGGCGTGCTGTGCTTCAGGTGCTTGACATCATCTTCCAGCCACTCCAGCTGATCGCCCCCGAGCGTACCCAGGCCACCAGCCTTGAGGTTCATCACGTTCACCAGGCCGACAAAGTGGGCCCCATTCTTGTCGAAGCTGTACCAGCCCTGACCTTTGGAGTTTTTCGCGTAACGCTCGCGGAACATAGCACCCTCGTCATTGAGAACGTCGTGTTCTCCCGGCACAAAGAAAATTTCTTTGTTAGTCGCCTTCAGGATTTGGTCCACGTTATCGAACTCCTCGGGCTTGGAGAGATGACTGATGTCACCGGTGTGCAATAAGAACTCGGGCTGTTGCGGCAGGGCATTGATCTTGTCCACCGCAGCTTTGAGCGTAGCGATCACGTCGGGATTGGCTGGCTTGTTGAAACCCATGTGACTATCGCTGATTTGCGCAAAGGTCAGTTCGCCCATCTTGTGGGACTTCATGTCCGAGCCCATTTGGGAGGCCAGAGCGTGAGACTTCAGCACGCCGCCCTCCATTACACACAGCGCGCCCGTACCGGCCCAGGCCATGCATTTCAGAAAACCGCGGCGGTCGATTCCATCGTTATTATGGTCGTGCTCGATGAAGCCCCTTGCGTTCGGATCGAACAGTTTCGTTTTTGCCATGTGCGTTTTCTCCTGGTTTAGGCAGTTCCATTCAACACGTCATTTGGACTCAGGCGACGCAAGCTGCCACAGGGCTAAGGAGATTGTCGCTCGCGCCGCCTGTCAGGACGTGTTACATCTGCATAGACCTGGGCTGGGCAGGTTTTATTCCACAGCGAATTATCTTTGTGTGAAACCGCAGTCGCGGGAATAAGCGACTATGCCATCTCCATCACGAAGTGAACCGGCAATCGGCATCGAGCGCGACCTCGAGTCGCCGCTTCCTCGAGAGGCGTCAGTCGGCATTGCCGGCTTGATCTGTTGGCCAGAGTGAGATGATTCGGTCGCACTCGGCCGCCGTAAGTTTGCAGCAGATTTCGTTTATGCTGGTCCTGCCGAGTCCGGGGTGCAAACGAATCGAGGTAAAAAATGGACCGACGAACCTTCGCGAAAGCCGGAGCCTGCGTGGCCGCTTCCGTACTCAGTTCGACGCGGCTCGTAGCCGGCGAGGGCTCAGCAAGCAGAGGTGAACTGGTCGCATCTCCCTTCAGGTCGTCGGTGATGCTTTGGACCATCTTCCGCGACTCCGGCGATGCTGTCGCCCAGCTCCGAACCGCTGGCCGGCTGGCCGTCGAAGCAACCGGGGGCAGTAGCCCTAACCTACGCCGTCCCAGCGACTGAACGGTGCGTTTTGCTCCCGGGCCCCGTTTGCTTGATGCGGCCTGCCAGTCCTAGACCCTAGCAACGTGTTTACTCCCGCCGTGTTGGTCACCGTCAAAGCAAACTGTTCCCGGCCATGCGTACAATAAGGTATGCCGAAGGAAGCACACCTCGACGCGGAAACGATCGAACGCCTGGAAGAACAGAGTGACCTGCTGTTGAGGATGTATCAGGCAGAATTTGCCAAGGACCCCGCCAGCCGTGCAACCGGATCGCTGCGCAGCAACATGATTGCTTTGCGTCACACCATTCATCAGATCTACGGAGAAGGCGCTGCGCTTGATGTTGAGAATGCCTTGAGTGTTGCTACGGATACCGATCCGTTGGTGGCGTAGCGCATTTGCGGCGTGCCGAAGCCTTTTTCTAGCGGGGAGGAGCATCGCTCCATTGTTGCCGGGTTCTGGAGCGCTGACGTTTCCACCGGAAAATTAGGACGATCCCGCCCAGGAACATCGCTGCCACCAAAGCCGCAAGGTAGTGGTCTGTCGAATACATTAGTCACACCTCGAATCGATATGTGTTGCAAGTTGAATGCATCAGCCTTGCGCGGATTCTGCATTCTTCTGCTCGGTCCGGCGGTGCTCGGCCCCGTCCAGTCCCCAACCCTGCTGGATGTGCCGGCGATGGCCGGAAACGACCGTGTAGGGCACGCCCACGAAGCGTTTGCTGGCAATGGCGGTGACTTCCAGACAATTAAAATTTTGCTCGCTGACTTTCGCCAGCATCCGCTTCAGAACGCCCCGAATATTCTTCGCGTCAGCTGCACCGAAGAATATGGCCCTCACCTCGCCCGCAAAAAAGAAGAAGTTCCATCCCGCGGCATGGATCTTTCGATCCAGCGCGAAGCCGTCGGCCCCCTCAACCACGCTCCAGTTCGCTGCGTATGGCTTACTCTCGATCGCCAGGTAGTGAGCAATCAGAGGTCGGTCTTCAATCAGAATGGTGCCGGCTTGAATGGTCTGCTGCATGATCCTCCGGAATAAGGACTGACTCGCGCTTAGGTACGGACGAGCACAAGTACCACAAACAGCGCTACGGATCCCAGGATCAGCGCGCCGAAGCCCAGCAGGATGATCTCGCTCAACACGTCAGGACGCATTAGATTTTTGCGATGCATTGCATTCCTGGATAATCGGGGGCTGCCCGGACCCCCTTGATCTGGGCAACCCCTGTCTCAAGAATGTAGATAGTCCGTCTGGTTTGGCAGCAAACTGCTTTCTCGAGCCAGCCTTAGGATCGCTTACTTCCCGCCTACATACTGTGCAGAATGGCTCACTCTCGGCAAAGCTTCGCTGTTTCGGAAAAAGTAAGGCAGTTCTCTCACCCCAGTGCTTTCCTGCGCAACAATTGCCCCAAAAAGTGTGCAAATTTGAACAGCGCTTGCCCAGGCACATCGTTGATTATTGTGAGGCAGGGAGACTAAATATGTTCAACACCCCGGGACGGCAAACGATTCTGTGCATCGACGATGACGACGGCATGCTGTGTTATCAAAAAGCGCTGCTTGAAAGACGCGGATACAAAGTACTCACCGCCGCTTCTGCCCGGCAAGGCTTGCAAATTGCGGCGGTTTGCGCGATCGCCGCTGTGATCGTTGACTACCACATGCCGGAGATGAATGGGCACGAGTTCGCAACCGAAATAAAGCGGCTCACGCCACAAGTACCAATCGTCATGCTGGCGACGAAGAGATTCCAAAGCACGCATTAAACGGAGTGGATGCTTTCGTTTCCAAGAACGACGCCCCTAGCCGCTTGTTGCCGCTAATCGCTCGCATCTGCGGCGAAAACCCTTACGGGATGCAGGAAATCAGAATCACGGCCTGAGAATAAAAGGCTGTCCTTTTTTGCCAAAACATGGGGAAAAGCATCCGCAACGGGTCTGTCCAATTTTGACCGCGCCCGCAAGAACCATCTAGGCCGGCTTGAGCGACTTGCCGCACTCCAGGCAACACGTCTTGTAACGTGACGTGATCAGCCCGCAAAACGGGCACATCCGTTGCGACATGAGATCCCGGCCGAAATCCCGATCCTGAGGTCGCGCCACGACCGATTTCGCGAATAGGTCACTGATGACGGCGCGCGTTCTACGCAATCGATTGCCGAGCCGACGAAGGGCGGGATCCATAGTTCTACCCTACGCTCTTTTCTCCCACATGCGGGGATTGTCCCCTGTGTGATTCTCTGTGCTAAAGCTTCTGACCATAGAGAGGATGCCCTACAGTTAAATGATGACAGACCGGCGCGCAGGATTCTGTGCCGGATTGCTCACATCGGCCAGCAACTTCCCGGCCGGAAGCTGGGAAATCACTCCTCTATTCCTGTGGTTGATCAGCCCGAAGTGAGCAATTCAGACCAGCTAATGCTGGGCATCCGGGCGATCATGATGGCAGAGACGAGCATCTTCTCTCTCTTTCAGGTCCTCTGAACTAAGTCAGCCCATCTGAAGTTTTCTCCTCTTAGTTCCGCAGCTCCGAAAGGAACAATTCATGAAAAAGACAATGTCACTGCTGTTGATCAGCTTAATGGGCCTGGTTGGAACCTCGGCCTGGGCAGGCTCGGCTCGCGAAGACACCGATGCGCGCCTGCAATCGTCGGTCGAGGTTCTGCACGCGATTATGGCGACTCCGGACAAAGGCATCCCGGAAGAAGTACTGAGCAATGCGAAGTGCATCCTGGTAGTGCCCGACTTGATTAAGGGCGGCTTCATTTTTGGTGGCAAGCATGGGCGTGGCGTTGCCTCTTGCCGCACCTCGCGCGGCTGGAGCGCACCCGCATTCGTTTCAGTTGGTGGGGGAAGTTGGGGATTGCAGATCGGGGTTGAAAACGTAGACTTGGTCATGCTGGTTATGAACGACCAGGGCTTCCAGCATCTGCTGTCCAGCAAGTTCGCACTAAGCGGCGAAGGATCAGTGGCGGCTGGCCCGGTTGGTCGTCATGCGTCCGCCGGAACTGACTGGAAGATGAATACTCAAGTGCTGACCTACTCGCGCTCCAAAGGCGTGTTCGCAGGTCTGACACTCGAAGGTGCGGTGGTGCAGCAGGACGACGACTCCACTCGCGCCATTTACGGCAAAAACGTGAGGTTCCGCAGCATCCTTTCGGGCGAAGTGTCCACTCCGGAAAGTGGAGAGCGGTTCGTGAAAGCGGTATCAGATGCAGGGCAACAGGCACACATGGCCGAAGCAAAGGAAGACAAAAATTAGCTCAGGCCACCCTGCGGCGTGATTTTATGCTGCCGGACTAATCTGTCTATCGTCTGAAAGGCAAGTATGAGAACTAGACTGACCAGATATCTTTGGGAATCTTTAGCCGGTTTTTGTCTCTGGCCCGTGCTTCTATTTGCGCAGTCGTCTGATCTCGCGCAGAATCTCACCGACTGCAAGAATGGATGGGAAACCTGTGATCGCTCTCGGTTGAGCCAATCGGAATCGGTGGACGTGGCACTCGCCGATCACCTGCGCGACGTCTCCAACTGCAGAAGCAGTTTTGCCTCCTGTGATCGGTCGAAACTCACACCACAGGAGACAGACGCGCTGGCCTTAGCCAATCACCAGCAGAATGTTTCTGATTGCAAGAGCGGCGCGACTTCCTGCGACCAGTCGCGACTAACCCAATCCGAAGCTCGGGAATCGGCGGCCGCTGCGCATCAGCGCAACTTCGACGACTGCAAGGATGGAACGGGGTCCTGCGATCTCTCACCGCTGAGCCCAGCCGAAACCAGGGAAGTGGACACGTCCATGCGCCAGCGCAACCTTTCCGACTGCCAGAACGACACTGGCGATTGCGACCGTTCCAAGCTAACCCCCGCGCAAACGGCCGGCGTAGTCGCGGCAGAACATCAGCACAACGTTTGGAACTGTGAGAACGGGTGGGACCAGTGCGACCATTCCAAACTCAGCACGCGAGAAGCGGCCCGCATTGCAAGCTCCGAACGCCAGAGAAATATCTCCGCCTGCAAGGCCGGCGAGGCAGCCTGCGATTACTCAAAACTGACTCCCGCGGAGGCCAACCTGCTGGCCGACACCGAGCACAAGCGTAATTACACTGCTTGCCTTCGCGGTTACGGCTATTGCGACCGCTCAAGACTCAGCGCCGAGGAGACAAGTTCCATCCCGAAGGGTAAGTGACCCGCGGTAACGCGTATAGGAAATCTCTCAGGGGCAAGGATCTATGACTCAACGGCAGTGTCCAGAGTGCGGTAGCGAGTTGGTTCTGACCCGGCGTCCCGATGGCCAACCTGGGCCGGGGATGGCGCCCAACCCGTCCACTTACTGGCGTTGCAGCGTTTGCGGACGCGGATTCACCGCCGAACAAATCCGCAAGGACAAACGTGCCAAGTCAACCCCCAGCCTGCATTCGTAATCTCGCTCGGCAACGTTTCTGAGTCTGACCTCAGACCTGACCTCAGACCCGCGATAGCCCACAGTTTGACATCAGTGCCGCGCAAGCCTAAGATTGAAATTAAGCAAGCGTTTCTTCTTAATCATTTCAGTCCTCTAATTAAGTCAGTCCAGCCGACAAGCCACGAAGGCGGAAGCCGTGCGCATGGCCACGCGGATCAAGACTGGTGTTGGCTGCGAGAACAGCATCGAAGCCGAGGCTTATCGCAATGCCGTCTGACGCCGGTAGCTAGTAAGAGAAATGGGGCGGGCAGCATCGCCTGCCTTCTTGTTTGTTGTCTGTGTCAGTATCAGTCCGAACCAGTCCGAGGGAGCAGGAAAGGAATCATGGAGATCATCAAGTTTCTTGTGAAAGTGAATCGCGGCGGCATTCGCCTCCCGGAATATGTGCAGCAGCTTGATCGGATTCCGATCCGGATGACAACCAATCGTAAGCTGGCCCTGCTCATGGGGAAATTCACTGCCGAAGATGCCGTCAAGTCCATTCAGAACTCGCGGTGCAACCCTGAACTGGTGTCCGTAATCACTCGCCGAGGCTGATTGTGATTGGGACCAACGCTCCCTTGTGAAACAGGGTGGGAGCGGTATTGACCAGACCGAGCCACCCTGGCTTGGCGAGGTTACATCGGCATTTTTTCAAGGCTCCGCCTGAGCAACCCAGAATTTGCTGGCGCTGGATTTCCGTCCTAATGCGTTGCCAGGTAGGTTCCGGTCACGTATCCCAGAGTCCCGCCCACGAGAATGTCGGAGGCGAAATGCTTTTTCCCTCCCACCCTGGCAAAGCTAACTCCCGTCGCTAACCCGTAAGCACCCCACTTGATCCAAAAGTTATGTGGGTAGCGGTGCGCAACCACGCTGGCAAACGCAAAACTGCTCGCCGCATGTCCCGACGGGAACGACCGGCCTCCCTCCCAAAATTCACCTTGGGGGTTGGAGTGGTAGGCGTACTGTCGGTTGGCGGCCGCCTTTATCGCAAAGCTCATCAGGTTCGCAGCGCCCATAGCTTCGAGAGCGGTAAGGCCGGTGTTGGCCGCATAGGAGGAGCGGTGTCCGTAACAACCACCCAGGTACATCAGGCCAGCCGTACCCAGTTCGATGCCCAGGCCAATATTTGATCCGCGCGTCGAATCCTGCACGAACGTTGGCGACTGAATGTGATTGTTGATGTGATTATCAGCAGTTGCGATCAGCAGTCCCGTGGCTGCGGCGATAGGCAACTCCCACTTGAGGTTGCTGGGCCGGATGGCATTGCGTGGCGCGGCGATCAGGCCATGTCCGAATGTGGACGCAGCATGTGGCAGTTGTCCTGCGATTTGCCGGCATCCACCATCGCCTGGGCCTGCGGGGTCTTGCGCTGCCCAAGTCAGGGTCGTACAACATGCCGCCATTAGGAGCAGGCTGATAATTAGGCGCGATTGCATTCTCAAACCATTCAGTGCTTCGGGTCCTTCAGTAGTTGAGATGCGCGTGCGTTCTCCTTGCGAGCCGTTTTATCGTCCCTGTCGCTCAAATCCAGGCCGAACGAAGGATGCTGGTAAGTACCTGTGATTTTGACGGGCACTATATAGCCGCCACGTTTCTTCTTGAAGAAAGGATCCAGTGCCTTCAATAGCAGGCCCTTCATCCCTTGCGTCGTATTAGACGGCGCAGAATCGGTTTCGACTGCGAACGAGACTCCCCAAGCCAGAAATTCGAAACGCTGACGGTTTCATCGGTCTTGAGCGTCCCGCGCAGATCAATTGTTTCGGTAATGAGGTTATATGCGATTGAACGTCCCGGAGAAGTTGCCGGAAGAAGAGAGTAGCCCGGCGATGCCACGGAACACACCCAGACTGCCACTCAAGTATTGAGCGAAAACGTCTCCGAAGACTGAGCAAAATTGACCAGATATATTTCTGGGAGCGACATGCGGTCGCTTAACGATTGAAAAATGTGGTGGCCAGGGACGGAGTTGAACCGCCGACGCCAGCCTTTTCAGGTCTACGTTGTGCTGTAGTCTCAACAACTTAAGTGACTTCAGGTGGCCGCCTAACTACTTGAGAAGTCGTGAGAGACATGCGAATCGTGGGTTGAAATCGTGGGTTCAAAGCCGGATCGGAAAAGCCCTCGTCTCGTGGTGACGGGAGCCTTGACCTCTCCGGATTCACCTCCAGAGACTGTCAGAATCTCCTTAGCCTACGGCGGAAGAGATTAGGTGCTCGCCCACTTGGCAGCAGTCTTATCACTGAATGTCGCAAGCCGCGCGACGCTGATTGCAGCGACTGTACTTGCAGACATCGAAGAAGGTCGACAGGCGTCGTAATGTGTACTACCGATGGGAGCGATCTCCATGCTGAGAAGCTCTTGCAACATAATGGCCGCTCCTGCGGGTCTTCTTTTTTATGGTCTTGTACCGAACAGTATGGACCCTCGAAGATCCGGCGGCAGCAGCGAAGGCCGCTGACTGAAGCGCGGTGAGGACTGCGGCGGGATTCTTTTCGATCACGGTGAGAAGGGTGCGCGCGGGAGCTTCCGGTGTCCGGCGCCCTCCTTCCCAATGCTTGATGGCATCAAGGCTGAAGCCGAAAACGTCCGAGAAGCGAGCTTGAGTCATACGCAGCTTGTTGCGAATGCTTTTGACATCGACCTTCTCAGGAACATGCACCTTAAAACCCTCTTTCTCACCAGAGAGAAAAGACTCGACATCATCGAGTCCGCTCATGAGCTCTTCAAACTGTGTCTTCATAACCTATCTCCTGCGGTAATTTTCAAAAATTGTATCGGCACGTTTTTTAAGAGCATTTCTTTCAGCCTTCGTGAGGTTCTCTTTCTCGTTTTTCGGAAAGACCGCAATGAGAAAAACGGGAACCGTGTTATCCCGCTGGATATAGATAACGCGCGCCCCACCGCTCTTACCTTTTCCCTCGCGCGCAACGCGAAATTTGCGAAATCCACCAGTTCCTTTCATGACTTCCCACACTCCGGATCAGCTGCAACCGTCAGAACAATGTCGGCCCGCTCATCCTCGCTGAAGAGTTTTTCAGCAGCAGAGAGGTAAGTGGGCGTTTCAACAAC
>Ga0137390_10002126_pt1 | contig 15535 bp, 13 predicted proteins | sample 15con2h24AmetaG_FD_104937 | JGI IMG/M metagenome (GOLD analysis project Ga0137390, IMG submission 104937) | Vadose zone soil microbial communities from Angelo Coast Range Reserve, California, USA - 15con2h2.4A metaG | ecosystem: Environmental > Terrestrial > Soil > Vadose zone > Saprolite... | reverse complement strand
GTTGCCGAGGACCTGTATACCGCTCGCGATGCCGCTGAACTCGTGGAAGTGGATTATGAACCTCTGCCCGTGGTCACCGACATGGAGAAGGCCCTGGGCAAAGACACTCCGCACGTCCATGAGGAGTTCAAAAGCAATCAGGCGTTCACCCACAGCCTGAAAAATGGCGACGTGGACGCTGCCTTCAAGAAAGCTGATCGGATCGTAAAGCAGCGCATGATCAATCAGCGGCTCGCACCCATTGCCATGGAGACGCGCGGTGTCCTTGCCGAATACCTCCCTGGCGAAAATCGCCTGACCGTGTGGTCCTCCACGCAAATCCCTCACCTGCTGAAGACTCAGATCTCATTGCTCGTCGGTCTGCCTGAAACTGCAGTGCGCGTGATTGCTCCGGAAGTCGGCGGAGGATTCGGCAGCAAGCTCAACGTTTACGGCGAAGAGGGAATTGTGCCCTGGCTGGCGATGAAGTTGGGACGTCCCGTGAAGTGGGCCGAGACTCGCCGTGAAAACTTCCTCGCCACCATCCACGGTCGCGACACCATTAATTATGTCGAACTGGCACTAAAGAAGAACGGCACGATTCTTGGCCTTCGCGCCCGCATACTCGCGGACCTAGGCGCGTACCATCAACTTCTCACCCCGCTGATCCCCCAGCTTACCGCGCTCATGCACGCTGGTTGCTACAAGATTCCTGCCATCCAGATTGACATCGTAGGCGTCTTCACCAACAAGATGTCCACCGACGCCTACCGCGGCGCTGGCCGTCCCGAGGCCACTTACAACGTGGAGCGCATTATGGACATCGCCGCACACGAGCTTGGCATGGACGCCGCCGAGTTTCGCCTGAAGAACTTTCCTCAGCCCAATGAATTTCCCTATACCACGATTACCGGCCTTACTTATGACTCGGCAAAATATCAGGAGAGCCTAAAGAAAGCGCTGAAACTCGCGGAATACGACAATCTCCGCCGCCGTCAGAAGACTGGATTAAAGGAAGGCAAATATTACGGAGTCGGCGTCTCCACCTACGTGGAGATTTGCGCCATCGGCCCCTCCGCGGCTACACCCGCCGGAGGTTGGGAAAGCGGCACAGTGCGCATCGAGCCCACCGGCAAAGTTACTTTGTTAACCGGCGCCTCGCCGCATGGCCAAGGCGAGGAAACTACCTTCGCGCAGCTCATTGCCGACGAACTGGGAATCGATCCTCAGGATGTCAACGTGGTGCACGGCGACACCATGGCTGTCCCATACGGCATTGGGACCTTCGGCAGCCGTGCCACCGCTGTCGGAGGAACTGCCGCTTACATGGCGGCACAAAAGCTCAAAGCCAAAATGTCGACGCTTGCTGCCCACCTGCTCGGCGTGAAGCCTGCTGACATCACCATTGGGCGCGGCCGCCTCACTGCCGACGGTGGCAAGAAGTCCATTTTATTCGGAGACCTTGTTCTCTCTGCCTATACGGCTCGCAACATTCCTCCGGGCTTCGAACCCGGCATGGAAGCCACCCATTTCTTCGAGCCTTCGAATTTCACTTTCCCCTTCGGATGTCACATTTGTTCCGTCGAAGTAGACGCCGAAACCGGAGAGGTCAAGATCGACAAGTACGTTGCCGTGGACGACTGCGGCAACGTAATCAATCCTATGCTGGTGAACGGACAAATTCACGGAGGCATTGCCCAAGGCCTCGGCCAGGCTATGTGGGAAGAGTTGATCTACAACGACGACGGTCAGCTCCTCACCGGCACGCTGATGGACTACGCTCTGCCCAAAGCTCACTGCCTGCCGGAGTTCACCCTCGGAAGCACGGTCACGCCTTCGCCGGTAAATCCCATGGGCGTGAAAGGTGTAGGCGAGGCAGGCACAATCGCTTCCACACCCTGCGCCGTAAACGCGGTCTGCGACGCGCTAGCGCATCTCGGAGTCCGTCACATCGAAATGCCGCTCAAGCCGGAACGGGTGTGGCGCGCCATTCGGCAGGCACAATCTTCGGGGCCCAAATCTGAATCGACGAAATCGAAACCACCCGCCAAGGCTACAAGCAATGCAAGGAGGCCACGAGCATGATTCCGGCAAACTTTGATTACGAGTCGCCTCGCAATCTAAGCGAAGCTTTGACTCTGCTGCAATCGCGTGAAGACGCCAAAATTCTTGCCGGTGGCCACAGTCTTCTGCCCGCAATGAAACTACGGTTGGCGCAACCCACGCTGCTGGTGGATATCGGACGCATCAAGGACCTCAGCTACATTCGCGAGTCCGGTGACCGCGTCGCCATCGGCGCCATGACTACCCACGCCGATATCGCTGGATCGCAGCTTCTTCGAAAGTCTTCGCCGCTTTTGGCCCTGGCCGCTTCGCAGATCGGTGATACCCAGGTCCGCAACCGCGGCACGGTCGGAGGCTCACTCGCCCAAGCCCATCCGTCAGCGGATTATCCTGCCGCCGTACTTGCTCTCGATGCCGAGATCGTCGCCCAAAGCCGGACTGGCGAGCGAGTCATTCCAGCCACAAGTTTTTTCAGCGGAATGTTTTCCACCGCGTTGCGCAATGACGAAATTCTCACCGAGGTACGGGTACCGCGCACCGAGGGCCAGCGGGCAGCCTATAAGAAGCACCATCACCCCGCCTCTGGATACGCCGTCGTCGGAATCGCCGTTCTTCTGAAAATGTCGGGGGCCAAAATCGATAGCGCTGCGATAGGGATCACTGGAGTCTCCGCCATCGCCTACCGCGCCACCGCCGTGGAAAGGGCTCTACGCGGCAAATCTGCAGCCGAAATCGCTGGCGCCGCAGCCCAGGCTGGTTCCGATGTGGAGTTCATTGGCGACACTTACGCCTCTGCCGAGTACCGCCAGCACCTGGTCACAGTGATGACCCGGCGTGCTGTTGAAGAAGCCGCCAAGGGAAGATAGCTGAGTGGGTCGCAAGCGTTTCGTCGCTGTGGTTATCGTGCTTCTGGTTTTGATCGCAGTCACACGCGTTCTCCTAACCTACAAGCTTACGGCCCAAGGATTCGACGAGCCCGGTCACGTGGCCGCCGCGATCGAATTACTGGACCGCGGCACTTACGCGCTGGACCCTTTACATCCCCCGCTCACCCGCATCGCAATTGGAATCCCACTCTACCTGGCTGGAGAACGGTTCCCCAATTGGCCCGCGAGTGACCCACGTATTCACAACTATCATGACGTGGGAAACAGCGTCCTCTATGACCATGGGCATTATTTGCTAAGCCTGTCACTCGCGCGCGCCGCCGTACTTCCATTTTTTGTGTTGGCCGTGGGGCTTGTGTTTTGCTGGACCCGCCAGGAGTTCGGAGAATTTGCTGGGGCAATGGCAGCTCTTCTATTCTCAACCCTGCCCGTTGTTTTGGCATTCTCCGGTCTGGCTTACACAGATATAGCCACGGGTTGCATGCAGTGTACAGCGCTGTTCGCGTTTACCCGCTGGCTGGAAAAGCCAACCATGCGATCGAGCCTAGTATTGGGGGTTACCACAGGGCTTGGTAGTGTCTTAATCACCGCTATTTAAGACACCGCCCAGGGCTTGCCTTGCTTGCAAAATTCACTACGCTTTTGTTCCTACCAGCTGGAGCGGCAGCGATATTGCTGGGTAAGTGGCTGGTCGAACGTCGCTCTGAACCCGTACATAACGACGTCAAAAGTGGGTGGTTGACAAAACTCGCGCTGGTGTTGGCAGTCGCCGTTATCGTGGTTTGGGCAGCTATGGCTTCTCGGCTGGGCACGTCAGAGAAAGTATGCAGCTCTCTCCTGAGTCGGTGCCGTCTTTCCAGCATTTTCCAGGATCCGCACGCAAGATAGCTCGCACCCTGGTGCTGAGAGATCCCTGGCTGCCGGCTCCCGCCTTGCTGAAGGGCCTAGCCAGTGCCTGGGCGCTGAATAAGACTCCTTCGCTGGCATATCTGCTGGGAAAGGAAAAGAATGGAGGATGGTGGTATTTCTTTCTCGTCGCTGTAGCGGTAAAGACGCCACTACCCTTCCTTTTGCTCTGTCTCATTGGACTGTGTGTTACTTCTTTCCCGGCCCCTGCGGTGGACCACTGTGGCTCCGGCGGCGGCTGTTCTCGCTGTCTTTTGCGTCACTCTGTTTGTGAAATATAACGCCGGCGTCCGGCATGTGATGGTGGTCTTTCCATTGTTGGCGGTAGTTGCGGGTTATGCTTGCAGCTTTCTGTGGCAGTCGCCTAGACGCTGGCATCCTTGGGGACGGTCAGCGCTTCTTGTGCTGCTGCTCTGGCAGTGCATTTCAAGCCTGAATGCTCATCCCGACTACATTGCTTATTTCAATGAACTCGCAGGCCCGGATCCCAGCCGGGTGTTGGTGACCGGTTGCGATCTGGACTGCGGACAGGACTTATTTCGCTTATCTCGGGCGCTGCACGAAAGAAACATTTCCCAACTGAACCTTGCAGTCTGGAGCAGCGCCGATATGTCTCGAATGAACCTTCCCGTTTTCCAGACTCCTCCACCGTTTCAGCCGGTCACGGGCTGGGTTGCGATCAGCCTGCGATCTCTGCGCATGGGCGACGTCCTCCACACTACCTACCCTCCCGGAGCTTTTGCCTGGCTCGACGGGAGAAAGCCGGTCGAGCAAATCGGTAAGACAATTCACCTGTATTACCTTCCTCCGAACGCCCTCACGGGAACGGAAAAGGCTGGACTGGATTCTGGCCAGCCTCGATGAATCATTCCCCTCAGAGCAGCCTGGCATTTCATCGGACTGAAAGCTGAGGCAGGCCTGTGCATTGGGCGGAACTCTGTCTACAATGGGTCTTCACGTCCGAGGTGAAATTGGATAGGTCTCAGCATCGCACGCGCCGCTGGAATGTAATCGGCTCCGGCTTACTCTGCACCGCCTTTGCAGTGGTGGTTCTTTACACCAGCCCACGTGCCTTTTTCAGTCCGCTGGCGCTGGTGGTGGTGGCTGCGATCGGGTTGGCCGCGGTTCTGCTGCAACTCCGTGTTCGGCGTGACGGGGATCGCCGTGTGCGCGGGCCCGTCTTGCTCAACCTTCTGGGAATCTTGCTGGCGGTGACTGCGCTCTTCGCCGACGTTCTCCATCTCAGCTCGGGTCTATTTCAAGTGGCGGCCCTGGCCGCCGTGGGGTGCTTTTCCATCAGCAGCGTGATTATTCTCGAAACCCTCCGCAAGCATCGTGCCGTCCCTAAATGACCCCGGTCGCGTCCATTTCCCTTCCTGACGAATTCAACGCCGCCACATACTTCATCGATCGTCATCTGCGAGAGGGAAAGAGCCAGAAAGTAGCTATCGAATGCGAAGCCGCAGCTCTCACTTACCAGCAACTCGCGGAGCGCGTAAATCAATTAGGCAATGGCCTACGACAGCTTGGTGTTCGGGTTGAAGAAAGAGTTCTGCTGCTCCTGCTGGACACTCCGGAATTCGCCGTCAGCTTCTTTGGCGCCATCAAAATCGGAGCCGTCCCGGTTCCGGTCAACACTATCCTAAAACCCAGCGACTACCAGTACATGCTCAACAATTCGCGAGCCTGTGTGGCAATTGTCAGCGAATCACTCTGTTCCCAGATTCACGCCATCCCCAAAGGGCAGCTGCGCTATCTGAAACGCATCATAGTGGTCGGTGAAGACCCGCCTGCAGACACTTTGAGTTTCAATCAGCTACTTGAACAGAACTCGAGCGAGCTTGACTCCGAACCGACAAACAAAGATGACGCCGCTTTCTGGCTTTACTCCTCCGGTTCGACCGGATTTCCCAAAGCCTGCGTCCACCTGCAGCACGACATGGTAGTGTGCTCCGAGCGTTACGCCAAAGGAATCCTAAATATCACCGACTCGGATCGCTGCTTCAGCGTGGCCAAACTATTCTTCGCCTATGGACTCGGCAATGCGCTCTACTTCCCGCTTGCCGTCGGCGCCACCAGTATTCTGTGTCCCGGTCCGCCCAAGCCGCAGCATGTTTTTGAAACCATCGAGCGTCATCAGCCGACGTTGTTCTTTTCCGTCCCATCGAATTTTGCCGCTTTGGTCCCCTACCACCGCGATGATGGCCGTGAGTTCAACCTTTCTTCCGTTCGCTGTGCTGTCTCTGCCGGAGAAGCCCTGCCCGCCGCCATCTACCATCGCTTCAAAGAACGCTTTGACGTCGAGATCCTCGATGCCATCGGTTCCACCGAAGTCCTGCATATGTTCATCGCCAACCGGCCCGGGGCAGTCCGCCCCGGTTCCAGCGGCCAGATCATTCCTGGATACGAGGTGAAAATAGTGGATGAAAATAACCAACCGGTGAAGACTGAAGAGATCGGCAACCTCCTGGTCAAAGCCGATTCCACCTGCTCCCACTACTGGAACCAGCACGAGAAATCCAAGGACACCATCGAAGGCCACTGGATCCGCACCGGCGACAAATACTCTCAGGACGCCGACGGCTATTTCTGGTACGCCGGCCGCTCCGATGACATGCTCAAATGTAGCGGTGTTTGGGTTAGCCCAGTGGAAATCGAAAGCGTGTTGATTGAACATCCTGCCGTGCAGGAAGCAGCAGTAGTGGGCCACAAAGATCAGGACGATCTGATGAAACCGGTAGCCTGTGTGGTCTTGAAAAATGGCACAGCTGGCACATCAGAACTGGCGCGCGAACTGCAAGAGTTTGTTGTGAGCCGCTTGCCCGTTTTCAAACGCCCTCGGTGGGTGGAATTCTTCCCCGAGCTGCCCAAAACCGCTACTGGAAAGCTGCAACGCTACAAGCTACGAGAGAAGATACCAAAATAAGCCGGCAAATTATTTCTTCACCTGGATCCCCAACTCCCGCAATTGCGCCTCGCTCACTGGCGTAGGCGCATCCACCATCAGGTCCACGGCCCGTGCCGTCTTGGGGAAGGGAATCACTTCTCGCAAGCTGTCGGCTCCAGCCAGGATCATCACTAAGCGGTCAAGTCCCAAGGCGATTCCGCCATGCGGAGGCGTGCCATACTCCAGCGCCTCCAGGAAGAAGCCGAAGCGAGAGCGGGCCTCTTCTTCGGTCATTCCGAGAGCTCGGAAAATCTTACGCTGAATGTCCTGCCGATGAATACGGATCGATCCTGATCCCAGCTCAGTGCCGTTCAGCACCACGTCGTAGGCCAATGCTCGCACCGCGCCTGGATCGGACTCGAGTTTATCCATATCGCGCTCATGCGGCGAAGTGAATGGATGATGCGCGGCCGCCCAGCGCTTTCCTTCTTCATCCCGCTCGAACATGGGGAAATCTGTGACCCACAAGAATCGAAATTCGCCGCGAGCAAACGTGCCATGTTTGGCGGCATATTTTTGTCCCAGCGCGACGCGCAACATGCCAGCCGCGTTGTAAACCGCATGATCATGCTGCTTGACTTCGGGCTTCACGCCCCCCGCAGACTTGTGCTCTCCGGGCTTTTCGCTTCCGGCAATGATGACGATCAGATCGCCAGCCTCAGCGGCTGTCGCTTCCATAGCTTTTGCAGCGGCATCTGGGAAATTCTTTTCCACCCGTTTAAAGTCTTCGAACAACTTCGCATCACCCTTCGCCGAAAATAGCGGCTTGACGTCATCGCGCTCCTTTCGCGAAAGCTCGCCAACTTTCGGGATGCGAACTGCTACCACGGGCAAATTCTGGCTCACTCCCAGAGCCTGAAGATTTTCCGCCGTGAACGCCTCCCGCACATCGGTCATCGCCGGCAGCCGCATATCCGGCTTGTCGCTGCCATACTGGCGGATGGCTTCGTCGTAACTCATGCGCGGAAATGGTGTTTTGATCTCGTATCCGCCGGCTTTAAACGCAGCCGTTAGAAATCCTTCGACCACTTCCCACACGCGCTCCTGCTGGGGATAGGACATCTCCAGATCGATCTGGGTAAACTCGGGCTGCCGGTCGGCGCGTAAATCTTCATCGCGAAAGCAGCGGACGATTTGAAAATATTTGTCGAATCCCGAGATCATCAGGATCTGTTTGAACAGCTGCGGAGATTGCGGCAACGCGTAGAAACTTCCCGGCTGCACGCGGCTAGGGACGAGGTAATCTCGCGCGCCTTCGGGTGTCGATCGCGTCATGAACGGCGTTTCAATCTCGAAGAATCCCTGCGCTGACAGATAGTCGCGGATAGCGATCGCCACGTGGTGCCGCAATTCAATGTTGTGCTGCATGGCGTCGCGCCGCAGATCAATGTAGCGATACTTGAGGCGTAGTTCTTCGTTGGCTAGAACAGTGTCGCCCGGCAGGAACTGAGGCTGCTTCGACTCGTTCAGGATGCGCAACTCTTCCGCCACCAGTTCAACCTCGCCGCTGGGAATGTTTTTGTTGATGGTATTGGAGTCGCGCAGCTTCACTGTGCCAATTACAGCAATCACGTATTCATTGCGCAGTTGGCTGGCTTTTTCGTGCAGCGCGGGATTGTTCTCCTTGTTACATACAACCTGGGTAACTCCCGTACGGTCGCGCACGTCGACAAAGATCAGGTTCCCCAGATCGCGGCGGCGATTCACCCAGCCCATGAGCACGGCTTTCTTGCCGGCATCCGAAGCGCGCAGCGCGCCGCACATGTGGGTTCGTCGCAGATCGCCTAAGAAATCGAGCAAGTTGTTCCTTTCAGTGGGAAATACAGCTCAAAGCCGAATCAGGGATTATAAATGGTTGAGGGTCACGAATTGAGCAGGAGCCCGCCGGTCGCATCTTGCGCCGTTAGACTCTGAATCGAAGGAACGTCGGACGCTTGTTTTGGGCGGAGCAGACTGATGCCGCTCCGCCCCCGCTTTCCCACGGAATCAAGACCCGAGGCCTCACTTTGTCTTGGTGGTCTTCCCGTCCATCACGGTGATCCAGTTGCCGTCTTGCGAGACTTCATACTTGAAGGTATAGGACGTCGGGGACAGGATTTTCATCGTGTAACGCCCGTGCACGACGTTCCCGTTCATCATATTTTCGTCAGTCCAGGCCCAGGTGTCACCGTCCACCGTACCTGTGGCCGCTTCCGCTTCGCCCATACTGTTGAACTCATGGTAGGTGTATTTCTTCTGGTCGGCGTTATAGCCCATCACGGCAAGTCCGGTGCCCGTACCCATTGGCATTTTCATGTTGGAGTGTATGACCATGAAAAAACCGCCGTCCATCCATTCGTCGTGCGAAGTGCCGGTAAACTTGCCGCCGGGGCCCATCGGACCTGGCTTCATGTCTCCGTCTGTGGCCCATGTGCCCACGAAGTAGTCCAATTTCTTGTGTTCGGGGCCCGGCTTCGGCATTTGCATCTGGGCCCTGCCCGCAGCCGTGAAAGCAAACAGCAGAGTCAGGAATACGATGATCATTGATGGTCGTTTCATGCGCACATCCTCCATGTTTTTTGAGAATCCTCCGTAAAAACGTTAACGATGATCAGTAAGTTCGAAAAATACTAGGCCCGCTCCCGATGCAAGTCAACGTGCGATCAGCGGCCTATTGCGCCGCGGTGGCCTGCTGAAACTTGAGACGCCACTGCTCGCCCTGCTTTACCCAAATGTCGGTGATGTGTTGATAGCGAGGCACTGGGTCTTCACCTAACCTCATACGCACGATGCAATCGTAGGTCACGATCGCCGCGGAATCGTTTATCGGCAATACATGGACGTCGTAGGGACTGTACTCCTGAACATCCGCCATATGCACGCCTTCCAGCACATCGTTTTTGCCGTAGACCTTGCCATCGATCGCGACTTCAAGGAAATCGTCGGTGAGGGTGGCTTTGAAGAACTCGGCATCCTTCTTTTTCCACGCGGCCGGTACTGCTTTGGTGTTGGCGATAAGAGTCTGCTCCAGTGGAGTCAAATTCTTACGGTTCGTCAGCGGCAAAGTCTCCGCGGATGATGGTGCGCTGCTGGCGCCCGTATTTTGTTGCGCGGGCGCCGGCCAGATGGCAGCTGAACACAGGACGACAGCGAAGCAACGGTTCATTCAAACTCCTACCTGCTAGATTGAATTTTGCGCGCCAGTTCTGCGCGCAGGACGGAAACCTGCTCTCCGGTGTCCATATTCTTAAGTGCGAACGCGCCCGCCTTCACTTCGTTCTCGGCCACAATCAAAGCAAATCGCGCGTTCATCTTACTGGCGGTCTCCAGCGACTTCTTCAGACGAAAGCTCTCGTCGCCCAATTCCGCTACCACATCATGACGCCGCAGCTCGTGCGCGATTTTCGCAGCCTCCCGATCCATTCCCGGACCAAAAGGGGCGATATAAACATCAGGCTTTCGCGCCACCGCTTCCGCCGATTCCTTTAGCGCGAGCACCAGGCGATCCTCGCCGATGGCGAATCCGATCCCGGGTGCACTGGGCCCTCCCAAAGCTTCAGAAAGGCCATCATAACGGCCCCCACCGAGAATCGCATTTTGCGCTCCCAGCGCTCCGTGAGTGAATTCGAATGCAGTTCGCGTGTAATAATCCAGGCCACGCACAAGACGATCGTTCAGCGCGAATGGCACTTCCACCGCTTTCAGGATTTCCTGCACTTCCTGAAAATGCTTGCGGCAACCTTCATCGAGAAACTGGCTGATGCGGGGCAGCTTCTCAATGATGGGCTGGTCCTCGGGGACTTTGCAATCAAACACGCGCACAGGATTGGTGACCGCCCGACGCTGGCAGTCGCCACACATTTTGTCCACTACCGGCTCCAGCGCCTTTCGCAAGGCTTCGTTGTAAACCGCGCGATCATTGGGACATCCGACCGAGTTCAACTCTAAAGTCCAATCATTGATGCCAAGCCGGTTGAGAAACGTCGCCAGCATTTCCAGCATCTCCGCATCGCGTGCCGGAGACTCGCTGCCGGCGCTCGATGGGCCGATAGTCTCCGCGCCAATCTGATAAAACTGCCGGTACCGCCCTTTTTGGGGACGCTCGCGCCGGAACTGTGGCCCAATGTAGTAGAGCTTGTTAAGTCCGCGATCCCAAAGTTTGTGCTCAACGTAGGCCCGCACCACTCCCGCGGTATTTTCCGGCCGCAGAGTGAGCGACTGCCCTTTCTCGCTTTGCCCACGCCCGCGGTCCTCCCATGTGTACATCTCCTTCGAAACGATGTCGGTCTCTTCGCCCACGGACCGGGCAAACAACTGCGTTTCCTCGAAGATGGGAGTGCGGATCTCCTGAAAATTGTATGCGTGGAAGACATCACGCGCGGCCGCCTCCACAAAATTCCACAACGCCGTATCCGGCGGAAGCAGATCGCGCGTGCCTCGGATAGCTTTGATCATTATGTCTTGGCCAGGAGCAGTCAGCACTCAGCCCAGGAAGCGTCGGCGTGGTCTCCCAGCGAACTGCACTACTTTCCATTGGCTGACTGCTGAATGCTGAATGCTATGTTCTGACTGCTATTTCCTCTCCCGCAAATACGATTCTTTGTATCCCAAATAGTTGTTGGCGTAGCGCTGGATGCTTTCCCGATCCTTATCCCCCAATTTGCGACGAAACTTCCCCGGAGATCCCATCCACAGCGATCCCGGCTCAACTACCGTTTGCTCCGGAATCAGTGTTCCTGCCGCAATGATCGAACCCGCTCCGATGCGAGCTCCATTCAAAATAATCGCTCCCATACCGATGAGACATCGGTCTTCCACGATGCATCCATGCAGCGTGACCGAATGCCCAACGGTCACGTACTCACCTACGAACACACCATACTTTTCCTTCATCCCGTGTAGCACGCTGCAATCCTGCACGTTGGAATGTGCGCCTACGCGGATCGAATGCACATCGCCGCGCAGAACCGCGTTCATCCACACGCTGGCGTTTTCACCGAGAACCACGTCCCCAATGAGCTGCGCCGACTCGTCCACATAGCAAGACGCGGGAATAGTGGGCGAAATGCCTTTATAAGAACGAATCATTTGCAGGGAAACTGAACATAACACGGGCGCGGTCTGCGCGTAAGAGTCCCGGTGACGACGAAGTGAAGGTCAGTGAGGTCCCAGCAAGAGCCAAGTGCTATCCGACCGCAGCCGGCACTGGCTCTTCTACGCTGGCCTCACGCAGGAAACGAGCAGCTTCTTCGGGAGGCGTCGGATTGATGTAGAAACCGGTGCCCCACTCAAATCCTGCCGTCTTGGTCAACTTGGGCATGAACTCAATGTGCCAGTGATAGTGATCGTTGGTCGGATCTTGCACTGGCGAGGTATGTATGACCAGGTTGTAGGGTGGATTGTCGAGCACTCGATCGGCCTTGGTAAGCAAAGCCTTCAACGCCTTGGCCAGGTTCTCAAACATGTGCGAGGAAGAGTTTTCAAAGGCCGATTCATGGCGCCTCGGCAGGATCCAGGTCTCGAAGGGGAATCGCGGAGCGTAGGGCGCGATGGTGAGAAAGTCTTCGTTCTCGGCCACCACACGTGTACCAGTTTCGGTCTCCTGACGAATGATGTCGCAGAAAACGCAGCGCTCCTTGTAGATGTAATACTGCTTGGCGCCTTCCAGTTCCTCCACCACGTAGATAGGAAGAATGGGTAACGCAATGAGCTGCGAGTGCGCATGCTCGAGCGAGGCTCCGGCGGCTTCTCCGTGGTTTTTGAAAATCAGGATGTACTTGAAGCGCCGGTCTTTCTTTAGGTCGAGGATGCGATCGCGGAAAGTCCAGAGCACATCTTCAATGCGCTTGGGAGGTAGTGTCGCCAAGCTGGCATTGTGATCCGGAGTCTCAACGATGACCTCGTGAGCGCCGATACCGTTCATTTTGTCGAACATGCCTTCGGCTTGGCGGCTTAAATTCCCCTCGATGCCAAGTGCGGGAAATTTATTGGGAACTACGCGCACTGTCCAGCCAGGAGTGTCGCGTTGCGGCGGAGGTCCGCCATTCGGATTAGGGCGATAAGCCTGAATTTCAGGCGGAGTCTTGTTCTCGTTTCCGTAGCAGAAAGGGCAAAAGCCGCCCTTCAGTTTGACTCCCTCGCGCACGAAGTCGGTCGGGCGCTTGGCGCGGTCGGTCGAAATGATTACCCACCGGCCTACAATTGGATCTTTTCTAAGTTCGGGCAAGCACTAATTCCTTTCAACAGACGTTATGCTAAATCGTTATTTTACGATACCTGGAAGGCATTCTGGAACAACTCGAACTGTGGCTGGCGGGAATGACGATCATAGTACACGGTCAGCACATCAAAACGCCACTGGCACGAAGGTGGTAGACGGCGGAGATGTTCTCGAGCCACGTAGAGGAGATCTCTTTGCTTTTCCGGGCCAACCGCAGCTTCAGCAGGTTTGACGTCGTGCGTGGTGCGGGTCTTCACTTCGATAAAGCATAGGATATTTTTACGCCAGCCGATGAGGTCGATCTCTCCGTGACGGCGATGCGAACGATAATTACGAGCCACCATCACATACCCAAGTCTTCGCAAATAAAAGTAGGCATCTTCCTCGCCACGTCTGCCGGTGCGTTGATGCTCGGGGCCGCTTGCGGCAGCAAGAACCTGTGGGGTAAGAGCATCTAGTAAGCGGATGATGGCGTGGGTGAGGAATCCCGAAAACATGAGTGCACAGTCTCCCATCAAGAAGGAGTTGCGCTAGGTTGTCACGGCGTGGGAGGCGCTGTCTGTGACGGACAGCACATCGCAGAAAGGGTCAGCGGTCGCTTAATGGTTTCTTCTGAGCGGCCGACGGTTGCGGTCTGCTGAATTCGCCCTGTCTAAACACCAAGTCGCCGCGCGAGCCGCCGGATCACCGCTGGACTCGTGAGCTCCCTTAGCGCATCTTTCCCTACCCAACGCGCCGTGGCGTTGCGTGAGCCCGCGAGGCGACGGGCGACCGATACTGCGGCGGTATTGAGAGCGCGATTACGTTTGCCGATTGCGCGCAGGGCCATGTTCACGGCCTTCTTGACGAAGTTTCGTTCGTCGTCGTCGTCGCGCTCGACGAGAACCAGGCCCTGGACGAACGGTTCGTTGCCTGCGCGCTTGTCATGCACGCTGAGACTCCAAAGCAGCGCAAACGCCGTGCGCTTGACGAACTCGTCTTTGCTACTGCTCCACTGCGTGACTTTGGCCCAGGCGTGGGGCGTGCGGTCGAACAGGTTAAAACACATGGTGTCGCAGATGGCCCAGTTGTCGAAGCCCTTACACCAGCGGTCCATCTGCGCCGGCGTTACCTGTGACGGATCAGCGACGAACGAGGCCACCATGCGCGCCTCGTACACGCCGGCGTCCCAGAGGGTGGCGGCGAGTTCATGATCTCGCCCCAGGAGCCTGCCCAACATCTTCATATCCTTGTACGCAACGCCGAATGCCTTGTCGGAAGGAATGGCATAGCGCGCCATGCCCTCCAGAGTGGACTTGGTGCTATGGCTTTTCAGCCACCGGAGCGCCGACCGAACTTCTTCTTCGAGCGATTGCTTGGTTACGTTTCTGGCTTTAGCCATATCGATTGTCGATAATCGTTCGATTCGTCAGTCGCACGCCTCGGATGAGGGCCGAGACTGAGGGCTAGTCGACCCGGCTTTGGGGTTTGAGTCGGATTCGCAGGTACGCGAAGCCTGGGCCAGATCGAGCCTGCCGCGGGGGAACCAAGCGTTAGATTCACTCCACTAGTGCTGGGGCTCGCGATCACGCAACCAATCCAGGAACATCTGTTCTATCGGCTTGTCATAGGTCATCAGGACATGGCGGACGGTGTGCCCGCTCACGAAATGGCAGACTTCTTCGGCCAAGTTCTTGGCGTGGTCGCCAGCTCGTTCCAAAGATTGAGTCATGAATATGACTTCCAGGCTGGCATGGCGCGTGACATTTTCCGGATTCTCAATGTGCCTGAGAAAGATCAGGTTGCGCAGGCGATCTACTTCGGCGTCGGCGCGTAGAACGTCCACAGCTTTCTTGAGGTCCCGGGTTGAAAAAGCGGTCCCAGCATCGGTAAGCATTTTCTCCAGTACCGTCGCCATCCGGGTGAGATCACGAGTGTCCTGCGGATCGAGACGGCCGCCGGCTGCCTGGGCACTGCTGGCAAAGCTGAGCAGAAGGTCCCCGATGCGCTCCAGGCTGATCATGAACTTCATGCAGGCCAGCAACTCGCGCGCTTCGGACTCGGTAACATGGGCGATCATCAGGGTAACGCCGGCGTCAATTTCTCTGTCGAGGCAGTCCAGTTCTCTTTCACGCTCGCGGAGAGTATTGAGCAGCGGCGAAGAAGCAGTCGCGATGCCCTCGGCGGCGGTTGCAGCAGCGTTCTGGGCCACATGGAAGGCCTCAATGGTGCGGTTGACAAGGTGAGAATAGGACCGCTCTGGTGGAGAACTTTTCGCGACGGTACTCATACGGCGACTCCTCCGCGGACTTAAGCGCGGCGCTATCTTTTGGTTACGCCGCCACTTTTTGGTCATGGTCATGCCGGAAGGATAAGGCGTTTGCGTCCCGGTTTGGTTAAAAGCTCGTGAATTGTGGATTTCTGCGTAAATAGGGTGCGGGTCTTAAGGACAAATCGGAAAGTTTCGGGCGCTCTGGACGCCTTCCAAAGTCAGTTATTTTATCTGGATCACGAGGCTCCCTGCCTTGTCTAAAAAGAAAGGCAGGCCCGGGGGGACTACTGTGGTCGCACTGT
>Ga0137390_10002120_pt1 | contig 15560 bp, 15 predicted proteins | sample 15con2h24AmetaG_FD_104937 | JGI IMG/M metagenome (GOLD analysis project Ga0137390, IMG submission 104937) | Vadose zone soil microbial communities from Angelo Coast Range Reserve, California, USA - 15con2h2.4A metaG | ecosystem: Environmental > Terrestrial > Soil > Vadose zone > Saprolite... | reverse complement strand
TGCCGGCCGGTCAGTTCGCCGTCCGCGCGGGTCCGATGATGGCGTGCTCCGACAGTTTCGAGATCATCGTCAGGGGCAAGGGCGCGCACGCCGCCATGCCGCATCTCGGCATCGACCCGATCGTCGTCGCGGCGCAGATCGTCACCGGCTTTCAGACCATCGTCAGCCGCAACGCCCATCCGCTCGAAAGCGCCGTCGTCACGGTGACGCAGTTCCATGCCGGCGATGCCTGGAACGTCATCCCGCCCGAGGTCCTGCTGCGCGGCACCGCACGCGCCTTCAAGAGCGAGATTCAGGATCTCATCGAGACACGCATGCGCGGCATCGCCGAGAGCATCGCCGCCGCCTATGGCGCCGAAATCAATTTTCGCTACCTCCGCCGCTACCCGCCGACCGTCAACACCGCGGCGGAGACCGAGCTCGCCGCTGGCGTGCTCGAGGCGGTGGTCGGCCAGCCCAATGTGCGGCGCGATGTCCTGCCCAGCATGGGCGCCGAGGATTTCTCCTTCATGCTGCAGGCGCGGCCAGGCAGCTACGTGTGGATCGGCAACGGCGATAACCGCGAGAACCTCCACCACCCCGGCTACGACTTCAACGACGATATCCTGCCGCTCGGCGCGACCTATTGGGCGCGGCTCGTCGAGACGGCGCTGGCGAAGGGATAGCGTCTCTTGCGTTGCGGGGCACCCTATGTCGGAGGAAACGCCGTTGCGGCCGAGCGTTTTCACCATCGGCCACTCGACGCACCCGATCGGCGAATTCGTCGCGCTGCTGCGCGAATCCGGGATCGACCTTCTCGTCGACGTGCGCTCCTTTCCGGGGTCCCGACACGCCCCGCAATTCAACAGCGAGACGCTGTCGCGTTCGCTCGCCGAGGCGGGCATCACCTATCGCCACATGCGCGCGCTCGGCGGGCGACGCAGCCGGCGCAAGGACGATCCGCCCTCGCCGAACGGCTTGTGGAAGAACGCCGCCTTTCGCGACTATGCCGATTACGCCATGTCCGGGGAGTTCCGCACGGCGCTCGCCGAGCTGGTTGCGCTCTCGCGCCGGCAGTGCTGCGCCGTGATGTGCGCCGAAGCCGTGTGGTGGCGCTGTCACCGCCGCATCATCGCCGATTATCTGCTCGCCGCCGGCCAGGCGGTCGGTCACATCATGGCGCCGCATACGGTCGAACCGGCGCGGCTGACCGAGGGCGCGAGGCGGCTGCCGGAGGGCGGTGTGGTCTATCCCGCGCCGGAGGCGGCGCAGGGCACGCTGTCGCTCTAGTCTCGCTCGGCGGCGGCGCGACGCTCGCGCGCCATGCGCTCCATGTCGGCCAGCGTGTCGCGCAGCATCTGATCGGCTTGGTAGCTGATTGCGGCGAAGCTGCGCAGGAACGAGTCGGAGCGAGGCAGCTGGAACAGCGTCTCTTCCTCGCCGTCCTCGCCCAGCGCAGCGCCGACCAGAATGACGCTCTCATGCGGCGTGAAGACGATTTCGCGCAGCGGCGTCCCCGGTCCGGTGACGTATTCGACGACGCGGTAGCGGTTGGAGTCGTCGAGCGGATCGACGATCCGCATCCGGTAGACGGCGCGCGTCGCTGCCGCTTCGATCAGCGCCCGGGTGAACGGGCGCAGGAAGGCCTCATCGAAGCCGAGCACCGCAGTCGGCCGATTGTCGGCGGCCGCCGAGCGCATTTCGAGCGTCGTCCAGATCGAGGCGCGGCCGCCGAAATAATCGGCCGAGGCAAGATCGAGATTGATGGCGTCGATCGGCAAGGGCGGGCAGATGGCGGTGCTGCACATGAAGGCGAAGCACGTCGGCTCGCGCTGGAGCGAGATGGTAGTGCTGTGCTCCAAATTGCGATCTTTGAGGGCGGGCGACTGTCCGATCATCGCTCGATCTTTAGCTCCGGCAGGCTGCAGGACCAGTCGCGACGACCGGTCGCTTCGAACGTCAATTTGCCGTCGTTCTGGTTAACATATTGATAACGAGCCGCGGCGGCCGGCGATTCATCGTTCTCCGCCGCCGCTCGCCAAGCCATGCATTTGCCTAAAATCCAATGCGATACCTCGGCTTCGGTGGTCCGGCACAACGATGTCTTAAGGGCGATCGGCGAAAACACCCCCTACGCACATTGCAGGTGGAGGGTTAGGTGAACTCATTGGCCGAAACGATCGACAGCGCCCTCCAGGCGGCCGGCACGCTCGCCGAGAATCGGCTGCGTGACGTCATCACCGATTTCGACGGTCTGAACCTCATTGCCGAGGAGCGGTTGGCCGCGGTGGCGACGGCGATTGCAGCGGCGGCGTGCGAACGCCATGCCCGCCACAAGGCCATCTATCTCGATGCGGTGCGCAGCTGGTCGCTGGAGATCGCTGCGGCACTGAAGCCGGCGCCGCCGCGAATCCGCTTTGCCATGGAGCTGGAGCGCGTTGCCGAGGCCGCCGAGATCCTCGTTTTGGGCAGCGAATCGCTGGTCGCCTTGATGATGGCCCAGGAGATTCGCACGCAGGACCGGCTGGTCACCGAGCTCGCGCTGGTATCGCGTCTGCTCGGGCGCAACGACGCCAATACCATCCATTTGGCGCTCAGCGCGGTCGACCGCGCCATCAAGGGGCCTGGATTTCGTGCCGGTGCCCTGGTGCTCGTGCCGTTGCGCGACGCCGCGCTGCCGGTCGATCGTGCAGCCGATCTCGCCGTGCTCGAGCCCCGCGGTCGCGCCTGAGGCCGGTTGCCGCCCGCAGGGCGGTTCCCACCGGCGTTGACAGTCCTCCCGCTTGCCGCTTCACTGCCGGCATTCCTTAAACGGGAGGATTGGGTGACGACGTCTCGCCGAAAGCAATATGCCGATTTGCGCAGCGCTCGTTGGTACGGCGCGACCGATATGCGCTCCTTCGGTCACCGCTCGCGCACCAAGCAGATGGGCTTCGGCGCCGAGGACTACGCCGGCAAGCCGGTCATCGGCATCATCAATACCTGGAGCGATATGAACTCCTGCCACAGCCATCTGCGCGAGCGCGCGGAGGAGGTCAAGCGGGGCGTCTGGCAGGCGGGGGGCTTTCCGGTCGAGATGCCGGCGATGTCGCTCGGCGAGGCCTTCATGAAGCCTTCGACGATGATGTACCGCAACCTCCTCGCGATGGAGACCGAGGAGCTGCTGCGCTCCAATCCGATCGATGGCGCCGTGCTGCTCGGCGGTTGCGACAAGACGGTGCCGGCGCTGGTCATGGGCGCGGCGAGCATGAACCTGCCGACTATCTTCGTTCCCGCGGGGCCGATGCTGCGCGGCAATTGGCACGGTAAGCCGCTCGGCAGCGGCAGCGACGTCTGGAAATACTGGGCCGATCTGCGGGCCGGCGTCATCGACCAGCACGATTGGCAGGAAATCGAGGATGGTATCGCCCGCTCGGCAGGCACCTGCATGACGATGGGCACTGCCTCGACGATGGCGGCGATGACCGAAGTGCTCGGCCTCACGTTGCCGGGCGCCTCGTCGATACCGGCGGTCGATTCCGGCCATGCGCGGATGGCGACCTCGTGCGGACGACGCATTGTCGAGATGGTCTGGGAAGACGTGAAGATAAATGATCTTCTGACCAAGCTGGCTTTCGACAATGCGGTCACCACGCTGATGGCGATCGGCGGCTCGACCAACGCCGTCATCCATCTCGTCGCGATGGCGGGACGGGCGGGAGTCGAATTGCCGCTCGATCGCTTCGACGAGTTGGCCCGGACCACGCCGCTGCTCGCCAATATGCGCCCGTCCGGCAAATATCTGATGGAGGATTTCTACTATGCCGGCGGGCTGCGCGCGCTGCTGCGCCAGCTCGGCAGCAAGCTCGAAACGAGTTGTCTCACCGCCAACGGCAAGACGCTGGCCGACAACATCGCGCGCGCCGAGATCTTCAACGAGGACGTCATCCGCTCGCCCAATGACGCCATGCAGGCCGAGGGCGGCCTTGCCGTGCTGCACGGCAACCTCGCGCCAAATGGTGCCGTCATCAAGCCTTCGGCGATGGAGCCGCGCCTGCTGAAACATAGCGGCCGCGCCGTCGTCTTCCGCGACTACAACGACATGAGCGCGCGGATCGACGATCCAGATCTCGATGTGACGCCGGATTCGGTGCTTGTCCTGCAGAATGCCGGTCCGCAAGGCGGCCCTGGCATGCCGGAGTGGGGTCAGCTGCCGCTGCCCAAGAAGATCCTCAAACAGGGGGTGCGCGATATGGTGCGCATCTCCGATGCGCGGATGAGCGGCACCAGCTATGGCGCCTGCGTCCTGCATGTCTCCCCTGAATCCTTCATCGGCGGCCCGCTGGCGCTGGTTCGTGACGGCGATGTGATCGAGCTTGACGTGCCGGCGCGCAAGCTGCATCTCGCCATCTCCGACGACGAGCTGACACGGCGAAAAGGGGCATGGAAAGCTCCGGCACCGCATTACGAGCGCAGTTACGGCGCGCTGTTTAGCGCACATATCGGCCAGGCCGAGACAGGTTGCGACTTCGACTTTCTGGCGAGCCACGTACCGGTCAAGGAGCCGGAGATCCATTAGAAAGCCGCCAACCGTGAGCTATCAGCCAAGGACGGGCGCGGTATGTTGTTGAGCTGATGGCTGATAGCTGAGGGCTAGTTCAATGATCGACGATCTGCCGAGAAACAATTTCAAGCGGGCGCTGGCCGCCGGCACGCCGCAGATCGGCCTGTGGCTCAGCATGACCAGCCCGGTCGCTACCGAGATCGTTGCCGGCGCCGGCTTCGACTGGATGCTCGTTGACATGGAGCATTCGGCGAATGATCTCGTCGACGTCGTGGCGCATCTGCGCGCTGCCGTTGGCGGCAGCGCCGAGCCGGTCGTGCGCGTCCCGTGGAACGAACCCGTGCTGGTCAAGCGGGTGCTCGATGCCGGTGCGCGCAGCCTGCTCTTCCCTTTCGTGCAATCGGCCGACGAGGCGCGCCGCGCCGTTGCGGCGACACGCTACCCGCCCAATGGCATCCGCGGCGTCGCCGGGACGACGCGCGCCAATCGCTATGGCAGGGTCAAGGATTACGCGAAGCGCGTCGAGGACGAGCTCTGTATCCTCGTCCAGGTCGAAACGCAGCAGGCGCTCGGCGAAATCGAAGCGATCGCCGCGGTCGACGGTATCGATGGGTTGTTCATCGGGCCAGCGGATCTTTCCGCCTCGATGGGCCATCTCGGCAACTGGCAGCGCCCGGAAATCTGGCAGGCAATCATTTCCGGCGGCGAGCGCATCCGCAAGGCGGGCAAGGCGCCGGGCTTTCTCAGCGCGCGCGAGGACGAGTGCCGCAAGGTTCTCGCCGCCGGGTTCCAATTCGTCGCCGTCGGCAGCGATGTCGGCATCCTCGCCCGCCAGAGCGAGGCGTTGGCCGGGACCTACAAGAAGGCCTGATCTGTCGGCCGGGACTATGAGGCGTATCTCATATCCTTGAGTTCTTCGCCGGCCGCGCTCGGCGGCGGCCGACGACAGGCGATGGCCTGAAGAACGGCGGCCTGAAGAACGGCGTGGCCCGCCCGTCGATCGAGGAGCCAATGCAGCGTCGCTGGGGAAAGCGCCGCGCCGTGGTTGGCCAGGAGAGCAAAAATGATGGCCGGATCGCCACATCGACACAGCGCGTCGCTGAGCGCCGCGGTGATCGTCGCGCGTCTGGCGATGGCGAGGCGGTGCGGGCCGGGATGATCACGCAGGATCGCCAGCAGGTCGCGATCGCCGAGGGTGGGCGACTCCTCGATGAACGGCACCGCAACATCGCTTTTGTCATTGGCGAGGGCCAGCGCGATGTCGCGCGGCAGATGCGGCTCGCGTTTCAGACATTCGGCGAGGAGCCGGCGGACGAGGATCTCGCCGTCATAACAAAGCAGGCGGAAGGTCTCCTCGGCGAGACGGCGCTCCGTCGCATCGAGGGTGTCCTGGCAATAGAGCGCGATTAGCCGTTCGGCGGATTTGGCGCGCGCCGTCCAATTCGTCTCCTCGAGCGAGAGGGGCAACGCTTCACGCGATAACTCATCGATCTGACCCAAGCTGGCGCTCCCGAGCCCATGATTTCGGCCGGGAGAGTATCGCCGTCCCAAGTTAAGGTCGGTTTAAGTCGTGATTCGCCGTAGGTAATATTCTTATGATATTCGATAAAAAGCTTGATTAATTGGCCCTGATAAGCCGGAATTTCACCCTTAGCTTGCAGTGGCGTTCCCTAGTCTTGTGACAATCTTGTGGCATCTCTTAAAATGCGCGGGAATGGTGGATCGGTGCCTCAACCCGCATTCGCACGCTCCAGCGCTTCCTCGGCGGCCAGCCAGGCCGATTCTGCGGCGGCCAGCCGACGCGTCAGCTCGGCCTGACGCTGAACCAGGACGGGAACGTCATCCGCGCCGGCGTAAGTCGTCGGGTCGGCAAGCCGGATTTCCACTGTGCGCCGCTCGCTGGTCAGCCGCTCGACCAGTTTCTGCGCGTCGTGGACCTGCCGCCGCAGCGGCGCGAGCTCCTTACGCCGTTCGGCGGCGGCGCGACGCTCCCCGCGCCGCTCGATGATCTCGCTTTTCGAGCGGGCGGGCCGCGTCGTGCTGCGTGTCTCGAGGAGATGGCGACGGTAATCCTCGAGATCGCCCTCGAAGGTGCGGACGGTGCCCTCGGCGACCAGCCAGAGCCGGTCGGCCGTGAGCTCGAGCAGGTCCCAATCATGGGTGATCAGCACGACGGCGCCGGCGAAATCGTTGATCGCCTCGACGAGGGCCTCGCGCGCCGCGATGTCGAGATGGTTGGTCGGCTCGTCGAAAACGAGGAGCGGCGGCGCCGCATGGGTGATGAGGGCGAAATTGAGCCGCGCCTTCTCGCCGCCTGAGAGATCGCCGACCGATACGAGGGCCTTGTCCTGGCCGAAACCGAAACGGCCGAGCCGCGCGCGAACCGCCGATTCGCCGGAATTCGGCATCAGCTCGGCCATGTGCTGCAGCGGCGTGCGGTCGGCGTCGAGATCCTCGATCTGGTGCTGAGCGAAAAAGCCGCTGCGCAGCTTGGCATGGCGCACCTGATGGCCGGAGAGTGGCGTAAGACGCCCGGAAATCAGCTTCGCCAGCGTCGATTTGCCGTTGCCGTTGGCGCCGAGCAGCGCGATGCGGTCGTCGGGATCGAGCCGCAGGTTGAGACCACGCAGCACCGGCACGCCGGGTGCGTAGCCGACAGTGACGTTCTCGATGGCGAGCAGGGGCGGCGCGAGTTCCGTCGGTTCGGGGAAATCGAAGCGCACGGACGGGTCTTCGGCGATCCGCGCCACCGGCTCGAGGCGCGCCAGCGCCTTGATGCGGCTCTGTGCCTGGCGTGCTTTCGATGCCTTGGCGCGAAAGCGGTCGATGAAGGATTGCAGATGGGCGCGCTGCTCGCTCTGCTTGGCAGCGAGCGCCTCGCGCTGCTCGAGCCGCTCGCGCCGGGTGCGCGCGAAACCGTCATAGCCACCGCTATAGAGCACGAGCTTGCGCTCATCGAGATGGAGAATGTGGTCGGGCACCGCATTGAGGATGTGGCGGTCGTGGCTGACGATCAACAGGGTGCGGCGCCAGTCGCGCAGGAAGGCTTCGAGCCACAGCGTCGCTTCGAGGTCGAGATGGTTGGTCGGCTCGTCGAGCAGCAGAATATCGGGCTCGGCGAAAAGCGCGGCGGCGAGCGCGACGCGCATGCGCCAGCCGCCCGAGAAGGTCGAGAGCGGCTGCTCCTGCGCCGCGGCGTCGAAGCCCAACCCCGCGAGAATCGCGGCGCCGCGCGCCGGCGCCGAATGGGCATCGATGTCGAGGAGCCGCGCATGGATTTCGCCGATGCGGTGCGGATCGTGTGCCTCCTCCGCCTCGTGCAGCAGGGCGGCGCGCTCGACGTCGGCGGCGAGCACGGTCTCGATCGGCGTCACCTCACCGCCGGGCGCCTCCTGCTCGACAGTGCCGACGCGCAGCCCCCGCTGCACCGAAACTTCTCCGGCATCGGGCTGCAGCTCGCGGAGGATGAGATGGAGCAGCGTCGACTTGCCGGCACCGTTGCGGCCGACCAGCCCGACTTTCCAGCCGGAATTGATCTGGGCAGAGGCGCCCTCGATCAGGGTCCGCCCGCCGATTCGATAGGTGAGGTCGGAAAAAGTCAGCATGGGGCGCGGGTCATAGCATGAAGCCGGCAGGGCCTGCCACTGACGACCAAGGGGGTGCGACGGTTCGTCCGGCTTCCGGTGGACATTCCGGCGTGCAGAGGGGTTTCCCAATTCTGCGAAATCCGGCATATCTGTGTCGCGGTCGCGCGAGCCCCACGGCCGGCGCAGCGACGGAGGGGGCATGCGCTGCGCGACGATCGGGGTACTCGGGCTGGTAGTGATTGCGCCGCCTCGGTCGGGCAGCGGATCGTCTTCCTCGATCACGGCCGGCTGCTGCTCCAGGGCCGACCGCAGGAGGTCTTCCGCAAGCCGCGCCATCCGCGGCTCGACCAGTTCCTCGACACCTATCTCGATCGCGGCGCTGCGATGTTGCTCTGACCCTGTGAAAGGAGAAAACCGGTGACCAGCATCCCGATCATCGATTTCGCCGGTGTGCAAGCGGGCGATGCGAAGCGGACCCGCGAAGTCGCGCGCGAGGTCTTCGCCGCGTGCACCGGGGTCGGCTTCTTCTACATCAAGAACCACGGCGTGCCTGAGAAGGTGGTCGAACGCGCCATGGCGGCGGCCCGTGATTTCTTCCACCTTCCCGCCGAGCGCAAGGCAGCGGTCAGCGCCAACGCCAATCATCGCGGGTTTCACGCGCTCGGCGACGCGCTGATGTATGGTGCGAAGAAGCCGGACTACAAGGAATTCTACAGCATCGGTCTCGAATTGCCGGCGGACGATCCCGCCGTGCGCGCCGGCGAGAAGCTGCGCGGTGCAAATAACTGGCCGCCCTTCATGCCGGAGCTGCAGCCTGCCCTCTACGATTATTTCGCGGCGAACGGCGCCTGCGGGCGGGACCTGCTGAAGGTCGTGGCGGTCAGCCTCGGCTTGGCCGAAGACTTCTTTGTCCCGCGTTATGCCAAGCCGCTGCAGCGCACCCAAATTCTCTACTACCCACCGCAGGATCCGCAGGCCGACGAGCTGCAATTCGGCGTCGCGCCGCATACCGATTATGGCTGCATCACCCTGCTCTGGCAGGACGACAATGGCGGGCTCCAGGTGCGCGAGCGCGCCACCCGCAGCTGGATCGAGGCGCCGCCAATTCCGGGAACCTTCGTCATCAATGTCGGCGATCTTCTGGCGCGCTGGACCAATGATCGGTTCAGCTCGACGCCGCATCGCGTGATCAATCGATCGGGCAGGGAGCGGTTCTCGATCGCGACCTTCTACGATCCGGATTTTTCGACGCCGGTGGACCCGCGCGATCTCGGCACGCCGGACGCCGAATGCCGCTACGCGCCGGTGCGCGCGGGCGAGCACATCCTGCGACGGTTCGATGAGTCGTTCGGCTACCGCAAGAAATTGAAGGCGGGGGCCGGCTGAACGATCACGCGCGGGGCGACAAGAAATAGAATCGGCTGCTATGGTCGTCCGATTCGGGTCCTGCGGACGGCGGTGATGAGTCTGTTGAACGAGCCAGCGGTCGAGGCCGCTTCCGACCGCGCCCGCGGCGTGCTGCGCCAGGTCTTCGGCTATGACAGCTTCCGCGGGCAGCAGGAAGAGATCATTGCTCACGTCATCGCCGGCGGCGATTCGCTGGTGCTGATGCCGACCGGTGGCGGCAAGTCGCTGTGCTTTCAGATCCCGGCGCTCGTCCGTCCCGGGATCGGCATCGTCGTTTCGCCGCTGATCGCGCTGATGAAGGATCAGGTCGATGCGCTGCGCCAGGCAGGGGTGCGGGCCGCGGCGCTCAACTCGTCTCTCGGCGCCGGCGAGGCGGCTGCCATCGAGCGCGCCATGCGCCAGGGCGAGCTCGATCTGGTCTACGTCGCGCCCGAGCGGCTGGTGACGCCGCGCTGCCTCGAATTGCTGGCGAATACCGAGATCGCGCTCTTCGCCATCGACGAGGCGCATTGCGTCTCGCAATGGGGTCACGATTTTCGTCCGGAATATCTCCAACTTTCGCTGCTCCACGAGCGCTTTCCCGACATTCCGCGCATTGCCCTCACCGCGACCGCGGACGGGCCGACGCGGCGCGACATCGTCGAGCGTCTGGCGCTCGGCGAGGCGCGTATCTTCGCCGCCGGCTTCGACCGCCCGAACATCCGCTATCGCATCGTCACCAAGAAGGATGCCAAGGCGCAGCTGCTCGCCTTTCTCGCCGAGGAACACCGGAGCGATGCCGGCATCGTCTACTGCCAGACCCGGCGCAAGGTCGAGGAGGTCGCCGACTGGCTCGCCATGAAGGGGCGCCTCGCGCTGCCCTACCATGCCGGGCTCGATGCCGCGACACGCCAGCGCCATCAGGACCGCTTCCTCAAGGAGGAGGGCGTCATCATCGTCGCGACGGTCGCTTTCGGCATGGGCATCGACAAGCCGAATGTCCGTTTCGTCGTCCATCTCGACGCGCCGAAGAGCCTCGAGGCCTATTACCAGGAGACCGGCCGCGCCGGGCGCGACGGGCTGCCCGCCGATGCCTGGATGACCTATGGCATGGCCGACGTCGTGGCGCTGATGAAGCTGCTCGACAGCTCCGACATCGACGAGCGCCAGCGCCGCATCGAGCGGCAGAAGCTCAACGCGCTGCTCGGCTATTTCGGCGAGCGCGACCATCCGCGCTGCGGCAATTGCGACAACTGCCTGGCGCCGGTCAGCGTGTGGAACGGCGTCGTCGCCGCGCAGAAGGCGCTCTCGGCGGTGTTCCGCACCGGCCAGCGCTTCGGCGTCGCCCATCTCGTCGACGTCCTCCTCGGCAAGATGAGCGAGCGCATCCGCCAGCTCGGCCACGACCGGCTGAAGACGTTCGGCGTCGGCGCCGAGCTGCAGAAGCACGAATGGCACTCCGTATTTCGCCAGCTCGTCGCGCAGGGCCATCTCGCCGTCGACATCGAAGGTCATGGCGGGTTGCAGTTCGGCGAGACCGGCGTCGCGGTGCTGCGCGGCGAGCTGCCGGTGGAGTTCCGCAAGGAAGTCGAGACGGCCGCGAACGGCCGCCGGCGGGCGCTGCGCGGCGCCGCCTCTTCCGAAGCCGGCGCGCTCTCCGCCGCCGACGAGGCGCTGTGGCAGCGTTTGCGCAGCACGCGACTGGAGCTCGCGCGCGAACAGAGCGTGCCGCCATATGTTATCTTCCATGACGCGACGTTGATGGACATGGTCCGCCGCCGCCCGCGTAATCTCGCCGAGCTCGGCGAGATCCCCGGCGTCGGCCGCAGCAAGCTCGAGCGCTATGGCGAGACGTTCCTGAAGGTGATAACGGAAGAAGCGTAGAAGACGAAGGATTCGGGAGGAGCGGGCGGCGATGCCTTTTCTCGGCGTTGATTCCTGGCGCTGGCAGTATTTCGAGGGACAATTCTGTCCGCCCGATGTCATCGTGCCGATCGACGATGCGACGGCGTGGGACCTCCATGTCGGCCACCGAGCCATCTACAACAAGCTGACGATCTGCGACACCCAAGGTCTGCCCAACGGGCCGCACGGCACCGCGCCGCCGCGCTTTCCCGTCTTCTCGAAGCCAATCTACAACATGCGCGGCATGGGAACCGGCAGCCGGGTGATCGCCAGCGCGATGGAGTACGAGGAGTCGCTGCAGCCCGGCCATATGTGGATGCCGCTTCTGCGCGGCCCGCATGTCAGCACCGACATGGCCCTGGCGCAGGGCGAGATCGTCTGGTGTCGCCACACCACCGGCGTCGCCTTCGCCGAGGGCATGTTCGATTATTGGACGGTGCACGCCAAGCCCAAGCCGGCGCTCGACGCCTATCTCGCCGCCTGGGTCGGCCGCACCCTCAGCGGCTTCACCGGCATCGTCAATATCGAGACGATCGGCGGCCGCATCATCGAGTGCCATTTGCGCATGTCCGAGCAATGGCTCGACCTCAACGGCACCGGGTGGCTCGCCGCCGTGGTCGAGCTCTACACCAACGGCGTCTGGCGCTTCGGCGCGGCGCCGCGCACCGGCTACAGCGTCGTGCTGTTCGGCGCCCACGGAATCGACTGGCAGATCGACCGCTCGCTCGTCCGCGCGCTGCTCGAGACGCCAGAGGTCTCGTCGATCCAGATCACCTACGACGACACCATCCCGCGCGAGGCCCACGCCATGCCGCCGGGCGGCTTTCGCCTCGCCATCGTCAATTGCTGGGATCTCGCGGCCGGCAAGCGGGTGCGGGCACGGCTCAAGGCGTATTTCGATGCCGCGGCGGAGGCCCGCCGGCCGCGCCGCGCCGCGCGCTGACGGCGGCGCGGGCCGACCTGTAAATACGGGAAAAGAACAGGCAGGCGATAGTATCGCGGGCGAGATTACTCCCCTATAACTAGAAACAGGAAGGCCTGCACTCACGCGGGTCCGCATCCAAGCCCCTCTCCCGCACCGCGGGCCCTTCGACAAACGCTCAGGAGGGAGGGACCCATTGCGCAGGCAATGGGAGGGTGAGGGCGACGCCGCAGAGTCAGTATTCGCGACAAGGGCGTCATTCCCGGCAAGGGCGTCCGTGAGACATTTCTTGTCGATGCTCCCAGCCTCGCGAGCCCTCACCCGGCTCGCTGCGCTCGCCACCCTCCTGAGCGTTTGTCGAAGGGCCCGCGGTGCGGGAGCGGGGCGGGGGCGCTCGTGCATGTTTTCGAGCCGCGCCAAGCGCCGTTCGAGATCGCCTGCCGCGACGGTCCGACAGCGCGCTTCGAGCGTCCTGGCGATGTCGCTCGCCTCGAGCGGCGAGATGACGCCCTCGGCCATCGCGCGGAGCGTCGCCGTGAGCGAGGCGGCGACGGCGTCACCCCCGGCGGCGCGGTCGAGCTCGACGCGGCGGCGGCGCGCCGGCGGCAGGAGGCGCACGAGGCAGAAGCGCAGCAGGCCGGGATCGCCGCTGTCGAGAGCATGCTCGACCACCGCGCGCGTCAATCGCGCCGGTCCGCCGCCGCACAGCGCCTCAGCTTCCAGCGTCGCCTTGTTGCGGCCGCGCGGCCGGCCGGCGGGATTGCCGGATTGGCCTTTCTGGAAACGACCGCGATTGCGGGACGGATTGACGAAGTCGGCGGACATGATCGGCCTCGGGCGCGTCGCTTGGACAATCAATATATCCAAACTGTTTTTAATGTCAACATAAATCGGATATATAGACCTCGTTACGGGCCGGCCTGAGAGAGGATCTTTCGCAGGGCTCGCCGGGGAAGCATGTGGTCGTGGAGCACGCCGAGAATGTCGACGGTGCGTCCTCCGCCGCCCGGAAGACGATAAGATGTCGGGGATCCTTGACGCGCCCTGGCGGGCTCGGAACCCGCTTGCGGCTGTAGCGGATGTGATAGGTGCCCAATTGCCGGTCGAGCCCGCGATGGTTCTCGACATCGTTCCTGCCCGGCTCCTCAGCCAAGTCCTCCATCGCCTTGACGAGGAGCGCAGCTTAACGCTCCCGCGCCGGCGTCCCGAAATCCCGTTCGCTGGCGGCGAGGATTTCCTTGATCTTCCTTTCCGACGGGCCAGAGAGACGGTAGTCAGCCACCGCTTCGGGAAGCTTCGGCTGCCTCGCGATTCAGACGATCCAGTAGATCGCGCGAGCCTTGCCCCGCCTGCACGACGATGAAGTCCCCGCACGCGATGGCGGCCAAACCTTCCTCGGCCGCGGCGCGAATGGCCGCGTTGCTGGCGCGTCCAGTCTCGATCTCGGTAAGGCTGCGGTTGCGTCGCGTCATGATGTGCCTCCGGATCTCTCTCGATCTTGCATGGCAGCCGCGCCGGATTTAGCTGAGCAGTGGTGTGGAATTTGCAGCGATCTCGGCGAATCGCCGTCGAAGAGATCGGGAAGTATGAAGCCGCCGACCATCGGCCACAATAACGGCCCGCCGCTCGACGAAGAGCTCACGGTCGTCACCTGGCATCATTACTGCTGGAAGAAGTCGCATGCCAAGGCGTGGAAGACGCCGCCGCGCGAGATCGCGCTCGCCCGGCTGGCGCGCGCCGAGGCGCTCGGCATGAGCTACAAGGAATACACCGCGGTGGTTCTGGATAGGGGCGTGCTGCTGTAGCGGGCGCGCTCCCCCTCACCCAGCTTCGGGTAGGGCTCGGCTTCGCCTCGCCAACCCTGCGCAACCCTCTCCCCCAATGGGGGAGAGGGCAGGGTGAGGGCGCTACGTCGGAAACGCCGTCCTTACCTCCGCCGCTTGCTCCTCGGTGAGATATCGCGTCTTGCAGCCGCGCAGCAGCAGGAACAGCTTCGCCGTCTCCTCGAGCTCCTCGATTGCGTTGGCGGCGGCATCGAGTGAGGCGCCGGCGACTACCGGGCCGTGATTGGCGAGCAGCACGGCATGGTGCTTGCCGGCGAAGCCGCGCACCGCCTCGGCGAGCGCGAGGTCGCCGGGCCGGTAATAGGGCACCAGGGGGAGGCGGCCGACGCGCATCACGTAATAGGCGGTGATCGGCGGCAGGACGTCGGCGGGATCGATGTCGGCGAGGCAGGAGACGGCGACCGAATGGGTGGAATGGAGATGGATGACGGCGCCGGTCTTGGCGCGCTCCTCGTACATCACGCGGTGCAGAAAGCTCTCCTTGGTCGGCGCGTCGCCGCCGACCAGCTTGCCGCTATCGTCGAGCTTGGAGAGCCGCGCCGGGTCGAGCCGGCCGAGCGAGGCGTTGGTCGGCGTCATCAGCCAGCCATCCGCGAGGCGGACGCTGAGATTGCCCGAGCTGCCGGCGGTCAGGCCGCGCGCGAAGATCGAGGCGCCGAGCTGGCAGATCTCTTCGCGGCGCTTGGCCTCGTCGCTCATGGCAGCACCGTGAAGCTGCGCAAAAAGAAGTCAGGTCCGCCGAAATTGCCTGATTTTAGGGCAAGCGCGATTGGCGGTTGGTCGAGGCTTACCGTCCACGGCACGCCGGGGTCGATCTGCTTGCCGATGCGCAGCCCGGTGATGCCGAGCGCCTTGACGACTGCGCCCGAGGTCTCGCCGCCGGCGACGACGAGGCGGCGGACGCCGCGCTCGATGAGGCCCCGGGCGATCGCGGCGAGCGCCGTCTCGACCAGCGTGCCGGCGCGCTCGCGGCCGAGGCGGTCCTGCACCTGGCGCACCTGCTCGGGCGGTGTGCTCGCCGAGATGAGGATCGGCCCGCTCGCCAGCTCACGTGCGGCGAAATCGAGCGCCGCGCCGACTGCGTCCGTGCCCTCGGCGAGAGCGAGCGGATCGATGTCGAAGACCGGGCGCCGCGCGCGCATCGCCGCCACCTGGGCGAGCGTCGCGGTCGAGCACGAGCCGGCGATGACCGCCTCGGGACCATGCACCACGGGAAGAGTCCCGGCGGCGTCGCTCGGCGCCAGCAGGCCGGCGCGGCGGAAATTCTCCGGCAGGCCGAGCGCGATGCCCGAGCCGCCGGTGATCAGCGCCAGATCGGCGATCGCGGCGCCGAGGGCGAGGAGGTCGCCGTCGCCGACCGCATCAATCACGGCATGGCGGAAGCCGTCGCGGCG